>Ga0116229_10005245_pt1 | contig 21184 bp, 15 predicted proteins | sample S1TSphgellanicum_3_FD_87313 | JGI IMG/M metagenome (GOLD analysis project Ga0116229, IMG submission 87313) | Host-associated microbial communities from peat moss isolated from Minnesota, USA - S1T2_Fc - Sphagnum magellanicum MG | ecosystem: Host-associated > Plants > Peat moss > Unclassified...
CTCATTCGCACTCGCACCGCCGAGGGGCGCAGCCGCGCCAAGGCGCGCGGCAAGCATATGGGGCGACCCCCTGCCCTCTCTCCGGCGCAACAGGCAGAGGCCCGGCGACGCCGTGCTGAAGGTGCGACACTCTCCGAGCTAGCGCTCAGCTACAATGTCAGCAGGGCGACCATTTCGCGGCTCGGCGCCTGACGGCCCAGGCGGCAATTTACCCGAAAGCCTTGAGATGTGCAGCTGCGGTTCCACAAAGGCTCTCGGGCGACCAATAGGGAAGTGGAAGTCAAATGTTTTGGGGCGTTCCTTCGACTGCTGGGGCGTCGGGGAAAATCGTACGTTCCCCACGGTTAGCCAGGTCCGCCTCCGTCACCACGGGCGCCCCGCGACTGCGCCATAACGTTCTGCACCGCGCTTGCTCCGCTCAATCGGACCTGTCAGTTTTGCAAGGTCAATTCCAAAGGAGTCTCACTTGGCTGAAAGCATCGGAGCCGGACCCTGTTTTCGAGCGGTTACGACGGCATTGACCTTGGGAGCGGCGGCCTGCTCCGCCCCCGGCCCTCAAGCGCCGACAACGAGCGCGGGTGGAGGTGCGCAGCAAGACGGCGCGGCGATATGCAGCGCGGCCATGATCGACAATAGCACGAGCCCGCCACGGCACTTTGCCGAACCCAATGCAAAGTGGGTATCGCCGCCTGATGCGCGCGTTGTCGCACAGACCTTGGCTGCAGCTGCTCCCGACAAGTCGCACCCGATCCCAGAAGCCTGTGGCGTTATCCGGTTTTTCGTCGGGGCGGACGGAACGGTTCAAAACATCACCGTCTTGGCGGAGTATCCGCAGGGTATCGGCCTTGGTGATGCCTGGTCGAAATACATGGCGCCCGTTGTTTATCCGCAGAGCGCCGCGGGAGGGCCCTACGCTACCAACATTACCATCAAGGCGCGCCGGAAGCTGCTGCGCGCGTCTTGAAGGCCGTGAGTGGACTAGCCGCCCCGTTCAACTACGACGGGGCCGTTCAGTGCGCCGGCGAACTTTCTTAAGAACGGTCGTAAGGGTCGCTTTCACAAAAAGCTCAGCAAGCGTAGGGCGTGCTCCAGCACGCCAACGCAAGCTAGCAGCAGGCTTCCACTGCTGTGTACCGTCACGCCTATAACCTCACTCCCGTTCCCCGCCATAAATCTCATCACCCTCCGTGCCACCCCATTCCAACGGATATAAACCCGCCGCCACACATCGATGAAATGACGCGTATTCCCAAGCTCGCGCCTCCTTGACCAGCCCATGCTTCACCGGGTTGAAATGGGTGTACTCCATATGGGCGGCATAATCCCGTTCGTCCCTGATCGTGTGTTCCCAAAATCGCCGCTGCCAGATGCCGCTTTCCCGTTGCCGCAAACTCCCGATCGTCCGTCCCGCTTGCCGTGCAATCCGTCGTGTAAAGTCCGCCTTGATTTCGCGTATACGCCCGGAAAAATCGGCGTCGCCCTCGGGCAAGGTCCATTGGCAATGCATATGGTCCGGCAATACGACCCCGGCATCGATATGGAACGGCCGCCGCGCCAGTTCCGTTCGCACGGCATCCCGCAATGCCGCAATTTCGACCACCAACAGGTCTGAGCGCTGGTCTCGCAGATTTCTGCAAGAACGGCGCGTTCAAGGTGCTTGCCCTTGGCATCGTTCTAGCAATCGTTCCAGCAATCGTTCTAGCACAGGTGTTGGCCGATCAACTCAAGCCATTTCCCGGCCGGGCAAGCCCGCGCTGTGCTTGCGTTGGCGTGCTGGAGCACGCCCTACGTCTGTTAGTTTCGATGCGATGGTCCTGGCTCGTGCATCGATCTGAGTGACCGGTTTTGGGCATGCCCTTGTTACATGGTAATGTCCTGGATGGGCGCAAAGCCGCCGGTCGGAATTGGGCCGGAGCCAGCGGACACATGATAAGTTTACGTCTGGACGGAGGTGCGACGAGAGGTTTTCAGCAAGTCCCTTCTTCCCGCCAGTCCCTTTATCAACAGCGCATGACATAGGTCATCTACGGTTCGGCGCGTCGTTGCGTAAGTGGCAAAAAACCATCCGGCTTACGAATCTGCGCGATCGTCCGGTTCGTATAGGGAATAAAGAACCGGGCAAGCGGATGGACCGCAGCCGAAAGCGCGTGACGCCGACCAGGCCATGCGGCGCCTCGCGGGGGCCACCTCGCGAATGGTCACAGCGTCACCACGAGCTTGCTTGCGGAAACGCCCAGGCGCTGGCGCTCGAGTGCCGCCGGGATTTGCGCCAGGCCGGTGCCCACCACCGTTGCGCTGGGCGCTGCGAGGAACCGCCCCTCGGCCAAAGCGGCCGGCAGGAACGCCTCGAAAATCATCGGGCCGACCTCGTTGGCAATGAGGTCGCTGCCCCAGATGAATTTGGTGCGCACGCCGCGACGCCGCGCCTGGAGCGTCTGCGTCATGGTGCCGGCGAGCATGCGCGCGATCGCTGGCACCAGCCGCCGCAGCCGGCCGCGCCCGGCGGGGACAGCGTCGAACGACGTGGGGGGCGTCGCCAGCGCTACAAAACGATTGCCCTGGCAGGCGCCGACGATGTCGATACAGGCGGCCGCCGAACCTGCGCCGATCGCCAACGCGCCGGCGATCTCGCGTCCGCGCAAAGCGCCGACGATGTCGGCAATGACGGTCTTGGACCGGTAATCAAACGCCGCGCGCGCGCCGAGCCGTTTCACGTAGGCGAAATTGCGCGGTGAGGCGGTGGTGACCACGTCATAGCCGGCGGCGACCGCGAGCTGGATCGCATTGCTGCCCACGCTGGTCGACCCGCCCCAGACAAGCAGCGTTTTGTCCGTGGGCCTGGGCGCCGCCGATGGCGGAGTCATGGCCAAAAAATCTTTTTGGAACAGGCCGCACGCCGCGGTCGAAATGCCGAGCGGCAGAACACACGCGTCCGCGAACGCCATGGCGTCGGGGATGGGGGACGCCATGTGGGCGAGCAGCACCACGTCGTTTTGGAAGGCGCCCTCGGCGGCGCGGTTGCGGCGTTTGTCCGAGCCGGCGGCGTAGCCGAGCACACGGTCGCCAACCCTCAGCCGCGTGACTCCACTGCCGGTTTCGACCACGTCGCCGGCGACGTCGGAGCCGACCACGGCGGGGTAGATCAGCCAAGGCGTAATGATACCGCCCATGGTCTGTATCGCGCGATCGAACGGATTGACCGCCACGGCGCGGACGCGGACCACGATCTCATCGGCGCGCGGCGCGGTGGTGGGGGCGGGGCCGACGGTGAAGGGCGCGCGCTTGGCATTGAGCCAAAGGGCTGTGTTCTCGGGCATGGCGAAAATCCTGATGCGGCTGAGGCTTGGTGTCGCGGTCCGAAGGTGGGGATGGCGCCTGGACGCTCCACGCTCCACGGCCCATGCTCGCTTCGCAATCAGCCGAAGCCCTGGCGCGACGACCTGCCTCTCGCGCGGCCTCCCCTGCAAGAGCACGTGTGAAACGTCATCCTGGCTGCAAAGTCGAGCGGTCTCCCGCGGCGCCGCGGTTGCGCGACCGAATTCTGGGCACTGTTAGATTCGGCGCTGGCCGAGCCAGGCCAGTGGCGGTACCACGGGATGTTTGCTGATGACCTAAGCCAGTCGATGCCATTGACAGGCAGGCTCCATCGCGATGACGCTCCAAGACCTGCACCATGAAAACTGATCTGTTGCTATCGTTAGGAACGTCATGAAGGCAGGTAAGGCGCCCAGTCCTCACGGGCTCGTGCCGGCCATGGCGTTTCTTGCGGACCTCGGCGACATCGGGCGGCTGATCAGCGCGTTTGACTGGGGCGCCACGTCGGTTGGGCCGATTGAGTCGTGGCCTGGCTACCTGCGTACCACGGTCTCCACCATCCTGCGGTCGCCGGTGCCGATCGTGACCTTGTGGAACGCAGACGGCATCATGATCTATAACGAGGCCTATTCGGGGTTCGCCGCGGCGCGCCACCCGCGCCTCATCGGCTCGCGCGTGCGTGAGGGCTGGCCGGAAGTCGCCGACTTCAACGACAATGTCATGAAGACCGTGTTGAGCGGCGGAACCCTCTCATATCGGGAGCAGGCATTCACGCTGTTCCGCCGCGGCCGCGCGGAGCCGGTGTGGCTCGATCTGGATTATTCGCCGGTGCTGGACGAGCAAAATCGCCCGGCGGGCGTCATCGCCATCGTCATCGAGGTCACCGAGAAAATCCTTGCCCAGCGCCGGCTGCACGCGGAGCGCAAGCAGTTCGGCCAGATGTTCGAGCAGTCACCCAGCTTCATGTCGCTGAAATACGGCCCGGATCATCGGACCGAAATCGCCAACCCGGCCTATTACCGGCTCATGGGCACACGCGACATTCTGGGGCGGCCCGTCAGCGAGGCGTTTCCGGAAATCGCCGGCCAGGGTTTCATCGCGTTGCTGGACCGCGCCTATGCCACCGGCGAAACGCAATATGCCACCACGGCGCCGCTCCTGGTGCAGCGCACTGCCGGGCAGGCGCTGGAGGAGCGCTTCATCGACTTCGTCTACCAGCCGATCCGCGACGACAACGGCCAGATCATCGGCATCTTCGCACAAGGCAACGATGTCACGGACCGGGTGCGGGCGGAGCGCCTGGCGCAGGACAACGATGCCAATTTCCAGGCCGTCACCCAGATCATGCCAAACCATTTGTGGACGGCGGGCCCGGATGGAGCGGTGGATTGGGTCAATGATCGGGCGACCGCGTATTTCGGTATCGGGGATCTCAAGAACGACGGAGAGCGCTGGCTGGAGACCGTCCATCCGGATGACCGCGCCAGCTCAGGCCTTGCCTACCAGACGGCAATCCGGTCCGGCACACCGTATGAGACGGAATTCCGCGCGCGCCGCCATGACGGCGCCTATCGCTGGTTCCTGGCCCGCGCGATCCCGGTGCGTGATGCGGACGGCGCCATCGTGCGGTGGGTCGGCACCAACACGGACATTCACGAACGCAAGCTGGCCGAAGACGCCAACACGCGGGACCGGGACAGGTTCTGGCAGCTCAGCCAGGACTTGCTCGTGGTCTGTGATTTCGAGGGCGTGATCACCGCCGTGAACCCGGCGGTGACCCGCATCCTCGGCTGGGAGGAGGATGATTTCGTCGGCCACAACATCCTGACCTTCATCCATCCGGACGATCTGGAACGCTCGCGGGCGCAGCTCGGCCGGCTGTTGGAAGGGCAGCCCATGCTGGGTTTCGAGAACCGCTTCCGCGCGATGTCCGGCGGCTACCGGGTGATCGCCTGGGCGGGGGTCCCCGAAGCCGGCCGCATCCATTCCGTTGGCCGTGACATGACCGAGGAGCGTGCCGCGCGGCGCGATCGCGAACGAAGCTGGACGCTCTCGCCGGTCATTAAAGTGATCGCGACCGCGGAAGGCCAGGTCCTCGCGGTCAATCGGCCTGGACCAAGCTGCTCGGCTGGACCGACGCGGACTCGGTCGGTCGGCACGTCAACGACTTCCTGGCCCCGGAGGGGCTCGAGCAAGGGCTCCGCGGCTTGGAGCAGCTCGGCCACGGGCAGACCATGATCGATTACGAGACGGTGTCCCGAACCAAATCCGGCGAGCGCCGCCGCATCTCCTGGACCACGATGCCGGAAGGCGGCATCCTCTACGCGTTCGGCCGGGATGTGACGGCCGAACGGCAGGCCGCCGCGGCGCTGGCTGCGAGCCGCGCGGATCGTGACCGCATCTGGAACACGACCAATGATTTAATGGGCGTCGCCGGGCAGGATTTCTATCTGAAATCCGTCAATCCGGCCTGGAGCCGCCTCCTCGGCTATGACGAGAAAACCCTGCTGGAGCGGCCTTTCCTGGATTTCGTCGCGGAGACCGATCGTCCCCGCGTCCTCGCCTGGATGGCGCAATTGGCGCGGGGTGAGGGCGTGGCGAAATTCGAGGATCGTCTGGTGCATGCCGACGGCCAGACGTCGTTGATCGCCTGGAACGCGGAGCCGCTGGGCGATACGGTCTATGTCGTCGGCCGGAACGTCACCGAGCAACGGCGGGTGGAGGAAGCCCTCCGGCAGAGCCAGAAAATGGAGGCGGTCGGCCAGCTGACCGGCGGCATCGCGCATGATTTCAATAATCTTCTGCAGGGCATCACCGGCAGCCTGGACCGGCTGGAAAGTCGCCTGGCGCAGGGCCGGCTCAGCGATCTCAACCGCTTCATCGCCGGCGCCAAGGCATCGGCCAATCGCGCCGCGGCGCTGACGCACCGGCTGCTGGCCTTTTCGCGCCGGCAGCCGCTGGACCCGAAACCCGTCTCCGCCAACCCGCTCATCGCCTCCATGGAGGATCTGCTGCGCCGGACAATGGGCGAGCAGATCGCGCTCGACCTGATCCTGGCACCGGATCTCTGGCCGACCTTGTGCGACCCGCATCAGCTGGAAAACGCCGTGCTCAACCTCGCCATCAACGGGCGGGATGCGATGCCGGCTGGCGGCACGCTCACCATCGAGACCTGCAACTGCGCGCTCGACGAGGGGGCACCGTTCTGGTCCCGCGACATGCGGCCCGGTGACTATGTCTGCGTCAACGTGTCCGATACGGGCATTGGCATGAGCGCGGATACGATCGAAAAGGCTTTTGAACCGTTTTTCACCACCAAGCCGATCGGCCAGGGCACCGGCCTTGGTCTTTCCATGATCTACGGCTTCGTCCGCCAGTCGGAGGGCAGCACCAAAATCTCCAGCGAATTGGGGCGCGGGACATCGTTAAGACTGTTTCTTCCGCGTTATACCGGCGAGCTTCCCGTCGAGGATTTGCGTGATGCCGGGCCGGCCGAACTGCTGGCCGGCGACGGCGAAACGGTGCTGGTGATCGAGGATGAGCCGGTGGTGCGCGGCCTGATCGTCGAGGTCCTGGCTGATCTTGGCTTTGCTGCCTTGGAGGCGACAGACGGTCCCAGCGGGTTGGAGATATTGCAATCCGACCGGAGGATTGATCTGCTGATCAGCGATGTCGGCCTGCCAGGACTTAACGGCCGCCAATTGGCTGACGCTGCCCGGCAACTGCGGCCGGGGCTAAAGGTGATCTTCATGACCGGCTATGCCGAAGTCGCGGCCTCCGCGCAGGGTTTTCTGGAGCCGGGGATGGCGCTGATCACCAAGCCCTTTGCGTTGTCGGACCTGGCTTCCAAGGTCCGTGCCACTTTCAAAGACCGCTGACGCGCCAAGCCTGAGCATCCATATCGCCGCGGCGCAACCAGTCCGCGTTTAGTCCATCGACGCGGCAAGGAACGCCCGGATGATCGCCATGGGCACGATACGCGCCGGGATCGGCGGCTGGAATTTTCCGGAATGGCGGGGGACCTTCTATCCCAAAGGCCTGCCGCGAGCGCGCGAGCTCGCCTATGCGGCGGAGCGCCTGACGTCCATCGAAATCAACGGCACTTTCTATCGCCAGCAGGCACCTGCACGTTTTGCCGGGTGGGCGCGTGCCGTGCCGGATGGATTTGTCTTCGCGGTGAAGGCGCACCGCGCCACCACCCATAGCAAGGAGGCGGCGCAGACCGAGGCGGCCGTAGGGCGGTTCCTGACATCGGGCATTACCGAATTGGGGGATCGGCTGGGCCCATTGCTGTGGCAATTTCCGCCCTATCGGCCGTTCGCCGCCGATACCCTGGCTGCGTTCCTGGCTTTGCTGCCTGCGGCACAGGATGGGGTAGCGCTGCGCCATGCCATCGAGGCGCGCCATGCCAGCTTCGCCGATCCGGCAGCCGTGGCCTTGTGTCGCAAGGCGGGGGTCGCCCTGGTCATCGTAGACAGCGACAAGCACGCGCTGCTGGGCGATCTGACAGCCCCGTTCATTTACGCCCGGTTGCAGCGCACTGCGCAGGGTGCGCCTGAAGGCTACGATTCGGCGGCGCTCGATGCCTGGGCCGCACGCGCCAGGCGCTGGGCGGCTGGCAGAATCGTGGCTGACCTGAAGCTGGCGGCGCCAGCCCCACGTGCCAAAACATACGGCCGCGACTGCTTCGTGTATTTCATTTCGGGGGACAAGGCGCGGGCACCGGATGCCGCCATGGCATTCTTGCGGCGGCTGGGCTGACGGCGCGCGCCTGGCCGGCAACCTCAACGCTATAATCGACCTTGGGGACTGGGCTCGGAGACTGCATGTTTATGCGCGCCGTTCGGTTCAACGGGGCGGCCTATGTGACGCGCCAGCCAGGATCCATGACGAGTTCAAGACGAAGAGTTTCGGTAGGATGTCGATATGATCTATCTCGTTTTGCCGCATTGCCATGCATGCCGGATGCGTGGTGCGGGCGGCGCAGGCGGGCAAGCCTTTTTTGTGCGAGACGCCGAGGGTCCGCGCCATTCCAGATCAATCTCGCGGCCCGGAGGCCACATGCCCAAACACGACCATGATCACGACCATGATGGCCACGGCGCGCATGGTTCGGCGCTATCGGCTGTCGAGGCGCGCGTTCGCGCGCTGGAGACGGTGCTGACCGAGAAAGGTTACGTCGACCCGGCGTCACTGGATCGGATCGTCGAAGCCTACGAGACGCGCGTGGGGCCGCATATCGGGGCGGCCGCGGTCGCGCGCGCCTGGGTCGATCCGGTGTTCCGCGCGGCGCTTCTGGCCGACGCCTCCGCGGCGATCGCGGACGCGGGCATCGCTTCCCATCCGGGCGATCATCTGATCGCGGTCGAGAACACGCCATCCCTGCACAATATCGTCGTCTGCACGCTGTGCTCCTGCTACCCGTGGGCGGTGCTCGGCTTGCCGCCCGTTTGGTATAAATCCTTCGCCTACCGCGCCCGCGCGGTGAAGGAGCCGCGCCGCGTGCTCGCCGAATTCGGCCTGACCCTGCCGGAGACAACGCAAATTCGCGTTTGGGATTCGACCGCCGAGACCCGCTACCTCGTGCTGCCGATGCGCCCCGCCGCGACGGAAGGCTGGGACGCGGACAGGCTCGCGACACTGGTGACGCGGGACAGCATGGTCGGCACCGGCCAAGTGCTGCCGCCGGCGGCCGCGCCGTGAACGGCGTGCACGACATGGGGGGCATGGACGGGTTTGGCGCGGTCGAGCGCGCGCCGAACGAACCGGTGTTCCATGCGCGGTGGGAGGGTCGCGTCATGGCACTGCATCGCGCGCTTGGCGGTCTGCAAGAGTGGAACATCGACATTGGCCGATACTGGATCGAGTTACTGTCGCCGGACCTCTATCTCGCCAGTTCCTATTACGCGCGCTGGCTCGCACGGCTCGAGAACTTGTCGCTGGCGCGCGACCTCGTCGGTCAGGCGGAGCTCGTGGCCGGCCATGCGAACGGACCTGGCCGCCCCGTCACGGGCCGGGCCCTCACGGAAGCCGACGTCGGTGGCGCCCTGATACCCGGCTCGTTTGGCCGCCCTGCCCCGGCACCGGCGCGGTTCGCGATTGGCGACCGCGTGCGGGCGCGAAACATCCATCCGCGCACCCACACCAGGCTGCCGCGCTATGTGCGTGGCCATGTCGGACTCATCGAACGGCTGCACGGCTGTCACGTGTTCCCCGATGCGGTGGTCGCCTCCGGCGCGGAAGATCCGCAATGGCTCTACACTGTCACCTTCGAAGGGGCCACTTTGTGGGGACCGGACTCGGAGCCCGGGCTGCGCATCTCCGTCGACGCATTCGAGCCCTATCTCGATGCCGCCTGAAACGACCATCGCCGGTCCGGCAGCGCGCGTGGCTCTGGACTCCCTTCCGGGCATCCCGCGCGACAGCGACGGTCCGGTGTTCGCAGCACCTTGGCAGGCGCAGGCCTTCGCGATGGCGCTGACGCTCGAGCAGCGCGGGGTGTTCACGTGGGCGGAATGGGCGGCGATGCTCGGTGCCGCCCGCGCCCGTGCGGAGACGGAGGGCGCGCCTGACACGGGCGAGACCTACTATCAGGACTGGCTGGCGACGCTCGAACGGATGGTGACGGCAAAGGGCCTCGCCGACGCCCCCGCACTGAACCGCACGCGAGACGCCTGGGACCGCGCCGCCGCGCGAACCCCCCACGGCACACCGATCGCGTTGTGCGCGGCGGACTTTTCCTGAAGTCTCTCCGATCAGGGTTCAAGAGGTGCCGGACATCATCGCGAAGAAACAAGGTTTTCTTTTTTGAAAAAAAGAACCAAAAAAATTTTTCCGTTGCGTTCAACATTCGGGCTCCCAGGGAAACGCGCTGCCAGACGCACTGGCAAAAATTTTTTGCTTCTTTTTTTCAAAAAAGAAGAATCTTCCTTACGCGCCAACCGTGCTACGTGACCGCCCATGGAGACCACACCCCCGATCCCGCGCGCCGTCCTCGTCGGCATCCAGACGCCGGACGTCGATGACATCGCGCACGATGCCAGCCTGGAGGAGCTCGGGCGCCTGGTGAAGACGCTCGGCTATGAGGTGGCCGGCACGCTGTCGCAAAAGCGCGAGAGCACCGGCGCCGCGCTGCTGCTGGGCAGCGGCAAGCTGGCGGAGCTGGCGGCGCTCACCGGCGGCACCGGCGTCGTCGGCTCGATGGCGCCGCCCTCGACGTCGAAAGCCCGGCTACGGTTCGAAAATGTTGCCGCGACGGCCGAACCGGTCGAGCCCGAACCGGACGCCATGCGAAAGCCCACCTTCGTCATCGTCGACCACGAGCTTTCGCCCAGCCAGATCCGCAACCTGGAGCGGGCCACCGGCGCCGAGGTGCTGGACCGCACCGGCGTCATCGTCGAAATCTTCCACCGCCACGCCAACACCCGCGAAGCCAAACTTCAGGTGGAAATGGCGCGGCTGAAATACGTGGCCCCGCGCCTGCGGGAATCCGCGGGCGGCGGCGGACGGCAACAGGGCCCCGGCGCCGGCGAAAGCACGTTGGCACTCGATCGCCGCAAGATCCGCGACCGGCTCGCGGAGCTGAAGGACCAGCTCGAAGCGGTGCAGCGCGACAGCGACCAGCGCCGGACCGCCCGCCGCGACCAGTTGCGGGTGGCCCTGGTCGGCTACACCAACGCCGGAAAATCCTCGTTGATGCGGGCGCTCACCGGCAGCCAGGTGCTGGTGGAGGACAAATTATTCGCCACGCTGGACACCACCGTGCGCACCCTGCAGCCGGAAACCCGGCCGCGCGTGCTGGTGTCCGACACGGTCGGCTTCATCAAGCAATTGCCGCATGATCTGGTCGCCTCGTTCCGCTCCACGCTCGCGGAGGCGCTGGAGGCCTCGCTGCTGCTGTTCGTGGTCGACGCGTCGGACCCGACCTACGAGGCGCAACTCGACGTGAGCCGGAGCGTGCTGCGAGAAATTGGTGCGGACGCGGTGCCGTCCCGCCTGGTGCTGAACAAGATGGACCGCGTGGATGCGGCCGGGCGCGCCGCCCTGCTGGAAAAACATCCGGACGCGATCCTGCTTTCCGCCCACGCGCCGGCGGATGTGAGCGCGTTGCGGGAGCGCATCATCGCGTTCTTCGAGGCGGCGATGGTGGAGGATGTGCTGGTGCTGCCCTATGCGAAACAAGGGTTGATCGGCGAGGTGTATGAAAGCGCCCGCGTGCTGTCCGAGGACTACAACGAGACCGGCCGGGTGCTGAACGTGCGCGGCCTGCCCGGCGCCATCACGCGGCTGCGGCGGAGCCTTGCCGCGCCGTGAGCGTTCATTTCGAGTCATACCAACCCGCTTTGAGATTGACCCTTCGAAGAAGGCGGGAAGCTCCGCCTTTCTTGATGAGGGAACTTGAACGCGAATTGGTGTAACAATGCAACAACCTGTTGCACTATGTTGATGTCAGGTGATGCGGCCCTCCGGTCGCTTCGCTGCTGCGCCGGCGGCCAGGGCAGCAAGGACGGACACCATGTTTGCCAGGGCCATCGGATAAAACGAAGGCAGTGTTCTTTTTTGAAAAAAAGAACCAAAAAACTTTTACTATTGCGTCCGGCGTAACGTTCACCGCGGAATCACGCGTGCTGCCATAAAGAGCAAAAGTTTTTTGGTTCTTTTTTTCAAAAAAGAACGGTTCCTTTCTTACTTAAGCCGCACGATAGCGTCCGTTAAAGACCGCGCACCGGCCCCATAATCCTCCCAAGCCGTAAGCTTCCCGACCATCGCCGGCACCGTGCGAACAGTATATTTCTCCGGCGCCAGCCCCTTTTTCACCTGCGACCACGACAGCGGCATCGACACCGGCGCCCCGGCGCGCCCCCGCGGCGACAGCGGCGCCACCGCGGTTGCCATGCGGTCATTGCGCAAATAATCCAGATAGATGCGGCCGCCGCGCGCCTTCTTCGCCATGTTGATCAGATATCGGTCGGGCGCATCCAGCGCCATCGCCTTGCACACGCCCATGGCGAACGCCTTCGCGGCGGCCCAATCGACGCCTTCCGCGTGCACGGGGGTCACCACGTGCAGCCCCTTGCCGCCGGTCGTCTTGCAAAAACTTTCCAACCCGAGACGCTGCAGACGGTCCCGGATTTCGCGTGCCCCGGCAATCACCTGCTCGAACGGCACGTCCGGCGCGGGATCGAGATCGAACACCAGCCGGCCCGGCTGTTCGGGCTTGAACGGTTCGCAATTCCACGGGTGCAGTTCCAGCGCCGCCACCTGTGCTGCGGCAATCAGCGCCTCCACACGATCGAACTGCAAATAGGGCTTCCGGTCACCCCGAACCGACACCTGCTCGATCAGGCTGGATTGCCCTTTTGCAGCATGGCGCTGGAAGAAATGTTCCTGGCCCAAAATGCCGTCCGGGAACCGGATCATCGAGCACGGCCGCCCCCGCACATGGCCGATCAGCCATTCCCCCACAGCTTCGTAATAGCGTGCCAGATCGAGCTTGGTGACCGGTTCGCTGTCGTTCGCATCGGGCCAGAGCAGCTTCTGCGCATGCGAAATGATCACCCCCATCACCGGCGCGGACCCGCCTTGCATGACGGCGGCACTGCGCACCGTGGCCGGCGCCGGTTCGGCAAGCGCGGTCGCGGCTGGCGCCGGTGTTTCCGCTTCCACCTCGGACGCCGGCTTGTCCTCCCGCAGGCCCTTGAACGCGGCCTGGCGCAGATGGCCGTCGCCGGTGAACCCCTCATATTCGATTTCCGCCACCAGCTCCGGCCGCAGCCAATGGATGTCCGCCGTTTTGCGCGGCGTGCCGTGGGTGAACGGGCTGGCGTCCGTCTCCAGCTTCCGCAGCCGGGGCATGATCCGCGCCACCGTATCCTGGCTGAACCCGGTCCCGATCCGCCCGACATGCACCAGATGCCCATCGCGGTTGACGCCGGCGATGAGCGAGCGGAACGCGCCGCCGGTGGTCACATAACCGCCGATCACCACCTCATGCCCCGCGCGGCATTTCGATTTGGTCCATGTTTCCGCCCGGCCCGACTGATAAGGCGCATCGAGCCGCTTGGAGACGATGCCTTCCAGATGCATGCGGCAGGCGGATAGCAGCACGGCGTCCCCCGCCGTGACGAAATGATCGACGTAGCGAATGATGTCGGGCGCGTTCTGCACCGTCGTGCGCAGCCGGTTCTTGCGTGCCTCCAGCGGCAGCGCCCGCAGATCCTCGGTGGCGGAAAACATCTGGTCGAACACGAAGAACACCAGGTTGGCGGTTTTCCGGTCGGAGATCGCCGCCTGCAAGGCGGCGAAATCCGGTGCGCCGGATGGGTCCAGCGCCACCACCTCGCCATCGATGATGCCGGGCGCCAGGCGGGCCGCCGCCGCCACGATTTCGGGGAACTTGGCCGACCAGTCCAGCCCCTTGCGCGACCGCAAGGTGGCACTGCCGTCGCTGATCCGCGCCTGCATGCGATAGCCGTCGAATTTGATCTCGTGCGCCCAGCCCGGCCCGATGGACGGCTTGGCGACCGGCCTGGTCAGTTGCGGCGCCACGAACGCCGGGAGTGCGATGCTTGCGGCCGGTTTCGCACGCGCCTTGGCGGGCGGCACCAGGCCGGGAGAGGCCCCGGCGCCAGGATCGCTATGCCAGATGGCGCCGGCCGGCGCGCCGGCCACGGTCATGAACGGCGTCGCCGGCTTGCCGGTGCCGGCCGCGATGGCCGCCATGGTCCGGCCCGACGCGACAGACTGGTCGCCGTCGCCTGGGCCGCCGTCCTCGCCTTCTATGGCGGCCTCGTCGCGATGTTTGATCAGGATCCAGCTCGCCCGGCCGCGCTGATCCACCCTGGTGCGCACGAGCACCCAGGACCCGCGCAGCCGCTGGCCCTGCACGACGAATTTCAGCTCGCCCTTGCCCAGCGCCTGGCCGACATCCTCAAAGCCGGGTTCGGGCGCCCAGTAGCCACGGTCCCACAGCATGACGGTGCCGCCGCCATATTCGCCTTTCGGGATCGTGCCCTCGAAATCGCCGTAATCCAGCGGATGGTCCTCCACCTCCATGGCGAGCCGGCGGATTTTCGGGTCCAGCGACGGGCCCTTCGGCACCGCCCAGGACCGGAAAACCCCGCCGACTTCGAGGCGCAGATCGAAATGCAGGTGACTTGCATCGTGTTTCTGGATGACGAAGCGGCGCGCCTCGGAGGCGACGGTTTTGGCGTTGCCCGGCGGCTCCGCCGTGCGTTTGAAATTCCGCTTTTCCTGGTATCGCGTCAGCTTGTTCGCACTCATGGTCGCTCCGGCGGCACGCCTCCGGCTCTAACGCACGCGCGGGCCAGTTGGATTGAATCCTTTCGGCGCCTCGCGCGTTTATCCGCGGAGGAGGCCAGAACCATGACCAACACCGCCGAAAACGCCCGCGGATTCCGCGTGCACGCCCGCCACATCGATGGCCATCACGCGCGCCTGCTGCATGAAGCCTCGTTCGAGGCGGCCGCGGTCGCTTATCTGGAGCATCTCGATGTGCAGGCGCCGGCGGGCGACGCTCAGGACATCAGCGTCATCGTCCATGAGGTCGGCACCGGGCACGAGCGCTGCTTCAAGGTCGATCTCGGGTCCGGCGCGACCACTCCGTGCGCCTGACTGAACTTATCGCTCGCCGCGCCGTTCAGGGTATCGCCGCGCCCGCAAGCAGGACCCCGAGATGGCATATCGCCCGACCTGGCAAGGACATTTGAAGCTCTCGCTGGTCACCTGCCCGGTCGCCCTCTACACGGCCACCAGCGCTGCCAACGATGTGCATTTCCACCTGATAAATCCGAAGACCAACAACCGGATCAAGATGATCACGACCGACCCCGAGACCGGGCCGATCGACCGCAAGGATCTCGTGAAGGGCTACGAGGTTTCCAAGGGCGAATATATCCTGCTGACCGACGAGGAGATCAAATCCGTCAAGCTCGAAAGCACCAAGACGATCGACATCGAGCGTTTCGTGCCGGCGGACGGGATCGACCGGATCTATTGGGAAAACCCGTATTACCTGGCGCCGGATGGCAAGCTGGCGCAGGAAGCGTTCGGCGTGATTCGCACCGCGATGGCAAAATCCGGCCAGATCGCACTGGGCCGCATCGTCATGGCCACGCGCGAGCGCATCCTGGCGCTGGAGCCGCGCGGCAACGGGATTCTGGCGTACACGATCCGGACCGACGCCGAAGTCCGCAAGGCGGACGATATTTTCGGCGCCATCAGCGACGCGCCGGCCAACCCGGCGATGATCGCGATCGCGGAAAAAATCATCGAGCAGCAGGAGGGGTCGTTCGACCCGAGCCTGTTCGTGGACCGTTACGAAAAAGCGCTGGCGGCGCTGATCGAGGACAAGGCGAAAGGCCATAAACCGGCGCGCGTCGCGGAGCCCGACGACACGAACGTGATCGACCTGATGGCGGCGCTGCGCGCCAGCCTGTCCGGCAAGCCGGCGCCGAAGGTTGCGCGTGCCAGGGGGAAGACGCGCAAGGCGGGATGACAAAGGAAGGTCTTCTTTTTTGAAAAAAAGAAGCAAAAAACTTTTGCTCTTGCGCTGTGTCGCCTTCACTCTTCGCCGGAGTGGCCTTGCGCGGAACCCAACCGACAAAAGTTTTTTGGTTCTTTTTCTCAAAAAAGAACATTTCGTTCTGTTCAACCGACTGCTCTGAAGGGACATGCACGGTGACCGAGGTGACATATGGGCGCTTTGATCTGCACGCGCTCGCGGCCACACTGCCGGACACAGCCAGCACACTGCTCGTCGATCGTTATTTGACCAACCGTGACTCCGCGAGCGCGCGGATTTTTCGCGTCTATCGCGGCACGCCGCCGCATTATCACGTCCATAGCGACGAATATCTCTTTGTGCTGTCAGGGCGGGGCACATTCTGGATGAACAGCGAAGCGGACAAGGCGGAATTCGGCCCTGGCGACTTGCTGTTCTTTGCACGCGGCACGGTGCACGCGTTGCCGGATATCCTGGCGGCGCCAGTGGTGTTTTTCTCCGTCGATGCACCGCGGCGCGACCCGAAGGATATTATATTCGTCAATCCGGCAGACGGCACGCCGGAGAGTTTTATTCAGGCGCATGGGTGAGAGAGGCAATACCAACCGGCGCTTAATCCGGCTCTGCCGCTCATTGCGCGCTGTGCGCCAGTCCCAGCCTCAGAAAGAAATTTCACCACGAGGGCACACAGCACACTAAGAATAGCACGAAGCGGGAAACCAAGCTGCGCTTTCTTGGTGACATACTTCGTGTTCTTTGTGCCGTCGTGGTAAATTTTCTTTGTGGCCGTCGGCGCAATGTTCGTGGGTTCTTCATTCATCCGCGAACACCCGCGCCACCGCTGCCTGCGCCTGCGCCTGGATCTCATGCAAATGCGCCTCACCGCGGAAACTCTCCGCGTAGAGCTTATACACATCCTCGGTGCCGGAAGGCCGCACCGCGAACCAGCCATGCTCGGTCATTACTTTTACGCCACCGATGGCCGCGCCGTTGCCCGGCGCCACCGTCAGCGTCGCACGCACCGGCTCGCCGGCGAGCTCCGTCATACCGATGCGGTCTGCCGACAGCGCCTTCAGCGTCGTGCGCTGGGCCAGCGTCGCTGCCGCATCGATGCGTTCATAGAACGGCGTGCCGAATGCCTGCGTCAACTTCGCATACGCCGCACCCGGGTCGCCCTGGCCGCGCGCGGTGATTTCGGCGGCGAGCAATCCCAGGATCAACCCGTCCTTGTCGGTCGTCCACACGCGCCCATCGCGCCGCAGCATCGCGGCGCCGGCGCTCTCCTCGCCGACGAACCCGAGCGATCCGGCCATGAGTCCGCCGACGAACCATTTGAAGCCAACCGGCACCTCCATCAGCTTGCGCCCCAGCCGCGCGGTCACGCGGTCGATCATCGAGCTGCTGACGATGGTTTTGCCGACGCCGCAGGCGCCCGGCCAGTCCGGGCGATGGGTGAACAGGTAATCGATCGCGACCGCGAGATAATGATTCGGGTTCAGCAGGCCGGCCGATTTCGTCACAATACCATGCCGGTCCGCATCGGTATCGTTCGCGAACGCCACATCAAAATTGTCGCGCATCGCCACCAGCCGCGTCATGGCGTAAGGCGACGAGCAATCCATGCGGATCTTGCCGTCCCAGTCGGCGGTCATGAAACGGAAAGTCGGGTCGATGGCGCTGTTGACGATGGTCGCGTTCAGGCCATACCGCTCAATGATCGGCTGCCAGTAATGCACGGCAGCCCCGCCCAGCGGGTCGATGCCGATCGCCACGCCGGCACCACGTATCGCATCCATATCGATGATCTGCGCCAGGTCGGCGATATAGGGCATCATGTATTCATGGCGGTGCACGAAGGATGATGCCAGCGCGCGATGATACGGCATACGCCGCACGCCGGCGAGATTATTTTCCAGCAGGCCATTGGCGGTGCGCTCGATCCAGCCCGTAATATCGGTGTCGGCCGGGCCGCCGTTTGGCGGATTATATTTGAAGCCGCCATCCTCAGGCGGATTATGCGACGGCGTGATGACAATGCCGTCGGCATGACCGCTCTGGCGGTTTTCATTATAGGTCAGAATGGCGTGCGAAATGACCGGCGTCGGCGTGTAGCCGTCATGCGCGTCCAGCATCACATGGACGTCGTTGGCGGCCAGCACTTCCAGCGTGGTGGCAAGTGCGGGGACCGACAGCGCGTGGGTGTCGATCCCGACGAACAACGGCCCGTCGATGCCGTGCGCCACCCGATATTGGCAAATGGCCTGGCTGATCGCCAGGATATGGGCCTCGTTGAAGCTGTTCTCAAACGCCGACCCGCGATGGCCCGACGTGCCGAACGAAACGCGCTGCGCCGGCATGGCCGGGTCCGGGCGGCCGGCGAAATAGGCGGTGATCAGGCGCGGAACATCGACAAGACGCGACGGGTCGACCGGCTTGCCGGCGTCAGGACTTATTTTTTCGGCCATGAATACCTACAAAAAAAGTCAGGGTGGCAAAAAAGGCCAAGTGGGCGCGCGTGCCAGTTGTATCTAAGGTTCAGACGGCGCGGGCGGCACAACCCACCCCACCTTGTCCGCATTCCGCCGCCGCAACGCAGCACCCTCCGCGTCATACACGAACGGCAAACAGGCAAAGCGTTTCCCGCTTATCATCGGCAGCACCACATGCAGCAGCGAACAGGAAAACAGCAGCGCGCCTCCGACCGGGGGCCTGAACGCGCGCTGGCCATATTCGGGAAACGCAATGCCGCCACCTTCGAAATCATCGTTCAGGTTGATCGAAACCGCAAAACGCCGATGTGCCGTGGCGGCGATCGTATTGTCACGATGCGGGCCGAAACGGCCACCTTCCGCGGCGTCGTAGCAGGCCACGATCAGCCGTTCCAGCTTGGTCGCATTGAACTGAAACGCATGGCGCAATTCCGGCACCACGCGGCGGAAAATGCGCGTTTGCGCCTGATCGACCAGCGCCTTGTCGGCAATGCGGCAATCACGCCGGCGCTTGAAGCTGGCATCGTTGATGGTGCCCGCATCATGCGCCGCGTCCTCGGTAAAAATGCCGGACTCCGCAGCGCCCGTTGCCTGATAATATTGGATCAGCGTGGCGCAGAAACCGGGTTCGAACACCTGCGGCAATATCAGCACCGGCACCTGCGCCGCGGGACCAGGATCGCGCCATGGCACCAGGCCGCGGACATATTGCAGCGCGGCCTCACTGCCAGCCTCGGTCAGCGGAAAAATACCGATCACGCGCAGCCGCGGATCCAGAACGAACCAGGCGCGGCGAATGGTGCTCGGCTCGCGCGTGCCGTCGCGCGGCATGACGCCGTAGAGCCGGCTCACCGCGCCATCGAAATCGGCGAAATGGCGCATTCCCGGCACCGCAGGCGAAGCGGTTTCGTCATCCGGATCGATACTGATACCAAACGCCGCGGCGGCACGGCCGTCGAACAGCGCGCGCTCCCGTTCCAGCAGCGATAGCGCGTGCGCCGCAAGCGGGTCGGCCGAAGAGGCGTAGAAGCACAGCACGACGACGCGGCCGGCTGACATATCGAAACTGTAAGGTTCCGCCTGCCCCACGCAACGCTGCCGGAACCAGGGCGCCGGGTCGCCGACGAACAGCGTGTCGTAGCGGGCCGTGCCGGCGTTGGCTGCCTCTGCGGTCATGGCATGCACTAGGTCCCGTGCGGTCGTTCGCGCCAGCTTTGTCCAAGCCCGGCGAAAACGCAAATGGCGGCGGGCGGCCACGCAAGCGGACCTGGGTAGTTTCCGATTCTGTGCCTGCGCTGCGGTGCGAGCCTATCCCATCAGTGTCGCCGCGGAATCGTGTTTGCACCCGCGCGTCACGCCAAGGATGAACGACCATGGACAAAGACCGCATCGAGGGCATCGCCCACCAGTTGAAAGGTGCCGTGAAACAGGGCTTCGGCAAGCTTCTCGGCGACGTGAAGTTGCAGGCCGACGGCAGTGCCGAGCGGGCCGCGGGGCGCGCGCAGGATGCGATCGGCAGCGCCCGCGATGCCACGCGGGAGACCACCGGCAAATGACCCGGCTTTGCGGCGCGTGGCCGGGTTGAGCTTTCCGTGCGGCCGCGCCCGTGGAGCATGATATGGATATTGGTGACCATGTCGATATAGGCGAGGTGGACGCACACGCCGGCGCCGCGGCGGCCCCGCCGGTGTCGCGCGGTCTCAAGACGACATTGTGGCGTTGGCTGCGGCAGGATTCACCGTATATCGCCATGCTGCTGCTGGCGCTCGCCGGCGTTATTTTCCGCCTGCCCGTGGGCTACTGGATCATCCTCACACCCGTCTTCGGTGTCATTTCAATCGCCGCCGGCTGGCCGCATTTCGATACCAGCGAAGCGCGGCTGGAATTGATGTTCCGCCAGACGATGTGCTGGTGCGCGCTGCTGCTGGCGATTTTTCTGCTCTACGATACCGGCGTGCGCGGCGTTTTGAACGCCAACAGCAGCACGCTCACCATGATGACATTGCTGGCCATGGGCACGTTCGTCGCCGGCGTGCAGGCGGGGGTCTGGCGGATTTGCGCGGTGGGGTTGGTACTGTTCCTCGCGGTGCCGGGTCTCGGCTGGCTGGATCAGTCGCCATTACTGGTCACCGCGGCTGCGTTTCTGTTCATCGGGCTGGGCGGCGTCGCGTGGTGGGTCAATCAGAGAAAGTAAGAAAGAAGACCTTTCTTGCCGTCAAACGGCAGCAATCCCGTCCGCCACCCCGCCCGCCTCGTGAACAACAGAAATGATCGTCCCCGGCGCCGCATCCGCCACATCGATCCGCGCGTCCAATTGCCGCGCCAGCGCCTCGATGATGCTGGTGCCCAGGCCCGCCTTCGCGCGCGCGCGCGGCGCGTGCAGGCCCACCCCGTTATCGCCCACCGACAATGCCCAGCCGGCGCCCTGCGCGCGATATGCCACCGTAATGGCGCCCTGCCGGTGCTGCGGAAACGCGTGCTTCAGCGCATTGATCACCAGTTCGGTGACGATCAGGCCGAGGCTGGTCGCGACAGCGGCGATCGTAACGCTATCGTCCACGCGCACGTCGAGCGACAATTGATCATCGTCCCGTATCATCGACGCGCTGATGCTGGCGCAAAGCTCGGTGAAATAGCTGCGCAGGCCGACGTCGCGCTGCTCGGTCACGGCGAGCTGCTGCTGCAATTTGGCAATCGACATCACGCGCTGATGCGCGTCATACAAATGCACGCGTGTCTCGCTGGATTGCACGCGCCGCGCGCTTTGCAGCAATACGGATGCAATTATCTGCAATGAATTCGCGATGCGATGCTGCATTTCCTGCAGCAGCAGCGCATTCTCGCGCATCGTATCGGC
>Ga0116229_10005246_pt1 | contig 21182 bp, 7 predicted proteins | sample S1TSphgellanicum_3_FD_87313 | JGI IMG/M metagenome (GOLD analysis project Ga0116229, IMG submission 87313) | Host-associated microbial communities from peat moss isolated from Minnesota, USA - S1T2_Fc - Sphagnum magellanicum MG | ecosystem: Host-associated > Plants > Peat moss > Unclassified...
ACACATACTAGCTAATGCACCTCCATCACTAGCTGATTTGTGGCAAAGGATGCCCTTTTAACATTACGTCTTTGTCTTCCACTTCATTACTATTATTTTGATGGTCTTTGATGGTATTAGTTTTCCTTTTATGTGTTTACATTTGCTTCATAATGCCTTGTACTTTTAGTGGATGGATTTCCATCCTTGTTTATATATATATAAGGTTTCCCTTGTTGAGGAAAAGACCTTGAACACCTTCTAGAAATATTAGATGTTCATGAGGCCACATCACTCCGTCCTCATTTGAAATCTCAAATGAGATTTTAAGACCTAAAGATGTGTAATAACTATAAATCGGGTTTAAGGTTTAAGGTTTTGTGTCATCACTAACAAATTGAAAAAACCTAGTAGCAACAACAACGATGGTGTAAGCAGAGCCAAATCTGATTGCCAAGCGCAAAAAGCGGCTACATGTTCTATGAGCTATAACCCAACTTGCTTCAACAGATCAAGGAAATGGAAAACATGATAACCAACCCCATGATATCACTGTGACATAATAATAGAAGGAAGATCTGTATGTGTCTATTTTTGTGTCTCTATTTTTCTCTGTTTCTCCTTATGGGTATGATGCATTTGTAAATTTTGGTTTTTGTGACAAGTCAATGATGGGAGTGGTAACAACACAAGAAGGAATGTTTTGTCATTCGAAAAAATAAGTAGTAAGCTCATTGGCTACTTCTTACAAAAGATGACATAGTTTCAATTGTATTCATAGCCTTCATCTGGTTTTTGCCGCCCCAAAGGAGGTGAAAAAAAATATTTTCATAATTGGCACATAATTTGTTATGTGCTCCAGTTTTGGATCATGTCTTGACACATACAAAGGTTTGCCTATGCTATTTATTACAATTGAATTTTGAATGGAAAGGTGGGAGGGAGTGAGAAGTTACAAATGAATGTGCACTTGTAAGGAAACTAATGACACACCCACATAGCAATAAAGCAATTTTTTTATGTTTCAATCAAGCCCAATTAGGGTTAATGAGAAATCGTGGGTCAAAATTTAGGGTAGTACATGTTTCCACATGCAAGCAGAAGCAACATTTGTGATGTTCCTATTATTCATAAGCCAGAAAAAATGTCTTCCAACTCAATTTCTTCTGCATATGGGCTGGTTTTTTGGTGAACTTTGCAGCTAAAAAAAAGGCAGTGTAAGCATTTTACAAACAAAAGGTACAAATGTGTTTGGTGATCAACTTCTTCAAGCAATTAAATTTGTTTTTTTGAGATTCAAGCCACATCCCATGTCAAAAACATTGTACAATCTACAAGAAAAATCCTCAAGGTTCACTGATCATTTAGTAAGCAATGATAAGTACCTTTGAATGTTTGGTATTGATTTTTCAACATACCAGACTGATCCTTCTATTGGATTTTATTTATTTTTCTCTTCAAGGTAGAGACATTGCGATGCACCTAGAAACGGGCCAAAGTTTGGTATCCCTACATTTTAAGGTCATGTGAAATGCGCCATAGAAAGATTTCTAATAAACACCATGTGTTTCCAATTTAGATTTGTAGTACCTTTACCATTATGGCATCTTCTTGACAATTTTTTAAAATTTTAATTTCATTTTTTCACCTTGGTAGCAAAAATTAAAAATTTTCTAAATTTTATACAATTGAGGTGGGGGAAAAAAATGCCAAGTAATATTTCACTACTATGTCCAAATTTTCAAATGTAGTTTTAACTCTAAGTCCTAACCCTTTTGAGTACATAGAAAAAATATCGGACCCAATAGAAAATTTGAGCTACAAAAAGGTCATAATCAAGAGACTTCATTTAATCCACGTTAGCTATGGACACATGCAACGTGAACCTAAGTCCTCTTTAAAATTCAAGACTTATTTCAATGTATTGTAGCCTCTCAAGAGTCATTACTACTTGTCATTGAAGGGACATTAGGCAAAAATCAATTTTTGCCATATTCTCAAAATTAGTTCCCCATTACCATTTGGGTGAAAGCTTACTTGGGTGGTACCACTAAAAACCACCCACCCCAAAATCACAAGAATGTTGGCTTTATTTTAATTAATGAAAGGAAAAATTCAAAAAAAATTTACCAATCTTTTTATGATTGGCTCTCAAGAACCATCACCTTTGATTTCCCAAGCCCTAAACATCTACAGTCAAAATCAATGCAAGATGTTTTTTTGTTTTTACTTCGCTCCATTGACCTTGTTTCTCAACTTCAAACTTGCCTTCAAATTGTTACAAATTTTGTAAATGGCATTTTATTTCTCCTATGCATCTAACTTGCAACAAATTTAATGTACATGGGGTTGCACACATGAAGCATTTTCCATCCATGTCACCACTTTACCAAAGAAACAACCATTGTCAAATAGGGCCACCAACGAAGGGTCCATGGACCCTTTATGTCTCGTTTTTGGGATTGAAACTCATACCCAAATACACCCACCAAAAAGGTGCAACCTCAAATATTGACCGATATTGGTGGTGTTGCATTTGGGGTCAGGGCACGCATAGGATTCAAACTTCACATTTGCAAAACTTAATTTGTCTCTTTTTTATTGGCTTTTTCAAGAATGTGGAGACTTGAAATGAAGGGAGGTTTAAGGACAAATTATATTTTGGCTTGAATTCCAAACCAATTTGTGAATGAAAGTTGGAGACTTAAGTGTAGTTTTGAAGGTAGAATTTCAAAGTTGAACTTTGAACTAACATGTGAATGACACCTAGAGATTTAAAGGTGCCTAATCTTTAAGCTTGATAAAGCCCATGGCCTAAAGCTAACTACACAAAAGTCCCATACAAATTACAACAAGAAAGGCAGTTACTTGTTGGTACTAAGTTATGTAAGGCATTTGAGGTTTGCTTCCTTGGGTTAATTTTCATAGATTTGAAACATTATAAGTTTTTTTAAATTTTGACATTATACCTATTTTGAAACTCTTTTGCAAATTCTATAAGAAAGTTAGATTGGACAAAAAGCTCTTTATTTGGTCTATTGGATTAAAAAGAAAATAGGCTAGAATAAAACCAACAAACACAATCAAATACCACGAAGTTGGGTAGAAAATAAACCAACTTTGATAAATCTACTAAGCATTAAATGTTTGAATGGTGGCCTTTTCAAATCTTGATGGAAATCTAATAAATTGATTTTCAAATTTGTGACATTATCAAAATAGAGTCTCTGGATTTTAGAAGTTTTTATTATAGGAGATGTGGAGGTTTTTTTCAAGAGATGTGGGGTAAATCTGTAATATAATGAGCCACTACAAGTATAACCACTCATGAATAACACACTTGTCAATTTTTAATTTCACTTAGGATTGAATGTTTTTCATGTAATCTATATAATGTGATGTAATATACATTCAAGAATGACATTTAAAAATATGAGTAAATTATATCAACATTTGAAAGTGAAAAAGGACTAATTAAACACTTGTAACCAATCCTGAGTAAATCACATAAGAATTATCAAAATTAATCTAGATTTGTTTGAAAAAAATCCATATTCATGTAGATTGAATAATTATTAGGTTTTACATGGTTTTGGATCATCATTGGAATTGATATATAAATAAATTGTATAAATGAAAATCTATAATTTTCTTTCTAATAAATCTTGGATAAAAATAAAGATAAGTTGTAAAAAAATTTAAAACTAAATTTCATTATAAGAATACATTGTACAAGTCAAATATGTGATTAAACCATAAATTTTGTGCAATGGTTGCATGTCATTTCAATTTCCAATTTCAAGTCCTTGCCCTTTTGAAAAGGACAAAGGAATTGGGTTTGGTTCATTTTATTGTGGACTTACCCTACATGAGCTGGGTGGGCTTTGTATGCATGTATTTTTTGTATTTTGGTGACGAGTAAAACATTGTTGAAAATACAAAAATGACCCTAAGAAAAATCAAAAAACCCTATGTCATTATAATCCCTCTTATTTACAACCTCTTTCACAAAAGCATGTGAAACCCTTTGCAAATCCTCCTCATCTATGCGTGAAATTCTTAAATGAATGTTGTTTGAGTGAATGAATATACATAATAAAATGATGTTCTTTATAATGAAGTTTTAAATATTTTGATTATTTGGTCATGCCAAGGGGTTACCTCCATCTTTGGGGTACTTATTACACTAACTATTTCATCATTACAGATGTTTTTGAACATGATTTTCATAAATTCAATGGCATGGTCATTCTTTAAAATTTTGATTGTGTGAAAACACACAACATGTTGGAGGTAAAAAGGAGAAATCAAATGTTGAACTCTTCATGTTTTTGGTGCGTGGATTCTTCCACTAAACATACTCTTAATGTTGCTTTAATATTCTTTGATTTTAATGGATATCATTATTAACCTTTCACCATTTAATTCAAAGAACTCCATTTTAATGGTAGTAGTTTGACTGACAAAAATAGTTCATTCTGTTAATTTTCAATAGAAATTAACCAAGTTATTTTTACCATGTTTTGATTTTTATGATGGCATTATTGTCGATTTTAGACCACAATTGACATCCAAATTTTGATACAAGTCATTTGAGCTACACAAAATGAAAGTTAACTTCATCAAGTTACTTTTATCATATTTCTATCATCCTTCCAGATTTTATGAAAACTTACCATGCAATTCATGTTCTCTTCTTAGAACCTAATGGCCCATTAATAATTACAAAAAAATTGCACTATAATGAATATTTATTATAATTTTATGAATATGATCCTGCTTTGGTTATAAAAAAGATTAAACAAGAAATAAAAACCAAATGCCATGTGAAAATAATGTTCATTAACTTATTCTAGTACTTTAAACAAATTTTGTACAACTTGGTTATTTGATCATACTAATTTATAACAAAAATGTAATCCATGGTCATAATTATGTTTCAATCAATTTAAACTAGTTGGATAAAACATGGTCATTTCACTTAATTGTGTGGAAACCTGATTTCAAAACAAAAATTAAGATGCCAATAATTATACACCTATTATTAATTTATTAAATGAATCCATTGAAAAAGAAATATTAATGATGTAGGACAAATCATTTTGTTAAATATGTAAAACATACATAGTTCACACCTAATTTCAATATGTTTATATATATATGATACCTATCACAAGGGACTACAACCCCATGGTTGGCAAAAAAGTAATAGATTTAAGGAATACATTTTAACAAAAGTCATATAAAGTTCAAGAACCCTTGTGGTGTGAATTTGTCTATGTTTCCTCAAATCCACTTGCATGTTGTAGCAAAGTTTTAATCGATTTGTCATTAGCAAATTACAAAACAACAAACTAATGTAAAAACACCTTTAGTTTTCCTTCACATGCAATGGTTACAAGTGTTAAGAATGGTGTTTATCTTTTTCAACAATATTCAAGTAGCCAAGAACAAAAGGGGCAATTCTTCTACCACCAAACACATCTAACCCCATATAGGAATCTCAAATCGTGGACAAAGGTCATGCATGTATGAAGTTGGAGAAGTTAACAACATACTCAAAAAATTGTGCTATAAAACAATCCCATTGAAGAAGCCTCCATTGGCATGTTGTTTAAAATCCAACAATAGAAGGACATGGAACTTCTTCATGAAATTCAAATCTTTAGGAAAGGGTAGATCTGATGTCTCATTCATGGAAGATCACACCAAGTGGTAGATTAAGGGCTTTACTTGCAAAATGTGTTTACATTAGCAACTTGCTACTGTTCCCACCTATTTGTGAAGGAAGTGGAAGAGTTAAATAACACCAAAACAAAAATCATATTCAACCCCTATGTTATAAACCACAACTGGGTGACAAAAATCTTGCACTAGCTCTAGCAAAAACTTTTCATGTGTCACATACAGTTATACTAGCTATAGCAACACAAACGGTTTTGGTGATAACCGTTGCAAACTTTAAATTCCTTGCATTTCCTGAAATGGTGGATTGTAAGAATCAATAAAGATGTACCACTAAAAAGGCAAAATATTTTGTAGACATCGATACAAAATTCCTCTTGAACTAGAAAAAAATGTTGTGAAAGCCTTACAAGTACAAGAGTAATAATGGATTTGTTCATCTACTAATCCTCCTCTGACAAGTGTCCCAACAGTATGCAAGCACATAGAAGCATCACAATGAGAAAGATGGCCATCACATGAATATGATTTCCATCCTATCCTAGCCCCATTTTCATCATCCACAAGAAAAAATCTTGTTAATTTTCACCCCCACACATGGCGACTATTGTCCAATTTGACTACATTTCAACTACATTTGGCCATTTTAAACTTGTAAGTGGTTTGTTGCACTAATTAATGGTCAATAGTGTTCATAGTTGTTGTATTTACTAATGTTGTTCACTTATGAGTATAATTTAGACCCTATTTTATTCTTTGATAATTTCAAATTGTTGATGTCAAAATTAAAGTAGCCTTTAACTTTATTTACACAATGCATTATAATGGGTTAGTGATTGTTTTGACATCTCTTCAACTATGAACATGTTATATGAGTTGACCCATCAACTTTTAACATTTTAAAACCATTACTCATGAATTGCATTTTACACTTACCATAATTTATTAAAATGTGTAAAAATTAAGACCCCACATTTATATTGGAACAAGTTAATGGTTTTTTTCACATCTCTTCAATGATCAACATATGTACATGAATTAAACCATTCACTTTTAATATGTTAAAACCATTAATCATAAATTACATCTTGCACTTAATATAATATTATAAAACACATGCAATTCAATGTTTTATAATTATAATTGAATGGTTTAATGATTTTTTAAGATTTTTTGAACTATTGGCATCTTTACATGAATTGAATTATTCATTTTGAACTTATTGAAACCATTATTCAAATGTTGCATATTGCACTTTTAGTATATATTGAAACACACATAACTTAATGCCTCCAATTTATATTTAAAGAAGTTAATGAATTTTTTGACATCTTTTGAATTATTAACATTTGCACATGGGTTGAATCATTCATTTTGAATGTGTTAAATTCATCACCCATGAATTGCATTTTGCACTCACAACAATTTTTGACATGGATGTATAAACTTAGAGGTCTCACATTTATATTTGGATTGGTTAATGACTAGGTCAAATGTTCATGCATACCAAGTGTAAGATGCACGTAGATCTCTAAATTATGATTTTTTCATATATTAAATTCTTGTACATATATGTAAATTAGAACGTATGTTTTTCTTTAGTTTTTTTAAGCATCATGGAAAAAAAATTATTACGAATGTTCATGATGCCAAACCAAAAACCCCTAGAAATCATCCCTTTTTTTCCCCATTTTTTCTTTTTGTGTATGAAAAAAAACCCATGTTTCAAAAAAGTGATTCAAAATTACATATATTTATTTTTAAAAATTCTTAAATTTTTTATTATAAAATATTAAAATTAAATATCAATATTTTATGCTTATTATTATTTTTAAACATAAATTATTAGTTTTTAAGGTGTGTCTTATTACAAGTTTATGTTTAAATATTTAAAGGTGATTTTTTTAATTTAAAAAAATAAATGAATTGATTCTAAATGGTGATAATAATAATTACATCAATATATATGTCAAATTTGTGGTGTTCTTCAAGATCATCCACAAAAACATTTAACTATGATTTGGTTATGTATATGGAGGCATAAATTTGTTAAAATATTTCTATATTTTTGCTAAAAGTTTAAGACCATGGTTTTTTTTTTAGGTGAATTTTTGCACTATGGCAAAAAAATTTGGCTCATGCAACAACCTTATAGGAAATTAGGGTTGCAAAAGTTGAATTTGTTGCCATACATTGATGACACAAAAAGGTCCCATTGGGTGGTTCTCATTTGTCACCAATTGCCGCAAAACATCCTAGGCATTGATTGCCACATCACCCCCTGCGGCTTTTGATCTTTCGCATGTCCACCTCCTACACGCACAATGCCATCACCTTCCATTATGCAAGCACAAATAAAACCATTGCTACCCAATGTGCAAGCTCAAAAACTTCTATCGTTTTCCATTATGCATAATTCAAAATTTACATTGTTGCCTGCAATGAATAATGGAATTTGATGGAAGGACCATTAGTAGGATGAATTATGCAAATGAAATAGGATCCTAGAATGTAAAAGGACTTAATAGGCCAGATTTGGATTTTGGAGGTTGGAAGATCTGAAGATTTCATCATCATTTTGTGCATTTGTTCCAAGTGCATATATGTTCATTATTCTATCCTTGGTTGATTTTGAATGTAGATGCGGTGCAAATTGGAGAATCAATGTGTCTCAACTCCCATCCAGAACATTAAGTTCCAAATTCCAATGCATTTTCAATTTTGTGTTTTGAACATTACGTGAAAAAATTCCATTAAATTGTTGCTTTGTTCCTATACCATCACAATAAGCTTGAACAAGGTTTGATTTGGACAATGTGAAGGGCTCCAACATCAAATTTCACTTCAAGTTCTTATATTTAAACTTTTTTTGTTTATGCACTTCAATGTGTTTCAGATTACATAGTCATCAAATTTGGGTTATGCATTTTTTGGAGTGTTGGAAAAGTTTGTTTTGTCTTAAGTAAAGCTTCGTTGTTTGTTGTTGGTGCTATGGCACCACTCTAATTGCTTCCAAGTTTTAAGTTTTGATTTTTTTTCTCAAACCAACCTTCTGTAAGGGTTGATATACAAGAAGTTGGTGGTGTTTCTTCCAACATTATTTTTGGGATGTTACATTGTGTCTACCACCTCATTCATCTGCTAACCATGGTTTGTCTATGGACCTTCATCCTTTTTGTAGGTGAAACAACACCCTAATCTACTATAGTTGTTGGAGATCCTGTAGAACCTAATGAACCTAAGAAGAAGAAACCTAGAAAAGTTGAGTGGGAAATCAATCGAATTTACCAAGATCGATGGGCTCCTAGGTTTGTTTGGTCTAAGCCTTTGTGTGTAGCATATGGTAAAATGAGGATGGTGTGATGTAAGATCTATTTTCAAATAAAAAGGAGAGAAAAATTGATGGTGCCTAAGCTAGATTCGTTGATCAAACATTCAAGCCTTAAGAAATGTCTTGTTGTTAGACCAAGAATTGTAATTGGCGAATACTTTTTGTTTCCTTCTAACCGTCATGTGAAAAATGAAAATGTTTATGGAAATATAGGGTAGTTCAGTGTTATTGATCAGCTATAGAATGGTGGGAAGGCGGAAAAGAAAAAAAAAAGTGCAATTTGTTGCATTATGGCACTTGCTCAAACATGGTCGTTCGATGATAGACTTTAAACAACTTTTTCAATTTTTGAAGGTGGAGAATTGCCTTCAAAAACACTAGAGTGATTTTATTGGTTGGACCATGGCCGAGGCTATGCACCAAATTGTGTTGTGCACCATCAAAGTTGCGATGGATAAGCCATTGTTTCTTGTGGTGAATTGTGATGAGGTGACCAATATTGACAACCATAGCTGGTTGTCTATGCATGTGTATGTTATTAACAACTGAAAATGTGTTCCTATATTGTTGAACTTGCAAAAAATGGATGGAGCCACATCTGACAAGTCAATGGAAAATATTGTTACTTCATTTGTTGAATACACATGTGTGAAAGAAGCTGACCTAGCATAGAGTTCATTTGTTTTGGAGCAGACAGAACCACTATTTTCACGATGCAAAAGCAAGGGTGATTACTCAACTTTTGCAAAAACATGCCCCATATCTTAATGGTGTGCATTGCATGGCACACCGCACAAATCTAGCTATTACAACATTGAGTTCTTTGAAGTTGGTTTCCAAAGTGGAAAATCTCCTAGCTTGAATGTACAATTATTTTGCACATTGTCCTAATCGCCATTTGGAGTTTTGCAAGCTAGTCAAAATTTTGGAATCCAAGGGGAACAAACTTTTAAAGAACATCAAAACACAATGGATATCCATGTTATTAGCATGCAAGAGAATTTTTGCAAAGTACAAACTTCTAATGGTGAAGATGGTTGAAGATGATGACCACATTGAAAATGCAAAAAATAACTAGGAATTATTATGTGATGTGGAGACATTGCTAAGGTTGGCTTGCATCTTACCTTGTTTAAAAGCTATGCAAAGGTTATTTAAGTTCACACAAGGGCGAGACACTTTCATTTGTGACTTCATTTTTGCCCTAAAGTTTATAGAGGCAAACCTTTTCACTATGTATTGTGATAGTGAGAAGAAATATAACCTTCAACACTTCTCTTTGTTGGTTGAACTCATTGAGCACATCAATGATGTGGTGTGTTTAACTTGGGGAAAAAACTTGTTTCTAAAGTTGATTGTGCTACTTTTTTTGTGAGAGGTAAGCTTTACATGTTACATGCTAGAAATCCAATCATTGGGATTAAGAGCATGGTGAATGTCGCAACCTTAACCTTGGGCTCGAGACCAAGGCAAGGGTTTGCAAAGGTGCGGGCCAAGACTAGGGCCGGGAGTCACATTTCATGCTCCCAAGAGTGTAAAAGAATGTGAGGGAATGAACCCTCACACCCCCAAATGAACTCCCATTTTGGGAATTGGAGTCCCAATGGATTCCCTAATTTTCAAAAGGCGATTTCGGGGGTCAAAACTCATTGGATGGAGACGTTCCTTATATCATTGGAAATCTTTTGGAACTTAGATGTCTAAAATGGGCTCTCATCACCCATTTGGACACCTAAAACACAAGTTATGGCCAAAAGAAGGGCTAGAAGTCAAATTGACAATTTGACTCCTAACCACTAAAAGTCAGGAATCACCCTAATTTCCTTTTATGAAGGTGGCGTGCAACATACAGTTGGAAAGCTCTCAACGAGGGCTACAACTTTTCTTGAGACTTCATTTCAATCGGAGGTTTTCAGACAAAGTTATGGGCCCCCAAAATCGCAAGAGTCCCAACTTTGGGAATTTCGAGATGTCATTTGGATGCTGGTCCTGTGGCCAGCCATAGAATATACTATAAGGGGGAAGGTGGTGGCTTCCCCCAAGTCTGGGCCGTAGTGAATCTTGTGAATTTGAGTTGCCCATGGCTTTTCCTAGCACCAAAAGTGCTATAGCTATGCACTAACTAATTTATTATTTGGTTTGTGCAGGTCCGTGTGAATGATTGATCGATTATCATTCTTTCTAGTCCCATCCCATAGCTCCAACACGCCCCTCTACCTCGAAAGTGTTGCGAGCCAAGGAGCATGCTCCAACTCCTTACTCTTTCGTTGTTTTCATTTCAAATTCACATTTGAGTCTATAAAAAAGTTTGGGAACGCGTCACATGAACAAGGAAGATTGGGCTTGAGCTATTGATTCTACGAAGAAACAATGTACAACAACTGTTATAGGTCTAATCTTTGAGTTTGAAAGGTGGTTCTAGCTCAAGAGCTATTGAATGCCATTAGGATGATCTATCCTTGGTATTGGCTAATCCTTGATGTTGAAACTACATTTCTGAGCACATGGCCATAATTCAAACACACTTTGGGTATCAAAAAGCCCTTAGCAAGCATGGAGGGTTTGTGGGGTCATTATTGGACCTTATACTTCTTGATAAACGATCTTTTTTTTTAAAGTTGACATTATAGAACGATTATCAAATTGTTATGCTCCCTCCTCATGATTGCAACCCTATTACATAATTGTGGGAGAGGCTTGCATCAAATGTAGTTGTGAACCAACGACTCTCAAGTGGTTTAAATTGGTGCAATTATGCAAGGTGATGATTATTGGCAACGTGGAGGATGAAAGGACTTTCTCCAACTATCCTTCATGAAGAACAAACTTCAAAATTGCCTTACAACTCACCTTGATTTTATTGTGAGAATGTATGCTCAAAGTTTCTACTCATTAGAAACCTTTCCATTTTACATAATAATATGCGACTTAAATGAACATTGGACATGGTACGAGCTAAATGTTTAGTGCATTTTTTGTGTTTAAGGTTTGGTTTCTTTTAGGTTGCTAACAAAATGCATTATGGTGGGCTGGTTTTACCATCTCAGCTTGCTGGTTTTTATTCCAATTATATATCTACAATATAGCTCAATTGTGTGCTAGTAGCAACATCTCCACTTGCTAGGTTTTTTCCAAGTTATGTATCATGGTGGTGAAAAACCCATATTCAACAAAATCAGGTCTTTGATGAAGGTTTTACATTTTTTTTTGCATATACATTTGAAGGCATTGCCGTTTGTTGGTTATGCACTGCAGTGTGATCCTATATTCATGCATCAAGTGAAACACATGTTGATTCTGGTTGGTTTTTTGTATGTTTTCTAACATGGGTGTGGGTGTAGGTAAAGTTTGTGCTGTAGTGGGCAAGATCCCTTTGGGATTGGGGTTCAAATCCCCCTCAAGTCCATTTTTGCAAGTATGTGTATAAATATGTTTGTAGAAAAACATTAAAAGCCAAGAGTTGGGATTGTTTCAAACCATGTTTACTTTGTTGTTACAAATGAAGTGAAGGAATTCACCTTTGTGATGATGTTTTAAGGAATGGAAAAGTTTGCAACATTGCATCACGCCAACTTTCGAACAAGCTCGTACTCATTTGTCAACTCACCAAGTGATTGTACATTGTTTATTGAGTTCTGCCTTCAAACACTTCTATGCCAAACTCTGAACACTACACCACCATAGGGTTATGTATATGATCTAGAGTTCTTTTGTTGTTGTACAATCCAAACCCATTAGATGATGGAAGGGCATTTGTTTTTTCTTGTATGTTTGGAGCATCTAATGGATTTTCACCTTTTGTGTTGTGGGTCATGGGGTTTTGTGGTGGTGCAGTGCTATGGCTCCATTAGTTGGGCTCTCCCTTGAGCAAGTTACAAGGGTGATAGGAAAAAAAGCTCTGAAAGGTGATGTACTAGTTACATGCATGGTAAAATTTTGCTTAACCTCCACATGTTTGATCTTCATCACCTTGTCTTCATCTTAGAATTCTTTGTTGACAAGTTTGCCTAATTGTCTTTGATCAACCACCACAATGGTTAATCCTCAAATATGAAATTTTTATTGTTGTGCCATTTTATTCTACTAGAAGTGATGGTAAAATTTCTCCTTTTTTAATCTCCTCTTAAGATGTAGGCTATTGAATAGGTGGGTAGAATGTAGGGAAATAATAGTCTAGGAGGTTGAGTATTGCCTCCACTTTGGTGTTTTTTCCAGGCACTACTAGTCCTGGAAGGATAGCATGAGGAAGACTTGCACTAACTTGACAACCTTTGAAGACACGACTAATTACAATCTTTTTTACACTTTATAGTAGTTGCTTTCGCATTTCCCTCCATTATCTAATATGTCTTTGATTGCATTTATGGTAAGAAGTTAGTTACAATTTATTTTGTTTGTTTGTTTTTCCTTTGGGTTTGTGGTGACAATAGAGGTTATGTTGTTTGTGAGGTAGTTTCATGAAACCCTAATGAGGGGTATTGTTGGAAAGTCTATGATTTGTTGAAATAATGTGTTTGGAACATACAAATTGAATGTTGTTCATTTTTAAATTTTGGTGATAACTTGTAGTGACCAAGGCAAAAGCTAGAGTTGAGAAGGAGAAGGTTATTGTCAAGACAAAAAATGGAGTTGAGAACGAGATGGCCAATACCAAGGGCAAAGTTGGAGGTGAGAATGAAAAGGTTGGTAGCAAGCTACTAAATGTAGTGTCCAAGGCACCTTTTTAGCTGCGCTTAGAATTTGATTCTAATGCCAACATTGCACAAGCAAAGAATAATGATAAAGCCATCAAAGAGACTTACCAAAAGAAGACACAACTAGAGTACACTCTGATGTGGCCAGACACCTATGTTGGAAGCATTGAGAAACATACATAGGCTCTGTGGGTGTATTAGAATGACAACATGGTTTACCGAAGTGTCACCATAGTTCTAGATATATACAAGATCTTTAATGAAATTCTTGTGAATGTTCCTAATAACAAACAATGAGACCCTTCCATGGATTGTGTAAATGTACTTCCTCAACATGTTTCCTTGATTCTAGGATGTGAAGATAATCTACCTATTACCTTTGTTGTCATGTTTTCCCTTTTCTTGAAACATGTGATATGTGGATTGTGATGTTGCATAATATATCAAAAATTGAGAAAGTTAAAAATAACACATATTTCATTGTGAACAGCCAACAAGGCTATTAGTCTGCTCCCTCTCATTTTTTATAGTAGTAAATCTTACATGTGCTTTGAAACAAGTAACACCAAGAACCTATCTTGGCTTATGGGAAATAATTTTGGCCTTTCCAGATGGTACATGATATTAAGATATTTGGTAGAACATGAACTTGGCATGTGTATTTGCTGATGTGATATTGCACCTTTGTTTTGCACCTCAATTTGTGATTTCTTTTGCTATCACTTCTAACTTCACCTCCACCCTAGGTTTAGCTTATGGGAAATTTGTTGTGGGCTACAAGTGGAAATCCATGTGGAGTAGAACATAATCAGTGTTTGCAATAGTGGGGATGGAATGCCTATTGAGATTCACAAATAAAAAGGTGTGTATGTCCTAGAAATGATCTTTGGTCATCTCCTCACCAATAATAACTACAATGATGCATAGAAAAAGACCACATGAGGTCAAAATGGTTATGGAGCAAAACTAGCCAATATCTTTTCCACCAAATTTAGTATATAAATTGTCAATGGAAGGTGACCGAAACAATACATGCAGGTTAACCATTGTACAACCTAGAGCCAAAGGTGCTGCATTTTGTTGCATGTTTTATTGTGTTACTTATGGAATTGTGTGTGAATTAGTCAAATTTTCATTAATAACATGATTAACAAGAATGAATTAACCATCACCAAGTGCAAGTAAATGTTTAATGTATGGTTCATAGGTTTAGAAGGATAATAATTTAGGTTATTGTCCAGATACAAAAATTGGAGATTATTAACAAACAATGGGATGGATTGTGCAACCTTCAAAAAAGCCTCCCATTTCAGAACTTGGTTTTGATGTTTTGACAGAGTTGCCTTCTCAAGCGGATTTTCAAAGTGGAATTAAATATAAAAACGTTTCCATCAAAGGATTTCTCCTTGATCAAGTAGTCCATTTAGGAAGGCATTATCACTTGCAAATTTGTTCTAGTCCAAAACATAGATTCATGAGATTGGTGGTTGTAGGATTCTTTCATGTTTGACACATACATGTGTTTGGAAATTTATGTAATAGTTTTTTTTGCAAAGTTTTCTTGCATGCATAGGCAATTGGGTGGTTGATGAAGTGTTGTACAAGGTAAATCATACATTCGTTCTTTGTTTGAGTGATGTTAAGGTATCACATGATGAATTACAAATATTTTGGCAAATGATGTTGAATATATAAGTGTTTTTTTCTAGATGACAAAGAGTCTATTAGAGGAGTGTCAATACATTTGCAAGCAAAGATTCACCCAAAGTAGCTAACAACCATATTGTCTATTGATGATTGCAAGCACTTACAAGCTGTTATCCATGAAGTACATACAGTTTTCACAGTTGATAGTTTTTTTTTCTTATGTTGTAGCTTGTGGGTCCTTCACTATTGATGTTTCAAGGTCTACATGTGGTGGAGAAAGCGGTTGAAATGGATGTAGACAATGAACATTTTCCTGAGAATTGGATCTTCCATCAACATTAGCACAGAAAGCCTAGCAAGTTGGATGGTAAGCTTTTATTTATATACACAAATTGCACTATTTTCAAGAGTTTTTTTTGCAAGGGGCCTATGGATGAATGTGCTTTACAAGTTGGTAATGAGTAAAAGGCATATATGATGGATTTATATTGGGTTTGATGATGGGGGGGGTGCAAGGAACCAAATTGAGATCATCACAATAAATGGGTAGGTATATTTTCAACACTTTATGTGCTTGTTAGTTTGTGTTTGACTAGTATTTTTTTAGGTCATTTGAGTTCTCTTGGTAATGTAGAAGGTATCTGCTAGAGGTGTGGAATCTCATGGTACCAATGTTCGTAAGGATATTTGATTATCTAAATATTCAATTTGCGACATAACCATAGAGAATGAGCTAGAGGTTTCCCTACTTTTTAGACAACAATGCTCAAGAGTGTAATGAAAAGCTTTTATACCCAAATTGATCAACAAAATGGAGTTCAATGCAACGGATTCCATTTTTAGCCTTTGCTTTGCAAACACAAAATAAATTTGTGCTCTTGTATGTACAGAGTAATTGGGCATTAAACCTCTCAACCAACATCTTAACATAATATTGTACTTTCGGTGACCTTCTATACTTTGTTTTGTTCTTGCATTTACATGTTAACTATTGGGAGGGTTTTACATTATTATGGTGGCTCTCATACATGTGTGCAAGGACCCTTGTAAATGAATTTGCTTATGTAAAGTTACAAAAAAACCAACTACATAACCCCAAAATTGTGATCAATAGTTGCAATTCCTTCAAGTAGTGAAATGACGTTGTCACTCATTGAATTGCATGTGGCAATTTCTTTGAGAGGTATTGTTGCCATTGATATCACACTTACTTTCATATGATTCAATAGCCACAAAAATTACTGTGGTGAAACATTTGTTGCCATTTGTTTTACCTTACATCACATCTATTAACCACTTGTACTTACACCAAAAAAAATTAATAGCCTTATGAACTTACAACCCTCATTGGGTTCTTGCCATTAAATTATGAACATTTAAAAAAATTTAGCCACTTTTAAAGCCGAATGAAACTTTTGTAGCTAATTAGAATCACTAGCTAAAAACAAATATGCCACCTAGGCATACCACAATAAGCACATTGGAGCCATCCATTTAACTTGGAGAAATTGAAAAAAAAACCATGTTTAAAACCCATTATAAAATTATATCATTATAAAAATTAAAAATTATTTTTTGGAGTTTTTTAATTAAAAAATCATTTGTTGATATAAATGGCCCCTTTTTATGTTTGTAAAATGGTGAAAATTCACCACCAAAATTCACATTTATTTGCATCATTAGTATTTATTTAAGGTTTTCAAAATATTTGGATAAGGTTTATAGTGATTTCAAATATTGAAGTTAAAAATTTTCAAATGAATTTGATGTTGGAATTGTTTATGTGTTTAAGGTTGGAATGATTAGAATTAATTAATTAATTTATTTATTAGGAGTATTTTTTTCTTTCAAATGTGCAATTTCAATTTTTTGGCAAATTTTTTATTGTTTACATTTTTCCTTGAATTTGCACAATTTTTTCCATTTTTTTCCAACAAGAATTACCAAGTTAGGAAAATTCAAAACAAAGAAGACATGTTGGTTGGAGAGGGAGGGTTTAATCCAACTATTTAATGCCAAATTTTAATCAAATTATGTTACTTCTACTTCTAAAAGGAAACAAAAGTAAAATATATATTTACATCATTTCTTTTTATTTTTGTGATTTTTTTCAAGTTGTGTAATAAATCATTTATTATAGTGTATGATTCATGTTGCTAAACAAATATGGTATTGAGAATTAAATGACTATATTGACTACTTAATTAATTTTTCTTTTTGTGGCAATTTTTGCCAATTTAAAGAGGTAACAACATCAACAAAAAACTTTTTTGAAAGAAAAAAAATCAAATTTTGTCAAATTTAAAATGGATACCATCAATTTTTTACAATAAATTATAGTAAGTAGCTATAATATTGAAAGATTTAAACAAGTTTCCAACTCCACAACTTGTCTATAATCAAATGTGGCAAAATCTTCTTATGGATGATTGTCATTTTAACAAGATCACAAAAAAAATGAAAAGTACCCAATCATATTGAGGAAAATAAAAACTTGTAATTCTTCAAAAATGGACATATTTTACATAATGAAAATGACATATTAAAAACTTAATAAATGCATTCTTGAATTCACATTGAATTCACAAAGATTGTAGGTCAATTTAAACAAAAATATATTTGTAAATTTATTCATGACATGTTATTTTCTAAAAATTTAACCTTTTATATTTAATATTTTAAAATTATAATAATCTTTTTAATGAATTATTGAAGAAGCTTCAAAATCATATTTTCATTTGTAGCATTTGAATAAATTTTGAAAAAGAAAAAATACGTTAAAATTTGAATTTACTAAACAATTCCATGCTAAACATAATAAATTTAAACTTTGTCATCTTTGTTAATAAAGTATTGAAGTGGTTTGAAGATTAAAACCTTGATGTGCCTCTATGAAGCCTTGAGTTCAAACCTTGATAAATGTGTGCATTAATGTATTTTGTATAAATGTAACGTATGAAAATATACAGCATGGCTAATGATAAATCGGAAATGAAAAATTAAAATTTTCACAACATGTAATCACGCCATGAAAAAAATAGAATTTGTAATTGCATGAACCCAAAAAAACACTGAAAGTTTTGAAATTTTTTGAAAAAAAGTTATATGATGACATGTTGTTTAATTCCACACCATATTAACTTGGGACTTCATATACCCATGTCATAATTTTAAAATTCAAAATTATGTAGTACAACATGTGATTATCCAAAACAACTTAAAAAACATTTCATTAAAGATGTCCCAATCAACTAGTGTTTTTTGATCAAAACCATATAAATTGCATATTAGTTAATTTTGTCCCATTCCACTAAAAACGTAATGAATTTGGGAAGTGGAAAAGGACAAGATTGTAATGAGACACAATTCTTGAGCCATTTTTCAAAACACTTAAGGACATGTTTTAATCATCAATAAAAAAACTATGTGAAAATCTAATGATAAAAAAAATCAACCAAAAAAAATATTTCATAAATGTAATGGTCATTAAAAGTATGTCTTGAGAATGATTTTGGGGCGAGACATTCCTTTTATGTACCGCAACCACAAACATACCCTATTGCTACTCCCCCAACTATAGTCAAAACAATCTCATAAACTTCCTCACAAACGAAAAAATCCAAAACAATTTTCATTGCTGAGTGCAACATATTGCATTGTTGTTGTTCTTGTCAATGTAACATCATCTCCTCTAGTGCTAGTAATGTTGCACAAAAGAAGCTTAACAAGGCCGTGCTACCATGCCCCTCACTCATAGGCACATATGTGTACTACTAGAATTCCATTTGTGTTTCTTTTCCTAGTGTTGGTAATGTTGCATGGAAGAAGCTTAGTCTTTTCTATAAAACAAGGACAACTTGCCATGTGCCTCATTCATAATCACATACAACATGTACTATTAGAATTCCATGCATGCTTAAACAAGTGATGGAGAGGAGGTAAAGAAAAGATGCAAAACGAAGAAGATTGTAAGGGACCAAACAAGAGTTTGGGTGGGAGTAGAAAAATGGACATTACAAGGGAAGCCAATGTTCATCTAAGAAGAAACACTTGTAGCTATGGTGGGCACAACTTTCTTCTCTCACATTAGGGGAGGGATAAAAGATTGCCCCATGGGTACCATGGTGGCCATTGATTTTAGGGCTATTCAAAGTGATTTTTAATTTAAAACTCAAATGCACCCTTGATTGTGCAACTATTGTGTAGTTGTTAGTGTTGGAGATTGACAATGGATCGATGATAAAATAGTGATGATAAAAACATTAATTTTATTATGAGCTCTCCGTCCAACCTTAAGATCACAGAGATGTTGCTACAAACATGTGATCCACCCCCGGTCTCTAGCTTAGTCTAAATAGGAGGTGAACACCCTAGGCAAATATGACCTACTCTATTCATCTCATGCATTAAGATATTTCACACTAAACTTAACTAGAGATATTTAAGTAAACTTACCTAACACATCACATAGTCCCAAAAGTATGTGAATTTAACACAAATATCTCAAGTAATTATAACTTGGTAAAAGTAACTTAAGGAAGTTGGTATGAAGTTAATATCCAATAGATAGGACACTCGTTTAAGAATTGTTGATCTTAATGCAAATACTTTTCAAATGTGAACCATAATTAAAAAAAATTCAAAGTTATTTAAGTTATTTTCATCCTGCTCATGAGATGAGTCTATTAGTGTAGTTTACATTAATGATTCTCGTTGTGGAGTGGGAATCAGATCATAATTCCTTATTGATCTAAAAGGCCGACCACCATATATAAACTTGTTTTTTAATCAAATTACCCAACCATTTTAGGTCAAGTACTTGAAGGTTTTTTTCTTTATATTTCAAAGCACATCCTCCCATCAAAGATTTAAACATCATTTGAAGGACCTTTCATTCTGTCAATTGAATAAAAAAATTTGGTTTGTTTATCATTAGGAAGGACCTGCTCCAATGGGCCTCCCTTAACTTTTGGGCTACAAGCCCCCAAGCTATGACCCTCTAATTCAAGGATGCCCTTGGGAGCAAGCCTTCTCTTATACATAAAGACCTATTCCGACCTTTTTAGTGTAATCAGAGGGAAAATTCCTTAGCATATTTTGCCTTCCATTGTTTACAAACCATTTCCACACAAAAAGCCCCACTCCATAGGTGTTTCACCAATATTTTTTTCTTTGTGATGCCCATTAGGTATCATGGGGAAAAGAACCTGGGAAAAAATAAATTGGATCGAGTCTTTAATCTTTACCCTCAGTAAAGCCCAAGCCTTTAGTCATTATGTTTGGTTAAAGCCCACAATTTCAAGCTTTACCATGTACAAAAATCCCATACATATTACCATAGGACGGGCAATTGCTAAGGTTTGAGGTTTGTTTTGTTGGGTTAATTTTCATAGATTCAAAACATTATAAGTTAGTCTCAATTTTGACACATTATAGTTATTTTGAAACTTCTTTGTAAATTCTACAAGAAGATTAGATTGGACCACAAAGCCCCAGCCCATTTGGTATATTAGGCAAAAAAGAGAATGGGTTAGAATAGAAGCAACAAACATAATCAAATGCCATGAAATTGGGTTGAGAACAAGCCAACTTTGATCAATCTAGTAGGTACTAAATGTCTAAATGATGGCCTTTCCCAATCATGATGGAAATATAATAGACTAATTTCAAATTTTGGACATTATCAAAATGGAATCCATGGCAGTTCTTAGTATAGGAATGTTCGGGGGGGGGGGGGGGGGGGGGGGGGGAGGGGGAGGAAGAAAAGGGGGGGTGGGTGTTGTTTTTTTTTTTTTTTTTTTTGTGAGGAATTTATTATTTAATATGTATAGATGGTGGGTGAAGAG
>Ga0116229_10005247_pt1 | contig 21181 bp, 15 predicted proteins | sample S1TSphgellanicum_3_FD_87313 | JGI IMG/M metagenome (GOLD analysis project Ga0116229, IMG submission 87313) | Host-associated microbial communities from peat moss isolated from Minnesota, USA - S1T2_Fc - Sphagnum magellanicum MG | ecosystem: Host-associated > Plants > Peat moss > Unclassified...
GACTTGCTCCTTTTATTGTGAATGCACCCATACGTTAAGATCAATGATCATAAATGGTTTATTTAATATGATAAGTACACCCCAAAATTTATGGCATGAAAATGCTTAAAATGCAAAAGATTCCAAATCTACTTTTACCACGAATTGGTATACTTTACCACGTTTTCACCCTTTTATTGTAGTTTTATCTCTTAATTATTAACCAACATCATGCCTAAGTCTTCCCATTGCTTTTAAAAATAGGATAAAAATTCAAGATGCAGATTTTTTCTATAATCATTTATCAAAGTGCTATTGAAAAGTCTCTTCATGTGGTAGCAATTGTTTTTAAAAGTGTTGTAAGAGTCACCACCACTACACCTACTAAACCTGTAAATAGTGTTCTAGTTGTTCCTAATGACCTTGCTTTTCCTTCTCAAGTCATGGAGGTAGATGTTGTTGCTGCTATTTCCAAACTTATAAGAATCACTACGATAACCCCATTTTTTGAAGGTGCTTTTATTCTTGTTGTTGTTGTTCATGTATCAATTATTGCTAACAAGCAGGATAATCAACATGATAGCCATAATGACACAAAAAAATGAGAATATAAATCTTGTTTCTGCAGATACTACCATCAACCCTTGCCTTAAACTAGTGGTGACAAGCCAAAAAATCCCCTTCCAATAGTATTTCCTTGAGTTTCATATTCATTTGATTCCACATTCCAATAGTATTTCCTTGAGTTTCATATTCTTTTGATTCCACATTCCAATAGTGTTTCCTTGAGTTTCATTTTTTTGATTCCACATTCCAATAGTATTTCCTTGAGTTTCATATTTTTTTGATTCCACATTCTAATAATATTTCCTTGAATTTCATATTCTTTTGATTCCACAAGAGTTTGTAAGTCATCATCTTCATAGTCTAGCATTTCTTCTTCATTAATGATTGGTGTGGGAGGGGTTACTATCTAATTATTAGCCATAGTCTAGTCTTGCTCTTGACCTTCGACATCTAACTTTATTTTAAAAAACCTTTTGGCTTCAACAAGCTAGGAGTGATGTGCTCTATCAAAGCAATTTAAATTCCATTCCATTATTGAAACTAATGACCTGTTGGAGATTCCCTTTCAAGTTTTGTCTCTATAGATGCAAGCCATGTTGTGAGATTGTTGTTACCACAAGTTGTAACAATAGGTATATAAATATATTTGGAAGTATAAATGATAAGGATCCCTTCCCCTCTCCACCCATTTTTTTTGCAATTAATGCAAAACATGGCTTGGTGTTGAACATGGAAGCTCCAATGAATCACAATCTTAGTAAATAAGAGGAATTGTAGTTCTAGATTAGGACTTGGTGAAAGTCAACTCAATGGTAGGTCCACATATCCATCCTGGCAACAACCCATCGGTACTAAAAAAGGTAACTCCCTTTAAACTTTCACATGTTTTTCCTTCTTGTTAATGGTGATGAAGTAGCTTTTATTTCTCTTTTAGAAAAAATGCCCCAACAATTTAAACTTTCAAAACCTGATCCTAAACCCTACCTTACAATTGGGAATTCTTTAATGATAGACAAGTAAGTAGTACTTTCCATCATTATCATCAATAAATAATTTTATTTCTTTCAACCTTCGTTCGCAGTAAAGGTCAATTTTCATCACGTGGGACACAATTGTGAACCCAAAAAACTACACTTATTGACAAGGCACATGTGACATGATATAGTTTAGTGCAAGAAATGTACACTCTCATTTCACCTACCTCATCTTTAGAACATATAATAATAGTGGGGTCTATTCAAACACCAAAAGGAATATATAAGTCAAAGAGGATCATGTTGCAAGAAAAATAAAATAAAATAAAATCACAAGTAGGCAGTCAACTTACTAACTCTTTGTTGTTAAGGAGCTTTCTAAGCAATCTATTGATAAGAAATGCATTTTTTTGTGGCTTTGTTCTACTTCTCTGAAAGGCCTTGAAAAGTCTCAAATAACCCCACCCCCAAAGGAGGAATGCTTTTAGAAATACCAAATCCAAGGATACTGTTAAGTTAAATACATATCATGTTGTTGCTGAAGATGTTATGCACATCAAGCATAGTGGTTTCACCTCATTTATAGTTAGACTCATGCTCTTGCATGACATGTGATAATTGACAACTATAAATATATACTTGTGGAACATGTGGTGTATCATTCAGGCTCTACATAAAAAGATGGGTGATGTTAGATCATAGATGATCGAAAAGGGTAAGTTCCAAATGCAAATTTCTAGAGGTTTTCCAAGGGTCATCAATCCAATAGAGGTAGAACTTCACCATGTTGTAGTTTATCTAAGGTTGCAAGTATGGTTCATCGTTTTACAATTTTTCCATTTTGATTACACATAGCTATTTAACACAACAAGGGATCTTGGTAGTAAAACCTGCTTGTTACCTTCAAAGCATTATAGATGAATTTAGGGTTATAGAATTAATAGCAAACCTTTCCAAGAATTTGAAGGTTTAGATTTTCAACTAGGGTTTGGTGTTTATTTGTTTGAGATTTACATTTTGGTTTGGGGTGCAAGTTCGGTAGTAACAACTATGGCTGTTGTGGTAGGACAAGTTTTTGTACATGTGGACAATTCTACTGCCACTAAATGAAACAAATCTTATTTGTCCCATCCAATTCAGGCCTTTTTTATATGAATGATGAGTATGACTTTTGTCAAGAGGATATTGCAAAGGGTGGGGAACTATTATCAAAGCTGGGAGGGGTGTCGTCTCAAGAGGAAGCTCAAGAGGCTACACAAAAACCATAAACAAATTTCATCAAGAAGTAACTTTGTCTTTTGATCGACTTTTTTGAATGGTTATTATCTTTCAATCGTGTTCAAGGGAGAACATTTAGTGGGTTGTTTGCTAATAATGGTTTGTTGTTTTGCTTGTATTGGTTTATTTGTAAGGATGATGTCATTACATTGTCATGGAGGGGTACACTTTGGTTATAAGAGGATGTCCAAATGTGTTAAGGTGATGCATAACCTAGTAGAGGAACTTTTTTTGTTTTGGCCACAATTGTTAACCTCTAATAATGGAGTGCTTGCAATGTTGCCCATTGTTTTTGGAATTCGCTTAAGGGAGGCTAAAGGGGATTCTTGGTGCAAGGTGTTAGACTTGGCCTTAGAGTTCCATGATGGAGGGAATAAACAATGAAACCTATTATGCACTAGAATATGTATGTTCCCATACATGGCATGAAACAATTAATCCTTGATCTTTCAATGTACTTAAAGTTGTCGAGGTGGTAATACATACCAATAGTTGAATTGCAACCATTGATATGGTGGAGGTGGTGGCAAAATGAATTGTGTGTTGATGTGTGAAACAACTTAACATGATGCTGCACAATAACGATTTTCTGGTTGTGAGCTATGGATTACTTAATATGTGAAGTTATTTGCAATTTGTATGCTTTTGGCTTTGTTTGGTGAATTATATAAATATGTTCGTAGAATAATGGCTCTTTCTCTTAATGGTTGGTGAGTGAAGTTGGTGAATCCAAAAGATTTATGGACACACATGTCATTAAGTGTATTTGTTAAATCTATTAGTGTCAATTTGTGCCTAGTGTTGAATTGAGGTCACCTTTTTCCAAAACCTTGGGCCTAAACATCAACAATGGGCCAATTTGAAAGGTGGAGTTTGTTAGTGTGTTGGCTTCTAATGAGAGGTGTTATAATGTGCAATAATTGACTACTACTGTGGTCCACAAAGAAAGCCTTTTTGTAGACCAACAAGCTAAAGGGGTAACAATGTGGTTACTTGGTGTGTGGATTTGCTAGATAGCATGATCCTAATGTTCATGTGTTAATCTATAATACAATGCATTTTATTTAATGTGCCCTTTAGAGGTTTTGGAGTTAACAAGTTGCTTTCTGTCCAAGGAGGCCATCATAAAATCTTTGGTAAGTTGATCAATTGTAGCTAAGGTGTGGCAAACTTGAAAGTTGGTGAAGGGGTTTTCTAGAGCTTATTAGTAATTTTGATGTTATTTAAATGTGATGCTAGAACTAGTTTGCAAAAAAAAAAAGACTTAATTTTCCTTTAACATTAGTATTTACTTGTTTATCACTACAACAAAAGGTGTCCATTTACACTAAGTGATTTCATTAAATTTTGAGTGAATTCATTGGTTTTAATAAACAGGGATTAGTTGGAAGGTAGTGAATTCACTGGTCTAGTGAATGGGGATTAGCGAATTACACCCACATTTTGTAGTAGTGTTATATATAAAGAAGATGTGTGGTAAGTTAGACTTGAACTTTGTCAATGTTTGGGATGCAGTTGTATCATTGGTTAGAGACCTAGCCATTTGGAAATCATTTGTGAATAATTGAAAAGGTCCAAGAGTTTATGCAATTTCATGACATGAACCCACCACAATTTAATGGTTTTATTCTCTTTTCTTACCTGCCCACTTTTTGTATTTTCCCATTGTGAATTTGACATGAGGGCAAGATGGAACTACCACTGTTGGGAGCCCATCATTATTGTCACTAGTGTCCATGATTCAATTTTACTATTAGTGTTGAACAAAGTTATTTTTTGGTGCATGGTATAATTTTGTAGTCTGTGATCTTTTTTCATCCTCTATCCCATTATAAATGTGGTGGATAGGCTGGCCAAAGAGAGGGCAAATAGATTTAAGCACTTTCATTTGCCCATGCATTTGGGATAATGAATTACGTTCAAAATGTTTTTTTGATTAAGACTTATTTGAAGGAAACTCGCAAAATAGCACAAATCCATCTTGAAGATTTGAAATAGCTTAATGGCTACACATGTAATAGGAACACCAACATTAGTTGTTTTGTAGTTATAGGTTTTTTATTTTTCCAAGTCAAATGGATAAGACATAGATGTTTAATGGACATGTTTCTCAATTTGCATTTTCTTATTGTGATATGTAACAAAGGATGTTTTTTAGTGTTCTAAGTGTTTCACATTTTGCATTTTCTTATGATGCATTTTTAAGGTATTGTAGTAAAATGATGTAACACTAAAAGCAGTATTTAATTGTATTGAAAAGTATCACCTAGAGAATCATTATCCTTCAATGTCACGTGGGTGAAAGCATGGTAAAGTATATAGAAAAAGTTGTCAAAAAAATATCAAATTTTAAAAAATAGTTTTTCATGAAAACACAAGAAAATATATTCAAATTTAATTTAAATTTCATTTTGAAACTATTGAGCCCTCAATTTGGTTTATTGTAAATCAACTACAAATTTTCAAAAAAATAATAAAAGTAGGGAATAAGTAGGTTTGAAATTAACTAGTTAATATGGTGTTCAAACCTATTTTTTATTAGAAAACTTAATGAAATATACATGTATGAAGTTATAGCATAAAGATCATTGTATATTCAAGAGCCTCACCAAAAAACAAATCTACAATCTCTTTGGTAGAATATACTTTACACATATTTGAATTAAATGTTACACTACAAAAAATAGGTTTTAGAGCCTACTTGCATTTAGAAAAGTTTACTTGAAACCTACTTTTACAATGAAAAATTTAAAATTTAATGCATAATAATGAAAAAATATCTTGTTATTTATCAAGGTGAAAGCGCATTAAGGGTGAACCACTTTTCACCAAAAAAGGTGGTGTATAACAAGTATTATAGTATGCAATAAGTTAATATCTTGATGGTATTTTTTGATTATCCTAAACATAAGAAAAAAATTTTAAATTTGCATGACAACCTTTTGGAACTCAAATTTTATTTTGAATCAAAATGAATTTTGATCCAATGGTTAGATGAAAAGGATTGGATAAAACTAATGTACATACAATATATAACTTATAATTTTTCAACGGCCATAGGGCCTCATGTTTGTGGTTCATAAAAGATTACCAAAAAACAAAATTGAAAAAAAATGTAATGTCCATCTATAAAATCTCCTCTTCTTTGAAATGGTAGTGGTTTTTTTCCTAAGAAAAATATTATTATGCATTTATTGTTCAAAAATGCAAAAAACACACATTTTTTGAATGAGATTTCATTCAAAAAATTTAAATCTCTAAATGGTCCTAGATTTAATTCATGTATATCAATATCATACACTAAAAAAGTTCACCTAAGAATTCCATTCACAACCTTAGTTTTAAAATATATGTGCAATTTTTTCATGTTTTGTTGGATTTTAAAAAATAATTTACTAGATTAAATTTAAAGTTAATCAAATATACTTAAAGCAAGCAAAAATAATCCAAAATGTGATGTCCATATATTACCAAAAACATTAATTGCATAAAGATTATACTTGTGACTACAATTTTTGGGGGGCTTAGTGTGTTTATGCCCATCATTCAATTAAAAAGATTGAGTGTATAACAATTTTGTGATGGGTTTTGGTCCCTACTTTTTGTTCACTTAACAAGTAGACTAACATGTATTTTTAGTTGTACACTTTATTGTGCTTTCACCCATGTATGCAGAAGGTGATGTCAAAATTATGAACATGAGCTTCATATGGCAAAGAAGGAAGTGACAAAACTAGAGGATGAACCAATGAAACAAAAGCAGTTGGTTGAGTTCATTTCATAGAAAGATGTTTTGCAAGTGTAAGGGAAGAAAATAGTGGAAAAGCAAAAGGTTTGGTTGTGCTTAGATCCAAATTTGAATTAATACATAAACTTGAAAGATGCTTCTACATTGATTCCTCTATAGATCATCAATGATTTGTGTTGCAATAGTCCAAACCTCTTTAAAAACATGTCATGCATTAATAAAATTGAAAATGTAGACATTAAAATTTTTGAGTATTTTGGTTTTGGTCAATGTTTGAGATCATGGGTTCAACCACTAACCTTTAATTTTTGTTTATTACATGCACATCAAGAAGAGTCCAGAAAAATTCAAGAAGTCCCCAAGGGAAAAGAAACAATTGTAACTAATTTTAAATAGTCATTGTGACCTTGATAATGCGTATCTTGGGTTGATTCAACAGGTTTCTATATGGTTGGTTGTTTGGACTTTATAAATGCTTTAGTTTATATAAACTTCAAGTTGTGTCTTTATAGATTCAGATTAAGGTAGTAGTAGTACCTTTGTGCATTATCACCACATGCATTTAAAAAATTAGAAAAAGAAAAGATGGCAGATGGACCTTCTATAGGGAAATTTGTTTAGGAACTTCAAATGTAAGCATGTTCTATTCATTTGTGACCTAATTTTCTCATCTGGAAATTTTGGATTGTAAGAAAAAAACATTTATAGGCCCTTCAAATAGTTCTTAGTGTGATTTTCAAAATCTAAAAACCTTTGATGACCTTTACATGACATTTGGTTGAAAGATGAAACAACCAAGGAATGAATTCACATTTTCAGCCCAAAACATTGCAATTTATGATGGGTGTGCTAAAGTCTTGCCACACACATTGACATTCATGGATAGACCCTATCTAAAAGTCTCTAAGTCATAGCTTGGAAAGGAAATCTTAGTTTCACGTCTAGGAGTGAGTCATGATATCATACAAATATTAACTAAAATAATTAATGTCAAACATTTGAGCTATATACATATGCAAGAGTCATGCAACAAATGTCCCATAAATGCAATTGCGTTTCCATAACATAAACAATAGAAACACATCTTCATTCCCCAAATACATAACCACCTAATTGAACGTCATTGGTAGTGCGTAGCAATATGAAGCCTAAATGTATACTATGCATCAATTTTTTAAAACCATTTGAAACAAAATTTTCTATGAATTTATGATAGAAATTTGATGATTTAAAAATTTTATTTAATGATTTTAAGTTTTTTTGAAATGAATTTCATTTCACAATTATATAATTACAAAGATACCTCATAATATGTGATAGTAGGTTTTTTTTAAAAATAATGAATAACTCTATGTAGTGTGAACTAGATTGTGGAAGATTTGGAAATAACCAAAATGGTCTAGGGGTGAAAACACAATAAAATATGCTAGGCAAGGACACTTTCCTTTCATGGAAAAATACATAAAAAGTTTGTTTGGATGTATTGGTTAAGCAAAATGGAAATGGATTTAGAAAATATCTTCCTTAACTTGGGGAGTTTAGGAAATCATTAGGTGAGGGAAAAAAGGTACAATTTACTTAAACATTAGTTGAATTTTGCATCAATTGTTGCCTCTTTCAAACCTAAGCATAAAAAAATGCAAGTTCTTAAAATTGTGCAACAACATCCACATGTACTAATGACTTTTATTATGCAACCATTATAACAAAATTATTCAAATTCGGATGATAAAACATGTTTTAATTATGTTATCTCATATGGCATCCAATACATATTTTTTTACATTCCTATGAATGGCAATTCATTTTTGTAACTTGATAATGGATATTCATAACTATTTCTTAGTGTATATTATTTTGGGCAAAAAAATTACAATTTGTACATTTGGGTCCAATCATGTTCATATTGGATTACATTAATGAAATCTTAGAATTTGACACCATATTCATATGGATCATTTATAAAAACTTGCTTGTGACTCTTGTGAATGTTGTAATTGCCTAAAATGAACCACTACCTTACTTGATAAATCACTTTATTCTATTTAAAACCTACAATTTTTTAAATATTTAATGTACATATATTCCATTTACTTTTAAAATCTAAAAAATGAAAAAATCACATTTAAAAAATTGTGAATGTTTTTTGAGTGTGGCTAGTAGGCTTTTATCATTTAAAAATAATAATCAACAAAAATGTTTTATGATATTACAAATAATATAATCCTTTGGAAAATTGTCTTTATCTTATGTAATTTTTGTTCACTTTTAAAAAATCCTTAATTAGAATCATAACCTAAAGTTGAATCAAATGACTTTTTAATTTGAACATCTTAACATTCAATTCAGTCATGTAACACAACTTACCATAACACTACTATAAAACATGTCCCCATTCCACTCACATTCCACCCAACATTGAAGGGGAAAGGCCTTCCCACTCAATGTTGGGTGAAATGCAAGTGAAATGCATAATGAAATGAAGACATGTTTTGTAATAATGTTATTACCATGGATTTCAATCACAAAAGAAAAATAAATTTATGAGACTTTACAATTTTCATGGTCATTTGACATCTTTTTGGCTTGTTTGAATGTGATTTAACCCATGTAAAAAATTGATATTATTTAGCAAATGGGAAAGGTATGTAGTTTTTGCAAAATATTAAAACTTTTATTTTGAAAGTAATTTCAAAAAAAGATAATATGATAATTTAATTTTTTTTAAAAACTCTTTCATGTCACTTATTATATATTCATCTAGTTTTTAAATTCAATGTTAAAAGGTTTCACATACTTGCATGTTTCCAAAACTAACGTTTTCATTTTCTACAAAATTGGGACCATTTTTTTAGCATATTTTATCATGCTTTCACTCCTAGTCTATCTTCCATTTGTTCCTTCACAACACATGTAATAGGCTACATGGACCTAGTATTGCAAATTTTCCTCTATTTCCACACACTAATTTTTATTGGAAAACATTGTTGCTTTTTTAGGGTGAATTTTTGCAACTTGGCTAGAAAAATTAGGAAAGTACAAAGGATTTCTTTTGGAAAAAATGGGTCCCATGTCACCACATTATGAAAAAAAAAAAATCTAAAATCAACATTTTAAAGAGGTAGTCCCAACAAGTTGCCAAATTATAAGAGAAATCCTAAATTTTTCTACTTCCCATCACAAATTGGCAAATTTTCCCAACAAAACCAAAGTTGTTAAGGAGGTTGTTGAACTCATGCCAATCTAAAGTTGTTGTGCCCCATTGCAATCACATGCTACAAAGCCAACAAAGTAGAAGGAGAAATGTTGGAAAAAAAACATAGTTGAGGAGGACAATAGTAACAAATTATCAAGCATGCAAAACAAAAAAAAAACTTTTGTGCAACAAGTCACATTGCAACAAACATGCAATACAATAAATAAATAAGAGCTTGAGCATTGCAACAAGTGCATGTAACAAGGAAAAAAAAAGCTTGTGTTATAGCAAGTGTACACAACAAAAGAAGGAACTTTTTCACAAAAGAAGCTTACATAATTGTAACAAGAAAAAACAAGAACTTGCATTGCAACCTTTTTTTTCCCCACAAGAAGTTCACATTGCAAAACAATATAACATGGCTCTTGGTAATGACAACAAAGAGGGCATTTGTATTAAAGCATGGAGCCTCGACAAACAAGAACAATTTTTTTTTAATGATCATGGGGTTGCAATGGGAAGCTCCTCAATAAATTGTTTGTCCAATTATTGTTGACAAGGTGATAGGGTGGAGATGTTCTAAATCTTCTTGTGCATGACTACAACCCACCTCTTTCACATTGTTCTTCTATCATTACACAAAAACCTTCTTGTTGCATACGAATGTTTCCAATCTTTGCACAAGACACTCATGGTTCTTGATAATGAAATCATTATCTTGGGTAGATTAAGGTGTGCAATAGTAGGGTTTTGATGTGCATGGCAAAGTGCAATAATTTGGTTTTCCTCGTGCAATGAGGTGTGCAATGGTGTGCAATCATGGGGTAAATGGGAGATGACTTCAATTTATATTTACTAGTTGTAGGTCACATATTTAGTTATAGGTCATAGTTATAGGTTCAGATCTATGTATGGAGGAATTTTGTTTGTTTGTTTGTCATGTTGAGATTTGTTAAACCATGACATCCCCCATTGCATTCTTGTAGTGTTGGAAAGGCCACCATGGGGATGCACTTAGGTGGTTTCATAATGTTTAGACCTATGGTGTAAGAGTTACTTAATATTGAACCATTTTGTCATAGAAAATTCAATAGAATGAAACTTTTAAAAAATTAGGGAAATTGGGCCATGCTTTTGGTATTGTTGGAAAGGTCTCAATGACAAGAGGACCATATGGAGGTAATTTTGTAAAATTTCTAGACCTAAGGTTCTTGAGTAGTCCATATTCAATTTTGAGTAATCTCTCTCATTGGCAATTCCATAAAAAATCAACAAAACCAAAACTGGAAAAAATTTAGATTTCACACTTGGGCCATGGGCCACACTAGAACATATCACATTTGATTTTGCACATTCTAAGAGTCGGGTTTCATGGTCACATATTGTAGGCAATGATTTTTTTTTATGGTGAAATTTTGGCATTTTGCAAAAAACATTTAAAAAAAGAATATTCCCTTGTCTTTTGGGAGACAATTTGCCAAAAAGACCAATGTTTTATTTAAAAAATCACCATTGAAAGTCACCACAATTGCCTAAAACATGAAAGGCATGCTGAAGATTTTTTTCACTTTCATAATTTGAATATTGGCAAATTTGGCTAAATATACTTATGGATGATTGCCATTCATTGAGCTTATTTAGGCTTAGGACTCGAATAGGCTTAGGTACCCTAATTTGGTAGGTCTTTACAGACACTACTACACTCAATGAGAGAGCCCTTGCAAATTGGATCAGGGCGCTGCCAGACTCCAAAAGGAAGGGACAGATGCTTCTAGTGACCAGAGCTCTTTAGATTTGATTCCCAGAGACGCCTCAAGCACCGCAGAGGAGATGTTGGTGGCCAGCAGCTGGTTTGCTGTAAGCAAGAATCCAGGGTCCTGGGAGTTGAGGCTGTTGAAAGTCACTGCAGGTCCAGTACCCACATTGATCTGGAAGTGCAGACTGGCCCTGGGGAAGATGAAGACGTCTCCTTGTTGCAGTACTTCGGCGTATAGCACATTGTCGTAGCTGATGAAGCCTGTGTAGATGGAGCCTTGCACCACGAACAAAGTCTCGGTGGCTAAAGGATGGATGTGTGGAGGAATGACGCCGCCTACTCCGAAATCAAGTCTTACATGGGAGATTCCTTGTGTGTTCAATGCTGGGTATTGGTGTACATCTCCCAACGTTGGGATCGCGTTTGTACCTGAGTAGGAGACATTCCCTGAAATATAACCAAACGACGAGTAGCAGAGTTAGAATTTATGGTCCTGTGAATGCTGCTAAATAATTGCAATATAGTGAAGTGGGTCTTGGGATTGATCGTTATCTAACTTGTGCAGTTTGTCGAGAAAGTCTTTGTTTAATGAGACTAGGTGATCCGAATGTGCAGACTTGTTCATACACATTCTATTCTGTTAAGTGATAGAGCAGGGAGTAACATCGGCGCTGTTTTTCATTTGGTGTAGAACGCGACAATTATATTATATTGCATGGCAACTGGCACGTTCGACCAATTACATAACAAAAGCATGTGGACGAGATTTTTGACGAGCTAATTATTAGCATATAATTTTTTTTAATATACCCATTTCGCAAAAGTTCAATGGCTTAGGATCGAACCAGCTTTACGGAATCCCGTGAAGAGGAAGTCTTTAGAAGTAACATTAGCACGGTCTTTGCAAGCGAATCCATTAACATGTGGAGCACTAGGGGACAAATCTGCCACACAGAAGTCCTGCAAAGGATCTGCATCCGAAGCTTGCACCATCTGAAGAGCCGGAGCAGCGACTAGTAGTAGCGCTGTGCAGCAGGCAAATGCAAAGATCACCTTCCTAGCTTGACTAGCCTGACCTTTACTGCAGCAGCTTCCTGCACTTGTGTACAACAAGCTCATGATGGCAACGTCCATTGTGCAAAACCCTACACAAGGAGAAAAAAAAACCCTAGTGTTAGTTATGTTCACTGGGAGGGAAGAAAAACCCTAGAGTGCTAGTTCTGTTCACTGGGAAAAAACCTAGAGCAGCAATATTGGAAAAGTCTGGTACAACTGCATGGACCTAACTAGTAACGACTCAACACTTGTGCAAGTGAGAGTACTGGAGTTCACCCAATAGAGTTATCTGTGAAGTAAGACAAACACAGCACCAGAACCCTGAGTTTGGTCACACACAGAGTGAGATTGAAAAAAAACCTGCCAAAAAGAGCTCTTTGCAAGGAAGGAAAGGCACTGTGTAGTGTGTACTAATTGTTGTACTTTTGATACTTGGAATGAGTGAGCAATCTACCAGCAATAATGGGTTTTTATACTTGAAATGACACTTTAGAGAGTTAGCTGAGTGAATACTTGAAGAAGAGCCTTCACAGCTCACGTGTTTTGAGTTTTTTGGTGCCTCTTTGGGGGTATTTGGTGTACATTTTCTATCTTCTTGGAAGTTTATCATGTATCAATCATAAATAGTAAGTCTACCTACTCCATCAAAAATAATAGTTTACATGAAGTTTTGACCACACTCCCCATGGGCACCGCGTTAGCGAAATGGCAATTGTCCATAATACGAAGAAAGATGTATAAAATGTGGTGATCGTCCCTACGAAGATTTAGCCAAATCTGCCTATACACCACATATGAAGTACAAATGTTTAATTGTCTTTTTATGTTTTTGGCTACATGGTGAGAAACCAAGTCCGGAGATTTTTATTAAATTTTTCCCATCACTTTTGGTGATTAAAGTAGAAATCTTTAATTGTCCTTTTTATACTTTTGGCTACACAGTGAAAACCAAATATAAAAATCTGGAAATTTTTATTTGTTTTTTCCCATCACTTTTGGTGATTAAAGTACAAATCTTTAATCATCCTTTTTATATTTTTGGCTACACACTGAAAACCAAATATGAAAATCTGGAATCTTTTTTTAAAAAATTCCAATCACATTTTTATACTTAAGTTCAAATCTTTAATCACCCTTTTATATTTTTGGAATTCACTTGGGTGATTAAAGACCTCCAAAGTCACTTGATTTTTGAATTCTGAACTTTTCTTTTTGGTGAAATTTCGCCAATAAAAAAGGTCTGCTCCACACCAGTGTTTCATTTTTGTGATCTAGCTGAAGTGGCAAAAATCCATAAGACATTTCAGTCAAATTTGGCTATAATTAATCATTATAAAAATAGTGGTGTGGAGGGGGGAAAAAATTCAATTTTTTCATGTTCACCAAAAGTGGTGATTAGCCACAAGAGGATTTAGCCAAAATCTGGCTACAACACAAATAGAAAAATTAAGGAATCCTATTACATGTTGATGAACCTCTAGAACCCATTGGCTAAAATATGGGGATTTCAAGAGAAGAAAGCTACAAATTTGCCCACATCCTCCAAAAATCTTGACAATTTCATAACTTTCTTCCTCGAAATATGGGGATTTTATTTTGAAATCTGTCAAAAAAAAGTCCCCTTTGACTATGTTGCTTGGGACTTTTTCAATAACAAGATAATGAATTTTCTCCACAAAAAGAAAATTCATTCATGTGGGGTGGTCAAACTCTTTCTTGTAAATGTGGCAATAGGTCGGGACTTATGAGTCAGTTCGCAATATGAGGGTCCAACTTCAAAGTCTTTTTGGCAAAACTTTAGTCCACAAGGTGGATCGTGCATGTGTAGCCCCAGGGAGGCGACATTCGCAAAATAAGGGACCTTGGATGAGGTCCCTCGTTGGAGAGTCCGGCCCCACATTTTGAGAACACTTCTCTGACCTGTGGGCCCTATTGAAAATTATGATCCCTTTCTACCATTTCTATTGGCCCTCTAAAATTCTCACAAACCTACCAAACCCCATTATGGATTTAGCTAAACCCTATTACAGAGCTAACCCTAATAAGATTTAGCTATTAGTTCACTCGAGATAACGAAGGGAAAAAAAAAAATTCAGACCACTAAATCAGGCAATTTTGTTGGCCATAACATTTTTTTCTACACACATGCCTTTTCAACATCCTCTGTATATTCAAAGAGCATCTCCAGTGGTGCTCAGTATGTGACTCTGAGAAAATATTTTTCACATCCAAGTTTGGTTACGTACTCTTTTGCAACCCCACCCATAAAACTGAAACTGGGACAGCGAATCAGCAGGGGACTACTAGTAGCAAGCCACCTGGACCAATCAGAAACAGTGAGTAGCAGTTAGATCATATTTATTACACTCTTTTCTGCAAGCGCACAACGCTGCTGCAACTTTTACCAGCCAGAGCCCATTTTACTGAGCCAAACCGGCATTTTTGGGTTTTCTTCATCCAATATTACTGTGCAGGCTCACATACCGATCGCCACTGGAGATGCTCTTAGACACTAATACTATAACGTCTACAGATAGGATTAAAACAAAGTCTAACGTTCAACAATTGTCTAGAACATGGCCATTGCATACATTGCCTATGCTCCAGCATCCACTCTGAAGCAGCAGCACCTACAATGGGAACCTTGACCCTTTGAAGTGAGTCTGACCATGGTTATGTTTACCCAAAGAAATGTCAAATTTGTAATGTGAACACCCCGATTTCATGCTTATAAAGTTTACAAGCAACCCCCCAAAAATTTATAATGTTTACAAGAAACCTACCACAAAAAAAGGGATTGGTTCCTATCCTAATTGGAGCAAGCTAATGAAAAAAAATTCAATGACTTTTTAGAAGGTTTGCCCTTATGAAGGTCCATGGTGGAAAAGTTTGTTTGAGGTTTGGAAATTATACCATGCTCAAACTGCCACAAACATGTCCATGTGGGAGCTGGGCATGGGGAGTGTCCAACACGGCCGTGCCATATGAATATCCATGGTGGAAAAGCTCCTTTGAGTTTTGAAATCTATACCATATGTATGGGTATGGAAACGCGTTTGCTTCACCCATTTTGCCAATTTGACTTTCCCTTTTTGCAAAGTCCACTTTGGTTCTTTTCATGTTGTGAAGTTCACATCCCCATTGCCACGTCGGGAACTCACCAAAGGCAACTTTATCATTTGGACTGCCCAATGTGCTTTGAGCTACCCCCCTATTTGGAATGTATAGAGAGATCAATGTGAAAGGTTCTTGAGTTCAATTTTATGTTTTGTTTGTGTTCAATTTTAACTAAGCATTTGAGATGTAAGCCCATCAAATGGTGAATCATCATCCATTCTCATCCAAATAGATGATGTGGATGATGTGTGAAATTGATTAATTTATAAACTTGACCTCCATCAACCTATGTCCATGGGTTGAATTATGGTAAGTGCATTTAATCTCATTGACTGGATGAATTTCATGTATGAATTATGTCCAAATGCAACAACATTAATTTTGATGAATGAAGAGAAATGACCCCACTAGATGAAATTTGCCTTAGTTCATGAACATGAAACAATTGGGTTAATCTTCATGATGTTTCAAGATGTATTAACTTCTTCATCCATGGAGTATAATGTAATGTACAAAAAATATCATCCATGGATTCCAATGGATGGACTCTCATTTAGAATATTTTGTTGATGAAATTTCACCATATTTTGTGATGAAATAAAGTCCATCAAGAAATATCAACTCTAGTATTTCATATCATCCATGAAATATAATTCATTCAAAGCTTTATTTCAACCTCTATAATTCATCAAAATTCCATAGATGAACATCCATGAAATATAATTTTTGAATTTTCAATGGATGATTGGATGAACTTTCCACTAAGAACTACAACTCATCCTTGAGATTTCATTGAAAAAAGTTTTAGAGGAAAGTTCATCCAAGCATTGAACTTCGATTGGATGAACTTAACATGTAGTGATAAATTATAATGAATGACCTCAAATTTCATGAAGCTTTCAAGAGGAAATACAGTTCATCCATGAAATGTCATTAAAATTCATTCATAATTTTATTTCATCAATTAAAATTCATCAAAATTTCCTGAGATGTTCATCCATGGAATATCATGCATGAATTTTCAATGGACCTAGAACTTTCATTCTTGAAATTTTGTTGATAAATGATAAAAAATTCATGGAAAAAATTACACGAGCATATAAAATTCATCTATGAAATATTATCTATCATTTTATTTCATCCATGAAAATGCATATGGGTTGTTATGTCAACATGACGTGATGTGAAAACTAACTTCATTGCAATTAAGATTTTCACATAGTTTTTTTAATCTTATTTTTCCCCACCTTACAAGTAAATCTACTAGTATTTAAAACAATCAATCATGAATATGGAAAAAAGATATGTGCGCCATCACTTAAGGGTGACCTTAAAGGCAAACCCATCTTTGAGTGGTACCATTAAGAACCACCTCTCCAAAATTCAAAAAAAGGTGGACCCAATTTTAAATTTAATTTTTTTTTTAATTTGTGATTTTTACTATTGACTTGCACCATATGGGCTATGTGTTTCCCACCTATGTATACACTATGAAAAAAATTATAGACACCTACATAGGCTACACAAGAAAGAAATTCATGTTTTCAAAATGTTCTTGACATATGTTCCTAATTTTTTTGACCATTGATCATTAAATGTCAAGTTGCACCATTGTAAAAATATATATTTTATTTATCAACTATAGTCAATAGGGTATGGCCCAAATTGTTAATTGAAAAAAAAAAGTGTGAATTACTACAAATTTGTAAACATGAAAGCAATGGCCTTTCAAGATTTCCTAATCTTGACCTTTGAAAAATACTCAAAAAATTGTGGATGTTTCAATCCACAATTTATTGAACAATATAAAAAGAAGGACTATTTGAAGCCCTCTCAAAAAATAAAATCATTTTTTAAAAGTGAAAAAAATTGTTCTTTTTGTGTTTTTAAGAAAAAAAACCCAAAGTGTTACTTTCTTGAAACTTTTTCCTTAACCACTCATTTGGATTTTTTATTTTATTTTTTTGGTAAATCCAATCAAAAAGTGTCACATTCTACATTGCTTGGGTAATCTTAAGATTTGAAATGAAAAGTTTTCTTTAAATGAATCCTATGTTGTCTTGAAGTTGGGTGGGTCTCAAAAATTGGGGGTGTGATGTTCCTAATGTTAACACCCAAGAATGGGTTTGCCCATATATGACATTGTCACCATTTGGATGATGAATATGCATGATGATTTGTCCTTGTACATTTTCATTTTGTATAATGGTCTAAAATCTCACACCATTTTTAATGATTGGGAACAAATAAAACTTAATATTCAACTCAAAAGGTGCATTCATGGTAAAAATAGCCAATCGCCCCAAGGTGTAGGTCCTTTCTAGGGATTATGTTTTTTCAAGTAATTTGAAACATGACCTCCATGTTTTGGATAGAACCCATTACAAGATGATTTTTCCAACTTCATAAGTTGTATTCACATGTGTGTCCATGAATTTTCAAACAATATGTAATTAAATATATTTTTTAATGATAAATTTTCAAGTAAATCAAATGTGTAGATTTCAACAAAAGTAGAGATGTCAATATTTTTTAAATAATATGTCTTTCAAACCTTCAATGATACATTATAAATTGAGTTTATCAAACATTTTATTTTTTAACATCATTCCAAATGAAACAAAATATATTCACAAAAAAAAAAGTACTCTTATATAACACATTCAATATTTATGAAAATGCAACCTTGCCTTTGTTTATATATATTTTTTAAAATATATTTTAGGGAGTTCTTAACATTATGTAGTTTTAATTATCAAAAGCAATTTAAACACTAAAAAAGGACTATTGTGGATAATTAAAATTTTAAAAAATTCAAATTTGTAATGATACCATGCCTTCATAATCATCAATATATGGTCATCCACAATTTTTCAAAATTGGTTTGGTTTTACATAAGATAAAGAATGTTCAAAATTTTAACACCTAGTCCACATTGAACTGTCCACTCCTTATTATACATTTGATGACCAATGAAACATATCAAAATTGCACAAAATTCATTGTGATGAAAATGCATAAATATATAAACATTTTGAAAGTGATTTATTAAATTATAATCTTTACAATTCATGTAATTGTTTTTCAAAGTCATAAGGGTGCAAGATTTTATGCATGTACACACAGTCTTTAGCTCATTTTATAAAGAATGCACCCCAAAAACCTTTCAAATGTTCTGTATATATATGTGTAGCTTGAGAATTTTCCTTTTATTATTAAAAAACCATATAAAAGGGAAAAAGCTACAAGTTAAACCCTTATGTAAATTAAGCAACCTAGGGAAGAAAATTAATTATGGGTATAATTTGAAAAAAATTGGGCATGCATTACCTTTAAGAGGCAAGAGTTGTATTATTATTGTAGTTTACTTGTTTAGTTAAGTTTCAGTTAGGTTAACAAAAAATTGGGTTAGTGTAAAAAAGCTATTCAATTTGAGGTTAATTTAGAATGGGTTATGTATGAATGACGTTTCAAACATTTAATGTATGGGGATAAATCTTCATAGTGTGTCTCTCATGTCACTATTGCTAAATTGAATCTCCAAAGCATATTAATTTGTATAAGTTGCAATAATTTATCTTTATTATGCAATTATGGAAAAAAACTCCTATGTTGTTTTGTGTTGCTTTTCAAGCTTGGATTTTTATGTTATTATAAGTTAATTATGTTTTATCACATCATTAATTATGTCCATCACCACCTTTTATAAACAATTCATTATTTTTAGTTTAGTTGTGTCATTAGTTTTATCCATTGCCCTTGATGAATAGTTTGTTAATGACAAGTTGTGAAAAACTAGGTACATTCATGGGCGGGCACCCAAAAGGACTATTTAATAGGCGAAGGATTGCATTGGATAATTTTGGGTTTTCATAACATTTATTGCATTACAATCATAATGTAATGTTTTGTGCCTACAATTAGAATAATGTCCTACTGAAAATTTTGAAAATATAATATATAATATATAAATGTCCTTTTGAATCCTTAAAAAACTCATGTCAATTGTATCTAATCATAATATTTTGTTTAAAGAATCAAAAGGAATGTATTAAGTAATACTATTGACTTCAGTTTTTTTATGGATAAAATGTGTTTACATCTATCTTAAGAAATGTTCATTTGATGCATTCAATTAAATTATAAATAATATGACAATTTTGAAGGTCACAAAATTTCTTTTGTGGGGCTGCATAGAAAGGGATTTTTTTTGGGCCATTTGGTTGATTTTTTGTATTCATTGGGCTTAGAATTTATAGTCCTAAGTGTAAGTCACATGTGTAGAAAAAATCATGTAAAATTAAAACTATGTCAACACATTAATTTTTACAATTGTTTTTACATATGTCTATGTGGTGCCACTTTAATGGCATGTTAATCATAGCAAGTTGTGTTTGGTTGATCACTAATTAATGGATGTTATGAAGTTTAAATTGAATCATTACACGTTCCAATTTTGAATTTCAATTTGAACACATGACATTTAACATTTTCATTCAATAACACTACTTTCATAAAGGGCCCTATAACTTTCATAATAAAAAATATTTAATTTTCAAAACTTATAATAATGGGGGACTATTAGGCACATTTCAAATGCATTCAAAACTTCAAAAAAATTAGGTTTATTTAAAGTTCATGAATATTTCACAACATGCAAATATGGTACAATGTACATGGTGTTTTAAAAAAAGTTATAGTTTAAATCATAAGAAATTAAAATGTCAAAAAAATTGGGTGTGATTTGAAATTATGATCATGTTTCTAAATGAAATGTAAAATCTAAGAAAAAAATTTCACTTTTTAAAATTCATATTTATTCAAAAGAATTAACACAAAACATATCACATATTAGGAAAATTGTAAATATGATAAATGAAAAGTTACAAAAGATTTCATTCAAAATTTCCTTTCTATGTAAAAAGTGTTTTCTGGCAAAAGGATTTTGAAAGGACAATAGTCCTTAATCCCAAGTAAACACATTGGCTCATTAAATTTTGTTTGGATTTGAATATTAAAAAAAAATTCAACATTTTTGGATTCAAAACAAAATTTTAATGCCTGACAACATTTACACATGTGAAAGATCGTCACCACCATATGAATCATCATGTTTTCCATTGTTGGATTTTCTTCAATTGAATTGATTTTATATAAATTTTGGCTACAAACATGATAAAAGAGCGATAATCCCCTCCTTGGAGACTACTTGTATTTTTGAATATTTTGATAAAGTCTACAAAGAAATAATTTAAAATATTATTAAAAATATCTAGTACATGTTAAAGTTTGTATTAAAATTTTGCTTAAAATATGTCATTCTAAAAGTTTTTCAAGTCATTTTATAAGTCATTTTACTATTTAAAAACATGAATTACAATGTTTTTAAAGTGTTTTTGCATATTTTTAATTCATTACATTTATTTTAAATTTATTCAAATGTTCTCATGATATATAATGGATGTTGTTATATAAGTAAATCCAATGATTTCAACACCAAATTAAATTAC
>Ga0116229_10005248_pt1 | contig 21181 bp, 5 predicted proteins | sample S1TSphgellanicum_3_FD_87313 | JGI IMG/M metagenome (GOLD analysis project Ga0116229, IMG submission 87313) | Host-associated microbial communities from peat moss isolated from Minnesota, USA - S1T2_Fc - Sphagnum magellanicum MG | ecosystem: Host-associated > Plants > Peat moss > Unclassified...
ATGTGAAAATTGTTGTGTGCAAAGACTTGCTGGAATTCATGAGTGATGATGCTTGTGTGAGTATGCCTAGGTTCAGGTTATAGATGGTTAAAACAAGGAAGAAAGGACTAATTGAGAAAAATAGGGCTATTGTTTACAACAAAAAGGAAAAGGGAATTATAATAAAAAAAATAAAGAAGAAAGTTACTAAAAAGAGAGGTAGGATTGTTGTCTGTATTAGACAAAAGAAGGTAAATATAACCAAGAGAAAAAAAAGAAATTAGAAGAAGGAGAGGTAGGATTGTTGTTGGCAATAAAGAAGAGAAAAGGGTATAACTAAGAAAAGAAGGGAAGAAAGTTGTTAGCGAGAGAATGTTTTATTGGGCTTGGGCTAAATTGCTTTATGATATGATGCTTGGAAGGGACTAATTTGGAATTAGTTTGGAACTTATTAGGGTACAAGGAATAGGGGAATGGAAGTTGAGTAGTAAGTTGTGACTCCCCCCTTTGATAATCTCCAAGGGGGTAAAGGGGAATGATCAAGGTTAATGTGTTAATGATGCATTAATTTTGCACTTAACACTACCATCTAATGATCATTGACACGATCTTATGATGGCATTGTAACACATTATAGTGATTGATCATTATATTACAATGCCATTATAACATCCATTAGAAGAAATTTGAAAATCAATGACCAAATTTGTGATTCATTTGTAGTTGTAATGGACACGTGATTAAAAATAGCCTAGTCACCTTGGACAATTGCCATAAGACATATACTTGCAAAACATTATGAGGAAAAAATATGTTTTGCAATTGGCCTTATAATTGCCTTGTGACTTAGTTTTTGAATTATAATGACCATTTACAATTCACCATATATACAATGCAATTCAATGCACTCATTACAATTCTATTACAACGTTGTTAAAACAACTCATTTTCAACTACTATGCAACTCCATTACAACTACATCATCCAACAATTATTAATTTTCATCCAACGATTAAAATTTGACACATTGCACTGTAAGGATTTTTGGATTTAAAAATTATTTTCTTTTTGAAATATTGATCACCATTGTCTATTATGATTGTTAATGATGGTTAAAGATTATGACACATGACATATTAATTGAAATTTGACAAAAAATTAAAATAAATAGTTATTTTACTAGCTAGGTAGGTTGGTACATAATTATAGGTAGGTAGGTTGATAAGTCCTACAACCTACATACCTACATTACATACCTACTTACTTACTTACATAGGTAGGTAGAAAAATATGACTTATTTATTTACATAGGTAGGCAAGTAAGTACGAAAGTAAAAGATTAGATGAATTAAAAAATAGTCATGTAAATATTTTCATTTTATTTTATGCTTTGCCTTTAAGGTTAAACTTTTTTGAATTCATCCCAAAATTGCATGTATATTTTGATGTGATAACATAAAAGAAGACACCTTCTTTATAGTTTGTGACATGGGATTCAAAGATAAAACATATGGGTTAAATCCTTAAATTGTTTTTAAATTGTAAATTGAGTTGCAATTTTAAAAAGATTTTCCCACATATTTTGTGTTTTTTTTCATTATGTAAGTCATAAAATTAAATTATTAATTATTTAATACTTGTATATATGAATTATTTATGAATTATTTAATTATTTTAAATATTGAATTACATGTTTAATAATTAATAATTTAGTTTAAGTAATTAGTTTTAAATAATTAAATAATTAAATAATAAAAATAAATTATTAACAAATAATCCATTATCAAACATTATAAATCAATAATTTGGGTAAAAATATCAAGGTATGAATAAGCATATCCATATGTACACTCAAGTGAATTTTTAATATAATATACACACTGCTTTTAGTTTCAAATTTAAATTATTATATGTATCCAGATTATTTTTTTGTTAGTAAATTTAGATAATCAATGATATGGTAATTATTGATGAAATAATGATTGTCTTAATTAATCAATTTAATTCATTATTAAGTATCCCCAACTCAAACATATATTTATCTATATATTGTTTGAGTAATAATTATTGTTCCTATACATCCATATATTTAGTTTAATTAACATAATTAGTTAATTGGTTCAATTAAAACTAATTATATGAATTACATTTATTTATTCAAATTGATAGTGAATTATTGAATATAATTAATAATTTCATAATAATTAAATGTATTAAGCACAATTAATATTTAATTGCCAAATTATTGAAATAAAATGTTTTATAAAATATTACATATGAATTTTGTATCTTTATTAAGTTATAAGTTGTTGTAAAATAGTCACAACATAGTTGAACACTAATAATTTAGTAATGGCACACTAATGGCCCTATTAGTTGTATCGATGAGAATCATAGTAAAAAACTAATTACAAATGTATCCCACAATGGGTAATGGAAATGCAGACATGTGGCATGATCGTATGTATGTACATCATACATTAATTGCAACATATTAATTACATCAAATGGACATTTACAACAATTTAAAAATAGTTGTCACATGCAACTACAGTTCAATTTCTTAAAAATCAAACATGTTGACTATGGATGTATGTACAATGGGTAAAAATTATTGTATAAAAGACCCATTTTCAACTCCCTTGCAACTATAATACAACTAATTAATTTTTTGACGTGGTAATTTATTTGTTAATTCTCCATATTTCCAAGGGGATAATTGCATCAAAGTTGTAATACCAAAAGGATAGTTGTTCAATAGTTGTATGCGAGTTGTTTTTTGAGCTCTAATTGTAGGGTAATGTGGTTTCAGTAAACACAATTTTTCATAATGAAAGACATGACATGGCCATGAAGTTAAAATTGTAGTCACAAGCCTTACAACTAAACCAAAAAATTTCATCCATTGCAATGGATGATTTTTACTATGACATGGAACCCCAATTTGTAACTACATTTATGACTACATTTGAGATAGTTACATAATACCAAATGTTCCATTGATGGGTGGTTTGGATTTAACCATGTGGTAGTTTAAATAGCCAATTGCAATAAAACATGTGGCAATTTTCCATTTGTTCCAATTTTTTGTTTTATAGTAATTAAATATTATAATTATAGTAGTTAAATATTATTACTACTGAAATTAATTATTATAATTAATAAATTATAATCTATCCTTGGCTAGGTTATAATAGGTTACTTAGCATAGGTTAAATAGGTAGGTAAGAAACTATTTACTTTGTTGGGTATAAGCCTTTTCTATTGGCTAATCCCAAATGGCACATGCATTATATTTATTTATAGTGCATACCATGAATCTAGTCCATTCTTTCATCTATTTATATATTTTATAAGTTTGAAGTTGTAGATAGAGGATATGGGATAAATTCTAAAGCAAGGCAAACATACAACACTATCACATCCTTTGTCCCATATAAAAACATTATTATATATCCACACAATAAAAACGCCTACTACTTAACCTAGCCTACATTTAATAAATTATTTATCTAACCTACCTACTATCTACTACCTAGCCTAGTAATAAATTAATTACTTTGCTTACATTTGATAAATTAGTTGTCTAACTTAACTAATTAATTAATCAATTAATACAAAAACATTATGACATGTTAAAATAAAATACCTTTTGTTTAACTTACCTACCTACTAACTAGCTTACCAACTACCTACCTAGCTTACCTAGCTTAACTAGGTCTAACCTTCATAACCTAACCTACTAGCTATGCTTAGTAAATTAGCCTATTATTACCTATAAATAACTTAGGCCAATTAATTAAGTATGTATATTAAGCTAGGCTACCAATGCACATAGGTTTACTTAGTTTAGCTTAGCCTATTAAACTTCCTTAGCTTAGTTTACCAACTAGGTTATTATAATAACCTTTTTTAACAACCTATTAGCCAATAAATAAATTTGTACACTTTCAATTGCAATAACAAAAATGTCACGTGTCATTTAGTAATTTATGTATAAATGTAATATAGTTACAAAAGCAACTTAACTGTCAACCATCAATGGATGCCACCCATAATGGATGACATATGTTCATTTTACATTAATATTTTCATCTAAACTCATGATAGTCACACATTGTAGTTGCAAATACAACTAAAATTTGGGTATGTTAAAGTTTAGTCATATATGTGAGTATGAATACTTGTAATTATGATGCCACATAGGACTAGTACAAGTTTAGTCACAAATTGAATTGTTTTGTACACTAGTAGTTGACACAAATTAATCACAAACATATGTTTAGAATGAACAATTTTTTTAAAATGATCATATCAATGATTAATCAACACTTAACTAACATTTAATTTTGAACACATTGTTAAAATATTGTAAAAACAGATATACATGGAAGGGGCAAGTTTGTGATGTGGTTCAAATTTGAGATGGGACAAGCCAAAATTCAAATGATAAGTTTGAAAAAGGCCCATTAATTTTTTGTCACTCTCATGATTTTCTCTTCACAATTCAATTATCATGCATATAGTTGATTAATTTAATAATAGAGACTTATCTTAGATCATGATGCCATGAGCGTGAAGGGGTGTTGGATGAGATGCTCATGTCTTCATTCAATTTTGTTGTTTCTCATCGATTGGCCACGCAATAATTAGTCTAATTTTGGTCATTTCCTTTTTTAGCCGTCGCTTAAGAATATATTCCGCTTGTTACTTCTCTGATCATGAACTGATCTTTGTTCCCTACATTGACCTTCTATGAGTAAAGCATTCCATTTTTCTCTAAGCGACTCTATGTGAGGAAAGCATTTCACATTCATGTCGCTTTGCATTCAGGTGAGAACTTTCTTGACTTGCTTCGCAAAGGTCCAAAGCATCAACTGAAGATTGGGTGTGCAAGTGCTCTGTTGTTAATGGGGCCCCCTTCCCTTTAATCTTCCGCGTATCTTTGAATATGAGTTTCGTTAGGTCCAATCTGCTTTGTCCAACTTCCCCTTTTCAGGCCTTCCCTCGAGTTCCTGTCGCTTTGTATTTGGCCGCTTGGCCCTCCCTTGGCGTCGTGTCACTTTTTATTTAGTACTTTTGAAAACTCATGTGGGTGTTTACCTGGATAGGTTCCTAGAAAGATTCAATCCTTGAAAGCTCCAGGAGGGTGAGGTCTTTTTTTTTTAAAAAAATTTGCCTATCAGCCAAACATCAGCTGCAGATAACGTCGTTCAGAATTGCGTGTGAGGTTACATCAGGTTTCGTTCACATTGGGAACTATGAAGATGAACGTTCCAGCCGGACCAACGGTCGAGGAGCATGGGAGCTCAACCATAGGAGACACAGGGAAGCACGTAAGGTCTGGGCAGGGGCGAAGGCGGAGGAGCATGGGAGCTCGAGCACAGGAGACACAGGGAAGCACGTAAGGTCTGGACAGGGGCGAAGGTTTAGGAGCGTGCTACCGTTGGTATCGAGTGCTCATTTGGACAAGCCAGATGGGGTAAAAAGAAAGGCGATGCTGGAGTAGCTGTAGAGAGTAGGCACTAGTGATACAGCGGCAAGTTGAGCAGGTCGATGAATCTCCTTGAGTTGTGATGTTTCCAACCGCTTGAAGCGAATTTCCGTCATTCGGAGGCGGTGCACGGAAGTTGGCAATCCATGCGGGGCTCAGGACAATACTGGTCGAGGACAGTGGAGTGCATTAAAGATGTCCTCGATCGGACGTCACCAGCTCCCGGCAGACATCTTAGAACCAACCAAGCGCTCTGTATGCGTTTGCGCCAAGAACTGCAAAGCACGTTAGATGTCTTACAGAAGGAGCTGCCTGAGCCAGGCCGGCAAGGACCACTTGTTACACAGTTGTACTGCGCTGTAAAGAGGGCCGAGATGCTTGTTGTGAACTGCAGTACTAAGCACTGGCTCCCGATAGCAAGTACCCCTCTTGAGGCTATGGAAGGGTTTGTGAAAATCATCAAAGAGTTGCAATTTTGGAGACGGATGGTGGTTGTACAGCTCTACAGTAAAACAGTAGAGGAAATTTTCGATGAGGTGTTCGGCAAGAGTCGGCAACTCGATATGCTTGAGGAGGAGATGCGCAAGGATAGCACGACGTTAGTATCGAAGCTGGAAGACGAGATGGGGATGCTTCGTGCCTCCCCTCGGCGCTTCTTCATGTTTCGGCGTCACAAACGGCTGGAGCTAGCAGAATTTATGAGGCTAAAGCTATCAAGCCAGGGTTATGGTCGTGCTGATCGTGCCAATCAACTACTTCTCAGACCACCACCCCAACTTGAGACAGCAATCAAGCAGCTTTCCCAAAGGGTTAGAGCTGCTCCTCAAGGAGGCATAATCATGGATCTTAAATGGATGAAAAGGAAATATTGCTTCAAAGTAATCTCTGGGATAAACCAATCTGAAGCAATCATTCATGTAGGGCTGCATCACCCCCATATTGTAACTCTGATATGCGCTTTTGAGGACGTTGATAAGGACAAAACCTGTCTTGTGATGGAGGAAGAGGAAGGAGATTTCGCTGAGCTCATAGAGAAGAAGATGAAGGACAATGTAACTTCTCCCTTCCCTCTGCCAGTTGCAATTGACATCATGATTCAGGTTGCCGACGCCTTGCGGTATCTCCATAGCAAGAAAGTAGGACACCGTGATATTAAATCCAAAAACGTGCTTTGGACGCGTGATGAAACCCTGATCAAAGATGATGGCGAGGCATACAAAGTGAAGGTAGCTGATTTTGGGTCAGCCAAGGCAGATTTGGAGGAGATCAGTTCAGAAGAGAGACACCAAAACAGAACATGGAAGACTGGTACTACTCGGTGGCGAGCTCCTGAATTGTATGAACAAAGTAAAGCTGGCAGTGACCAGATGAAATACCCGCTGATGGTTGATATCTTCAGCCTTGGTATCTTCTTCTACGAACTCTTGACAGGCAAGCTTCCATATGCAGATACTAAAGACAATAAAAAAATCCAGGAAAGGATTCTGCGTGATCCCGCACCTGGACCTCTATCAGACTTGCCGCCTTACTTAGAGTTCTGTCTTCAGAGTTGTTGGGGTTTGGAACCATGCAGACGACCCAACAGCGAGCAAATTTACCAGATGCTTCTGCACGCCAGGAACCTCAAATTGGGAATTATCTACAATGACCGTGCAAGCCTATTTGCATACGAGACTCGAGATGGTGAGCGAAATCAGTTCGAAGGTAATTATTTTCGTTCATACACGAGGTCCGCCTGTCAGATTGTGATGAGATCAAAAACTATGCAGCACATTATTTACTGCCTTGGTTATTATAGAGGCCTCATCTCTAATGTCTTGTTCACAGTAGAGAGTACAACATATTGAACTTAACAATGTCATTAATTAAGTGCAGCCACTTTTTTTCTCCAGCAAAAATGGCTGATCAAAGAAGAATGAAACCATGACCAAGAATGACTGTGAGACCGTCTGCTGAAAGGTTGCTCGTTGCTATAAGGTTTTCCAGAGGTGAAGGACACATTCCAGCTCATTAATCTCATCTATGCTATACTACCTGGTCTCATGTGTGCTTCCTAACATTCCTACTCTGGATCTGTTAATATAGCCAATGGAGCCAGCCAGATTCCTCATCCATAAGTTGCCCCATAGCTAGCAGCCATACCCTAGATTTGAAGCTCATATTAGATCAACAGTTATAACCTGCTGTCGTGAAATTATCTGCCCTGCAATGAGCACATGGTCAGTTTGAATTCAATCAAGCCACCGTGCATATTGTACTTGGCATCCATCGTAATAGTCTACTGCTCAGATTGGGTAATGGGGCCATGACAAAGTCCCCCAGCTGGGAGACATTCCCAATTTAAGGCGCCTAAGGGACATTCCCAAAAATGTAGGGCTGGATTTTTCCTCCTAGTCACCTCATTTTAGGAATGTCTAGTCATCTGGACCCCTTGTTTTGGGAATGTCCCCCACCCATTGGTCAACCAGGCACAGGGTATCATGAACCCAAACGATGCCTAGATCATGATATGTAAGAGTGGGAAGGTTCTTACATGTACTCCACAAGGGTGGGAGCAGGGGGAGGTGTAAGATATCCCTCCTCTTTTCTAAGAGGGATTATCATGGATATTAGGTCACAGAGGTGCCCGTCCAAATACACTAAATTTTTTTCTTCAAGTGACTTTTGTCGTGCAGACTTTCTATCAATATAGTCTATTGCTTGTAAAGCACTCCTGGAAGATTTTAACTGTCCTCTATAGGTCCATCCATGCTTCTATGTGTGCCATCCTCCTCAAAGTGCAAAGGCACATTATAGATCTATGAAAAATGGAGTTTTGCAACCAACTTTTGCAATTATTTTTGTCTAGTGTTTTGGTTGCATGAAACAAAAATTAGTCGCCTTGGACAAAAGTAGTTGCATTGGACAAGTCAAAAAAACTCATTTTTTTTCTGGCATGCATCTTTTAGATGTGGAGGCACCATAGCATACTAGTGGGTGTAAAATGGCCCCTAGTAGTATACCTAATTAAACCCATTAGTATGCCTAATGTGCCTCAGCACCTAGAGGGGTGACTAGACATCCATCATCCTCCCATGCTCTACACATCTTTAATTCATTGATTTGTCTCATGCTTTATGTAGGGTTAATGCCTTTGGGTGAGGGGCATTTCCAAAATGTGGTTGGGCCGAATACACCTCGTCCTTATTTCTGGAATGCCCTCACCCCCAAGGCATTGCCCTACTAGTCACTTGTTGACCAATTCTGGTTTTCTACTACTTGTTTGAGAAATCCAGATTAGCAGAAAATGTTGTTTCTAGCTTCCCTGTGTAATATTCACAAACTCTAGAACGTTCTTCATAGTTCCATGATGTAGAGTTAGGAATATACAGTGAATACCTCTCAGCTACGTATTGGTAATGTGACAGGGTGGCAGTATGTGGAGCAGAACAGAGAAAGGATTTGAGACGAGAAGGGGGCGGGAAGGAGGGGCAGTGGTGGAGGTGGAGAGGGAATCAGGGATCCCCAGCTTGTGGCTTCGTTGTGCTTTTTATTTTCCCTCCTCTTTTGTCTTGTTGCGGCTTGTGGTATGTCGTTGCCACAAGGAGCTTAGCTCCGAGCCTGCTTTCATGATCTGGCGTTTTTTTATCCCTCTTTTTCATGCTGCTGAGGTCCTCAGTGGACATCGTCTTTTGTTTTCTTTCCATTCTCTTGTTGCGGAGCTGGTTCATGTAAAACCGCTGCGTAAGGTTCCGTGTTTAAAATATTATTGATGAATTTGTACAAAATTTCATACAGCAAGAGTTCAAGCTTGCTGTAGTAGTAGCCTAGATAACCCACCTTTTTCTAAGGAATGGGTTTTACGTGGTTTGAATCATGTTAGAGGAAGGGTTGATCCATCACCAGAAATATCTCCTTTGTATTGTTTGACTTCACTTTTTTTGAACACCTGGTGATTCACCTCAGTTTTGGTACCACTTAGCTTTTCACCTTAGTTTTTCAGAGAATACTTGACTTCTTTGAATCAAAATTATTGACCTCAATTTTGTTCATTCTGTTTGCTTCTCGGGAATAATAAAGGATTGCCTGGAAGATGTGAAACAGCCATTTTTTTGCAAGTCTGACTAGTAGCTAATGTGGCTAGACAACTCAGACATCAATTGGCATAGGTGGCTAAGATCGTTGCATGAGGTGGAAGTGACTTTTTAAAACTGATGAATGGCTACGATGGCAAGTCCACAATTGCAAATGTTCACAAAGCGGCTACAACAAGAATAATTGTGATTGAAAGCAATTGTGATATGAGGGTTTGTAAGGGATTGTAACATGCAGCTTCACAAGGGAATATATTTGGTGACATGTGGATTGACAAGGGACTACATTTGGCTACAAGGTTATTGTGAAGAGCATACATTTGGCTACAAATGTCATAAGACATGAGTGCATATGACTTTTACCATTCTTCTCCCTTCATTCTTGTAAGAGAATGCAGTTCATTTCTTCCTGAATTTGTTGCCATATATTGCAAGTGTCATTCTTTATCATTTTTCCTTGCCTTCATAAATTTGCAAATAGAGTGTGAAGATTGTACCATATCTTCTTGACAATCACAAGTATTTTTCACTATGAAAATCAAATCAAACTGGGACAAAATTGTTGTTTGAAGGTCAATATTCTCTTGAGTTGTCTAGATTTGATAAATAAACTCAAGATTATCGCAAGATTCCCTAGAAAGAACTCTTTACCTACAATTGCATTCTTGCTAAGGATTTGTTGATGTGTACCATAGCCTCTAGTTGTTGAAATTTGATAGGAATTTAAAAACTCTCTCTTCCATTGTTATGTTCATGTATTTGTTGTCCAAATTTTACACAACACAAACAACTTAAAATTATATGGGTGTAATCTCACATTCAATTTTCAAAGCATTTTAACGTGGGCCAAAGGAACATGTTTGGCATCCAAACATATTTAATCTCCACGTGGTTATTTTGGAATAGTTGAGGTACTAAATCAATAAGGTGAGGATTGCAATGGCTTCTAAACCACTCCACATACCTGAAACAAGCATACATAATGTGACCCATTTAAAGGCATTTCATTCAACATTATAAGCATTAATTGCCTTTGCATGCAATGACAAGTAAAATCTCTATTGCTAATTTGATATGAACACATTTTGAAACTGTTAAGCTTATCAAAACAATATTGAAATTTTAACCTCCTAAGCTAGAAGGTGTGTGGGAGTAAAAGTGCAAATTTTGATGTAAGGTAAAGACTAGAAAATTATTTTCTGTACCTTTTCATCCAATTCTCTTAGTCTCGCACCTTTATACCTTTAGCTAGAGAATTAACATTCACGTGATCACAAACACCTTTCATTATGAAAATCAAATCAAACTAAAACAAAATTGTTGTTTGAAAATTCGTACTATCTTGGGCTATCTATATTTAATCAATAAACCAAATTTATAACTAATTAAACATAAATAGGAAAGTAACACATCTTACAATACCACCAATTTCTAGTCAAAGCAACCAAATGCACTAAAATTGACAAAATTCCATTAAAATTTACAACACACAAAAAACCAGTCAAAGGACTCTAAAACATCTAACCTAATGAAATAAAGCAACAAGACTTGACCCCAATAGTCTTGATCCTTGAAAATTGTAGAAACCAAAACAAGAGAGGTTTTTACAAAATGGACAAAGAACTTAATGTAATTAGGGGAATAACTCGATCACACCTTAAAATCATCATAATGGCCTAATGGAAGGTTTGCAACTACCAACACATGTTTGAGAATTCAAAACAATGGTATATAAACTTTAGCAATTGAAATTGTTCTACTTCATTACTTCATGGCTAAATAGTCACTCTACACCAACAAAACCCTCTTGTCAATTAAATTTTCTTCAAAGGTGAATATTGTCAATCTTTTTCAAATCAGATTTTTTTCTCCAAGAGATCATTACATCAAAAATTTCAATAAATCATTCACAAAAGATATTATGTGCCAAGAATACAATGAGATTTCGATCATATAGGAAATTTCTAACCTATCTTTTGGTGACATCTTTTCAAACTCATCAATGCAAACAACCCTTCAATTAACAAAAACCATTGCACCTCCTTTTGAATAAAACTCACATTACATGTTTTGATTTATAAACAAAACAATAAGGCTTTCACCAAGATCCAAAGGGAACCTAAATCAAAGATCATGGCTAACACTTAATAGGAAATTGAAAAGAAGGTCCAAAGAAAACTTAAGCATTGTATGCAATATTATCAAAGAAAAAATATAGGATCCCTTTAAAAACAAGTGGATTGTGAAGCTCCACTATCAAGCCTTCCTAAATCATGATCCCAATTCATAAAACCTAACTATTGATGAAGACTTTGCAAGATGGTGGGATCTACCTATACATTTAAGTCACTTAGAAATGATGGAGTGAAGCAGAAATTGAATTAATAACAAGAAAAAGAATAACATCATGAATTAAACTCTTGCACAACTAATGCAATTAATCTAGGAATAAAAAACCTTCTTCAAAGGTGTAAACAACATTAAGGAGTGTAATCTTTTTAACAAATTTTTAAAATTATGTTGCATAAATACAATGTGAGGCAAAATAATGGAAAGTCAACAAATAAACCATCTTTATAAAATTATAAAAAAAATTGACAACATTTTGAAAGCAACCAATATGTCATTTTAACCAACAACTAAATGATGAACAAACCTTACAAGATCCATTGAAGAGAAGACAAATTGGTGCCTTCTTGTCACCAATTATAACACATGCACGAAGAAAAGAAGTTGGAGAAAATTGCCTTGAGTTTTAGTTGAACATACAACATGATTGATTAGTTACAAACTAAATATCATTGTAAAAACAGGGGTTGTAATTCAAGTTAGATATTGAAATCTAAATTCTAGATCATGTGATCTATTTCAAATGTTATGTAACACATGCACAAAACACAAAAGTTTCATTTTGAAAAGAACACTAAAAATATCCAAAGAAGATTATAGACAAGAATTACAAATTAAAGTTATAGTAATACACAAAAACCTAGAGACTAAAAGCTCACTTGAAGCCATTATCATTTTTTTCTTATGAACCTCAATATCTACCTCCTCCATGCAAAATGCAAATTACAAAAAAATTCCTAAGTTAGGCCCTCCTCCATGCATACAATTTAAGAAATAATGTCAAATTTGAAGCCACATCAAAATTGTGGCATATTTTTGTAGTTGCCGCTCAAATGTTTGTTGTCCAAAAATACTTGCAAGCTTGGTGTCATCTATGCATTTTCACAATAACAAAATTTACCTTGCCATTTGGTAATGGTTGATTCATAAGGGAAATCCTGAAACATTAAAAAATCATGATTGAAAAATTTGTGTATAGATCCAAATGTGTTTAAGTGGTTCCACAACTTGTTTTTCATGAAATTTATAATGTTAAAAGTATGTTCATCTTCGATGAAACCAAACACTTGGATATAAGGTTGTTAGAAATGACGTGATGTGCCCATTTTGCATCAATTGTCACATCAACATTTGTTTGGAGGGTGAATGCACACTACAGTGTACACAATTTGAGGGAAATTTGGTACTACATATAATATCAAAGTGGCAACATGTAAGATTTCATTAACTTCGAATTATTTTTAAAATCACATATAAATGAACTTCAAAATAAAAGAAGTCACAAGAATCATGAATATGAAATTAAGACATAATTGTACATTTGTATGAATGTACACCAATAATTTATTAAAGGTTATAAAAACCCTTTTTTTGACAATAATATTTCATGTTTAAAAAAATTTAAAAACTCATCTTATTTTTTTCAATGATTAAAAAAACACTTAGCCCAAGTAAATATTCAATCGAAGAAAAAATTTCAACCAAAGAAAAATCATAATCATTAACATTATCATACCATAATGTACTATTGAAAAGTCTATTGAAAAATTGTTTGATTTAAATTCCATGACCTTAAGGAAAATTGAAAACTTTGATGCGAAAAATTGTTCTTTATGGAACTTTCTTTGATGTATATGTAAAATTTCATGAAAAACTTATCATTAAATGTAATACTTCTTAGCCCTTTTGTTGGAATTGCAAAAATGTGACAAGGTTCTACAAATCAAAATAATATCTTGTTGGACTATTATACCATTTATATGTGCATTGATTTCACGACATAATGCTAGATTGAGACATAAACCATCATTTATCACAAAATTTTAATGAAAATTAGTTTCCAAATTTCCACCATGATGCATGAAACTCAAAAGGTACTAAAAATTATCAAATTGTGATAGTTTTATGTGTACACTGTAACATGCATTCACCCTAAACACATTGGTTTCATTTAGCAAATTAAACATCGACATTTTTTTTGCACCTAATTTACCCTTTGAATGCCCAATGATCAAAATAAATTTGGTCACTATATTTTTGGTTGGTTTAGTTTTAACAAAAGAAACCTTTTCAATCATCGTAGTTTCAACGACAAATTGTTTTTGGTCACTGCATTACAATTAGTATATTTTTGGTCAGCCCAATTTCAGTGACCAAAACTTTTTCAATCACCATAATTTTGGCAATGGAAAATTTTTGGTCATTACATTTTGGGTTCCATGGGTTTAGTGACCAAAACCCATCTAGTTTACAATGACTACAATGGATTTTTGTTGGATTTTTGTTGTTTTTGTTTGTTGTTGGATTTTGGTGTATCATTTTCCACATATCTTAAGGTATGAATGTTTTTTTAATGTGGTTAATAGGTCTTTATCCTCTTAATTTTTTTCCATCAAAATGTTTTTATTATATGACTCCTTTTAATAGTCCCTAAGGGGGGGGGGAGCACTAGTAAAAGAAAGTAAAAAATACATGAATAAAAATATAGGGTGTAATATATTAGTTGTTGGGTAAAAATTATAAATTAATTAGTTTAAAAATAGAGTACATTTTATTCAAATAATCAATTTAATTATAATATAGGGTATGTGATAATTTGAAATAATGGATTAAATAATAATGTAGTAAAAAATAGTCTGAAATTTTTTTTAATACCCTTTTTAAAAATGATCTTTTGACACACGTAAATCCCAAACACACTAAGTGTCCCCCCCCAGGTTGATAGTCCTTTGCAAAATTTACTCCTTTTGACATAATAGGTGTTCCCTTTCAAAGGTCTTAAATCAAAACTTAAACTTAAAATTTTATCAAATGGATTTTTGGTTTGAATTCCTTGACATTCATATGAATGAAAAATAAACAACCTACCATGATTTCTATGATTTTAAATGATAAAACATAAATATTTTTTTAATTTCGATTTTTTTTCTTTGTAGTTGAACACCATTTTTGGCTCATTGGATTATGACTACACCTAAATTTTGAACACTTTTCAATCATTGTTCAAATAGGTTTCTTTAACAATTGATAATTGATCATGGGTTTCCATTGGCAATTAAAATTAATCTAAATCATAGTTGGAAAAAGGTTCAACTTTCAAATTCTTTTTAACCAACCCACTTTACTTGTGTTGGGTAATAAAACCTAAAACATGCATTCTAAATTCACTTTCTCTTTCTCGGTGTGAGTCTTTTGTTGTTTTTAATAAGCAATCATTGCCATATACCTTGGGAGAGAAGGGTGAAACCATTATGGGTATATGAAGTTTTAGATCATCATATTACATTTGCAGTTGGTGTTGAATTTCATAATGTACCCCTTAAGGTGCAATGAAATCTTATTGTTATATATTAATTCCCTTATTCATTTTTTTTTGTTTTGTGTTTTTTCGATGGAAGGTAGGTGGAACAAGTGGGAGTCATAGTACTTGATGACTCCAAACAAGTGGGGCAAATGAAATGTAAGTTTTACAACAATGCCATTTCATATTGGAAGGATAGAATGTTATTCCATTTGGGTTATTGGCATGATGACAATAGAAAAGTTGGTGTTGTCATGTGTTCAAAGGCATAGGCATAAGTGAAAGCATTATTTGTCACATGGGAAGGAATTGTCCTTTGATTGTTGGATGACATGGTTGTACTAGCCCATGATGGGCCAACAAAGAACATGGCCATTGAAATGTTAAATCCTTCAATAGAGGGTGAATTTCCCTTGATATTTCAAGTGGAAGGGGCAAATTTGCACCCTACTTATGAATAACATAGAGGGTCCTAATAGATACATGAATAACAACACCCAAACCTTTCAACAACTTTCATTATAGGAAGGATTGAACTCAACAAAAAAAAAGAGTTGGACAAGAAGTTATCAACTTTTTTTTATGAAGCAAACATCGTTTTCGACGTTATGTGACATCTAACATTCATAGATGTTGTGAAAGCAACCTTAGAATCTTGACCCATTATAAACCCCCATTGTACCATAGATTACGCACAAATTTGTTTAAGCAATTCAAGGTCATCAATGTGGCCAAATATGTTGTTGAAATGACAAAAAATTCCAATCACAAATATAGAGCCACCATTTGTTCTAATGGTTGGGACAATGTTGTGAAAATTGTCCATTGTTCAACATGATGTTTACTTGTCCCAATGGGGATGTATTCTTAGGTGCGATTAACACAAAAAGGGAGCCTATGGATGCCTTATACACATGTAATGTTTTGGTTATATACATTGAAACATTGTATTGGACAAATTTGTATATAAACAATGTTTCAAACCAAAGTTAGTACCAAATGAACTTATGAGAATGAACAATGAGCTAATGAATAAGAGCATGTGAGCAAAAATTCATGAACCAAAAAGGATATTCTTTGAAAGATTTTTGATACATATACAAAATATTGTTGCCACATGGATAAATATTATTTCCATGTGGTAGAATATTTTTAATGACATGGCAAAATATTCTATCCATGGAATTGCATGTGCTAATGGTTCAACATGTGGGCATTATGTGCCTTGTATTTGCACAATTGGTGTCCTTGGTTTTAAATAGAAGCTTCATGGTTTTTTCAACTACAATCAACTAATTTTTATTACACTTGACCAATTCAAATCTCACATAACAATAAAGGTTTAAGGTCCACAAAAAGTCTAAAAGGTTGTTTTTTTTGTTTTCACTGCAATTCACGCTAACCAAACATATTCATATATAGGAACCAAAATTTTACTACATTATATCATATGCATAAACATTATTACTTTTTAGATGTGTTTTGCCATGATCTTAAATGCTTATGTTCTTGAATAGTACCAGAGAGGTTAGCCTAGAAATGGGTTGCAAATTTTGTAACATCAAATGGAATCCCTTTGCATAGAGTTCAACAAAAATTAGAAATGTTGTCGCAACCCTACCCTTAGGCTCGCAACCAAGGCAAGGGCTTGCAAGGTTACGAATCAAGAGGGAAGCCCAAGGGTCACATCTCATGTTCCCGGGAATGCAAAAAAGTGTGAAAGAATGAACCCTCACACTCCCAAGTGAACTCCCATTTTGGGAATTAAAGTCCCAATGGACTCCTAAATCTTCAGAGGGTGATTGCAAAGGTCAAAACCCATTGGATTGAAAAGTTATTTATATCATTGGAAAATTATTGAAACTTAAATGTCTAAAATGGGCTTGCATGACTCATTTGGATATCTAAAACACAAGTTATGGCCAAAAGAAAGGTCGGGAGTCAAATTGGCAGTTTGACTCCCGACCACTAAAAGTTGGGAATCGACCCAATTTTCTTGCGTGAAGGTGGCTTGAGACATACCATTGGAAAGCTCTTGACGAGGGCTACAACTTTGCTTTAGGCCTCATCTCAATCAGAGGTCTGCACACAAAGTTATGAGGCCCCAAAGTCGCAAGAGTCCCAACTTTGGCAATTTCCTGGGAGTCCTAAGACAAAATGCCATTTGGATGTGGGCCTCATGGAGAGGCACAGAGTATACTATAAGGGGGAAGGTGATGGCTTCCCCCAAGTCCGGGTCGTGGTGAGTTTTGTGAATCCGAATTTGCCCGTGGTTTGTCCTAGCACCAAAAGTGCTCTAGCTATGCACTAACCAACTTGTTGTTTGGTTTGTGCAGGTCTATGTGAGTGATTGAAGTGCTTGTTAATCTTCCTAATCCCATCTTGAAGCTCCAGCACGCCCTTCTACCCCCGAAATGCTACGAGCTAAAGAACGCACCCCAATTTCCTATTCTTCCGATGTTTTCATCTTAGACTCACATTTGAGTCTCTTGAGGAGGTTGAGAGTGCATCAAGTGTGAAAAAACAACCTATGTAGCATTGGCAAAACACGTATTTCCAAGTATTAGATCTTTAAAAAAAATCATTCTAAAATTTGCACTAGTCAAAAATGTAAATATACGGCTATTGATCTCCTCTAGAAAATGTTAGAACTTGTGGCAAACGTCCATTGGTGGAAGTGTCAATTTTGTGATAATTAGGTTGTTAACTTTGCATCACCATAAATCATGAAAGTTTCCACATTATGCATGGGTTTGCATAGACATACACATTTTGACAAATCTCACAATAACAACTTGTCACCAACCTCTTCAAAAACTTTGAGAGGAACATTCAATACATGCTTCAACTACATGTTAATCAAATAGTGCAAACAACTAGCCTAGGAATTGAAGAGCCTTACATCACACATGATCTATTCAATTTGTCTATAGAACCATACAAAACTGGAACTCAAAACATTCTCAAACTAAGTGTATACTCTAGAAAGCAGCACAAAAACAACAACTCCACAAAGGAAATGATTAGCTATTTTTTGTATGTGTTTCTGCTTTGCAATATTATGAAGATAAGGATTTGAATGTTAGACCCATCTTTCAATAGGAAATGTCTAAAGCTTCAAATTTTGCTTTGTGATCATGTTTTGTTGTTCAAGCTTGTGTAAGGTTTTGATATAGTTTTGGTCTTGTCCAAATAAAATTGTGGAATTGCAAAACTCAATAAAGAAAAGGAACTTTATGAACGAAAATTGAAATGAAAGGATCAAGTGCCTAATTGGAATGGAGAAGTTCAAAGTTCAGAGGCGCTTAATACTTGTCAAATACTTCATGGGGCCAAGTGTAAAAAAGGTGTGGACATGTGGGCCTACAAGTTACATTTATTAACCCTTAACGAACTATTGCCGACAAGGAAACTAATCCAATGGCCTACAATAAAAGGGAACATTAAAAACTTGGCATCTTTCCCTATCCCCCTTTAAATATTGTAAAAAAATGTGGCTTTTGGCATTCATGCAATTTATGACAACATTCAAAAAAACTAGTTCCATCTTCTTCTTTTTCAATCCAATGGTCCAAATCAAAAGAATCTAACTATTGGTGTACACCTAGTATACATCTTGTACATTTCAAAACATTTGTGTCATTCTAAAGGCACTTTTTCTTTCATTTCAATTAGCATTTTAAGAAAAACATAACTTTAATTTTAAAAATAAGACCTCTAACTCAATTCATAATACCTTTCAAATGAGATTAATATTTCAACAATCCTTTTAATTTTCACACATTTATAGTTGTTTCATCAAAAAAATTTAAATTGTGATTTTTTGTGAAACCATGTGAATTGCACACTTATCATATAGAATTGAAATGGTATTATCAAGTCATATTCAATATGTGTGTCAAATTTCATGGAGTTTGGCAATCATTTAATTAGTTTTTGGAATATATTTGTACTTTGTAATATATTGATACAATTACAATTTTCTCACTAATATACTTTTTAATCACTTAATATCAATTTCAAAATGAGATTTTTAAAAACTCTTATTCTTTGAGTTTTGAACTACCTTATTCCAAGTACAATTCATAAAAAAGTTTCAGTATTAACTTGGTGAAAGTTCAAAAGCACATAGTTTCAAAAAGTAGTATTTGCATGTGCCAACAAACTTTGAACATTGTAGTGTGCTTTCACACTTTTGAAACTAAAGTTTCATTCAATGTACATGAACAATCCAAATGAAAATAACGATAGTTTTTAATTTTATACTAGCAATCTTAAGATCATTAACCTTAAAGGATTTGACACCCATACCCATAAATGTTTTTACTATTTCAAAATCATGTTAGAAGTTAGCAAAGAAGCTAAAACTATTTAGGGGTGTTCAAATCAAATCATTGTTGGACCTACAAGCATATAATGAATACCTTTTGAAGGGGTGCCGTACTTTAGCCTTCAAATTGTTCATTTATGGAATTTAGTATCCTTAAATTTTGATTTCCTACAAATGAATTGCACCCAAAAATATTCATAAATTTCATATTAAATTTAGAATCCCTTTCTATATAATTTTAATGTTTAATTTTAGACTTACCTTTAAGGTCCACAATAATGAAAATTTTCGATAATCTATGTGCCCTATGTTGAATGTTTATTTTGATGCACATCTACCAAAAAAAATAGTGCACCCACACTTTTATGACCATGATCAACCACAAGTTGAAAATTACGTACAATTATTTGGTGCCACTTGTTGCATATGTTGGTAAATTGCAACCTATGGTATGAGCATGCCTTAAACATAGGTCTAAAATGTCTTATAGGTTGTAAAAAAAAAAGTGCCCATTTTGGATAGCAAGTGGCTCTTTCCTCAAGAATTAAGCCAAAAGAGCAATGACATGGAGACACCAAACATTTGAATTTGCCCCAACCATGCGGAACCCACTTTCAAAACAAGGCTATTATGGTCTAAGGAGTGGGCTTTCAATCATGGCAAAGTGAAAAAGTTTACAAAGGTGCAATTTGTCCATGTAGGAAATTGCATATAATTTGAATTTTAAAATTGTTGCATCGTTACTTGACACTAAATTTGTGCAACAAAATCATGTCTTACCTTTCATCATGATTTTATTATTCTCATGTTGTCTCGATGTTGAAAACTGAATTTTTTTATGGAATGAATTTTGAAATTTATACATGTACAAATTTGGGCTTGGAAATGTCATGGATAGAATATTGAAAACTATGAATATGAATTTTGAAGCATTAAAAACTTGAATTGTCATTCCTTTCTTGCCACTTGGAATGTGAAAGGAAATATTGATCAACTATAGTTTGCCTAAAGGTAATCTATACACCCTAAAATGACAGTTGGAATGGAGTTGGCTGAAAGGTGAACGGTTACATGAAGACATGAAACATCAACATGTGCATAGTTTCACAAAGGCAAGAAAGGCACTATGCAACGCTTCCTATGGCTTCACTCCATCCACTACTTGATCTACATCACACAAATAACACACATAGTCACCACATTGTGTTTAAGATTTACTTACTAGACATGCATTTTTTGTGTGCTCATTGTTATTATAATTTTGGGTTTGTGATTTTTAATTGTTCAAAAGAATGGGTAGTGACATTTTTGCAACGAATATACAACTGATTCTCAAAGTTTACATTGTGACATCAAATTGATTTTGGGGCACTTGGAAAATGATGAATTTGAAATTTTGGCAATTCTTATGAAAGTTTAAACTTGGTGAATGAATCCAAATGTTTGAGGAAATGACTTAATAGACATCAAGTTGTTAAGCTAGTTGTTAGCATCAAAAATTTGATTTAATTATTTGTAGCATGAGGACACATAATTTGTGTGTGATAACTAGTATAATTAGAATGTCAAGAGTGAGAAACTACATTTTTCACATACAAGAAGGATAGGGACTAAAAAAATTCCCTTGATCAAGGTCATAAATGGCAATTGCATAA
>Ga0116229_10005249_pt1 | contig 21180 bp, 15 predicted proteins | sample S1TSphgellanicum_3_FD_87313 | JGI IMG/M metagenome (GOLD analysis project Ga0116229, IMG submission 87313) | Host-associated microbial communities from peat moss isolated from Minnesota, USA - S1T2_Fc - Sphagnum magellanicum MG | ecosystem: Host-associated > Plants > Peat moss > Unclassified...
ACCTTCTCAATAAGGGTAGGGTGGACACTGCCCAACCTACGAAATCATAAGGCTTTTGGGCTTTGATTTTCGCAATAAGACGATGGTGCAAGATCTGAGATACTCTTATTAGGGTGGGCACTGCCCACCATATCTGGGTTTTGGTGGGCAGTGCCCACCCTACAGCACTTAAAATTTTTTGCGTTCTTCCGCACGGATTCCTATAGGCTGAAAATCGAGTTAGTTGCACATACTCTAAAAAAAGTGTGAAAAGTACTAGGTTTGCTGCTTAATTAGGTTAAATTAACAAGTAATTTCTTGAACTGACATATTGACTCTGCCTACTACCCTGCAACGACACAAATTAACTAATCCCAGAAACTGGGTTTTTTGAGTTGGAGCCACGAATTCTTGGTCTTTCCAAGTACAAAAACCTGGTTTCTCAACAGTAGGAGCGAACAGCCGTTCCTTACGGGAGCGCCTAAAGGCGAATGCCCCTACTAAATCGCTGTTCTAGAGAACTTGAATGACTCTGGAGTCACTGCCAGTTTGGCAACTGAGCGAAGAGCAAAAATAAGAAAATCGAAAATTAAGTTCTCCACGAGTTCAAGGTTAACATACACTCTCAACGTCAAGCTTTATTATGCAGTGACAGACATTATCAGATATTATCACTATTGCATTAGTGCATCACTATGTTGTCGCTCATCACTTCATAGTAATAGCAGCATGACTGTAGAATTTCTACCTGATTGCTGCCTAATTTTCTGCACACAATTCCCACCTAAAACCCTTCTATTTTCGTTTATTTGTTTGATAGAAAAGTCTACTACATTCAGGTAAAAATATTTGTTTACCTGGATTTATTCTGGTCTAAAACTATTGCGATTAGTCAAGGACTAAGTAAGATATAGGCGGATGATGATGAAAACTATTGCAGGCAAAACGGTACTGTTGACTGGCGCTGCTGGTGGTATTGGAGTATTTATTGCTCGTGTTCTGGCAAAAGAGCATGCAACTGTAATTGGCATTTCTCGTTCACAGGAAAAGTTAGATAAGATATGCGCTGAGGTTGAAGCTGCAGGCGGTAGAGGCATAGGCATTCCATTTGACATCAGTAAAGTCGAAGAATTATCAGTTTTGGTGCAGCAGATTCATCAGTTTGCAGGTTCAATAGATATTTTGATTAATAATGCTGCAATAGAAAAATACCGACCTTTCCAAAATTACTCCCTCAAGGACATCCAGTCCATATTAACGACCAATTTAGTTGCAGGAATGGAGTTAACCCGTTTGCTCTTGCCAAGCATGATTGACCGCAATAGTGGTCACATTGTGAATATAGCATCTGGCTCTGGTAAAAAGGGAGCGCCTTACAACAGTATCTATTCAGCCACTAAAGCTGGTTTGATTATGTGGACAGATGCGTTGCGTCAGGAATTAGCTGATACCGATGTGGGAGTTTCGGTAGTCTGTCCAGGATATACAAGAGCAGGAATGTTTCTGCAATTTGGCTTACCATCTCCCAGTTTAGCACGTGTCTCTCAACCCACAGATGTGGTGATCGCAATGTTGCGAGCCATTAAGCAAAATCAAGGGGAAGTCATGCTTGATGGACTTCTAACAAGACTCTTATTTTCAAATATACAACTTTTTCCACAATTTGGTGATGCGATTTATCGGTGGATTGGTTTGACTAAGCTAAATAAAACCTGTGCAGAAAATCAAATGCGTGCCGAAGATTTTGGAGAAAAATAGTTCAAAAATAACTCAAATAATGGAGGAAAAATGGCTGATAGTCATTACGATGTCATCATCATTGGTACAGGTGCTGGTGGTGGAACTCTGGCAAATGTACTGGCATCAAGTGGGAAGAAAATTTTGGTTTTAGAGCAAGGTACTTTTTTACCCAGAGAAAAAGCCAATTGGGATTCCAAGCAAGTTTTGCAAAAAGAACGCTATTGCAATAGTGAGATCTGGTATGACAAAAATGGCAAAGCAATACGTCCAGCAACATACTATTATGTTGGCGGCAATACCAAATTTTACGGTGGTGCATTATTCAGATTTCGTGAGCAGGATTTTGAAAAAGTTATTCATAAAGGTGGCATTTCTCCCGAATGGCCATTGAAATATCAGGACTTTGCTCCTTACTATGATCAGGCTGAGAAACTTTACGATGTACATGGTCAGCGGGGTCTCGATCCCACTGAACCTCAGACCAGTGAAAATTATCCTTTTCCAGCAATCAGCCATGAAAGATACATTCAAGAAATCAACGACGCTTTAAAGGATCAAGGCTTACATCCATTTTATCTGCCACTTGGTATCAAGCTAAATGAAGTCAATCGCTTTTTAAGTACTTGTATTCGTTGTGAGACTTGCGATGGCTTTCCGTGTTTTCTTAATGCTAAAGCTGATGCTGACATTAACGGTTTACGTCCAGTACTTGTCTACCCTAATCTCACTTTAATGACCAGAGCAAAAGTTTTGCGTTTGCACACAAGTTCATCTGGTCGCGAAGTTACTGGGGTGGAAGTAGAAATTGGTCTCAAGCGTCAGATGTTTTCGGGGGATATTGTTGTTGTCGCTTGTGGTGCAATCAACTCAGCAGTATTATTGCTCAATTCCGCTAATGACCAACATCCGAACGGATTAGCTAATAGTTCTCATCTTGTAGGACGCAATTACATGGCGCATAAGTATGCGGTGATCATGGCTTTGAGTACAAAGCCCAATCCTACAGTTTTTCAAAAAACGCTTGCTGTTAATGATTTTTATTGGGGAGAAAAAGATTTTGCTTTTCCCATGGGAAGTGTACAATTGCTCGGCAATATTAATAAAGATAAAATCGCTGCTCATGGAGCACGTTTTATGCCCAGCATCATATCTGAGACAGTGGCAAATCATTCTGTTGCTTGGTTACTCATAACTGAAGATCTCCCAGACCTAAAAAATCGCGTACGGCTCCAGGGCAATAAAATTTTTATCGAATATACAAACAACAATGAAGAGGCATTTAATCGATTAATCAAGCGCTGGAAAGAAGTGTTAAGTTCAATTGAAGAGCGTCATCAGTCATTTTCATTGAAAATTACCACAAAAATGTCTTTGAAAGAGGTTGCCCATCAGTGTGGTACTTGCCGTTTCGGTGAAGATCCTAAAACGTCGGTACTCAATATCAATTGCCGCACTCATGATATTGATAACCTTTACATTGTTGACAGTAGCTTTTTCCCTTCTAGTACTGCCGTCAACCCATCGCTAACAATTATGGCAAATGCTTTACGGGTCGGAAAACATGTGCTAGAAAGATTAGGATGAAGAGGAGATAGGGAGGCGGGGGAGCAGGGGAGCAGGGGAGCATGGGGGTATAGGTGCAGGAGGAGAAGGGAACTTCTCATAAACCCATCAAAATTATCTTAACAAACTGCTAGTCCCCCTACTCCCAATACTACAGAGGATAAGCCTTTTTTCCCTCCCTCACATCCCCACATCCCCACATCCCGTTCTCGGTCAGTTAACCGAACCAGATTGGGGACACACCAGCCATGGAGATATTTCTCGTTTCCATGCTGAACACTACTGATGATTAAGAGTCACAGTCCTTAATCATCTTTGTCGTTTCTATCGTCATCATCTTTGTTATATTGCTCTTTTTTATCGTCATCATCTTTGTTAGATTGAGCTTTTTTATCGTCATCATCTTTGTTATTAGGACTTACGCATTGACAAGAAAACCCAAATATGGGGTATGGATTGCAGGCATTTGACTTCGATTTTTCGAGACTTTTTAGGCGATGCCTGCGGCGGGCTACGCCTACGCTATCCATCCAAGGATGATTGATCAAAGCCTGAAACAACGTATCTTCGTTAATGCACAAGATAATTCGTTTGTATAGTGCGTAAGTCCTAGTTATATTGTTTTTTCTTATTGTTGTCATACTCCCTAATCTCAAACAGAATACATGCATAATGGGGTCACCGTACCAATGCGGGGATTTTGTACGCGCTCGAAATTCTCAAGAGTCTGGAACAACGATTTTTCGTTCAAACTAGATGCTCACTAGCAGCATAACCATAGTTCTTTTACCAATTTGATGAGAAAAACCACTTTTTGAAAAGCTTACTCCATCTTAGTTTCAGCCAAGCGCGTACAAAATTCCCGGTTTGGCACGGCGATGCCATTTACCCCAGATTAATTGTCATCAGGCGCTTGTTTTAATTTTTAAGGAGCGCCCTAATCTCGAAAGCGCCATGCTTTGGTATCGCGATCAAACCAACAAGAACGGTGATGAGACTCACAAATATGACGGTCGGCATAACGGTCATGATAGCGGTCAAAAAAACGATCATGGTCTTGAACACGATCATGATCGCGATTGTACTCGCTGCAATTGTGGTGCTGACAATACTCTTCGCGAGATTCAGCATGAGCACTCGAAGTCAAAGATAGGACAGAGCTAATACCCACAATACTTGCAACAAAGGCAAAAGTTAAATGCTTCATCTTTTGGACTAACAAGACAACAAGCTGATAAAGACGTGAATTCTGTCCAAAAGTTCCTGGATAAAACTTGTGACATATTGGGGTTCTGTTGCCTCAAAATTCTTCATTTGCAAGAAAATAAGACTGAATATTACTGCATCATCAGTTCAAAGCGAAACTTGACTATCATTGGGTTGGTCGAACAATCGATAAGGGCGGTATTTGAGTAGGCGGATGTTCCATGGACCTTTAACTTGATAAGTTACACCGCGCCAGTTGACTTGTTTCATCCATAGAGCCGATACCATTGCTAGACCGTAAACCCACAGCGTCAGGAGAGATGCTATCGATATTTTCATCATTGTGGCAGGTGATATTTTCGACAACGGCTGATCGTGCTGGCGCAGTACTTGCTGTACTCCTTTCTCTAAGGCGATCACAAAAAAAAGTAATACCTGCATATAACAGCCTAAGCTATTAAAGAATATAGCCGCTGCATCCCATTGTCCCGTCCACAATGCAACTACAATTAGCACCAACACTAGATGAGGAAGCACTACGGTTAAAATGGAGTCAGCAACCACAGCCCACCATCGAGGATGGTAAAGTCGAAAAGAAAGCAGTTGTCGCTTTGTCCAGTCTACTAAGTTGGAAAAATCGCACTCTTCGCGATTAAGAATAATCAGAGAAGGCACAAATACAACCTGCATCCCGTGTTTTGCCAGGACGCTGCGAATCATGGTATCCTCGCCATAGGCTCGCCCCCACTTATCTAACAGTCCTGTTGTGTAAATAAGTTCTGTTTTCAGAGCTAAAGTACCACCCCAAGGAATCCGGTACAGGTACATTTTTACTACTGCAAATACGTTCCACAAGTACCGTACCGACGACCCCCAATACCTCCCGTTTGGTATATACCAGGGGTTCCCCGTTGTCGCCCCAACTTTGGGATGGGCTAGAGGACTGACTAATTCACGTAGCCAATTAGAATGAACTACCGCATCAGCATCTACGAAGGCAACCACTTTGTAAGAATCATCTAGTTCGGAAACAGCTTGCACCAAGGAACTGCATTTGAGACTGCAATTAGGGTAAGGCATCCTGAGAAGGCTGACTTGCACATTGGTTGGTGCTTGCTCGTCACTGAGTATATCTGCGACAATGCGCCAAGCTGGGTCTTGCTCACTGTCGAGGATTACCTTTAAATCATACTCTGGGTAGTTCTGATTCAACAGCGATCGCAAACAATTAGACAGAAACGGATCTGCACCACGTAGGCAAAGAATGACCGCAGTTTTTGGTAACTGGTGGTCTGGTAATAATTTTCTGCGGGGCGCTCGCAGATACAACAAAAACAGAAGACACAGAGATACCTGAATAACCAACCAACCCAGCAAAACTATTGACAGCAAGATCGCCAGTGCTTTCATTGTTTATGAATCAAGTGAATATTTCATGAAAACTTTGATGGTTGTGTTTCTTCTCACTGAAAAACTAGCATCGCGAAACTTTGGCGCACCCGTTGTTATAGACACAGTTGGATTATTAGAAATACCAAAACCTTCTTGGGGAATACCTAAAAAGTTTCTGTCTAATTTGTGGTTGCCATTTTGATCGTCAATGACAGCAACAGCATAATTTCCTGGTTTCAAGCCGTAGAACTGCTTTGTAAGAAAACTTCCTTTTATTTGAGTACAACCACTTTGTACTTCACTAGTATCACTAAACGGAAATCCTTGCTCACTGGAGTAAATTCTCAGGCAAATCTGTCCTTTTTGGTGATGAATTCCATTGACTACAACAGTAAGCGTTGAAGTAGGTTCTGCGTTCACTGTTTTAGCTAAGCTGATGCTCATTACAGTAGCGACTGCAAGGGAACTGAACTTAGATATCTTCAGCATAATCTGGTAGTTTTCAGTAGGTGATTTTTGCTAAGTTAATCGTCATTTACAGAAATTTTCAGGTAAATAGACCACAGTTGTAGGGGCTTTCCGTCCTTACCCTACGGGAACGCCCTTACAAACGGGATGGTTTATTGATGTGAAAACTGCTGTAAGTAGGTGACCGGAAATAAACCCAAAATGGTCTGTTGCTCTTAAGAACGAAGACAGCGCAACTACGAGCCAATTCCAGAAGTTTTACATTTAGTTGCATAGTTGTAAATTTTCCCGCCCACCTACTTATAGGACTTATGTTACCTATCAAGCGAAGCGTATTTTTCTCTGCGTTCTCTGCGCCTCTGCGGTTGTAAAATCGGTAATCTTTCGGCGGGAAGGAAGTAGCTTGCCTGTTGCGTTATTGTTTTCTGCAAGCGTTTACGGTACATTTGAGCAGCTATAACCAAATCTTTCAGCAAAAGAGATTCGCTTCCTTTTAGCTGCTTCAGCAAACTTATACAGCAACGTATCCGCTCATACAAATTAAGTGAACCTAGCCATGCAGAAAACGAATACTCCCAGAATATTCTCCAATGTGGAAATAAAATTTTCCCTTCTTTTGACGAATCAAACCACACCGTATACGAATAGAAATCAGGCAACATACTCAATGAGTATTGTGGATTGTTGTTAGTAAACGACAAGTAATCTGGAAAGAACATACTCAATGATTGTTGCTGATGGCTTCTAGCAAAGAACAGGTATTCGGGGATTTGATAAAACCGTCCGAGGAGACCAAGTCTTAATAAGAAGATTGCATCTGAAGCACCGTAACTGCCCATAGGTGGTGTCATTCTGAGGGCACTGGCGCGGATGACACCGTAACATTGATAACATAGATGCTTTGTCAGAAGCTCATGAAAACGCTCGTGTGGTTTTGGTGAATCAGTTTTCAGATGGATGTCGTAGTTTTGTAAGAATTGCCCATCTTCGTCAATGAAGTAGACTTTGGAGTGGCACAAGATCACATTAGGGTCTTGGTCAAGTACTTCAATGCACTTCACGATCAAATCTGGATCGTGTAGATCATCATGGGCTACCCACTTAAAGTACTCGCCTGATGACAATTCAAAGACGCGGTTGAAGTTACAGGCGCAACCGATATTCTTTTCGTTGCGGTAATAACGGATGCGTTGGTCTTTAGCAGCATATGCTCGACAAATTTCCCCAGTTTTGTCTGTTGATGCATTATCTGATATAATTAACTCGAAATCTTCAAAGGTCTGAGCCAAAATAGAATCTATGGCTTCTTTGATAAATTTCTCGCCATTGTATACAGGTAGTCCAATACTCAATCGAGGTTGATTATTGCTCATGGAAAACAAGTATTTTTAGGATTCGCAGATGATTGAAAGCAAGACTATTGATCGAACTTTTGGAGATCAGTTTTTTGCAGCCATTCCTGTGTAAGCCTCATTCCTTCTTCTAAATTAATGGTTGGTTCATAACTTAATATGCTCTGCGCTTTGGTAATAGAATAAGCATGGGGGCGAGTCATGAAATCCACAACTTCTGGTAGAATATCGGCTGGTTTACGAAAGAGCTTCTGTCCCTGATAGCGCAGTTGAAGAAACAACTTAAGTTCGTCTTTTGGTAAAGAAAAAGGTGCAGGTAAATCAGCAATTTCAGCTAAACGCGTAAAATAGTCTTTCCAGGAAGTTTCTTGTCCATCAGTGACATTAAATATTTCCCCATATGTTTCTTTTTCTATTGCTAGAAAAATTGCCTGGATCAGGTTGTCAATATATACATGATTGATGACTCCCCGCCCTTCGTTGGCATATGCAAACAATCTTTGACGCATTAATAGAAGTGGTCGGACTATCCAGGGTATGCTTCTCGGTCCGTAAACATCTCCTGGTCTAATGATGATGATGCCAAAATCTGGTGGAGCATTTAGTTGTAAAAGTGCCTTTTCGGCTTCTATTTTTGTCTGACAGTAGGGATTATTGTCTCCAGAGAGGGGTCCTTCTTCCGTGATGCGATCAGGATAGTTGAAACCATATACCAAAACACTTGAGAGATGGACAAAAGTTTTTACACCAGCATTCTTAGCAGCTTGAGCGATGTTAACGGTTCCGCCGACATTTACCTCACGAAATTTGTCGAGTGAACCTCCTTCTTGAGCAACTTCAGCTGCATGCACAACTATGTCTACTCCTTGGCATGCCTTTTCAGCAGTGGCAGGATCAGTTACACTGCCGACAATAACTTTAGCACCTTAGTTTAGCGCTTTTTTGATTTTATCTGAAGAACTTTTTAGCTCACAAACTTTCATCCCCTGTGAAGAAGCTAGTTCTGCAGTACGCAAGCCGATAAATTCGCCAATACCAGTGATGAGAATTGTTTTATTTTTGAGGTTCATAGAAAGAGTGTTGTTTGTTGGTTGTTGGTTGTTAGTTGTTAGTTGTTAGTTGTTAATGGTGAGTAGGGGCAAAACTCTGGTACGTATTGGCATATCTTGTTAAGTCCGCTTGTACAGTAGTTAGTGCAATTTTTGAAACCCAGCAACTAACCACTATCTACTAACATTCCACTAGAAAATATCTACCGGATCTGTGGAACGAAGTTTGTTTATAGCGAGCGCTCCGGATGTCATAGACATTAAAATTGTTGATATTAAGACAATGACTGCATTGCTAAGACTCATCATTATTGGTAGCTTAGTAGCTTTCATGGCAAAATCATATAACCACCAAGAAAAAGCTATTGCTGGTACATAACTTAATACTGCTAAGATAAAAGCCTGTTGAAAGACTACTATCAATAGGTAATTAGTTGTATAGCCGATAGCTTTTAAAGTTGCATAGGCAATTATTTGCGTGGAAATATTACTATAAAGAATTTGATAGACAATGACTACACCGACAACAGCAGCCATCGTGAGCATGAGATTAAGTATGAAGCCAATAGGCGTTCTGTTAGCCCAATATTGTTGTTCAAAATCAATAAAACCTTGGCGAGTTAGAACTAGGACATCATTAGATAAGTTCTGCCGCAAATTTTCCATCACCTTTTGTGGATTGACACCAGGTTTGAGGGTGATTGCACCTATATCTATCATCTCTGGTGAACGGCTGTCAGGAAATATTCTGAGGAAAGTTGAGTCACTGACAATTAAATTGCCATCGACTCCAAAGGACGGACCTAAACTAAATAAGCCACCAACCCTAACACTGTAGCCAATTATTGTATTAAAGGGAAAAATTTCAATTGTCTGATCAGTTTTTCCTTGCTCAAATTTTTCAGCAACATCTCCAAAGTCTGGTCGAGAACTGCGGTCAAAAAGCACGACATCAGGGATTTTTATTCTATCTAAATCAGCTTGTGGTATGTTCATCACAGGCTTTCCAGGTTCAAAGCCAATCACATATATTGAGTATTTTTGACCGTTTACGGGATTTTTAAAGGCAGCAAATCCCAAATAAACAGGGCTAACTGACTCTACACCATTAAACCCCAAGGATTGGTATAAACGAGTGCGGGAAAAGCTTTGAATTGCCGTCAACGATTTATATTGAGAACTGATTAAAAATAAATCTCCTACAAGATGCCGATGTACTTGGGTAGCGCTGGAATAGAGAGCATCTTGGAAACCAAGTTGCATAAACATCAGGATCACAATAAAAGCAATGCCAGCTACTGCCACTAGAGAACGTACTTTGCTTCGGACTAGTTGCAGCCATGCTAAGGGAGTTTTGAGAATCATGGTTTAAGAGGGAGTGGGGAGTGGAAAGTGGGGAGTGGGGAGTGGAAAGTGGGGAGTCAGAATTAATCAGGTAAGGATTCAACCACTACCTGATTTAAGACCACCAAATCTACGATTTTAGTGGGGGACTTAAATCCCTTTATTCAGACGCTCTCTACGAGACTCTGCGCGTAGCTTGCTTCCCCGTTCGCGTAGCGTCTCCCCTTGGGAGAAGGGGTACGCGGACGACGGACGCTCGTTCCTCGCTTATCCGGCAGTCATACAAAATTCATGCTGAATTCTGACTCCTGAATTCTTTAATATTGTTCCCTAGATTTGAATGGCGACGTCCACCTGTAAGTTGGTTAAACCTGCGACCTGTTTACTATGTGCTGGGTTATCGATGCGGATTTTCACTCGAATGACTCTGCGGTCTGTGTCTGCTTCTGGATTGACACTTAAAATATTTTGTCTATCAACTTGCCAACCAATCTCGCTTACAGTTCCCCTGATCTTTTCAGGAAACGCTGTGCTGGTGATGGTAGCTTTTTGACCTAGATGTACTTTGTTAATGTCAGTTTGATAAACTTCCGCAAACACCATCATTTGAGATGTTTTGCCTAGATCAATAATCCCTTCACTACTGCTCACTTCTCCAGTTTTTGTATGAACTTTCAGCACCTTTCCGCTTATAGGTGATACAAGGTACGTTAAGTTGTAGTCGGCTTTTGCCTGTTTTACAGCAGTGATAGCACTCTTGACCTCAGCTTCTGCCTCCTGGACGTCTACAGGACGCACCTCTCTAATGCTGACCAGTTTAGCTTGTGCCTCGTTGATCTGATCTTTGATCGTGTTTACAGTCCGGTCTAAACTAGCTTGGGCTTCTGTTAACTGCTGTTGCACGGTATTCATCTGTAACCGCTTACTATCTGCTACGGAAGCGGAACTAGCACCTTGTTGGTAAAGCTGCTGATATCGATTGTTCTCGGTTTGAGCATTTGTTAACTCCGCTTGTAAGCGTGCGATAGTCGCTTGCTGAGCTGGGACTTCTCCTTTTAATTGAGATTTTAATTGAGCGATCGTTGCTTTTTGAGCATCGATGTCTCCTGTTTTCGCCCCGGCTTTTACCTGCTCTAGCTTAGCTTGGGCAATTTGAACTTTATCCACAGCTTGTTGTAAAGCAGCTTTACTGCGAGCATAACCTTCAAGCCATGCTACTACTTGTCCTGATTCTACCTCATCTCCTTCCGACACCAGCAGTTTTTCTACTCGGACACCGTTTTGTGAACTGGGGGGAGATAACTTAATCACTTCGCCTTGAGGCTGTATCCGTCCCAAAGCAGTAATAGCAACTCTGGCAGGAGCAGTTTTTATCGGTTTGACTGGTGGAGTCTCAACATGAGACCGAAGTAATGAAAAACTGTAGAGAGATGCTAGTCCAGTAGTTAAAGCGACAGAAATTACTAATATCATTCGCCATCGATACGCAGGTTTTCCGTAAAACAGGCTTTTTTTGTCTACTGTCATATTTTTATTCCAATTGTCCTATGCCAGGGATTAGCCGAAAAGGTAAGATTACAGTCGATAGCAACAAACTCATCCGGAAATTAACCAAAAGTTTTCGTACTTGATACGTTTGATCTTAATTTGCGGATAGGTCTAATGGGTTTTATATATGATTATGCGCGATCACCCTGATCGCAGCCGCCACGAATGACACAAATGAGCAGGTTGGCGGAGAAATGAACGGTTGCGCTACACCAGAATCTCCTGAATTAGCTGGAAAACGCTGCGATCGCTTGCAATCAAACCTGATTTCCAAGAAGAACGAACAAAAGAAGCGCTAAGAGAAATCTTGTGGCAAACGCTGTCTTCCACTTTTACAAAAAACTGTCATTTTGTCAACCCATTGATGTGGGGAGTGGGGAACTCGGGGCCCCCTCTGGGGATTAGGGGCAATGGGGAGTGGGGTGTAGGGGAGTTTCTCGTTCCCAGGCTCCCGCCTGGGAATGCTTTCACAGAGGCTCTGCCTAGGGTGTTGACTCTGTAACCTTTAGCCCGTAAGACTTCATGCAAAAAATAACACGAATAATTTTCCCGAAAATTCCCGAAAAATGCACAAAGTCAACAGCCTAGGCTCTGCCTCTAGTAAATTGTGGGAGGCAGAGCTTCCCAACTGCGTTCCCACGCACTGCGTGGGAACGAGAAGTTATATTATGTCCGATAAATTAACCATAATTACCCAAACAATCAGTTTTATTTATCTACAAAAAATTAGGAGCATGAGTTTTCTGATAGCGCTTTCCCCTTAACTGACGTCATTCAATGACTGCCGTTAGCAATTGACTGACAGTTACTCTGATTTAGAAGGCATAAGACATTCTGATCAAAGTTGGGAGAAAATTCAGGTTTTTGAGAATGTTGATGAAATATATTAGGTATATCTTATTGTTAGTATTTTAACTGGCAACATTGCAGAACAGTAATTATGCCCACTGTATCCATAGACCACATTAAAATTGGTCTTAACCGCCGTCCGGCCAAGGATGAAAAAGTTGCGGAGTTGATGGAATCAATTAAGGCTAATGGTCTGTTGAACCCAATCACAGTAGATCAGAACCTAAACTTGATTGCGGGACTGCATCGTCTTACAGCTTGTAAGCTGCTGCATTTTAAGGAAATTGAGTGCAACATTGTCACATACACCCATGCTGACCAAGCTCGGTTGGCAGAAATTGACGAGAATTTGATCCGCAATGAGCTAGAACCTCTAGACCGCGCACAACTTTGGTTGGAGCGAGAGCAAATTCTGGGCAGATTGGGGCTTAGGGCAAAGCCAGGGGATAATCAACATACCCTGAAAGGTAGTGAAAATATTTCACCACCTCCTAAGACGACTATGGAATTAGCAAAAGAAGTTGGATACAGTGAGCGAACCTTCCAACTGGGCAAACAGATTGCAAGGGATATTTTCCCAGAAGTCAAAGAAATCATTAAGGATACGCCGCTTGCCAAAAGTACTACAGATCTACTGAAGATAGCTAGAGCAGGTAGTAAAGAACGCGCTTTGGCAGAGCAAGCAGAACAGTCTTTAGTGCAAGCCAAGGCGAAAGGGGATCAAGAAGAAGCCAAAAGGCAAGCTGAACTTGCCGCACAGGCAAGGGCTAAGCAAAAAGAGCTACAAATTGAAGCTTATAAAAGTGCTATGGCCCAGAAGGACGCTAAGTCACTCAAGAAGCAAGCCCATACTCAAGTTGAACAACCGATTAAGAAATCAAATGTCGCTGCTCAACAGCTAGGAGTAAAAGTCGGCGAGGAATGGACTCTTGGTCGGCACTTAGTTTACTGTGGTGACACTTCTGGCAAAGAATTCATGAAACGGCTGCCTGGTGATGCAGCATTGGCGATCGCCACCCTTTCACCAACATGGAATCATAATTACTTAGTAGATGAGGCTCGGATAGTGGCTGTGCTACGTTCTGAGGGCAACATTTATGAATTTTGCAGCCGTAATCGGATGCCCTTTCAATACGAATTAGTACTTGGCAAGATATATACAGGTATTTTTTCTCACCACTCAATATCTAAACCACAAACACCAATAAATATTGAAGGAGTAGAAGGAATTGTATCCTACCTGTTAAATTTATATACTAATCCCAATAATTTTGTCATTTCCCCATTCATGGGACACAGTGAAATCATAATTGCTTGCGAAAGGATGGGACGTAGCTGTTTTAGTGGGGATGAAAATCCTGAGTTGGTGACTCGCGGAATCATCCGGTGGCAGAATTGGACTGGAAAGCAGCCTCAAAGAACAGGGTCATAATAATTTGTAATTACCCCACGACGCGCATACGTTCGGATCGAAACAAAGATTAAAGCCTTTTTGGTCTGACGTACATTATTTAAAAACTGTAATCAACAATATTTTTTGAAAATAAACAATAGTGATCACCTATACTTTTTTATTCTTAGAAATGTTAGCAGCAGCTAAAATCTATCTTTTTTGTAAAAATGCTAAAAACGAACTATTCATTTTTTTTCATTCATGCTAATGTTTTTATTAATTCTAATAACACAAAGTGGTAAGGAAGTTTAGTTAGTTAATTAGGAGTATAAAACTAAAAAGAGCTTCATTTCCATTACCAAGTAATATAGTAGTCCTAAATGATTCACGAAATCCTCTGTTTCTTTTCTTGGCGTCTTGGTGGTTCGTTAATGGTTACAATTGAAGAAGGCAGCTATGCTGGAGGCAGAAGGCACTTATGTTTCGCCTCAATTGGAGATTCAGACCCCGAATGTACGAGGGCGACTCAATCTTCGATTGAGTCGGGGTCTTAACCCTTGTACACGAGTGGTCGCATTCTTATGGTTCGGGCATTTCCGTGATGGAATAAATTCCTTCAGCATAGCTGCCTTTCTTGATCAAATAGGATTGCTATATAGCTTAATTATTGGTACTGAGCTATTCGTGATTTCAGGTAGAGAGGAGTGCTTTTTCTGTAACGAGTTTGTCAAACTTTGTTTGTCAAATTCAATAAAATATATTATCTTGGACGTTGAAACTGGCCATGGCATTTATCAAGATCCAGAACGTTGTGATTAACACCAGCTACGTTGCCGCAGTGAAACTAGATAATCAAAATGGCTATGGAGAAAAAAGCGTTTCTGTCCTACTAGCTGCTCCCAAGTTTCCATTGTTCCAATGTGAAACCACTTCTCAACATCTGTATCATTACGAATGGATTGAATTTACTGGTCAAGCAGCTGACGCACTGCAAGACTATTTTACGAGTTTCAACAATGTCATCGACCTACTGCCACAGTATCAGGAGTCGAACATTGGATAAAAATTTTTCCGCAATTGCAGTGACGTTGCTGAAAGTGTCTGGAAACACCCAGTAAGAATTCAGGAGTCAGGAGTCAGAATGAGTGGAAAATCAAGGGTAGTATGGCTGCTTGATTTTACTCAAATTATGAAGCTGGGATATCCAAGTAGAGATGAATTCTGGATTCTGAATTTTGAATTCTTACGTATTTGTGATATGGCGTTAAAACGCCTTTGCAGATAGGATAGCTGCTTCCAACAGGAGATAGCACATTTTTGGTTGGCGGCAGAAATTGCCGCAGCTAAACAATTGACAGTACTAAAGATTCATCTAGATCCTATGTCTGCTTATTCAATTGATACTGCCTTGGCGCAGCTAGAATCCCAGATAAATAATTGTGAACAGGCTGTGGTTAGGTTTATTGAGGAGAAAAAAAAGATGTCAGATAAGTCTCTATCATTCAACAAAATTAATAGACAATTGCAACATAATCCTATAGCCATCGTTGGAATGGCTTCTCTTTTTGCCAAAGCCCGAAATTTACAAGAATACTGGCAAAATATCCTTAACAAAACTGACTGTATTACCGATGTTCCTCCCTCACACTGGAGCATAGAAGATTATTATGACCCAAATCCAAGAACACCTGAGGAAAAAACCTACTGTAAAAGAGGTGGGTTTGTCCCGCATGTGGATTTCAACCCAATGGAATTTGGTATACCGCCCAACATTTTAGAAGTCACAGATGTTTCACAGTTGTTGAGTTTGGTCGTTGCGAAAGAGGCATTGGAAGATGCAGGCTACGGGGGATCGCGTGAGTTTAATCGTGAGACTGTTGGGGTGATTTTAGGCGTAGCAATGGCAAAACAACTAGGGATGCCACTTGCAGCCAGGTTAGAGTACCCAGTTTGGGAAAAGGTTCTCAAAAGCAGTGGCTTATCCGATGAGGATACACAAATAATTGTCAATAAAATCAAAAGCGCCTATGTGAAGTGGGATGAGAATGCTTTCCCCGGTATGTTAGCTAACGTAGTCGCTGGACGCATTGCCAACCGCCTGAACTTGGGAGGAATCAACTGCGTAGTTGATGCTGCTTGTGCTAGTTCATTCGGTGCTTTAAAAATGGCAATTAGTGAGCTAGTAGAACATCGGTGCGATATGATGCTGACTGGTGGTGTTGACACCGACAATACCATCATGGCTTATATATCTTTCAGCAAAACACCAGCTGTTACCCCCAGCGAAAATGTGAAACCCTTCGACGCCAATTCCGATGGCATGATGCTGGGTGAAGGTATTGGCATCATGGTTCTCAAACGCCTAGAAGACGCCGTTCGCGACAACGACAAAATTTATGCAGTGATCAAAGGAATAGGAACTTCCAGTGATGGGCGGTATAAGAGCATTTATGCTCCCCGACTAGAAGGGCAGGTGAGCGCCTTACAGCGTGCTTATGAAGATGCAGGCTTTTCACCAGAGAGTGTCAGTCTGATTGAAGCGCACGGAACAGGCACTATGGCAGGAGACCCAACAGAATTCGGGTCTTTGAGAGAATTTTTTGGTGAACCAGACTCAAGAAGACAGCACATTGCGCTAGGCACAGTCAAATCCCAGATTGGACATACCAAAGCTGCTGCTGGTGCAGCGAGCTTAATTAAAACTGCTTTAGCGCTGCATCACAAGATATTACCACCGACGATAAACGTTACCCAACCGAACCCCAAACTCAACATTAAAAATTCGCGGTTTTATCTTAATACCGAAACCAGACCCTGGATTCGTGCCGAAGGAGAAGCCCCAAGACGTGCAGGTGTCAGTTCTTTCGGCTTTGGCGGTACAAATTACCACATCGTCTTAGAAGAATATGAAACCGAACATCACCGCGCCTACCGCGTTCACAATACCCCAAGCGAGGTGCTGCTATTTGCTCAAAACCCAGCACAATTGTTGAGTCGCTGCGAAGAGATTTTGGGTAATTTGCAATCTGATGCCGGAGATGGACATTATAACGAACTAGTGGAGGGGTGCAAATCAAAAGAAATTCCTCTCGTTGCAGCCAGAGTTGGGTTTGTTACAGATTCTCGATCTGAGGCTTGCAAATTCCTCCAAATTTGTATTGACCTTCTGAAAAACAAACCATCAGCCCCGTCATGGGAACACCCACAAGGAGTTTTCTACCGCCAAACTGGTCTTGACTTGGCTGGAAAAGTCGTCGCTTTGTTTTCTGGGCAAGGTTCTCAATACTTGGATATGGGTCGGGAACTGGTGATGAATTTTCCCACCCTGCGGCATCTTTATGGCTATATGGATAGTCTTTTACTCAAAGATAATTTGCAGCCGCTTTCCGAGATAGTTTTTCCCCATCCCGTGTTTGAGGAAGCGGAAAAAAATGCTCAAGTTGCAGCATTGCAGCGTACAGAATATGCTCAACCTGCTATTGGGATGTTAAGTGCAGGACTTTACAAAATACTGCAACAAGCTGGGTTTAAGTCAGATTTTGTCGCTGGACACAGCTTCGGAGAACTCACTTCCCTATGGGCGGCTGGAGTTTTGAGTGATGAAGATTACTGTTTCTTAGTGAAAGCTAGGGGTCAGGCAATGGCAGCGCCTCAAGACCCTGACTACGATGCAGGAACCATGCTGGCTGTGAAAGAAGACCTCAGCAAGGTGGAAGCAATTATCAGGCATTTCCCTCAGGTCACGATCGCTAATCAGAATTCTCCTCGTCAAGTTGTGTTAGCAGGTCCTGTGGCAGAAATAACAAAAGTGCACCATGCTTTGCATGAACAAGGATGTGCAGCAGTTCTGTTACCTGTATCAGCAGCTTTTCATACACCGCTGATTGCTTTTGCTCAAAAAGCCTTTGCCCAAGCAATTAAGACTGTCACTTTCCACAACCCCAAAATACCTGTTTACACCAATGTGACAGGAAATGCGTATCCCCAGGAATCAGCAGCGATTCAAAAAATCCTCGAAACCCACCTAAACAACTCGGTACTGTTTAAGCAGGAGATAGAGAATATTTATGCAGCCGGGGGTTATTGCTTTGTCGAATTTGGTCCACGGAAAATTCTCGCTAACTTGGTGAAAGATATCCTTGGCGATCGCCCCCATCTGACTATAGCTTTAAACCCCAGTGGTCAAAAGAACAGCGATCGTTCTTTGCGGGAAGCCGTTGTACAGTTACGCGTAGCTGGGTTGAACTTGCAAAACCTCGATCCTTATCAACTGCCAAAAGCTGTGCCTACATCTCAGAAAAACAACGGTTTGAACGTACGTTTAAACGGCATTAACTATGTGTCCGAGAAAACGAAAAATGCATTTCAGCAAGCTTTACAAGATGGGCATCAAGTGAAGTTACACAAGAGCAATTCTTTGGAAAATGCGGTCACTTTCAATCCCTTCCTCGGAGAAGAAGACGAAAGAGGAACTGGTAGAGTCAATTCCGTCCTCGGAGAAGAAGACGAAAGAGGAACTGGTAGAGTCAATTCCGTCCTCAAAGAAGAAGACGAAAGAGGAACTGGTAGAGTTACCTCTTCCATCACTGCACCCCCACTCTCCCACTCGACTCCCTATGCCCCTAATCCCCACTCCGTGGGGGCCCCGAGTTCCCCACTCCCTACTCCCCCTCTTCAGTCAAAAATGCCAGCAACACCAGAGAATTATCAACGGGTTTTAGAAAGCTTAGAATACGTCCTTGGACAATTTCAGCAAAATCAATGCGAAAACCTACAAGTTCATGGACATTATCTCAACCATCAGATGGAATACGCCAAGACATTTTTCCAACTGATGCAGCAGCAGAATTCCTTGTTAGGCAACCGTGAATCTTCAACAGAAGCAGATCAGATCAAGCCAGTCGTCCTAGAAAGCTTAGATCGCAGCATGATGCAGTTTCACGCCCAACAAGGTGACACCCTACGCATTCATGAGCAATATCTCCAACACCAAGTAGAACTCACCCAAAACTTTTTACAACTCCTACAGCAAGAGTATTCCCAGATGATCACTGGTGCAATTGCCCAACCTGTGGGATCTACTGAGGTGACGATACCGAAAAAAAGCGAATCTTCTACCCTACCCCTGCAAAACAGCTTTGCCGAACGGGAAGCCACTTTACCCTTGCAGAACGGTTTTGCCGACCGGGCGTCTACGGAAACGTTAGGCGAACGCAATAGTCTAATGACTTTAAAAACGCTCACTGCCCAACAAGCTACGGATGTTGTAGCTGATGCTTTATCTGAACATCCCACAGATAACTCATCCGTTAGTCCATCCATTGCCCCACTCCCCGAAATACCAGTAAACATAGAACCAGACCCGATAGTTGCTGTTGCTCCTATCTCTGATGCAACAATAAATTTGGCTGACTTAGGTAAAAACTTGTTAGCTATCACCAGTGAGAAGACGGGCTACCCAGTAGAGATGCTAGATCTGGACATGGATATGGAGGCAGATTTAGGAATCGACTCCATCAAGCGGGTAGAAATCTTAGGGACAATGCAAGAAATGTACCCTGATTTACCCAAACCCAATCTAGAAGATTTGGGAGAACTACGCACCATTGGTCAAATTGTGGAGTATCTACAATCCAATGCCTCTAAACCCATGCCTGTAGAAACGGCAATTTCTACAGTCAAACAACGCACAGAAGATGATCCTGTCGCAACAGATTTGGTAACGGACAGCACGAATGGAACAACGGATGTTGTAACGGATGTAGCGGATAGAGTCATGGATTTTGTCACAGATGTCGCAAAAGCTTCATCTGAAAATCAAGACTCCCCATTGCCCACACCCCACACCCCACACCCCACACCCTACACCCTACACCCCACACCCAACTCCCCACACCCCACAGAAAACTTGGGTCAAACCTTGTTAGCCATCACCAGTGAAAAGACTGGTTACCCAGTAGAAATGCTAGAACTGGACATGGATATGGAGGCAGACTTAGGGATTGACTCCATTAAACGTGTGGAAATTTTAGGGACGATGCAGGAGATGTACCCCGATTTGCCCAAACCCAATCTAGAAGATTTGGGAGAACTACGCACTATTGGTCAAATTGTGGAGTATCTTCAAAAATTAGCTGGTGATGAAAAAAAAAAGTCTCAGCAGCAGTCTTGTGACGAACCAGCTAAGCTAAACAACAATACCTTACGCCGTCAAGTCAAACTTAAAACCCTGCCTCAACCAGATTTTTTGGATTTCACTTTACCTGAGGGGCACATCGGCTTACTTACCGATGATGGCACCCTCACCACTTCTAAATTAGCGAAATCCTTGATAGAGAAAGGCTGGAAAGTAGTTGTTTTAAGTTTCCCCCCGTCGCTCATTCCGCAACAAGCACCTTTACCAGCAGGAGTTATTCGTGTGGTACTCTCTGACCTGAGTGAGGAGCATCTACAACAACAATTGTCAGCGATCGCCGCTAACTATGGTGCGATTAGTGCCTTCATCCATCTCAATCCCATATTTGAGGTCAGTTATAACGGTAAAATTCCCTATCTTGAAGAGGAAAAAGCGATCGTCAAGCATGTCTTCTTCATGGCAAAACATCTGAAACAATCCCTGAATCAAGCAGCGCGTCGTGGGCGCAGTTGTTTCTGCACCGTAGTTCGTCTTGATGGAGCCTTTGGTCTAGGACGATATGTCAACTTTGGTCCAATCAGCGCTGGTTTATTCGGATTAACAAAGACTCTTAACTGGGAATGGCAACAAGTGTTTTGTCGAGCGATCGACCTCAGTCCCACTATTGATGCTGAAGAGTCAGCACACAACATCATTGCCGAACTACACGATCCTAATCTCTATATCACTGAAGTTGCTTACGGTTTACAGGGACGAGTCACACTCATCAGTGCCGTTGAGTAGAGGAGTGGGGAGTGAGGAGTGAGGGGGAGCAGTGCGATTTTGTGGGATGACCAAAATTAGGGTACAAAATCATCGGTTTTAGGCGGCGATCTGCGCTTCGCAGCAGCGCTTCGCTATCGCGGCGAAAAGCCTGTCTTTATTGAGAATCAAGCAATCTAATTGAGAATTAAAACCCGATCCAACAAAATCGCATCGCTCCCGGAGTGAGGAATGAGGACAATACTGCTCGGTTAAGCCCTTTTTACTCGTCTTAGACAACGCTATTTCAAGGGTTTCAGCCTACCTGATTTCCTTAACCAAGCAGTATTGGGAATGAGGAGTGAGGAATCTTATCTAACTCCCAACTCCCAACTCCCAACTCCCAACTCCCAATTCCCC
>Ga0116229_10005250_pt1 | contig 21179 bp, 18 predicted proteins | sample S1TSphgellanicum_3_FD_87313 | JGI IMG/M metagenome (GOLD analysis project Ga0116229, IMG submission 87313) | Host-associated microbial communities from peat moss isolated from Minnesota, USA - S1T2_Fc - Sphagnum magellanicum MG | ecosystem: Host-associated > Plants > Peat moss > Unclassified...
ATTGCGAAACCTTTTGCGAAACTTCCTTCTCCATTAACCCTTTTACTACTTTGCGAGTGCACGAACATCGCCACTTGCGATACGTCCACCACCGGAAAGTTTTGTAAAAAATTGTGATGAAGTTTGCGATACATATTCCATTGCAACATGCGATGCGCCGAATAACGCAAGATTGCGATTTCCTGTGACTCTCAAAGTGTTTAGCGATACTTTTTGTATTGTAAAATGTGCGATGTTGTGAGTATGATTAAAAGTTGCGAAGTGTGGAATATCGCTAAGGTGGATGGACACTGAGCGGGTCGCAAAGTTTTGTTTGTGGTATATGTCGCAAAAGTGTTGCGATGATTTAAGGTACATTATAAATTAGCAATGGTTGGTGAACCACAAGGTGCGATGCATGTCGCATCACAAATATGGCAAGTTGTTTTTGCTTCACAAACCCTTCCGGTTTTTTGTTTGGCCCTTCACAAAAAGGCACAATATGAAGTAGTGGTTGTTAGTGATAGAGGTTGAATGACACGTGTCGTAATGATATAGACCTATGTCCTAGTGAGAGAGGATGATTGAAAGAGGACCTAATGATATAGACCTAGGTCTTGGTGACAAAGGTTGAGTATTACATGTTAGTGACATAGGCCTTAGTGATCTATTACACTTTAATGACATAGGCTATAATGATGTAGACCTAGGTCCTAGTGATAGAGGTTGAATGAAACATTGTTAAAGGAAGAAGTATTGGACCTTTGGTTGGGTGGGAAGGCACACAAGAAATAAGTACATACTTTTTGCGATAGATTACATAACCAAGTGGGTAGAAGCAAGGGCTTTACATTCTAATACGGTGGTAGTGACGGCCAAATTTCAATATGAATGCATATTTAGATTTGGGTGCCCTCTTACCTTTGTTTTAGATCAAGGAGTGCATTTCATCAATGACACCATTTCACATTTGGTGAATCATTTTTTTTTCGTCACACTATTTCCACCATGTATATTACCTTCAAGGTAACGGGTAAGCAAAATCAACTAACAAAGTGATTAACACCATGTTAACCAATTGGTTAATGAAAAAAAGAATGATTGGGATGAGCATTTGGCACCTATATTGTTCACCTATTGTATTGTTGTTACCCATAAATTTAATAATATTTGTGCTAACATGTTATAGGTTTAAACAACTTGTTATACTTAACATGTGATCTAATTAACTTATTATATTAACTTAACATGTGGCATTAACCCAACCAATTACAAAAATGATAGGGAACATTCTACTATGTTAGTAGATAGGTTGACAAGTTGTTAGTCAACTGGTAGTCTGTAGAATAGGTTGGCAAAACAGGTAGTGAAACATGTGGTTAAACATGGTGTAGTTTTTAATTTTTTGGGACTATTAGTTTAGCATTGGCTAATGATTATTTAAATGGTCTGTTATGAATGTTTAAATTTTGAATTAATTAATATAAGAGTCAGAAGACAAACTTGTTCAAATAAGACTTTTGATGTTATTTTGATTTTATGTTTCTTTTCCATTGAGAACATGAAAGCATTTTTGTTTTTTTTCAACAATACTTTCTTTGAAACTATGTGCAATTTAAGTACATGTTAGTTCATGAATTGTGGATAGATTTTTAAAAAATTGTTTTAATGTACTTGTTGTGTTAAAAACCTATTGTTGGAAATTCATAAGCTGAAAACCTCTAATGGGAATAGAAAACCTCGTTAATAACCATTTACAAGGTTAGCATCATGCACACTCCATTCCAACTAGTGTATGGACTATACCCACTAATGCCTATAGAATATTTGGTACATGTTGTCACATAGGAAGGTAATATTGTCAATAATTCAATTTAGGTACTAATCAGTAGAATATATGAGTTGGAAAAATTGGAAGGGAATAAATTGGAGGCAAGTGAAAGTAGAAGAAACAATAGTGGAGATGGGCATTGTGTCACATAGCCATTATCATCCCAAATCCTTCAAATTGGGAAATTACGTCATGTGGTTACCTAAAGGATGTAAAAAACCCCCAAATAAGTTCAAGTGTCATTAGTTTGGATCTACCATGTGCAATACAACCTTCCAAATAATATAGTCCTACTAATCAACGTGGACAAATTTGACCCAAATCCAATGTTGGTAAATATCAACAAGTTGAAACCCTACCTTCCTTATGATAATAATACCAAAGGAATGGTATTAGAATTTAGAGGGGAGAAGGGAAAAGGTCAATCCTATGGTGACCAAAAGATGTTTTGGTCATCATAAGGTTTATGTCAATCAAAACTATTCCATTTTCAATTGCTCGTAAACCTACTTCGGGCACCCAAGATGGCCTTTGACCTAGGTTGATGTAGGTTGACCTTATATTAACATGACGAAGGGTTATGTTTGCATCCAAATGCGTCCATTGCATTGGGAAGGATGCATGGACGTGGTGATAACCATGTAGTTGCTAACAAATTATAAATCTAATGTGAACAACATTACCAAATTCGTAATTGCACTCCCAAAATAACCCTTCATGAAATGGGGGCTTGATTTTATTGGACTTATCAAACTAAAAAACTAGTATTCTAACACTAAATACATTACATGGCAATTAACTACACCACCAATACACCATCAAATGGGTGGAGGTGAAGGCTCTACACACAAATACAACTATTATTACCATGAAGTTCATTTACGAGTTCATCCTCATTAGGTTCGGTTGTCCACTCACTTTGGTCAACGATCAAGGCATTCATTTCATCAATGACACCATTAAAATCCTCACCACCCATTTTCTATTGTAGCACATGACATTAACCATGTACTACTACCTTTAAGGAAATGGTTAAGCATAATCCACAAACAAGGTGATTGGCTTATTCTTTAGTAAGTTAGTCAATGAAAACTACACTAATTAGTATGAACATCTACATATTATTCTCTATGCTTATAGGATAACCTTCAAGGTGACATGTCATACTCCATTCCAATTGGTTTATGGTCTTTTCCCTTTGATGCCCATGAAATATTTATTGCCTTTAATCAATTTTAGCATGTATGAGGATTTTTCCCCACACACATCCTCACTAATCATCTAGCAAAGTTGGAATGCCTAGATGAAATGGAAGGGGGAGGAGAGGACAAGCTAGAGTAAAGACAATGAGGAGGAGAAAAAGTCCAAAATCAAAACTAAAAGACATTCAAGCTACACCGAAAGTAGAACAAGAGGAATAGAAGAGAGAGAAGATGACCATGACCCTTTTTGATAAAGGAAAAATTAGTCTTTATTGAATTAGACCAGCTTTAACAATGGATCATTGGGAACAACACATAGTGGGCAAAATAGATCAACATTTCAATTTGTTGAATATTTAGTTGATTCCAATTAGGCCACTAGTTAAAGAATTCTTGTAGGGAATAACCTGGTTAAATATTAAATTTGTTAAATTGGTAGTGCAAGGCATTTTGGTGTTCATCATCGAAAAAATGGTGGCAGATATGATTTATTTTCCATAGACCATAATTGTGAAGCTGTTGTCAAAATCATAAAAGGAAAAGGAGGTAGCTTTGTAGTGGAAATTGTTCCAATTAAAGCAATAGTCAATCAAAAGGGTTGGAAGCTTTCCCTATTCAAGGGAATGTATGATGTAAGGATATTAGCCTTGATTCAAGTAATCCGGTTAAAAGGCAACAAATTGATCTATGTTGCAAAAACATTAATGAGTCTTATGGTTTTAACATAATAGGGGATCCAAATCAATTGGGCTACATTAATGTTTAACAATATGTATAACAAATTGAAAGATCTTTCTACACCTATCAAACTAAAAGCTAGTAGAGATAACACCGAATTTGGAGTAGCCCAAGTGTTGGACATACTCTTTCAAAATTGGTTTCTAGTTGACTTGAGATTGGTACTACCAAATTCAAAGGACAAAGAAGAAATTAACGACCGCCCCTCACATGAAATCTAGATTGCAAAGTGTGTTAGGTCTTCTGGAGCACTTTTACAAGGCAACCCCATTGATCTTAATGATAAATTGAAAACAATAATGGAAGTTGGTGGAACTAGTAGCCAATTGGAAAGTTCCCAATGATTGAAAATGGAGATACCAACTTTACTTTTGACGTTGTGTTCATGGAATTTGGGTAGTTGTGGTCCTATTTTCTTCTTGGTACAACATGAAGAGTTCAGGGGGTGACTACATGTATTGTAGCCTCTTTCAAATTCTCTAGGCTCAAATGGTTAGCAAACTCTCCCAAGCTTTCTAATTAGCCACAATAAAAAAGGAAACAAAAGAGGAAGGATACCAAAAGAGTTTGTAGGAGGTGGCCGATTTGAGGACCCAACTGCACCAAATGAAGGTTGCCAATAAACAAGATGCACTTACCATCCAAGGTTTATAGACCAAGTTGCATAACTTTGAAAGAATGTAGAACAAGTTGCAAATCTTAGAGACTATGAACACCTAGTACTAGAATTGCACAACTAACTTTCCAAAATCGGTATCATTCTTAACTTTTTGTGGAAAGAATGGGGCACTTTGCAATAAAGCTTTAAAAATTGAGAAGGAGAATCGAGAAAACTTGGAGTTGTTTCTAGTCATGATGGACAAGCAATTGAGGGTGGCAAAGGCAAAGACAAAGAGGCTAGAAGCTTAAAATGAGGCCTTCAACAAAAGAATTTAGAAGCAATAGCTTGAACAAAGGTAGCCTACTAAAAGAATCTAGTTATTGTAGCATAATATTAAGAAATGAAGACCAATTTGATTATGATCCATGAAGAATTGGAGACAATTTAGAAGGAGATGAGGTCCCTAGGGCATAAAGTTGAAATGGTCAATTTCTACCATCATTGGATGGAAGAGTTTGAACATGTCATTATGAAAGCAAAGGTCCTGATTTATTATAAAAGGAATAAGAAGACACAGCTAGAGTAATGGGCTTTATACAAATATTAAGTTGCCAACATAATCTGGGAGTTTTTCAACAATTATTGGAAAGTGAAGAGCTTTATAAAAAAAGGTTAGAGGCCTTTCGAAAGGTTATGCTTCAATTTAATGATGCCTCCATTTGATTACAACACGACACTAGCATTTACCAAATTCACTATTGCATTCAACATGTATCAAATTGAGGAGTAGAGTGAGGGAGTTAACATGGAGATGGATTCTAATGCTACACAAGTTTCTAGCCCTACCAAATTAGAGGGCACTTCAAGTGCTACAAGCAATTCCAATGATACAATTCCATTCGGTGTGACAACCTTTCCCAATGTTGTAGAAATGACAATTTTTTTCAATGACCTTATTGTTATGATTGTTTCCAATGTAGCAACTATTGTTACCAATGAAATCACTTTTGTTACAACCAACATAGAAATAACATTAAAAATTTCAACAAGGCCAAAAAAAGTAGACACCTCCAGTGTTGCTATCCCCATTATTTCCACTACACCAAAAATTGTCAAATTAGCTAATGTAGTAGAGGCAATAGAGATAGTAAAAGCTATTACCATGGAGGAATAGCTTATTTTGTAGAACACTTGTAAATTAGACTATAATTACAAGGATGTAATCCCAATTAGAAAGGGGATGATGTTGAAAGTAGAAAATTTGATGAATTTGTCTTATTGTATTTTATACTAGAAACACATTATTGGATTTTGATAGTTAACATGATTTTGCATCACTAGATTTCTTATATTGAATTTTGTGATGAATTTCTATGTTTATTTTTAGAATCAAAATTTTGGGATCAAGTATAATGATTGTTCCACCATTTTGGTGTAACTTTCTTTAAGGTATTTAAGGTGCTCAATTTTTGAAGGTAGAACAAGGGTGTTCTAATCTAAAATTGATGAAGTTCTTGTGCATTTTTAAAATTAATTATTATTATTTTCTTCCAATTGTTGTTGGAAGTATTTTCTTCATTGTACGGTTTTTGAATTTGTATTTGTTTCTTATTTGTTTCTATTGAATCTTTATTTTTTCTTTTTGACTAAGTTGATAGGAAAATATTTAAATTATTTACTTTCCTATGTTGTAGAAGTAGATTTTATCTTCTACTCTTACATATTTCACAACAAAACTCAATAGTTCACACAATGGCCTTAACACTACATATTTCTTCAATTCAACAAAATTCTTTCAATATAATATAAATATTGTTCTTTTCAAATCATTTGCCTCCAATTTCTTTATATGAAATTCTTTTTTTCCATTGTTTGTCGTGCTCCCACACCCCAAGTCAATGTCAACCATTAGTTTATTGCCACATGTTTTTAAAAAAATTGATAGGCCATATTGGTTAGCTCAAGCCAATTGTTATCATGTTGGTAGGCATCAATGAGGGGCATTTGGGTGAAATCTAATCCCAAATCCTCCTTATATTTCTTTTAAATTTTGTATTATTGTAATTTTTGAAATATTTAATTATTAAATGTTGATAACCATACTTTTAGGCTTTTTTTTTTTTTGTGATTCCATCCTATTCAAATTAGTTTGGGTCAATTCTTTGTATCAACAAGTCATGGATACTCAATTCCTCTCAATCGATGTTGACAATTAGAGTTGTGCATTAGAGTAGTGCTACACTAAATTTTTTGAGTTTAAACGAAACCAACCATCCAAACTATGTGAGAATTGGGTGAATTTTTTTTATCCTAGTAATTTTAGTTATTATCATATGGTACAATGTGGGTCGAATTTTTAGAATTAACAAAACCCAAATCCCAATTCATTCATCAACTAATGAACCTGAAATTTTCATCTTTTTGATTGTCAATATTATGTCTAAAATCCCACCCCTCAAATCTAATTTACAAACTTTATTTATTTTAGTTATTTTCATCTTTTTATTAGCAAGTAATTATGATATGGTATACCATTGGTCTAATTGGGTGAATACCAAAATCAAGTAACTTTCGTTATGAAGGCATATTCTATTGCAATATATCATCACTATTGGGTTTCAAAAGGTCTATTGTTCTTTTCAACATGTCTAGATATCCTTCCATGTGTACATAATAATTTCCCCTTATGGAATTGTGAACAAGTTCATTCACGATATATTTACCAACACTTCCCGGCTTTGCATTATAGCTAATAAAAGGATATTCTAGAGCTATTTTAAACTACTTTCCATAAAGAAAAAAAGGTCACCTAATAGATATCAAAATTGTGCAAGAAATATATTTTGTTCAATAGGTGTTGACAATAGTCATCATTATATTTGAGTATAGTATGTTCAAAGCATTCTTGTTCACTCTTTATGTTTAATAATGTTACATCATACAATGCTCCCAACTTTGATGACTTCTCCTTTGTTGAACAAGTTGATACATCAACAAAAGTTGAAAAATTGGTTTGCGTGTTTTTGTTCCTAGTTTGCTTCATTTAGCATTTCCCTATCGTTCTTTGTTTTGATGTTGGTTTTAAAATGTGTAATTCTTTTTGAAGATTTTCACAAAGTTCTTTCATCATCCTTTCCTCTTTGAAGCCCTTCTCCTCCTAATGTGTGTGCTACTTTCAACTTTATTGACACCATGACTTTTGGGTGTTTGTAGCAATGTAAAAAACTTTTTGCATTGTTGTTATTGTAATATGAGCTATCTAAAGATGATGAGTTTTTTAAAGTGTTTTCTTGCATTTTTCCTTTGTAATTCCAATCAAATTCTTCATTTTACACTCCCACCAATAAATGTGGTGCACAAAATTTGAGTTGCAATTGGGAATAAAAACAATAAATATCAAAATTTCAACATTTTTCTTCAAAATAATAGTTTAAACAACTATTTACAGAATGTTCAAGGGATTAAATGGCCTTTCACCTATATGAAAATCAATACGTTTCATTTCTACCACTTGGAATTGCATTTGATATCCCCATCAACCATGCATGTATATAATGATCCAACTAAGAACTCTATGTCTATGTGTTTTGAAATTTAAACCACAATCTTGTTATTCTTTACATCTTCTTATTCAAACCATGTAACTAATTTATGGCAAGTTCTTATGTCCGTTCATAAACACATCTAAATAATATTCAATCATTTTAATGATATTATATAAGAAATAAATGACATAACACACAACAACTATCTCATTTGTTTTATTACTTCGTTTATTGTCATATCATGACAAGGTTTCAATATGAGAACATTAGTTAGATTTTTTTTATCTACCAAATTTGCCCATGATGTCAATGATACTAACTTGGGTTGTCTTTTCTTTTGACATACTCAAGCAAACCACCATCCTCCAAAGTTGACAAATTGTCCTCCAAGTCTTTAGAATTATCTAGCATAACTAGTAGCATCATATATTGGTTGTCATTACAATCCCTATGAGATCCTATCATAGATGGTGTTATGGTTTACTCTTCCATCTCCATTGTTATTGTCACACCCAGAACCAACTTGTCCAACTTTCTAATATACACAAGTGTGGGTGACTCGTAAACATCATTTTCCAAATTAGCTTCATTTATTGGCCACTTTTTATGTGGGAATCTATTGTCAACAAGATTATGTGTTCTCGTATCTTGGATACCCAACAAGTAACCACACTACATTTTGAAAATGTGTACTGTAATTTTAATTAGTTGATTGCACTAGCCATGGATTGTCTCCAAAAGGTTGTCGTAAGTTATTCAAAAACTTCGGTATGAACAGCCAAATTATTATCACATGTAACTCTTGTACTTCTACAAGCCATTTCTTGATGCCTCCAAGCTTCCAACTTGAACTCTACATCAACCTTCACCAATTTTTTTGATTGACAATCAAGTACAAGTCCAAGTTTGAAGGAGTTCAATAGGAATGTGTTGGATTCCATCTAGACATGTTTGCAAATCAAATGAACTAAATAACTTTGCTTTCCTTTCTTGAGACTCACAACAAAAAGAAGGAAAAAATGATATATTATTACAAAATGCAACATTCCTTCAAACACTTTCATCTCCCACAACTATTTTAGATATACTGGAGTTAGATCAATTAAATCTTTCCTCATTATAACTCCAAGACTTTCATCAAGAAGAAATTTATTACTATTGTTTTGCACATTTGCACACATTTTAACCATTTCACAATTAATGCAATTAGATCAACTAAAATAAATTCCCCTATCATTGTTCCAACACATTTATCAATCAAACATTTTTTGTTCCTAGAAAGTCAACATGTTTAAATAATATTTCAGCAAAACATTAAAATAGATTTATTTATGTGAGAACCTTATGCATTTGTTGTGGACAACCAACATTTAGACAATGTAAATTTGATGTAGTTCACGTAATGTTTTGATTTGTTTGTGAGATTTCCTATAATAAAAATGACAACTATTTTTTGTATGGTACTTAAGTGGTCATAAATCACATTCACTATAAAGTCCCCTAGACACTAAATTATAAAATCTTGTTGTTAGTCTAAATAATCTTGCAACAATGTAATATGTGTGAGATGATTAAGTGGGTATTTGACATTGTGATAGATTTTATCATAACAATACATAACCACTAGATTTTCTGACTTTATTCATGTCACATTATTCTCAAAACAAGATCTTGCATGTGATGACATGTGTTTATCTTTTAAAATTGATCATTATACATCATTTATATATTTTTTCAGTTATGTAGTGAGGTACATGCTAATAACAGCTCCTTCGAAGATGAAATGTTTGAAGGTTTTAAAGGGCTATTTTTGTGCTGCTCTTTTGTCATTCAAACAAACTTTAAAGGACAATTTTTTTTTCGAATTATGCAAGTAGTTTGAGCCTCCACATTTACACTATGATGTGGATGATATGTCAAAATATTTGAATTTATCATGGAATATATGAATATTCTTTTTACATGGCAAGATTTTGGGACATGTCAAAAAATATTTTATCCACGTCATGTGAATGTGTCAAAGAAAATTGGAGGAATATTTTACAAAATATTCTTCTTGCTCACATTCACACACTCACAAAATAGTATCCATGTTATAGAGATGGTAAAAACTATCAAATAGGGTACAATCTTCAATTGTTAAAGGCAAAACCTCAACATGACATGTCTTAACATTGCTAGATGTACATAGTGACTTTAGAATGAATTAGATGCAAAGCTAGTGAATGCATGTAGGTGTTGATGTTCCATGGTCGCCACATGTTAATATTGTCTAAGATTTATTAGACTACATAGTTAAATTTGAATTGAGTGAGATGCAATTCTAGTGAATGCATGCAAGGCTAAAAGCATATGATGTTGGAGCAAGGTAAAAAGGGGCAGCATGCTCCTAACTACTCAACTTTGAATTTATGCAAAATTCTTTTTCCACATCCCAACATGGTTAATAATATGTAAAATCTAATAGACTACATAGTTGAGTTTCAATTGAGTGAGATCCATAGCTATTGGATGCAAGTATGGGTTGAAGCATGTGATGCTAGAAATAGATAGCAAAGCAACAAGCTCCTAAAATAACTCAACCTTGGATTTCCACAAAGCCCAACAACTTAAAGTAGTCTACGATCTATTAGGCTACAATGAGGTGTAGCTTTGGTGAATGCAAGCAAGGTTGAAACATCTAATGCTAGAAGAAGGTTAGAAAGAGAGCACAAGATCCCTAACTAATCAATTTTGAATTCAATGAGAATTCTCATCTTCTGATCCCAAATGGACATGTTAGAGTAATGGTAATGACATGTTGAGAGAGGCAAGCAAAAATGAGATACAAAGCTAAAGAGCGGCAATAATATACACAATTACATACATGCAACTTTGATGACAAGCTTAAAGTGTCAAAAATGAGTTGCTACAAATTTCTAAAGATGAGCAAAAACTTTAAAGCATTTGTTATGTGCAATTTTGAAGATAGCCACAATGCAAAAATATGAGTTAATGAAAATTGCTAGAGATTATTATGGAGAAAGATGGAAGCTTCAAGGGTGAGGTTAAAGCGATCTTGAAATTTTTTAGCGAGAGGTCAAATTGAATTGCTAGACTGCTTAAGAGAGGCAAAAGCTTCACTTACGAATCTACTGTAATTTGTCAGACATGCACAAGAGGTTTAACTATGTTGCCTATCAAATGTTAGAGAGGTGCAAATGTGGTTGCCAATCAAATGTCAGAGAGGTGCAAATGTGGATATTCTTGGAGTTTACAAAAAAATTGCATTGCTAAGAGCAAGAGTGGGCCATGCACATAATGCTTCAAGGAGAATTGAAAAAATGAGATTGGATTACGTTGAAGAGAAGATTGACCTTCCAACAGGATTTGAGCTCAATGTATGCGTTGACATAGATCACTATCACACATTTGTGGGTCTTGAATTTGCTAGACTTGTGGGTGTGTGACACCAAACACCAATGACAGTGACGAGCGTTACATCGCAATGCAACCTTTCCTCACTGAAAAGGAGAACAAGAAGCAAATTTTGTGAAGCAAAAGTTGTAAATAACTTTTGTGCTGGAAGTGAGTTGTACAATGCACACAGGGCAAACCCAAAAGGAGAAATGTTGAAGGGTTGTGTGAAATAGTGGGTGGGTAACAGCCACAGGAGCCACACTACTTTGTGGCTGGTGCAACAAAATAAGCACCAAATAACTTTCTTCAGAGAAGAAAAAGATTTATTATTTTTTAACACTTGCCTGAATTTAACATATCAAAGCTGGCATTAGGACCCCAGGGGTGATGGCTCAGTGGTATAGGACCTGGGACCTCAAAAAAGGTTCTAGGTTCAAACCCACTGGTGTGCAGATCAAAGCCCTGCCAGCCCTCTGCAACTGAGCTTAACTTGGGGGTGCCAAGCTGCCAACAGCTTGTTGGTCAGGTCTACTGTCGGGCTAAAAGTAATAATAATAACAGTATTAATAAATTAAAAAAAAGGATTCAACTAGTTGAGGAAAAAGTAAAGTGTGGTACCCTCCACATTGAGAGGACCCTTTTAAAAGGATCTCCACTTTGCAGACCAACTTTCTTCCAAAGTACCAGCAACAATAATAACCAGATTCTGACCACCACTCTTTCCAACTAGTCTGTATCTCAACATTCCTTTTTCCTTTCCTAAGTTGTTCCTGAAGCACAAAAGGGAAGGATACTATGTTTTGTACCACATTGACAGGTAGACATTTTTGAACAGCTCCGGAAGTAAGACCCACATGAACATACTGCCCTAGTCCTGCAATTGAAGCAAATAATCCTGTCTACGTCCTGAGAGTGTAGCCGTCCAGGATCACACCAGAAATGAAACAGCAAGAGCTACCTTTCTCAATGTTGCTGGCTCTTCTAGAACTAAAGCAAAACCAATGGCTTCATCCAAGCACAGCCAGAAAGATCTTTTTATAAGGGTCCTCTCATAACTTTCCAAACATATTGCTGTCATGCACGAACTATGCTTTGGCATTTGAGCAAATGATCTGAAGCAAAGTTAGGCCAGACAAACAGGCAACTCCTCCCAGAATGTGACTATCTGCAGGCCTAAACTTCTAAGAGGACTGTCATGCATTTTCTGTAAAGAGCTCTCTTGAACTTGTTCCCAAAGCATCCCACATCCACACACAATGAAGCTAGCAACAGAATTCTGGCTTATCTGCTGCGGAGCACTGGAGGGGGGGGGTGTTGGTACACAGGTAGTTCCCATGACCCAGGGTAATCACTACTAGCTCCATAGATCTCCACTGGGTAATTGTACTGATCATAGCCTGGGCCATAAGCTCCATAGTAACCACCGATGCCATTACCATCATTCCACTGGTTTGGATCCTGTTGTGGCTGTCCCCAGCCTGCCAGAGCTGCTTGCCTCTGCAAACGTCCACCCAAGCATCCATTCTATGTCAATTGAGATCAAACAGGAGAGATGCTATATTTTAACATCCCAGATCACATATACTAGACTTTAGGAATAGTGTAACATCACAGTAATACAGCACACAGATTGACTGAAGCATCATTAGCAGTATGTCCTGAACTCTTTATCATGAACAAAAACCTGGCAAGAAATCTTCCATAGAAATGTAAGGGGCCATACATCATTAGTTACCTGCTTGTTAACTGGACTTCGTCCCCATGACAAGCGAACAGATTGTGCACCTATAACTGTTCCCTGTAACCTTTGCAGGGCATCCTCTGCATTTGCTCTGCAACAATCAACAAAAATATTCACATTACACCAAAAACTAACTGCAATAGTACAAGAAGCTCTCATAAGCATAAATTTGTTATTGCAACTGCAAATCATGCTAGTGAGGCATTGAGAGTTCAAAACAACCATGTGGTATCTTACCTACTGTGCACAAGCAGCTCATACTTCAGTAGATCAGTCAAGTAGAAACATAAGACTTTATTGAGGCTTCAAATACTAGCAGACAACTCATACAAATGATTACAGCTGTGCGAACAAATGAGGGTCTGCAATTCAGAGCAGATACCAGATCCATATAGATGCAACTGCACATTGGTGACATCAAATTGTGGATTGAAACTGATGATCTAAGATGATCTTTGTTTGCACTACCATGAACATTCTTGTCAAATTCAAGCAATCTATGGAATTTAACTCTCACCTGTGGGTAAACTGGACAAACCCACAGCCTTTGCCAACAGGTATTTTGACATAAACCAATTCTCCAAACTGCCCAAATACAGACTTCAACTCTTCATCGGTTACACTGGGATCCAAACCTCCCACAAATATCTACACAGCAGAGATCCATATTAGATATTCAATCACATTACTATTGCAGTGTAGATTGCAGACAACCATAACACATGTTCACAGTTTGCCTGTCCTCAAAACCCATCCCCAGCATTGGAACCCCCAGAGGTAGTAATATTCAGCTCAACATTCCAAACTCTCCAAGCTCATGAATGTTAAGGCTCAATGATCAAATGACACTAGAATAGGTCTGACAGAAGCAGCAATCAGTTAGGGACACTTACTGTTGTATTATTGGGGTTGCCATCACTCAAAGATGATTGTGGAGGGACTGATGCACCACCATAAGCTTGGGTCACTTGGTATGGTGTACCAGCTGCTGAACAAAAGATCCCCCAACCCATTTACAAACTCATTATTCAACCATCATGAAAAAGAACACACTACAGAACTTTCAGGCTGCAGCATGTTTGTCCACCCACATAGCAGGTAAGGGGTTCTCCAGAGCATTGGAACCAGATTTATGATGATTCAGATTCTCATAATATGTTAGCTTTGGGCTGGAAAGAACAATCAAGACTTGCTAATGGACCCCAGGTTATCTACAATGTTGACCTCATTGTTCATATCGATGTAAAGACCACTAGGAAAGTCAAATCAAGCCATTGCTCAGAGGAACAATTGGGAAAACAGTACTCATTGCTTGCCCATTTTGCAAGGTGATACCATCTGAAGGAGTTTTGAAGCTGGATTTGGACAACCTGATGAACTGTTAGCTCCATATGAAATTGAAGGATTGATGCAACCCATAAGACAGTGCCTAGTGTGTGATTGTGGATCACACTAGGAAGTTACAGAATTACAGATCAATGCCATTCTGTTTTAATTCTTGAAACAGAGAATTTAAAGGCTCAATCCCTTGTGACTAAACACACATCTGGACTGATGAGCACAGTTCAAGGTTGTCAAAATATGTTTTTCTTTCTGCTCATCAACCCACATAAACCACCACACATCTTTTGCATATATGTCATTTTCAGATCAATACGTTTAGGAGTTGCAGCAAATTGGCCTAGAGTACTGCTGACAATCCATAATAGAATACACTGTGGAATCTCAAAATAACATTGAGGATGAAGCCCAGCTAGGGAAAACAAGACCTCAGCCTTCACACAGATTATCTGCCTGATATCAATATGTACAGACTAATCAGACTAGTCAACATAAGGGTAGACCAGTCCATCACTATACACTTGAAAGCACTCTGACACCTGGCACCAGCAAACCAGTTACCAGACCTACAATATTCATTCCCAAAGAAATGTGTAGGGGCACTTGGCACTCCATGTGCAAGCATCAATTCACAATCTATTAAGGAAAAAGGAAGATGCAGCCTAGTACTACCAGGCTCTAAGTTCCAAAACCCCCTGTGAACAGCAAACCCATCACCACGCATCTTTCTGATCCCCACAATCCAGCACATGTTACAAAATGGGACACTGTCAGTTGGAAACTGACACATGGAGTGTGAAGCCCGTCCAAGACAGGAAACATCATTAATGGAGCTGTCATTCAGTGACCTTCAATGATTAGGTGAATGAACTAGTTAGCTCTACCAAGAGGTGAACAGAAAGATCCCAAAAAATGATCTGCCACTTTGTAAAGCCGTCATAGACAAAGCTATCAAACCAACCAGTGCAGCAGAATTCACTGGAGCAGAATACAAGTTAACATATGTCTCCTAATTCTATGAGCTTACAATGACCAAGCTCTATATACAGTGGCACTATGGAAGAAATGACTGTTTGAGCAGTGTGCATACCACTGGGATTGGACTGTTGTGTGGGCCCCAAAACTTTCTTTGGAGTGGCTGCACTGATACGCATAGGCCGGCTAGAGCAGTAAACACCATTCATCTCACTCATGGCTTGATTCCTCTCAGACTCATCGCCAAATCTCACAAAGCCATAGCCCTTAGAGCGGCCAGTGTTCGCATCTGTCACAACCTTGGCTCCCTTCACTGTGCTGTACCGAGAACGGAAAGTCTCTTGCAAGTTGTAGTCAGTAACATCCGGAGCCAGATCTCCAACAAAGATGGAATGGTCAGGTCCTGCTTCAGGCCGCCTTTCTCCAATTCCAAATGATGCCCAGTTGAGCCGAAAAGGTTGATCAGTGTTAGGCATTTGTGTGCCATTGAAACTCTGTAGTATCTTTTCAGCTGTGGCATGTGAGACAAATTCCACAAAGCCATAGCCTTCTGAGTACCCTGTCTGTTTATTGCGGATAATCTTCACAGATTGCACCTGCAAGATACTTGGAAATCGTACTCTTAGTTATTCCTAGGGTGCAGCAGAACTGCGAAAACCAAAATGCACCTGTCGTAAGGTCTGTATCCCTGACAACGAGCGTTTCAAGACCCGTGATATACTAAAAGAAACCATCAAGGAGCGAGTAAGATGGGCAGAAGACCCGAGAAAGACTTCAAAATGGCTCTTAAAGTTTGCTACACCTAAGAAGCACAACTTCGAAAGTTTGGTACCATGTAAGAATGTTTTTGCCGATCAACTCTCCGAGAAGCTCACATTTAATGTTGGCGGTTCAACGCGGACATGAAAACTCCGAGAAACTCAAGCATTCTACTTACCTGTTGTGAAAGGTAGCCAATGGGATTAAGAAACAGTCCAGAAGGCAGGGAAAACAACGATAAATACCTCTCCGGTGTGTACAAAGCAGCCGTGTAAATAGCTTTCGTCCATCCAGTACTGAAGATCTCCAAACCAGAGCGTCCTCACTTCCTCATGCGGTTGCTGCGACTGCGAAACCCCGGCCTGCTGCGGCTGCTGCTGCATTATCACCCATTGCTGCTGTCCATCTCCTCCTTGAGCACTCGGAGGCCCTACTCCTGCTGGTGACTGCATCATCCTCGTGTTGATATCTTCCTCTTTTCCTCGTCAGTCTCGTTCACGTCGTCTTAACCTCCTCTCCAAACGCCGACCGTGCTACAATATACTCTACTTACAACAAAACCCTTTCACAAAACCAAATCTCGCGACACGCCGCTCCTTCGTAGTTCATTCGACCGGCCTGTAGACACCTTACACTGAGGCCTGTTGTACTTACGACAGCAAATTCCGGTTCCGAGAAGAAACCCTCTCGCCTTCGCATGACCAGTTGGTTCGCTATTCTACAGCCACCCAGGAAAAAAACAAAGTTTCAGAATAAGCGGTAGCATTTATTCAACAAGACTTGTAGTTCAGATGAAGAGGAAACTTCAGGGCTCGCCATTGGGGGGAGATCCGAAAGACAGTGCAAGTTGTGACTGATGGCGCGTCCGCTCAAACAGTTTAGCGGAGATCGAGAAGAGTTTCTCTCTGCGTACAAAGGGGACGGGGCGCGGCACAGCAGAGACGACCGCTCAACGTTGCAGATCTCCTCTTCCCGCGAGTTCGAGTTTTAGACGGTCCCGATTTTCTCCTACACAAGTGTCAGGCCCGCCCGGAGTTAGGGCATGGCCACGGGTCACCTGCCCTTTCTTCCAAGGGCGATTGTCGTTATCACCGACCGCGGAGCCCGTGTTTTCCACAGGTGTGGGACGGCGGAGTGACAGTCCGGTACTGTGTGACGTGGCCACTGCGGTTAGCCCGAATGGGCTTACCCCATGAATCTGCCGGGGGGGCCGGGGGGGAGAGGGGTTGGCAAACAGATCGGCCCGATGTTCACCCTATGATATGACGGGCCTGGAGCATGTTGGACGTTGTTGGAGACGGCGGGCGATGGCTATGAGTACGGATTTGAGTCCAGGGATCCGTATCGAGAGTGACGACAATACGGATCGGATGGTCAATATGTTGCCAGATTGGATATCGACGGCCCATGTGGAGGAAACGTACGGATTATCCCTGTCCACGACGGGGCCGTGTGACGGTGGCTGTGGATTTCGACAGGTTTTCGGTATACCCTCAGCGCTGTGTCAGCTTGTGACAAGCAGCAGGTTGGTGATTGCAGGAATCAAAGTCAGCAGAGGATTCTTGTGGTGAGCATAGGACAGACATTCTCTAAATTGGTGAACAAATAACATTCCGTAACATGGTATGGGCCAGTTCCACCCAGGAACACGACTAGCTCACAGTGAGCCCAGTAGGGTGTGCAACCACTCCATTAGGTGGAAACCGGTTCTACCAGGGCCTATCGAGTGTAATCAGTTTTCCCCACCGCTGACTCTCACCACAAGCGTGTTCTCCACCATCAATTAACATCACAAGTGAAGCTGACCACACCAAAAGTGGAACCAGCAGCTGGCTGCCTGTCCGGTAAAAAAAAGCTTGAAAGAGTGCATGATAAAGACAATTAAACTGCTTACATGCCCTGGAGTGGGTCTGGTTCAGCTTGTTCCACTTAGGAACAAATCAAGCTCAGTAACGAGACGCAATTCCTTCTGGCTGCAGGTGGTTCTACGATGGGGCCTCTTTCAGAACATAACACCTGTTCCTCAAGGTTGATTCACATCAAAGGTAGAACTGGTAGAACCAAGAGCGAAACCTGTAGATGAGGGAAAAACTTGAAGAAGTACTGGAATAAAGCTACACAATCAGACCTGGTCGTAAGGCTTGTAAAGAACTTAAGTAAATTAACATTTCCATAATGTCATGTTAAAAACAGTGACCTTTGTTAATTAGCACTGATCTAACTTTTTCTCTACTCACTCACACTTAGAAATTAAACTAGGTTTCCCAAAAAAAAAAGTTAGACACCTTTGTCACTATGGATTCACATCAGCATGATGAATGTTAGTGTTAGTGGTTAGTCACATTCCCTTCAATGCTCTCCCCATTGTCACTACATAGGTCTCCATTGAGTTCCATGGCTTCTTTTGCTACACACCTTGCACTCTTAGAATTTCATCAACTGCTTTTGCTAGTCACATTGCATACTTTTTCTATTATTGCACACTTTACATATTTTAAGTTTTTTAAATTATCATCGTCACCAAAGCATTCATTTTTTTGGTGATTTCATATTTTTAAATGTCAAACTTCTTTGCAAAGAATGAATTTTTCATTTTTCATTTTTTGAGGTTTTCTATTCTATGGAGAATCCTTTTCAAAGTTTCATCGTGATTCTATGTTGTCACTTCAAAGCAAATAAGTTTTTCACCCTTTTTTAGCTTTTTTTTTTTTAATCATCTTCATTTTCTTTCATCATTTACACTACTCATCATCATAAAAGCAAATATATTTTCCCACCTTCAAAGACAAAATACATGAAAGAATGTTGTTTATGATAGATTCTAATGTTACTATTCCAAATTATCAACCATGTGTTCAATGTTCTCACTACAAGTTCTTTCTTTATGGGTCTAGACTTTTACCATTTAAACTCAAACGTTGCTAAAACTATTGGACAAAACAATTATTCATTGTAGCTAGATTTCACAATTTTCATTTGTCCAATTTTTTCCATTTTCTATCACATGATTTAAATCATTAGGTGACACCAAGAAATACAAAATGGTACTTTCAATTTCTCCTCGTGGAATATGGAAATGACATATGGGTTTAAATTTTTTGAATGTTAAAGTTTTATCATTAACATTGTTAACCAATTGCGACCTATTTTGTTGAAATAAGACACTTGATATCAAAGAGCAATCCATGTCAAAATATGGGTGTCATGTGATATCTATAAGTTTGGTCCACATGGTGTTATTTTGTTTGGTTTACATTAAGTTTTGTGCAATTATCAAATCAATGTTTTTCTTAATGTTCCATGAGTTTGTGGATGCTATGAATCTCACTTATGTACAAGAAGTTGAAATCTTAACCAATATGATAAAAAATGAACGTTATGATAGAAGGTTTCAAGCAATGGTGTGGGTTGACAAGTGTGCATGGTGTAATCAATGGCACCCACATTGTAATTTCTAGACCTAAAACATTTTTTCCTTGAATATTACTATTGTACAATAAAACAAATGGTTATTCGATTGTTGTTCATGATATTGTAAATTACAACAAAAAAATTCTTGACATTTGTTTGAATTTGTTAGGTAATTTCAATGATTTTACATACTATGTAAGTCTATATTGTATCAATGTCCTTAACATCAAGGTTGGTTTGATGCTAGGAAAGGTGTAGATGGTGTTCCTCCATATTCATTGGGTGACAATTAAAACTATTTGCAAATTAATTGGATCATGACACCTTTCAAAAACAAAGATCAACATTCATTCCTAGAATTATTTTACAGTAGGTAACATAAAATAGGTAGATTTTTAATTTTAAATGCTTTAACATACTCTAAAATATATATTTAAATAATTTTAAAAATATGAATTACATGTTACATTCCTACTCCTACTTGAAATATTTATTTCTTGTTGTTTGTTGCACAAGCAGTATTTTCAAAGGTGAAAACATGGTTAGGAGGTCATTTTTGGCCTCTTTTGAATCTATTTCAAACAATTTTTTATTTTTTTTCATTTTCATAATTAACAACTTATGCATCCATTGTTCACTTCCCTGATCCATTCAAAAATATGGGTAACCCCAATTTGCACATGGTTAAACATATACCTAGTTTAAAAAATCAATGTAAAAACAAGAAAATTTCAAACGAGAAATGGACTAATAAGACCTAATAATGCAATATTAAAATTTTAAAAATTAAAAATTCTATAGGAAAGTTTCAATGCATGTCTTACTCTTAAACACCTCATAATTTGATGTTGATTTTTTATAAAAACATTAATTTTACTATGGCATATTTTTTGAATCCACATGTTAATTTTTTACTTTGTGATCTAAAAAATATGATTCATTCAAAAGTCCATTACAAGTTTTTTTATAAAAATTCATCCATACCTTTTAATATGATTCCCAATTTTAAGTTTATTGCAACCTGGATAACAAAATAATTAACAATGTCAATGTGGAGTATGACTTTACATTTTCAGTTCATCTACAATTTAAAAAATTACGACTATGATAATACAAATTGTCCTTAAGTAATTGTGCTATCACTTTTAGGTCTAAAAATGAAACAAACATTGTTTGATTATTTCACATCATTGAACTAGATGCATGCCTATTAGGCCTACCTAGTCTCATTTACCTACCAAGCAATAATAATATTCTACTAGCTATTAACAAATAAATGAACTTGTAGATTTTGTTCAATTGAAACAACAAAGAGATGTCATAGGCATAAGAATTATGAAGACAAACAATGAAAGATAGACTTGAGTCTAAATTCAAATGTGGAACATAGAAATCAAAACAAAACCACACTTGAGGCTAAAGACAAAAACATGAAGTGTACAAAACAAAAGTGTAAAGAAATATTTATTGTGATAATTTATAAAAATGTAAATACAAAAGGAATATAACAAAGTTGTTGAACAAGATTGTACCTTGTTAACAAATAGGAGATCTACTCAAGTGCAAACATAAATCTTTATTGAAAGGAAACTATAACATAATGCTCACAACACAAAACACAACATCAAGAACTCTCCAAGGTTCTTGTCACATGAAA
>Ga0116229_10005254_pt1 | contig 21172 bp, 18 predicted proteins | sample S1TSphgellanicum_3_FD_87313 | JGI IMG/M metagenome (GOLD analysis project Ga0116229, IMG submission 87313) | Host-associated microbial communities from peat moss isolated from Minnesota, USA - S1T2_Fc - Sphagnum magellanicum MG | ecosystem: Host-associated > Plants > Peat moss > Unclassified...
ATTTGTGTGATCAATTGCAAATGAGCTGGGCAAAACTTTGGATGAAGAATAGATCATACAATGGAGCTTATATTGATTAGGTATTATGGTAACCTAAATAACATGGTTTTTTGTGGACTATCACAAAGAAGAGACAGGTAAAATTGGAGCAGATAGCCATGAAGGTATGGTCCTGAGTTTTCTCAGTCAGGGCCAGGTAAAGCAATCTTAGGAACACCATTGTGATAATCCCCTGTTAATATGACAACAGTAGTTGATCTCATTGCAGTTCTTAAACCCAATATCAGTACACAAGACTATGTCATGCTATGCATGCATATTATGAGATCCAGGACTGACCTTCAAATGTTATATTTAAAACCACAACTTAGATGGATGTAGAGAGAAATGGGAACCAAGAACTCAACTCATCACACGCTTCCAAGTGATGAGGAATGCAGGAAATCTGACATGAAAGAAAGTGCAAAATATTGGTGACGATATTGAAGTTATCCATAATGTCACCCTGTGTTTGGTCCTTAGTTTGACCCTATAATCCCTGTTTCATCCCCAATTTGATTGCAGACAACTGTGAACAAAACTGGGTATGGTTGATGAAACCATGTATTTTGTTCACAACATTTGCAGGGTTTTACACCGACAAGACTTGATTTAAGTAATGAAGAACATGGGTAGGAGTGAAGTTGCAGGTAAGGCAAATAAAGAACTGGGTGAAACTCCTGTGTGGAACAATTTGGGTAAGAAAATCCATTTGATTCACTCTTCTTCTTTTTTCCTGCGCATTGTTTTCATCTTGACTTTTGATTTCATCCCCTGATTTGTCAAAACTGGGGCCCAGTACCCCAAGTTTGGGCTACTTTACTACCAATAATTCTATTTAATATCTGACACTTACAGAAGCAAAATCAGCTGATCAAAATACCTGCATAAAAATACATCCTATGTAATGGTTTTTGCAGTCATGTATTTTTTTTGTTTCTATTTCGTTGCTGCTCTTGTTTTGAATTCTGACCAGTTTGGGCAGTGACCAGAAATGGCACCAAACTGAGGTTCTGAGAGCAGTTCTTAAAGACATATAACCCCTGCTGTATAAAATCAGAGAACCAGTTCTGCTATATAGCTATGGTTCTCAAAAATCTAAGAATTGATTCTGATATACAATTGCATTTCAACAAAAAGTTTAAAAATCACTTCAAATATATAACCATGGTTCTCAAAACATCCAAGTTCTGGTCAAAATAACCTTTCATAATTGTTGACTGGTTAGTCCATGGAAACCATTGGCACATTCAGGGTTTCTGAAAAAACTATAAACGGAGTTTCTTTGAGTTTGAAATTTTCAAAAGACCATCAAACCAAACATTATGGAAAAATTGAATATGGTGACGACTCCAAATTTTCAAACTTCAAAAGTTTATTATTATTAGCAAACAAGTTATTTATCAAAAAAGAATTTGACATAAAAGTTCATAATCAAGTTGTTAGTCTAGATTCAAGTCATAATTAATATATCCAAGGACATATTAATCACCATATACATTTGGACAAAAGGTACTAAAAAAAAACACATTTCCATCACAAAAGTGAACCATCATACCTTGCATTTGTTCTAAAAGTGTTAGTATCATTGGTCAATTAAGTCATAATTAAATTAATTTTAGAATGGATTAATGTAGCTAAATGTGTTTTAGTTCAAAAATAGCTAAAGTGTGAATTGGGTTTAAGATATTTTGTGGATTGGGTATAAAACCAAAGAATTATGCTGATATAATGTTTATTTGTTTGCAATTTTTCTTATGTTTTATGCAAGTTTTGTTTGTGCATTTTGTTGTGTGGATTTTAATATGTGTTTTGGGCTTGGATTCTTATTTGTTATAAATGAGCAAATCTTTTGGTTTGAAAGTGATGTGCTATTCAAAGTGATTTTATGTTATTTGGTTTGTGTGTGAGAATAATGATAGTTGTAAGTGTCAATATCGTAGCACATGGCAATTTATCATAAGACCTTTTAGGTTTTTTTAACAAAGATTCTTGTTGACTCAAGCTACATGGCTTAAGAACAAGTAGCAACTTGAAATGGAGACAATTGAATGAAATTTTTTGCAATACCATTGCCTTAATCAAAAAAGAAAAATTGGAATTGAGAATCTTCAAGAACTTTCAATGAGGCCATAAAAAAAAATCAAATCAAAAAGGAAAAATAAATAAATTTGACCCTTTCAAATTGAAGATAGCCAAATGCAAAGGAAATCAATTACTTTCAATTTGAAGTTGCTTTTAAATTAAAGAAAAACAAACACTTGCAATGCAAAATCAAAGAAACACAAACATTTAGAATGGAAGAAAAACACACATCTATTGTTATGGGTTTTGCCATTGGGTTTCAACATTTTTATATGTGTCAATGTTACATTTTTTGAATCTTTTAGAGTTGCCATGAAATTGCAACAAACTCCCACCCCTTCTTCTAAATCCATTTTATGAATTTGTAGTGACAATATTACACCATCATATTGCAACAATCTTCATATCCAATTGTTGAAAGAACAAAATCAAGAAAGTGGTAATGAATGTTCAACAACAATTTACTATCACCATCTTCTTGAGCTTTCAAGTTGCAACTTGCAAAAAATGAACACATTTAAACATTGAGCAAGCATACTTAGCATGTTACAAGTTTAGGAAAAACAAAATCAATTAAGTGAACTTGGGTTTTGGATGGTTGTAATTAGGTGACCTAGGAAATTGTAGGGTCACAATTAGGCTACCTACAAAATCATATGATCACAATTTGGCACAAAAAATCTTATGGTGTTTCCATAAAGGTGAAACCCTAAATCCCTAAAGGCATTGTTGGTAATGGAATCTGAAGACACACATCACATGTCAACAATGTGTACCCTAATGTCATTTGTTTTCTTAGCACATTCATATTAAAATACAAGGGCTTTTTGGGCAATAGCTTAATGGCAAATGATGAGGGGTACAACAAGAGTATTATGTAAGCAAAAAAGAAGAAAAAACTTGTAAATAAAAATCAAGGATGTGAACCGATGCATAAAAAATACAAGGCAAATGAAAATACAAGTAGACACAACTTTATAAAAAAAAAAAACAAACAAACAATCAACAAAAATTAAGTAAAGACCCTATGCAAAGAAAACCCATGGCTATGAAATGAGAATTAACAATAAGAAAGAAAATGTAAAATGAAAAAGTTGTCTTTTACCGCAATCAACCGGGGACAAAGGTGCATTAGCTATGATGTGTGGAAGAGATGAGGAACCTCGACCAAGTGCAGTAGCTTGCTAAAGATTTACTATGACTTGTGCACATTGTAGGGCTATGGACATGCATTGTTAATAATAAGAAACAAACATCGAGGGGATTAAAGAAAACTACCAATGACGCACCATAATGGTCTATGCACAAACAATCAAATATGAATCAAAATGAATGGACACCCATACGTCTCAATATCAAAAGGAATGAAGTCATTGCTTGGTGCTCATTCAACATATGATTGTGCCTTTTCTTGAGTAGCCATCATCACTACATGTGTTATCATCATCGATGTCCATTGCACCATATTTGTGCAAGTTGAGTTAATAATGACGACGTCCATTAAGGTCCGAAAGTTGTTTCTGGTGATAAGGATATCCACTTGACATTGGGTGTGACGAACGAAAAGGTAGGAGACCTCCCTCTAAACATGTGCTCCACTTTCCAAGGTAATAGTATTTCAGAATGTATCATGGGTTGTTGTATGTTCACCCCACAAGGGCACCAAAACAAATGGGTACCTAAATCTTCAATGGCCTGACGACATTGACACTGTGACAAATGGGCAACCATAGGATGTGGTAAATCAAGACAGGTACATAGTGATGTAAGGAAATGGATTGAAAATAGATGAAATGCAAGTGTCACAACCCTAACCTTGGGCTCACGACCAAGGCAAGGGCTTGAAAGGTGGCGAGCCAAGAGGGAAGCTCGGGGTCACATCTTTTGCTCCCAGGAATGCAAAAGAGTGTGAGGGAATGAACCCTCACACTCCTAAATTAACTTCCATTTTGGGAGTTAGAGTCCCAATGGATTCCCGAATCTTCAGAGGGCAAATGTAGGGGTCAAAACCCATTGGTTTGAAGAGTTTTTTATGTCATTGGAAAGTTATTGAAACTTAAATGTCTAAAATGGGCTTGCATGACCCATTTAGACATCTGAAACACATGTTATGGCCAAAAGAAAGTTCGGGAGTCAAATTGGTAGTTTGACTCTCGACCATAAAAGTTGAAAATCGACCTGATTTCCTTGCGTGCAAGTGGTGTGCAACATATTGTTGGAAAGCTCTCGACAAGGGTTATAGCTTTGCTTGAAACCTCATCTCAATCGGAAGTTTGCACACAAAATTATGGGGCCCTAAAGTTGCGAAAGTCCCAGCTTTGGGAATTTTGGGACAAAATGCCATTTGGATGTGGGCTTTGTGGAAAGGCACAAAGTATATTATAAGGGGGAAGGTGGTGGCTTCCCCCAAGTCCAGGCCGTGGTGAGTTTTGTGAGTCCGAATTTGCCTGTGGTTCGTCTTAACACCAAAAATGTTCCAACTATGCACTAACCAACTTGTTGTTTGGTTTTGGGTAGGTTCGGATGAATGATTAAGTGCTTTTCATTCTTCCTAATCCCATCTCGAAGCTCCAACATGCCCCTCTACCCCCAAAGTGTTGCGAACCAGGGGACATGCCCCAACTTCCTACTCTTCCGTTATTTTCATCTTAGATTCACATTTGAGTTTATTGAGGAGGTTGGGGGTGCGTCATTGGGGGTTGTTATATGTTCACCCCACAAGGGCACCAAAGAAAATGGGTACCTAAATCTTCAATGGCATGACCACATTGACATCGTGACAAATGGGCAACCATAGGATGTGGCAGGACAAGACATGTACGTAGTGATGTAAGGAAATGGGTTGAAAATAGATGAAATGCAAGTGTGGTAGGATGAATTAATAACCAAGCGCCTACCCCTAGACTCGCACATGAACGAAAACATGTTCACACAATATTTAAAGGAACATCTATTAGAAACAATGCAAATTCCTGCTCATGTAGGCGATCTACCAAAAAAACCTATAATTGGGGATAAAATTGAACCACTAGGCTTTCAAAGGGTGGGACATGAAAGCGGACAACTTGGGGTAACATGGCTCATGTATTTTGTAATGTCATCTAAAACAAGAAAATACCAATCTCAACATGTGTTACTGCATCCAAAAGAATAGGGTGATCATCCTATTGAAAATGAATGATAAGTGCAAAAGTGATTAGTGCCCAACATCCCAAAAATGCGAGGACAGTAATCCGAAAAAAAAAAAAAAAAGGTTGAGCTCACCCGAAGCAAGAGGAGGATTAGGGGTATTCCTTGTGCATCAAATTATTAACCCTTATACAAGTTTATGGGACCTAACTATAGTCTTTTATGTATGGTACAATCAAAATGAGGTTCAAAGTTTATGGTCTATGAATTTAAAAATTTCAAGTATCATATTCTATTTGGAAATTATGACCAACATATTCCCATGGGGTATAATTGAAATGGTGTAAAGAATAATGTTGGCTAATATGGAGTTCCTGGTTGGGTATAGATTTAGATCTAGATTTAATAATCAAAACCAATAGGTCTACATGGACTTAGAACTGGCCAAGAAATGAACCCAACAAGTCTACATAGACTAAGGAAAACTTGGCCAAGAATTAAACCCGATGGGTTTTAAAGGTTTGATTTAGGGTTCCAAATCATGGGGTTTATGTAAGGACTAAGATCCTAGGTTTAGATAGGATGTAAAGTTCATAAATTTGAAGGTTCTATGTTTGAGTTTTAGATTTTAGGTACTAGCCATAAACTTTAATGTATAAGGTCGTCCCAAATGCAACACTAATATGTCTTTTACACGAATAAGGACATTGTGATGTTCTTTATGTTGTTCCCTATGTTGCATATAGGTCCAAATAAGACCCCGGGCCATGTAGGTGGAACATGGAGGCCACTGTTGGGTACAAGTTCAGTTCATGGTAGTGTTTGATTTATGCTTTATGATGGGTAAAGTCCATGGGTGGGGCACATTCTCAAAATGGGAGGTGAGACTTAGCCAAGGCCTCTTAGTTTGGAAGTGCCCCAATGTCTTTTTTTTCCAATCTACCACTGGAACAAAGGTGGTGAACATTCAAACTCTTGATTTAGATGACAACATTATTTCAAGGGACTTTGAAAATTATAGCCAATAATAATAAATGTGGCAACACCCTTTCAAATAAAAAATAATTTGTTCTGATTTTTAGGCTGTTTTAAATGAAAAACTGTTCTTTTTGTTAAATCCTTCCCAATTTTTTTCCTCTTTAAGACTAGGAAGGATCTTACACCCACATCCAACCACTTTCCTATGATGGATATTCATTGAAACTCATGAAGTGATGGAAAAAAACTCACATCATGGCATGAATTTCGATGAATATATGTTATAAAAAGCTCATGGTGTGATAATTTATTTGTCAAATCACACAAATGGTTCAATAATCAATAGCTTCCACACCCTAACTCAAAACAGTTTGAAAGCAACTTGGTGCACCCCTATTCATCAAAAGCTTTCAAAAGATACTAAGAGCACAACATGAAGTGTCATGGTTTGGGAGATTTTAGCATGACAAAATAGAACAAAACAAACTACCTTGCTTTATAAATAGATTTCTCCATGTGCTTTGGGCAAAACATTAGCTAGGAAAACAAAAGAGCAATCCTATTGGTTGAAACTCTGAAATTTGGCTTCATGGCTTAGAATTTGATCCATTTTGTTGTTTACAATGTTTTATTAACCCAAGTTACATAGATATTTTAAAAAGCAGCCCAATCTTTGTTGGGATGTTTGTTGGTCGGATTGACCCAACCCCCATGACTACACCAATTCTGTTTAGGATGAACTCAAGTTCAAACCAATTATTGGATATGCTACAGGCATTGAAGTTGGGTCAATTTTTTTTTTCCCCTCATTTACTTCAAGGCTACCCATAAAAATAATCTATTCGACTACCCAAGCATTTCAAACCCCAACTACCTACCTTTGCCCCACCAAAAACCTTGAACCTCGTCACCACTCAAGAACAAAAGTGATGCTACAAAAGATGGTGCTATAGAAGCGACATTGAAGTGTTGCTACAGAAGACAATGTTGCAAAGGCGGTGTTGAAGCAGTGCTACTGAAGACATTGTTGAAGTGGTGTTACAAAAAACACTCCTCCAAAAGATAACTAGTGCATCTGTGGCAAGTGAGTGTACATCAACCTTTTTTTTTCTTTGCTTTTTATTCACTTGTATTCCCTTGCAAAGAAGATAATTATGAGTGTTGCACTCATTTTCATCCTTTGTTGTCCTTATGAAATTACGGCAGAAGATGAAGTCTAATGCAACACTCATCATCGTCCTCTGCAACCCAAGAAAAAAAACCTTCATGTTGGTTTTTCTTGGGTTGCAGGAGACGACGATGAGCCTCTTAGCTCGTCCTTGTCTCTCAGACAGATTCTGTGCACACAAATTGAGTAGTTGAAAAATGCAGGGAGAGAACAAGTCTCTTGGATTTTTCGTCAAGTGCAAAAGATGACGATGAGTCTCCTAACTCATTGTCATCTTTTTTTTTTCTCTCAAATGTAGAAGATGACGAGAAACCAGGAGGTTCATCCTCATCTATTTGTTTTTTTTCTTAGATGTAGCAGATGATGGCAAGCCTCCTTGGCTCGTCGTCATTTTTTTGTTTTTTTCCCTCCTCAAGTGTAGAAAATGACGATGAGCTAAGAGGCTTGTCATCATCTTTTTTTTTTTCTCAGGTGTAACAAATAACAGCAAGCCTCCTTGGCTCTTCGTCATTTCTTTGTTTTTTTTTTTTCAAGTGTAGCAGATGATGGTGAGCCTCCCTAGCTCATCATCATTTTATTTTTTTCTCAAGTGTAGCAAATGACAATGAACCTCCCTAGCTCATCTTCATTTCTTTGTTTTTTTTTCAAATGTAGCCAATGACAATGAACCTCCTTACTGTCATCTTTTTGTTTTTTTTCCTCAAATGTAGATAGCAAGTCGTGAGGCTTGTCATCATTTCTTTGTTTTTTTTTTTCAAGTGTAAAAAACGACGACAAGCCTCTCGGCTCATTGTTGTCTCTTAGTTTTTTTCTTCAAATGCAGAGATGATGATGAACTAGGAGGCTCTCAACTCATTGCCATCTCTTGGGTTTTTTCTCAAGTTTGAGTTCATTGGCTACATCACCACCTGATGCATCATTACTGTACCTTCCTTTACATGGGGATGTCACCACCCCCTTCCTATCACACCACACCCTCGCAGTTGTATCCAGAACTATTGCACAAAACCCACATCTCATTCAGAATTACATGTATTCTCAAAGATTGGGCTATAATCATTTGGCCCTCCTTGGTCACCATTTTGGTTACTAAACTTTTGCAAAGGGGTGGCATCTGATGAGCTTGGATTTGCCATGGTGCCAAAGCTCAAGCTTGTTGTGTCATTACCGCTACCATTGATATTGTACAAACTCCCATTGGTTGAAACACTTCGGTCAAAGGGAGACCCACTCAATTTAATTTGATTGAATTCTCCACTGACAGGAAAACATCTAATGCCATTCACATGGTATGTGTTTGCTTCAGTAGTTCTCCCATTGCTAGTAGGAAAAAGACCTTGGAAATAACCATCATACAACAAATCAATGTTAGCACCCTGGTTCTAACTATTGACTCCATTTGGTCCATTAGGGTTAAGGTAGGAGTGTGAAGAAGTTGTGCCTGAAGGTCTTGCTTCATCTAGTGCAGCCCTCACATCTCAAGGACGGGACTATCACTAAATAATCAGATTCCTCCATGGTTTCATACCCTAAGGCTTGTTTGGATGTGGTGCCACCTTGACTTTTGTTGTTGATAATGACCCTCAGACTTTCTACAAGACTGTTTGCTCCTGCTAGAATTTTGCCTCCTTTTGCAAAATCAAAACATCAATGATTTTGCAAAAGCATCTACTAACATAAAAACTTTATTTTCTATCAAGGAGATTCCACGTTGTTGCTACAATTCTAAATTTGTCTCTCCTTATTTGGAAGATCTAAGACTCAGTATAGATCAATACACATTTGTCCTCACAAGTATCAAGATGTCTATATTAATTACAACATAGGCAACCCCAAATGCAAATAGAGATTGACTAGTATGTTGAAAATGTCAACTGTCAAAGCTCACCCAAAACCCTAAACCATGCACTCCTCCCATTCTATCCTAAATGTTTTTATGTTTTCTCCAGTGATTCCTGAATTTCACGTATTGTTTTGTGGTAGAACTTGTAATAGATTGAGACCCTTCCTTTTCATATAAAAACAATGGCATTACCAACACATTTCATGTTGGATGTGCTCTTCTAAAAAGAACTTATAATGAATTTTGACCAATTGAGAATTCACATTGCATTTTGGCTACCTAGAGAGGTTTGTAGAATAGTGATCAGGAGCCTGATGTAAGCATTTCACCAAGTTTAGGGTTTAAGGTTTCTAAACTCATTTCCAAAATGCTTCACACCTCAAAAGCAAGAACCAAAGTTCAATTTTAGAAAAGCACTGTCATCCATCAATAAAAAAGATTAATGAGATGAGAAAGTGTAGTTGCCACCCATCAGAATTTTAGACTCACAAGGCCTAGTACTTCAAAATGGGTGGTAGTTATTTGTTGTATTTTTGGTTTACACAAAAAGAACTCTGCAAATTGAAATCCATGTTTTTCTTTCCACCAACCATCTTCCATAGTGTTCTATAAATCAACTTCAATAAAAAAATTTACCTTGGTGATTTTATTGCTACTATACAACCAAGGTATTCAATGAATGGAATGTAATAGTGATCATGGCATGTTGCATATGAATTGCAAGTGGTAATTTACAAGGTAGGTGAATTACTTCATGGTGTTTTGCAAACCCAACTATGTATATTTTATGTGTGTGTTGTCCACCTAACAAATGCAAAGGTAAAGAGGAAAGGGGTAGTGAGGTATACAACATTTGGACAGGCTCCTGACCAAAAGGAACCACACCAATGATGCTAGCTAGAGTTTCTTATGTGTGTTGGAAATTCATTTTATTCAATTTGTAAATAGGCACTAAATAGTTGACAATTTTTCAATTTTTTAGAGATTTTGAGAATACTTGAATTAGTGACTTTGTAAATGGGTGCATGCAAAACATTGAACAATTCACCTTTGTTTTTTAGGAGGCCTTGAGCTTTATTCAAAAATACTAGCATGTGGTGAAGCCATGTTGCTTCATGTGTTCTCATTGTAATTATTGTTTTGTGGTGAGGCCACATTGCCTTGAGTTCATGCATTGCTTGCACAAGTTCACAATGTTCTGCTTGGACTACTCCTAGCTTGTTTTTCTACTCTGACTTGCAAAATGTATTTGCCCATTATGTTTTGGTGATCTTTCAAAATTTTGGCTTATTTTCATATGATTTGTTGTGGAAATTCTTGAGAATTCTAAGAGGATAGGTGTTCTTTGTGGCACATCTTCTAGTGGCTTTTAGTAAAAGCATAAACTTCACTAGGTAACGCAAGACCTAAAAGGCAAAGACAATCTCTAGGTAGTGTTTTGCTCTAAGTTTGATTCTTTCAGATAGGAGAAACTCCTCTATTTTATTTTGAGAAGGGGTGGTGGTCCATATTAGCTTGTCGTCATCTTTTGATTTTTTTCCTCAAGTGCAAAAGATGATGATGAGTTAGGATTTGGGCTCGTCATTATCTTCTACTATTTTTTTAAAAATTGTTGTACACAAAGGCACCACATGTCATGCCCAAGGTTTAATGTAATTATTAATGTATTTTCAATCATAAAAATTAATTTATAATGAATTCATGTAAATAATTAGTCAATATAGCCAAATAATTATAATAAAAATAAATTGAATAATATAACTTTATGATTTTTATATTAATTTAGTTCAATTATAATGAAAAATATAGTTACAGTAATTAAATTTTATAATTAGACTATATTAATTAATTTTAATAAACAATAAAACTTATAAAATATAGGGCTTTTAAGCCTTTAAATATAATGAAAAATATTTATTATTATTGATATTGGGAATATTTAAATTTGCAATTCTTATTTTTTCAAATTTTTTTTATATAAAAAAGTTGCAACAAGTTGGAAAAAATAAATTATTATCCCTTTTTATATGTTGTTTGCAATTGTTTATTTAAGGGAGCTTGAAGTTCTTGGGTAATGGTGGCAATTGTTATTGTTGAGGAAATTCAAACTTTTGTTTTTCTTTTTTGGATTGATAGTTGTTTAAGGATTTGAGTTTTTTTGTTGTAGGATGGCACGTCCTTAGAAGAAACTTAAATGTCAAAGAAATGTGACTATCAATAATCAACTAATGAATGTTGTAGCAAATGAAAAGGAAATTGAAGTGGAACAAAGAATTATCATTTATGCTCCTATTTTTGAAAGTAAATTTGTTGTAATGGATGATATGTTTCACATGATAGGGTTTAAAAGAGTGTAATGCAACACATTATGAATAAAAAATCCCAATCCAAACCCTAAACCCCATCTTCATTCTCTATTTGAAAATGGGGATGGGGTATTCTTTTGCCCAATTTTTCCAAGCAATATCCTCATTGTTTGAAGGTTTTAATTGCTAGCCTATTTGCAATGCCCTCCTTGTATTTAATGTTTATTTGCTAGTTTGTAATACCTTCATATTTTCAAAGTTCTCTTGTTAATTTATTTGCAATAGTTTTATATTGTGTAGGGTTTTCTTGCTAGTCTATTTGCAATACCTTCATATTGTGTAGGGTTTTCTTGCTAGTCTATTTGCAATACCTTCATATTTTGTAAGTTTTTATTATTAGCTTGTTTGTAATACTTTCATCATTCTTAAAGATTATTTTTTGGTTTGATTTTGGATGTTGTTCTTATAGGGGCTCTAGTGGCTTCACATGAAAGTGATCAAGTAGAAGTACCACCAAATCATGCAATGGAAGATGCAAATTGGGTGCACGAAGGGTCAAAGTGGAAATGCAAGATCAATGGATGCACTGATACTTATGTGGTTAAATGGTTATTTCATCAACATTTGGACAACAAACATGGCCTTCGCATGGAGGTAGGCAAATCTGGCCGTCCTTCTACTCGTGTTGGGGGACCAAGGCAACAAAATCACCATGCTATGAACGCTCAAATTTTGAACAACCCACATGCAAGGCAAAAGTGGAATGAAAAGAAGGCTTTTGATACAATGAAAAAGAAAGCAAAGTTAGAATGGGATGAATTCCAAGCTCAAGTGCAACAAATGGAACAAGTTAATCGACCTTTGTTGGTACATTTAGCCTCCGAAATCATGTTGGGCATCATTGGGATTTCAGCATGGGGGTTGGGGTTCATCCCACAAAGTGCATGGGCACATTTTGAAAATGATAAAAACCTTGTTGAGACATTTTGGGCAAGTAGAATTGCTCATGCAAAGCCTTTGAAAGTTGCATGGGGTGCTCAGAATTGGACATTGGAATCCAATAAACGCAACCGAATCAAAGAAATGGATGCAATATCCAAGTATCACAATTCTGAAATCATTCATGGGTGGTATATTTCCATACTGTTTTCTTTTTAAAAAAACATTATTTGCATCTTAACATTGGAATGTAATTTTTTTCTTGTTTTTTTGTGTTAGCCTTTGGAGCACAACAAAGGAAGCTTTTGTTGCAAATGCAATTCAATTTGTGCTTGAACATCATCAACTATTTTACTCATCACCATGCAGCAAAAGCTATAAAAGCTGTAGCAAAGTATTACACTAGTATGGGCATTCCTTCTAATTCATCCCTTTCGGAGGAATAATTATAGATATAACTTTAGTGCATGTATGCACCATTTTGTATCGAGCCATTATAGACTAACTTAACATGATATATTTTTGTCACCATCTTTTTTGTAATGTGGTTACTTGAACATTTTTGTATCAATCCACTTGTTTTAATTTTGACCTCTAATTTTGGGATTTGTAGATTTTGGGTTAATCTTATGCCATGTTGGACACAATACCCCCATCCATTATGAATGGATTACATTTACTATAAACCAAATGAATAATACTTTCATTTAATAGGGCTAACACATTTTGTGGCCATGCTAGAGCATTTAAGCAATACCTTCATTATCCTTATCATGAAATACTCACACTATAACCTTAACGAAAAATGCAATTTAATATTTTTATATAATTACATTGCCCATTTTCATGAAAGGACCCCTTGGTGCATAAATTGGTTTGTCTATGCAGGTATTGTAAACTTTTGATCTTCTTTTGTTTATTGCAATACCCACATATCAACCAACTCATGTTCATGTTCCATTACCCTAATCTAAAATTTTGCCTAGTATATGTTTCAAATAAATAAGGGGGACATTGGGTTATGGGAAATTAAGCCCAACTTTTTGTCATTTATTATTTTAAAGTAAAATTTTTCCTCATTTATATTATTTTCATGGAATAAGTGAATTTATGTATTCACATACACACATATATCTAACAAGGTTCCTATTTTCTATTTTTTTCATTAAAGGAGAGGAAAATGAAAGTGACTTCATGACAAAAGTATGAATGATAAAAAAAAACCTTCCCACTAGTTGGGGACCCCCCCAAATTAGGTCTAAAACATAAGTTGACATTCTATACACAATTTAAGGTTATGCAAAAATGATTCCAAAATTAGTTTTAACACTTAGTTCTAAAAAAATTATTAAATTCCACCATTAAAGTTATATGACCAATTCTTTTTTGTGTTTATTTAATTTAGGGTCAATGTAAGGATTTTTTATTACATACAAAGGTTTTAACTCAACATTTTAAGGTTCATTATATAGTAGGTTTGCTTAATTTTTCAAATTCAAACCTATGCATGCATTAGGTTGTAATGTTTACATGCTAAGGGTTAAAGTTTTCAATTTGTAATACCGTACTATATCACCTTATGTTAAATCCCAAATTGTAATACCTAGGTAAATTTATGTTATGTAACCCCGTTTGATTTCAGAATGCAAAAACCTATTCCCTCATCATCTGAGGTTATGTAAGGTCATCTTGTTTACCAAATGCAATACTTACATTTAGTGCATAAAAACAATAGGATGTATCCAAAAGATACCTATTTTTAAAAAATTAACCAATTATCAATACCTTCATCTTTAGGTGTAAGCATTAACTGTGGGCATGTCCTAATTTTTCCAAACCTTAATTTGCAATACCTACATCATTTGTAGTGAATGTTAAGGTGATCATTAAGGTAATTTTGCCTTTATTACTATAATGTAATATTACCAATTTACCATAATAAGCTTTATCATGATACCTACATAAATTTATATTGTGTACCCTCACCAAAAGCCCCCTTTGGTTAATAAAAATTTATTATGCAGGTATTGCAAAAACTTAGTCCCTCATAATCTAGGTTTACTTAAGGGGATCTTGTTCACCAAATGCAATACCTACATTTAATGGACTGAATGCAATAAGAAATATCCAAATGATATTTATAACTAAAATAAATCATCATTATAATGAAAAAGGTAGGACAATACCCACATTAAGTGGTCAAATCCCCTTTTGGAAAGAGTAGGGAATTTGCAATACTTTCATTTGACATAATTAATACCCATGAAAAATATGAAATTATATGCAATAATTGTGTTAGTGTTCGTTAACCTTTAACTATGATATACCCTAAACCTTGCAATACTTGCATGCAATACCAATTAAATGCCACAAGAAATAAGATGAGTAAACATTACCCGCATATTGACTTGGTGATTATTGTATAATTGACTTATAATACCCACCTCTATATAATGTTTGAATGAAATATTCTTGTTTGAGACTTTTAGAAGATATGTGTTATATAGCCTTAATAATGTAATTTTAACTTTCAAACCCTCTATGTTCATTGATACAAAAATCAATGCATTAATACATAAATAATCTATTCTTTGACACAATTGTAATATGATGCACATTTTAGTAATGGAAAATTAAAATGGGGGATAGGTACAAAAAAAATTGTGTTTTTTTTACTCATGAGCCCTCTTCTTACAAATATTTCCATGTTTTAACATCATCTCATGCCAATCCTTCATCCAGTGCACTAAATTACCAAGTCCATCATTGACGCAATGAAATACCATGTTAGGATGCATGACTTCATTAACCTTAGAAAGGTGATTACCTTGTACATCTGTTGCAACAGCACGCAACAATGATACAATGTGGTATATGAGTTGAACCCCACCTTTTTTGACTTCACTGATGATTTTTTGCATTATTTCACCCATTCGAGCAAGTGTTTTTTTTATGGAGGTGGATGTACTTGAAGTTTGGTTGTGATCTTTTTCTTTTTCCACATTGGGGGAAGTATCATCTGGTTTCATAAGCTTGCACATATCAACAACCCATATTTTTCAAAGTGATTTTCATTGGCCTCTTCATCATTAGATTCATTGTCATAAATGTGCAAATGGGTAGGTTCTACAAACATGGCACAAAACCTCCACGATCAAATCCATACCATGTCCCACAATATTGAATAGTATTTTCTTTAATGAGATTGGTACATGTAAGAAAAATGGCAACTTGATGTTTACACAAGTTTCCACGCAATGCCCATTCACATGTGCAACAAACATGCTTGGTGAAAGGAAGCGGGGCCTTATATGTCATATTCGGATGTTGTTGGTTTTGTACCATCCATGCATGGCCAGTTTCGTTCGAATCATTTATCCCATGGGTGACATTGGTGTGAAGGATCAATGTGGCCTTCTCAATGCTCGTTTTCACAATGCGTTCCATAACCTTATTTTTCATGAACCCACATTTTTTCATTTCAACTACGTGCATGTAATGTTTTGCAACCATTGTCATAAATCTCCACATTAACAAATCAATTCGTCGACCTCAAAGCCCTTTTGTTTCTAAACGGAACTAACGTTTCAATGCCCCATGGTAAGACTCAATTGATGCTTATGTGTCCTAGTTTGAATGTGGCATTTGTCAAAATCCCACCATCTACAAATCTACAACAAGATATAGTGTGCATCCATAAATTGTTGTGCAAGTATTGCATTTCTTTCTACCATATATAATATGGATTAGGGTCATAATGTGGGTATTGCATTTTTCCCCCATATACAATGTGCATTTTTAAATTGTCATGTAGGTATTGCATTTAAAGCTCCCACATATAGTGTGGATTTCGGTCATAATGTGAATATTGCAATTTTCCCCCACATATAGTGTGCATCTTTAAATTATCATGCAATTATTACATTTAGTGCTCCCACATATAGTGTGGATTAAGGTCTTAATGTGGGTATTGCATTTAGCACCCACATGGGATTGTTAAATCCACCATTAATGTTTTTACCTTAATTCAAAGAGTGAATATTTTGGGATATGCACAACATGGTGCAGCAACAATAATGGATTGAAAGTTAATTCATGTACCAACTTGGAAATAATAGGTCCAAAAATATTGAATCCATGGATCATTAGGTAAATGTTGGATGAAGCTTTCAATGATCTTGTTTCTTTCATGAGTCATGAAGGCTTCAACACTTTCACTTGGTTCAATGGGCATGTACATGACAATGTGAAGGTCATCCAATATTGCACATTGCACTTCATTGTCTTTGATTTTTTCCATTGAACGTAAGCGCCAAACCTTTAAGACGTGTCGCACGCAAAGGTAAATGGGCATTTGATTGTCGCCCCACACAATCCTAACCAATTTATTATCATTTGAACTAATAACATTATTTTAAATGGAGAATGTGGGATGAAATGTTGAAATGGCTGCATGTACATGAAAGTTCAAAAAAAGGTAGAATGAAAATAAAACTAACCACAATATTCATAATTCTTATGAAACATCATCAACAATGAAACATGAAGGTTTCCATTTAAAGTTTTTCCTTAGAAGCTTTGTTTTCAAAGGAATTAGCCATTCCACCAAATCATCACATGTTTGGCGACTTGTATTGATCCATGCAACTAGCACTCTAGTGCGATGTACATCAAACACCATCAATGTGAACAAATGAAATTTCACATCATTGGTGCCAAAGGTGGCATGCATTGAGATTGCCCCATTATCACCTAATGAAACCATGGCTTGCAATTGAGATGGGGTTTGTATTCCTATTATGAATGGGACATGAATCCCATTATCCTCACTTGCATCTTGAAAATAAAACACATCATTTGGATGATTAAATGCCCATGTGCGAAGGGAAATGGCGAGATTTTGGTGTAAACGCCAACTCCCTTTTTTGTGTTTACGATCCAAGTAAGCAATGTCTTATTGTCTAATGAAATCATCCCTTGTCATCGCTTCTCTTGGATTGATTCTAGCCCACCGTACTACCATATGCTTATCATATATTTGTTTGATGGTGTAACCTAAACCCAATTGGGTTCAAATGTGGTCCTTGAAGGCTTGTGACATTCGTGGGGTAAAAAAAATGGTCACACAATGGAATCAAGGTCATGTTTGCCATGTGCAGGTTCACCATTGATTTGTGTATGAGGTTGATGGTAGAAGATTATCTCTGCCACCTCAGGTCGTGTGTACAATTGTTTAATTGAAAATTGAGCTAAACAACTTCGTTAAATGGATTGATGGTGATTTAGATGTCCACGATTATCTTTCGACCCATATCCACATGCACATCTACAAAATGTGAAATCAATTTAGGATTTAAAGTTTGGTACAAAATGAAATTAAAAAACAAGTTCCATATAACAAAAGTGAATAATAAAACATCATACCAAATATGGCCAAGGTGGTTTTGGATTCTTGCATTTTTACATTTTCTTGTGAGGGTACCCACTTATAAATGTTCCATTCCATCGGGGAGTCTTCATGGCTTCGTTCACCATTTAGAAATTCCAAAATTTGTGCATGTGTGATGTATGCACATTCAACCTTGATTATGTGTGTCCCTCCATGTTGAACATTTTTTTTCCACACCAAGTCCATGTTAAAGGGTGACTTCTTTGGGTTTTGAATCTCAATATACTAAGATTTTAAAACACGACCCATGTTTGAAACTATGCATTGAACTGATTGTATAAGAAAAAACAATAAATTGATATTGATGTCCAAAATTTCATATTTACAATATGTTAAATTACATGTTAATTGTCATATTCAATACTAATGCAAATGTACATGTTTTAAGTATTTAGTTTGTATCCTTCATCTAAACCTTATATAATCACGCACATAATACCCTAAATGTTAAGTATGGAGAACATATGATATGGTTTTTGGCCATAATTGTAAATTTTAAATCTATATTATATATGGATAATCTAAATGTAATACCCACATGATAGTTAACAAATTACACTATTTATGGAAAAAATAACTGCAATACCTACATTATGACCCTAATCCACACTATATGTGGGAGCCTTGAATGCAATACCTACACGACAATTTAAAAATGCACATTATAAGTGGGGGCAAAATGTAATACCCACATTATGACCATAATCCACATTATATATGGGAGAAGGAAATGCAATACCTGCATAACAATTTAAAGATGCACATTATATATGTGTTGCAAAATGTAATATTGGCATTATGACCATAAATCCTCACTATTTATGGGAGGCCAAAATGCTAAATCCATATATCAAACATGGAACATTCTTAGTGGAATTTGATGACCATATTAAAACCATCCAGGGAAATTAATTTCCTTAAATTAGGAACAAAACAATAAGAAAACATAAGAAAATGAATAAGAAAAAATATCATATCATTGATGTTAAAGGATGATATCACATTCCAAAGAGTTATATCTTGATTTGAAACACAACCTAAATAAATCAACACACATTTCATTAAGCCTTAAACTTAAACCCTAAATAATCCTAATGATAAATGCTCTCAACCTAATTTTTTATACAAACAAAACTACAAATGGAATACAAAAAACATTTATAACAACTTTGTTTTGAATTTTAAAGTTAATCAATTAAAAATTATAATGAATGGAAGCATTAGCCTTAGAGTTTAAAACTAATCACCCCAAAAATTTATATATAAACCTAAACAATTTTAATGGTAAATGTCATAAAAATTAATAACTATATAAACATATACAAATGTCATACAAAATAATCTTTAAGGAGTGAGTGATGAATTAAAATTGAAACATAAGAAAAATTAAATGAATGAAATAAGAGTTTATCCTCTTACCTTTAGTGTGGTCACTTCAACTTGAAACTTTCTTCATTCACTTTCAAAAGAGATAAAATGCATCTTGTTATAAGCATTTGTAAGTGAAAATTTGGCCAAATCTCCCCCCTAAAATCCAACCTAGGATTGATTTTGATTAGTATTAAAAATTATAAACATTCATAAACGTTTGATGTCTTTTTAACTCTGAATTTATCAAGCCTATTCCTTAATTAAACTAAGTACATCTTGCATTAAATGGTCCAAAGTGGAGGTAGAGGATTGTCACTAAAAAATTTCGCAATTGTAATACCCGCATTTTACATTATAATTTTTGCAATTGAAGTCCATAATTTGCAAATGCATAGGTAAGTAGGTTTTGCCAATAAGTAGATGTTGTGCAAATAAGTAAAATGGCATTACTGAAAAATGTATCTATTTTTTTGGTTAATTTTTAGAGTAGGAATTAAGTAGAAGTTTAACCAATAAGATATATAAAGTTTACCAAGAAATAGAAATTTAACTAAGAAGATATATAGGTTTTGCCAAGGGATATAAGTTTAGTCAAGAAATATAAGTTTAACAAAAAAAAAAAAAAAAGGTTTAGCCAAAAGATATAGGTTTTGCTAAAAGAGAGAAGTTTAACTAGTAAGATATTTAAATTCAGCCAAGAAAAAGTAGTTTAGCCAAAAAATATAAGTTTAACTGATAAGAAATATAGGTTTAACTAAGAGATAGAAGTTTAGCCAATGAATATAAGTTTAACCAAGAAGAAATATAGGTTTAGCCAATAGGAAATAAGAGTTTTGCCAAGGTAAGTAAAAGATTAATTGTTAGTTAGTAGGCAGGGCTAAGATTTAGGTCAGTATAGTAGCTAGGTGGGTGGGTAGTATGGAGGTCAGGATTGGGAAAAAATTGGCAATGAAAAAACAAATGGTCAAAGGTCAGCAGCCAAAAAAAATTGACTATGGTAGAATGTTGGTTAACGTAAGGTAAAGAGGTGAATGAAAAAGAGACGAATCATCCAGCCCATCCTATGGACAGAACGGCCAACTGGTGCAGTCATGGGGATGGTTCACTCTGGCCTTGTTTGTTATTTAAATGGTTATTTTTGACCGAACGGCCACAGGTGAACCGGCAGCCATCACTGGATACCTGTTGTTATTCAGTTGTGGATGAACCTCAACTGAGTTAGTATATGGTTTCACCTTGGTAACCAATTATGTAAGAAATAGGTCTCATATATAGGTGGATAGGTAAGAAAATAGGTGAGTAGATGCTTTATATATAGGTAAGGGCTGTTTTTACTACCTACCCACTAACAACCTGCTTGTGGTTTGTTAGTGGGTAGGTAGTAAAAAGAAGCAACTGAGCTAACCACCATGGTTAGCTAGGGAACTGAAACCCAACAGAAAACTGTTTCCTGACAACTTGTCATTCATCCTTCATGGTGGGCTGGTGGGTGATAGTTCACTGTGGCCTTTTTGAACAGCTCAAGACTTGTTGGAATGTTGGTTGCTATTCAAATGGTTCTTTTTGGAATGGCCCAAGATTTACTGGAATTTTGGATGGAATTGTACTATTTTTAAAAGATTTGCTGGAATGTTGGTTGCAATTTGAATGATTCTTTGCGGAATGGCCCAAGATTCAGTGGAACATTGGAAGGAATTCGTCATGTGCTTAGGGAAGGGCACAAGCCTTGCCGGAATGTTGGAATACCGTGCCCTATTGACAAGTTATGTTAGGGTACATATTTTACCAGGTATTTATTGTTGGCACATCTGGGAAATCACTTATCTGCCCTACACTTGTCCATTCCCCATTCTTTAGCGTAGGGA
>Ga0116229_10005255_pt1 | contig 21170 bp, 19 predicted proteins | sample S1TSphgellanicum_3_FD_87313 | JGI IMG/M metagenome (GOLD analysis project Ga0116229, IMG submission 87313) | Host-associated microbial communities from peat moss isolated from Minnesota, USA - S1T2_Fc - Sphagnum magellanicum MG | ecosystem: Host-associated > Plants > Peat moss > Unclassified...
GGGTCGGTCGAGCGTCCCGATCGCCACGTAACGGCCGATCGCCGTCGGATCGGTCATCTCGTTGCGCAGCGTGATAATCAGATCCTGCCCTTGCCGGATTCGGATCACCGGCGCCTCGGCCAAATTCCCCGAGACATAGCAGAGCCGATTCTGGTCCTGCCGGACAGTCAGCGTGATGCCGTCCGGACGGCTTGCTGGAGCAACCTCGGCTGCAAAATGCCCCCGCGGCGGCGTACCGACACCGCACGGGGCTGTATCGGTTGATTGCGGCTGAAAATCGAATCCAGGATGGTCGTCCCAGTCGGCGAGTGCCCTATCCGGCATCGCCACCAGACAAAGCACGACACCGAAACAGCATAACATTTGAAACATAACACAATCCCGGAACCTGTTTATTAGCAAATCTACATGTTATTCTGTTGAACTGACGAAATGTATTGAATAGTAAACTGCATTTAGTATTTTTCAGATTTATAGAATCTCCTCGCTGAAAGCCAAAGAAACCAAGAATCATTAAGAAAATACCGCCGACTCTAAGGATCAAAGTTAACGGGAAAATTTCCCGAACTCTTTATGACGTGCGGTATCAATATAGCAATATTTTGAAATTACGATGACAGGTGAGCATAAACATATCGGAGTAGTCAAAAATCGGTCGCTGTCGTGAAACTGCAATAGACCCGATACAGGATTGCCTTATATGCGCGTTATACGATGAACCCACTGAAATTCCCAAGGAGATACGGAATGAAGGGTTCTTTTACGCGCCGCCTGCGCGATCGCGCCATCGTCACCGGGACGATTCTCGCGATCGTCGGCAGCCAGACTGCCTACGCTACTCAACTCGCCCCAAATGACGGGGACACCGTTTCCCCGATCAAGCATGTCATCGTGATCATCGGTGAAAACCGCACATTCGACCATGTCTTCGCGACCTATCAGCCGAAGGCCGGCCAGAGCGTGCTGAATCTTCTGTCCGAAGGCATTGTCAATGCCGACGGCACGCCGGGCCCGAATTTTGCCAAGGCATCTCAGTTTGGCCAGCCGGTGCAGCATTCGGCATCCCAGACCGCCGCATTCGAGCTCGCCCCGTCGGACAAAGTTGCTTATAAGAAGCTGCCGGCACCCGGTGCCGCGGGTGCGCCGAACGCGGCAAGTCCCGATAGCCCGCCCTTCTCAAGCCTCGAAATTGCGGCCAATTACGAATATGGCCTGTATCCGGGCGATCTGAAGCTGATCACCACGGGTGCGACCGGCCTCTCTGGTACGCATGTGCCCGATACGCGCATCAAGAATGACGCCGACCTGCCGAACGGCCCGTTCCAGCTGACCTCCAAGACGCTGCCCTACGATTCCTACACCGGCAGCCCGGTGCATCGTTTCTACCAAATGTGGCAGCAAACCGATTGCTCTACTGCCCACGCGACCAAGACCAACCCGACCGGTTGCTTGTCCGACGTGTTCCCCTGGACAGAAACCACGATTGATGCCGGCACCAACGGCGCCCCGCCGGCCGCCGGTTACAATCCGAAGACCTATGTCGGCCCCGAAGGCGCGACCGCGATGGGCTTCTTCAATATGGCGACGGGTGACGTGCCCTATTTCAAGAAATTGGCCGACGACTACACGATCAGCGATAATTACCATCAGGCCGTGATGGGTGGCACCGGCGCCAACCACATCATGCTGGGCTATGCCGACGCGCTCTATTACAGCGATGCCAAGGGCAATCCGGCGACCCCGCCGAAGGGCCAGATCGAAGATCCGGATACGCAAAAGGGCACGAATAATATTTGGGTGAATGACGGCTACGGTTCGTCCGCCACCAACGAAGGCGGCAGCTATTCGAATTGTGCCGATACGACCCAGCCGGGCGTTAAGGAAGTGACCGCCTATCTGGCGACCGTCAAGGTGCCGGCGCGCTGTGAAGCCAAGGCCTATTACCTGCTCAACAACTACAATCCGGGTTATGTCGGCAACGGCACGGTCGATCCGACCGATAACGGCCCGTTCACCCTGCCGCCGGTCACCACCCCGCATATCGGCGACAAGCTGACGGCGGCTCAGGTGTCCTGGAGCTATTACGGTGAGGGCTGGAGCGACTATTCCGTCGATCCGAACGGCGCGCGCAACCCCGTCGGCTATCTCTACTGCAATATCTGCAATCCGTTCCAATATTCGACCTCGACAATGACCAGCGAAACCACCCGCGAGGCGCATATTCAGGACACGACAGCACTTTATAACGACATCGAAAACGGCATCCTGCCGGCCGTCTCGATCGTCAAGCCGAACGGCCTGAATGACGGCCATCCGGCGTCGTCCAAGCTTGATCTGTTCGAATCCTTCACCCACAAGATCATCGCCGAACTTCAGGCGAATCCTTCCCTGTGGGCGAGCACGGCGGTCTTCATCACGGTCGATGAAGGCGGCGGGTATTGGGACTCGGGCTATATCCAGCCGGTTGACTTCTTCGGTGACGGCACGCGCATTCCGCTGATCGCCGTATCGCCTTATTCTAAGGGCGGCAAGGTCGTTCATAATTACTACGACCATGTCTCGATCGATAAATTCATCGAACGCAATTGGAAGATGAAGCCGATCACGGACCGCAGCCGCGACAATCTGCCGAACCCGGTCAGCACGGCGGATAACCCCTACGTCCCGACCAATCGCCCGGCGATCGGCGATCTGTTCGAACTGTTCGACTTCAAATAATCAAATCCGACTCGCTCGGATTTTAGGGAGCCGGGGACCACGAGGTCCCCGGCTTTTTTCATGCGAGCAGCGCATCCAGTTCGGTCACATCCTCAGCCGTGCGGTGGCGGGGAACGATCAAAATCGGTGTATCGGGCGCAAAGCGTCGGATCGTTTCCGCGGTCTCCTCCGGGTGGACCGGTGACTCCACGGATTCGCTGATGATCACTGCCCGCACCGGGCAGCCCGCGGCTGCCATGACCCTCAATGCCGTCAGCGTATGGCTGATCGTGCCGAGATAACTCCCGGCAACCAGCAGCGACGGGATCTCCAGCGCCTTGATCCAGTCGAGCACCGTCTGGGTCGCGTCGAGCGGCACCATTACACCGCCGACGCCTTCGATCAGAACGATCTCTTCCGGCCCTTGCAACGCTTGGCGGGAGAACTGGATAAGCCCCGCAACATCGACCGAGCGCCCTTCGCGCGACGCGGCCATGTCCGGGGATAGGGGTGCGGCAAAGCGGAACGGCGCGATCCGGTCGAGGTCGGTCGATGGCCGACCCTGTGCCGCCAGCAGAACGCCCGGATCTGAATTCGCCCAGTCGTTTGGGTCAAAGCCGCTGACCAGCGGTTTGAACGCGGCGACGCTATGCCCCAATCGCCGTGCGCTCCTAATCAGAGCGGCGGTGATGAAGCTCTTGCCGATATCGGTCCCGGTCGCGGTGATGAAAAAGCGCGTCATGGCGCGATATCCCTCAAGAGCGGGCGTACCGCCTCAGCGAGTGCCACAATCTGCTCATCGCTATGGCCGGCCGTGAAGGTGAAGCGCAGCCGCGCTGTACCGGCCGGTACAGTCGGCGGGCGGATCGCCGCGACCAGATATCCAGCCGCACGCAAACGGTCTGATGCGGCGAGGGCAGCATCTGCCGCACCGATGATGATCGGCACGATTTGGCTTTGCGGTTCGGGGAGGTCCAGCAGCGCGGCAAACTGCCGGGCTTTAGCCAGCGGACTCGAAGCCCAGACCGGATCGGCGGCGATCAGATCAAGTGCCGTCGTCGCAGCGGCGACCGACGCGGGCGGCAGGCCGGTCGTATAGATAAATGCGCGGGCACGGCTATAGAGCAAATCGACCACGGACCGTGACGCCGCCAGATAGCCGCCATAGGAACCGAGCGCCTTGGAGAGCGTGCCCATCTGCAACGGGACGTCGTCGGGGTCTGATGGCGGCAGAATGCCGATGCCATGCGCGTCGTCCGTCATCAGCCACGCATCATAGCGGCGCGCGAGCAAGGCCATCGGCGTGATCGGCGCGAGATCGCCATCCATGCTGAACACGTGATCGGTCAGGATCAGGCAGTGGCGATGCTGACCCCGCTCGCGCTTCAGCAATTCTTCGAGATGGGCGAGATCATTATGGCGAAACACCGCCTTACGCGCCCCCGACAGGCTGGTGCCGCCGAACAGGCAGGCATGGCCGAGCGCGTCGATGAGGACCAGATCGTCCGGTCCCGCCAAGGCGGGGATGATGCTGAGATTGGCCAGATAGCCGCTGCCGAACACGATCGCCGCCTCGGTGCCTTTGAGCGCGGCAAGCCGCTCTTCCAGCCCGCGAAACAGCGGATGATTGCCGGTCACCAGCCGCGAGGCACCGGCGCCAGCGCCGTACCGTGCGGTCGCCTCGATCGCGGCCTGCTTGACCGCCGGGTGCTGCGTCAGATTGAGGTAATCATTGCAGCAGAACGAGATCAGACTCTGGCCATCCCGCGTGGCATGGATGCCGTCGGTTCGGTCGGTCTCGATCAGGCGCCGGCGCGTCTTGGCTAGATCGAGCTGGGTCAGCTTTGTCCGGCAAAATTCGTCCAAACTTGTCATGGGGACTAACAAAACAGTCAGTCGCGCGCTTGTGTCAATGGCAGCAAGTTCCGTATGGTGCGGTTGATTAACGAACTTGCCTTGGAGCGTTACCTTGCCTGACGCGTCACATCTTCCGTCGCCTGATCTCAGAACCGATTGGTCGCGCGATGAAATCGCCGCCTTGTTTGATCTGCCGTTTGCGGATCTCCTGTTTCGCGCCCAGGAAGTGCATCGCGCCCATTTTGATCCCAATCGGGTGCAGCTCTCGACGCTACTGTCGATCAAGACCGGCGGTTGCCCGGAAGATTGTGGCTATTGTTCGCAAAGCGCCAAGTTTGAAACGGGCGTTGAAGCAGAAAAGCTGATGCCGCTTGATGCGGTGCTGGAAGATGCCAAACGCGCCCGCGATGCCGGCGCCACGCGCTATTGCATGGGCGCCGCCTGGCGCAGCCCCAAGGAACGCGATCTCGAGCGGGTTTGTGCGATGATCGAGGGGGTCCGGGCACTCGGCATGGAAACCTGTGCGACGCTCGGCATGGTGAATGAGGCGCAGGCGCATCGCCTGAAGGATGCCGGGCTCGATTACTACAACCACAATATCGATACGTCGCCGGAATATTACGCCAGCGTGGTCACCACCCGTTGCTATCAGGATCGGCTGGACACGCTATCGGCGGTGCGTGATGCCGGGATCAATGTCTGCTGCGGCGGCATTGTCGGGATGGGCGAGACGCGGGCGGATCGGGTCGGGATGCTCCACACGCTGGCGACCTTGCCGTCCCATCCCGAAAGCGTGCCGATCAATATGCTGGCGCCGATGTCGGGCACGCCGCTCGGTCAGTCCGGGCCGATCGATGCGCTGGAATTTGTCCGCATGATCGCGGTCGCCCGCATCACCATGCCGCGCTCGATGGTGCGGCTGTCGGCGGGGCGCGAGGGGCTGTCGGACGAGGCGCAGGCGCTGTGCTATCTGGCCGGCGCCAATTCGATCTTCTTCGGGCCGCGGCTGCTGACCACCGGTAATCCGGCGCGGGCCGAGGATGACAGTCTGTTCCGCCGTTTGGGCATTGAGCCGATGGCGCTGGCGAGACAATGACCCAAGGGACGGCGCCGTCATCGGTTTGGCGGCCCTATACCCAGATGAAGCATGCGGCGCCACCGCCCAAAGTGGTGGCGACGCAGGGCGTTCGGCTGGTGCTGGATGATGGAAGGCAGCTGATCGACGGCACCTCCTCCTGGTGGACGGCATGCCACGGCTATAATCATCCGGCGATCGCGGCCGCTGTCGCGGCGCAGCTTCAGACCATGCCGCATGTCATGTTCGGCGGCCTCACCCATGAGCCGGCCGAACGGCTTGCGCGCCGGCTGGCGGCGCTGCTGCCGGGCGATCTCGATCATGTATTCTTCAGTGATTCCGGGTCTGTAGCGGTCGAGGTGGCGCTCAAAATCGCCGTGCAATATTGGCTGAATCGCGGGGTTTCGGGGCGCCAGCGCTTCATGGCGTTCCGGGATGGGTATCACGGCGACACGCTGGGCGCGATGGCGGTGACCGATCCCGAGGGCGGCATGCATGCACGGCTCGGCGCCTACCTGCCGAAGCAGATCGTGGCGACAGTGCCGCGCGACGCGGCCTCGATTCAAGCATTCGACGCGCTGCTCGACCGGCATCGGTCCGAGATCGCTGCGGTGATTATCGAACCGCTGGTCCAGGGTGCCGGCGGTATGAAATTCCATACGCCCGAGACACTTAGGATCGTCAGCGCGCTCTGCCAGCGCCATGGCGTGCTGCTGATCCTTGACGAGATCATGACCGGTTTCGGGCGGACCGGAACGATGTTCGCGGCCGAGCAGGCCGGGATCGTGCCGGATCTTATCTGCCTGTCCAAGGCGCTGACCGGGGGGACGATCAGTCTGGCGGCGACTGTAGCCCGGACGCCGATCTTCGAGGCATTTCTGTCGGATGATCCTGCGGCGGCACTGATGCATGGGCCGACCTTTATGGCCAATCCGCTGGCCTGCGCGGCTGCCAATGCCTCGCTCGATCTCTTCGAACGGGAACCCCGCCTCGATCAGGTGCGGGCGATCGAGGCGCAGATGCGGGCGGCGCTGGAACCGTGCCGGAGGCTGCCGGGCGTTGTCGATGTGCGTGTCATGGGCGCAATCGGCGTGGTCGAGAGAGGCAATGGGCAGGATTTGGGAGCGCTGCGGCGGCGATTGGTGGAATTTGGCGTCTGGGTGCGGCCGTTCGGCAATATCCTTTACCTGATGCCGCCCTTCGTCATCGAGCCGGCGGATCTGGACACGCTGTGTCAGGCGGTGCGGCGCGTGGCGAGCGACCTTACCGGTTAGCCTCGGCGAGGAACCGCTTGATCAGTGCCGGGTCTTTCATCCCCGGCGCCGTCTCCACCCCCGACGACACATCGACCGCTGCCGCACGCGTCTCGGCCGCAGCGGCCCGGACATTCTCCGGCGTCAGGCCGCCCGCGAGCAGCCACGGCACCGGCCATTGCCGATCCGCCAGCAGCGACCAGTCGAAGCGGATCCCGTTGCCGCCGGGCAAACTCGATTGTGGCGTGGGCTTGGTATCGAACAGCAGCAGATCGACCGTGCCGAACCAGCGCACCGCACCCGCGAGATCGTCGGGGCCGGCAACGCCGATCGCCTTCATGATTTTCTTGCCGGTGCGCTGACGGATCTGGGCGCATCGTTCCGGCGTTTCGGCGCCATGTAGCTGGAGCAGATCCAGCGGAACCGTGTTGACGATCCGATCGATCGTTGCATCATCCGCATCGACCACGAGACCGCAACGCTCGATCCCGCGCGGCACCAGCTGCGCCAGATCGGCGGCGCGGCCGGGCGTGACCCAGCGCGGGCTTTTGGCGAAGAACACGAACCCGATCATGGCCGCGCCATATTGGCAGGCAGCCTCGACCGTCGCTTCGGTCGAGAGACCACAGATCTTAACGGCGACCATGATCGCCTTAGGCCGCGAGGGATTCGGCGATGTCGCGGGCGGCGCGTTCGGGGTTGGCGGCGGCGGTGATCGGGCGGCCGATGACGATATGGGTGGCACCCGCCAGCATGGCCTCGCCGGGGCTCATCACCCGCTTTTGATCACCCTTGGCGACGCCGACCGGGCGGATCCCCGGCACGACCAGGATGAAATCCGGGCCACATTGACGGCGCAGCAGCGTCACCTCATGCGGCGAACAGACCACGCCATCGAGGCCGCTCTCTTGCGCCAGCGCGGCAAGGCGCTGCGCCTGAGCCGCGGCCGGCCCCTGCTGCCCAACCGCCTGGAGATCCGATTCATCGAGACTGGTGAGGACGGTGACACCCAGCAACCGGATCCGCCGCCCCCCGGCCTCGGCCGCAGCATCCGCCGCCGCGCGCATCATCGCCCGGCCGCCGGCCGCATGGACCGTGACCAGATAGGGCTCAAGATTGGCCACCGACCGAATGCCGCCCGCCACCGTATTGGGGATATCGTGCAGCTTCAGATCAAGAAACAGCGGCCGCGACCCGGCTACCTGACGGACTCCTTCGGGGCCCATCCGGCAGAAAAACTCAAGACCGAGCTTGATGCCGCCGACATGCGGGCCGGCCGCGATGGCCAGCGCACGCGCCTTTGCCGGATCGGCCGTGTCGATCGCGACAAAGACCGGATTTGAAATGGAAGGTGACGTGTTCATAGTCATTCCCTTGCGCCGAGACGGCGGGAAGTTCAAGGGAGAATGCGCAAATATCAACCACGCAGATTTCGGGGCAGCTTCGCCCGTCAATCTGCGTGGGTGGAAGCGGTCAAATCAGGCGGCCAACGGCTTGATCAGCGTCTCGGAAACATGGGTCGCGCGGGCGCGGATCGGGGCGAACGCATCGTTCGCGACCTGCACGCTAATCTCACCGATCTTGGTCGAGCCGGCGACCAGCGTCTCGTAAGCCGACTTGGCCTGACCGACCTGGAACTGAACCACTTCCTGCAATGACTTCGCCGCCAGCGCGGTCTTGCTCACCTGCGACGCGGCATCGATCTGCGCCTGAGTCTGCGCGATGACCTCGTGCGAAATCTGCTGCGTCCCCTTGATCAGCGCGGTTTGGACTTGGACCAAAGCTTCAAAATTGGCCTTGTGGAAGTCGATGATGGCTTCGAAGTTCGGCAGAAATTTCGCGAATGTATCGGTCATGGCGGGCTCCTTGGATGGCTATATCGCACTGCACCATTTCTATTTAAGACAGAGCCAGCCTGCCGTCAAGAGGAGTTATGGTGCAGTGCACAATAATCGGAAATTCGTCTTCCCTCCCCTTGATGGGGAGGGTGGCGCGCCAGCGACGGGTGGGGTGGTGCCACAGCCGCCGTTCGTGCAGATCCAGTCCGGCGTTTCAACCCTTGCGGCAACATTCCCCCACCCGTCGCTTGCGCGCCACCCTCCCCACGAAGGGGGAGGGAAAGGTACTCTAGGCCTAGTCAGGCGACTGGGCCCGTCTTACACAAATAAAATCAATGTGCTAACCTGATCTCATCAACCGCGTGACACGGCCTGCCTGGCATATACAAAGCGAGCCAACCCATGTTCGACGAACCCGGTTATCCAAGTGACCCCAACGATGACGCCGCCGCGCCCACGCTCTACACGTTCGTTTATTGCAGTCGTGCCGCCGATGGCGTGGACGACGCCGAGGTCAACCGCCTCATCGAGTCGGCGCAACGCCACAATCTCACCTGCGGCATCACCGGGGTGCTCGTTTTCGGCAGCGGCGTCTTCTTCCAATGGATCGAGGGGCCGGCATCCGCGGTGCGGAAGCTGATCGCGAGCTTGCACGGCGATCCGCGCCATTACGATATCGTCTCGCTGGACGAGAGCGAGGAAAAGCGCGAGCGTCTATATCCGAATTGGCAGATGGAGCGGGTCGGTGCCGACGACATCCGCGAAGTGCTCCAGGATGCGCTCGAAAGCGCCGAAGACGAGAGCAATATCGCAGCACTGAAACGTATTCTCGATCACCTGGCTACACGGTCGCTGGGTTCGCTTGGGCGAGCTAATTAGGGTCGGCAACTGGAATTACGGGTCGCACACTCTCTCCGCCTTCATCGAAAAGACCGATATACGCCGCATACCGAAAGCGCCGGTTCCGGCTTTGCCCGGTCATTTCCTCCAGCACACCGATCTCGACCAGCCGGTCAACCAGCTTGTTCGCGGCGGGGTAGGTGAAGCCGATCAGGTCGCGAATGTCGTTCACCGACAGAATCGGCCGTTCATAGAGATGTTCGAGAACGCGATGGCCGTTGCCGGCCGCGCGTCCGAGCCGGTCTGCGATAAGAAAGCGGTGGGTCTCGCGCAGGCTTAAAATGCGTCGGGCGGTTTCCGCGGCCTGTGCGCTGACCTCCGAAATACCTTTGAGGAAGAAGGCGAGCCATTCTTCCCAGGCGCCATGATCGCGAATGGCTTGCAGGAGCTCGTAATACTGTGTGCGGTGCTGTTTCAGGTAATAGGACAGATACAGGACCGGCTTCTGAAGCACCCCGCTATTCATCAGCAGAAAAGCGATCAGGAGACGACCGACCCGGCCGTTGCCGTCCAGAAAGGGGTGAATCGTTTCAAATTGGGCATGCGCAAGGCCAATGCGGATCAAGATCGGTAGATCGTCTTCCTGGTGCAGGAATTTTTCCAGGTCACCGAGCGAAGTCGGCACAATCTCGGGCGGCGGCGGGATGAAGGTGGCTTCGCTTAACGTACAGCCGGCGGGGCCAATCCAGTTCTGACTGACGCGCAACGCGCCGGGTGTCAGATGGTGGCCACGGACACCGGCGAGCAGTTTCTCATGGATTTCGCGAATGAGCCGAATCGAGACCGGCAACGCGGACAGGCGAGACAGCCCATGGTTCATAGCGGCCACGTAGTTAATGACCTCATCAACGTCTTTCGGCGCTTCGGGCGCGTAAAGCTTCGCCTCGGCGGCCAGAAGATCCTGTAACGAGCTTTGCGTGCCTTCGATCTGGCTGGAAAGGACGGCCTCTTTGCGCACATACATCAGGACGAAAAGGTCTGGGTTCGGCAGGATTTGGATGGAGCCGTCAAGCCGGCCCAACGCGAGATCCGCCTGTGACAAGAGGCGCTGCAACTCACCCGTCAATTGGATCGGCGGCTCAGGCGGGAGGCGTGACGGGACAAAGGCGCGATAGCCCCGCAACTGCTTCTGGTAGGAGCCGGCGCGCCGCTCATGCGCTGGATCGCCCGCGCCTTGTGATTCTGTGACTTGCATATGGGCCCAAATTCATTCCATACGTAACGCTGCCTTGCATATGGAGCCGATTCATTTCCTTATGCAAGGCAGCGTTCAATATGGCGGCAGATTACATGACGCTGCGATCAACAATGCTGGCGTTGGGTACGCAAACGAGGGGTCAAGGGAATGAGTGCGCTGTCACCGTTTCCCACTGTCACCGTTTCTCCCCAAGCCTCGGAAGGTAAAATTCAATGTTCGTCGAGTCTGAATAAGTAATTTACTGTTTTTTCATATCCCTAAAACACAATACAAGAGTTACCAAAGCTGGAACAATCCCAACAGGATATACATAATGCTGAACAAAGTCTGGCATTGGTTGACCAGTACCTAAATTAAATGCTACATCAAATATCTTAATACTTAAAAACATTCCTGCACCTGTAACGATAATACTCAAGAATGCTAGAATGTTTCGCGCAAATTGACCTGAGTTAATAAGAAGTTTTTCAAAAACCACCATAATAAAAGTGCTCACGAGGCAAATCACGCCACATACAATCCCAAAATGAGATTGGGTTAGCGATATTAGCCAAGCAGGGAGAGGCGTCGGAGGCATTTTCTTATTTACCTTAAATCACGCAACATCGAATTCACCTTGGAGCGAGACCTGCCAACAAATTACTCAAAAGGTTTGAAGCCGGAGAGGGGACGCCTGAGACGACACCCGAGCCCAATTGGCCATCACCATATGGAGCAGCTGCTTCCAATGCTCCGCCCGTTAGTGCTCCGGAAAGAAAGCTCCCCACCGGGCAGAATTACGGCAGAATTACGGTGCCGCTTCACTTAATTCCCGTCACATTCGTCACCGTTTTTACGAAGCTGCAAAATTGCCGATCTCGACGGAACGGTCGGGGAAAGTGGCGGTGATATGCAACTCACCGCCCATCGCTGCGATCAGGTCGCGTAATGTGCTGACCTTCATGTCGGGCCGACGGACGAGCTTGGAGATCGCCGGCTGCTGTACCTCCATCAGGGTCGCCAGCTCCTCCTGGCTGAGGCCAAGCCCTTCTCGGAGTTGCTCCAAGCTGACCATTTCAGCCGCGAGCTTTGCCTTGCGCGCTTCGTTCGCCGCGAGACGTTGAGGGCTCCAGCCCATTTCGAGGTCGGAGAACGGGCGATGTCCGCTCATTTCAACAGTCCTTCCTGCTTCAATTCCTTCAGATACACGTCGTAGAGTTCGTCGGCGACCGGAATCATCCGTTCATAGAAACGGTGGGCAGACACCGTTTTTAGGATTTTAATGTTTCTTAATATCCGTAAGACACAACAGAAGAGTAATAAAAGCTGGAAATATTCCAACATCATACATATAATGCACAACAAAGTCTGGCGTTCCTTGACCAAATCCCAAATTAAATGCCGATCGAAATAATTGAAGGCTCAAAAACATACCCCCACCCGTAATGAAAATACTCAAGAATACTAGAGTTTTTCGTGCAAATTGCCCTGAATTAATGAGAATTTTCTCAAAAACTACCATAATAAATGTACTCACAAAACAAATTACGACACATACCATCCCGAAATGAAATTGGGTTAGCGATGTTAGCCAACCAGGGAGAGGTGTCGGGGGCATTTATATCATCTAGCCTAAATCACCAGCGGGGACTCTGATTTGGGTGACGCTCCAGCCAATTCCTACCACCGCCGAAGCGGCACCACCCCACCCGTCGCTGGCGCGCCACCCTCCCCATCGAGGGGAGGGAAAGAGGACGTTCCTATGCCTCGACGTGTTGGTCTAGGTCAGTGCCAAGGATCGCCCTTGAGGCGCGCTCTTCGCCTCGGCGCGGGCGGTCGCCAGTTCGGCTTCGAGGGTACTCACTTGCCGGGTCAGCCGGCGCTGCCGCGCGCGCAACGTACCGCGCCGCAGCCAGCCGCTGATGAGGCCGGCGAGATAGCCCAGCACCAGCGCGACCAACACCGCGACTCCCAGCGGCACGCTCACCATATCCGGCATCGGCCAGATCCCGAGTCCAACGCTCTGATCGTTGGAGGCGGCGAAGATCGCAGCGATCAGACACAGAAGCGCCAGCCCGCCGCCATAGAGCACCCGCTTCATTTGTCGTCCATGTTCAGCCGGTCGCGCAGCTGTTTGCCGGTCTTGAAGAAGGGGACATATTTCTGGTCGACCGAGACGCGATCACCGGTTCGCGGGTTGCGGCCGACGCGGGCGTCGCGTTGCTTGACGGAGAAGGCGCCGAAGCCGCGCAATTCGACGCGATTGCCTTGGGCCAGCGCGTCGGCGATCTGGTCGAAAATCGTCGTGACGATCTTTTCGACGTCCCGTTGGTAAAGATGCGGATTGCCCTCGGCAAGCCGTAAGATCAGCTCGGACTTGGTCATCGGCCAGCCTCTAGCGTCTTTTTGGTCGGGCAGGGAATCCGCCCAGATGTTTGGCAGGGTGCCAAACACCACGCTACCGGTCAAGCTGCGGATGTAAAAGACTTTTCATGAAAAAACCGGCCTATGCGAGCATAGGCCGGCTGTGTGCAGTGCGTTTTATTGGGTGCGTCGCACCCAATAAGCCGTTGAGCTTTACGCGTCGGTCTTGTCAGTCCGGGCGCGCATTGCCGCACCAAGGATGTCACCGAGGCTGGCGCCTGAATCGGACGAGCCGAATTCAGCCATCGCCTTTTTGTCTTCGTCGACTTCACGGGCCTTGACCGATAGCGTGAGCTTGCGGGTCGCCTTGTCGATCGCGGTGACCTTGGCATCGACCTTTTCGCCGACGGCGAAGCGGTCGGGCCGCTACTCGCTGCGTTCACGCGACAGCTCGGCCTTGCGGATGAAGCCCGGCATGCCGTCCGGCGTGTTCACGTCGAGGCCGTTCTCGGTGACCTGCGTCACGGTTACGGTGACGATCTCGCCCTTCTTCAGCTTCTGCAGGCCTTCTTCGAACGGATCATCCGAAAGCTGCTTGATGCCGAGCGAGATGCGCTCCTTTTCGACATCCACGTCCAGAACCTTGACGCGGACAGTGTCGCCCTTCTTGTAGTCGTTGACGGCTTCTTCGCCGGCCTTGGCCCAGTCGAGGTCCGAGAGATGAACCATGCCGTCGATATCACCCGGCAAGCCCACGAAGAGACCGAACTCGGTGATGTTCTTGACCTCGCCATCGAGTTCTGCACCCACCGGATGCTGCTCGACAAACGCTTCCCACGGATTGGCCAGCGTCTGCTTCAGGCCCAGCGAGATGCGGCGCTTCTGCGGATCGACATCGAGCACCATGACTTCGACTTCTTGCGAGGTCGACACGATCTTGCCCGGATGGACGTTCTTCTTGGTCCAGGACATTTCGGACACATGGACGAGACCCTCGACCCCCGGCTCCAGCTCGACGAACGCGCCGTAGTCGGTGATGTTGGTGACGCGACCCTTGTAGCGAGCGCCCGACGGGTATTTGAGATCGACGCCTTCCCACGGATCGGCTTCGAGCTGCTTCATGCCGAGCGAGATGCGCTGTGTATCCGGGTTGAACCGGATCACCTGCACCTTGACCGACTGGCCGATATTCAGCGCCTCGGATGGGTGGTTGATGCGGCGCCAGGCGATGTCGGTGACATGGAGCAGGCCATCGACGCCGCCCAGATCAACAAACGCACCGTAATCAGTGATGTTCTTGACCACGCCGTTGAGGATCTGGCCTTCCTTGAGGTTGGCCACCAGCTCCGAGCGGGCCTCGGCGCGGCTCTCTTCAAGCACGGCGCGGCGCGACACGACGATATTGCCGCGCGAGCGATCCATTTTCAGGATCTGGAACGGCTGCGGCGTACCGATTAGCGGCGTGATGTCGCGAACCGGGCGAATATCGACCTGGCTGCCCGGCAGGAACGCCACGGCGCCGGAGAGATCGACGGTGAAACCGCCCTTGACCCGGCCGAAAATCACGCCGGTGACGCGCTCATTGGCCTGGAAGTTACGCTCGAGCAGGGTCCACGCCTCTTCGCGGCGGGCCTTTTCGCGGCTCAGCTGCGCTTCGCCGTGCTTATCTTCCATGCGTTCGAGAAAGACTTCGACGATATCGCCGACCTTGATCTCGGGCAGTTTGCCGCCGGTGGCGAATTCCTTGAGCGGGACGCGGCCTTCGGATTTGAGGCCGACATCGACCAGAACATTGTCATTCTCGACGGCGATCACCATGCCGCGAACCACGGTGCCTTCCAGGCTGTTACCGGATCCCAGCGTCTCGTCGAGCAGGGCCGCGAAATTTTCCTTTTCGAAGCTCTCAGCGTGCAGTGCAGAAGCCATAGACTTTCCTCGATCCCCACTAGAAAGATCGGCTCGCCGAGGATCAGGACGAACCGGACGACCGCCGACTGGATCGGGCGCGGCGGTGAAAACCCGTCAAAGCGCGAAAAAGAGCGCACAGTCGCTATCCGGCGACCGCTGCCCCGCATGTCCTGCTCTGAATGTGCGGCGATCTATACGCTTCGGAGCGGCTGGCCGCAACCCCTAGAGCGCCAAAGGCCTTATTCTCTCCCTCCCCCTTGTGGGGAGGGTGGCGCGGAGCGACGGGTGGGGGTCGCACCGCTGCCGGATAGGCGCCCGCCAATCAAACCAACCGCGAGATCAAACACCGCATCGGCGGTAAGGTTGCTGGTATCGACCAACACCGCATCATCGGCCTGGCGCAGCGGCGCGGTGCTGCGGCCGGAATCGCGTTCATCCCGCACGCGGATGTCCTCCAGCACCGCCGCATAATCGACCTTCTCGCCGCGGGCGCTGAGTTCGGTCGCGCGGCGAATGGCGCGCACCTCGGGGCTGGCGGTCACGAACAGCTTCGCCTGCGCCTCTGGACAAATCACCGTACCGATATCGCGCCCGTCCAGCACAGCGCCAGGCGGCGTGGTTGCAAAGCGCCGCTGAAACGCCAGGAGCGCGGCGCGAACACCGGGATGGGCTGCGACTTGCGAGGCGGCTCTGCCGACATCCTCGGCACGCAGCCTTGGATCATCGAGGCTTGCGGGATCGAGCGACGCAGCCGCTTGTTCAGCGGCGACCGGATCGGCCGGATCGAGCGCCGCCTTCAGCACATCGCGACCGACCGCCCGGTAGAGGCTGCCCGTGTCGATATGGGCGAGGCCGAAATGTGCCGCGAGACGCCGCGCCAGCGTGCCCTTGCCGGACGCGGCCGGCCCGTCGATCGCGATGATGAAGGCGCTCATGCCGGCTCGATTGCGGCGCCGAGACCGCGCATCAGATCGGCAAAGCCGGGAAAGCTGGTATCGATCGTTGTCGCATCGTCGATCGCGACCGGTTGCCGCGCGGCGGTGCCCAGCACCAAAAACGCCATGGCGATGCGATGATCGAGTTCGGCCTTGATATAACCGCCGCCCGGCGGGGGGCCGGCATGGCCGGTGACGGTCAGCGTATTGTCTTCGACGTTGACGGTGACGCCGCAGGCCACAAGGCCGCGGGCGATCGCCGCAAGCCGGTCGCTTTCCTTCACTTTGAGCTCTTCGAGCCCTAGCATGATCGTGTCGCCATCCGCCGCCGCTGCCGCCACGGCCAGGATCGGATATTCGTCGATCATGCTGGCGGCGCGCGCGGCCGGTACGGTGATGCCTTTGAGACGGCTCGACCGGACCCTGAGATCCCCGACCGGCTCATCGCCGCAGAGCCGTGGATTCAGGATCTCGATCGACCCGCCCATCTCGATCAGCGTATCAATGAGGCCGGTGCGCAGCGGGTTGAGCCCGATATTGTCGAGCACGATGTCCGATCCCTCGGACAAGAGCGCCGCAACCATCGGAAACGCTGCCGAGGATGGATCGGCCGGCAGGTCGAGATCGGCCGGCTTCAGTTCCGGCTGACCGTCGAGCACGATGCGCCGCCCGCCATCCGGCAGGATCTCGACGGCGACATTGGCCCCGAAATGGCGGAGCATGCGCTCGCTGTGATCCCGTGTTGCGACCGCCTCGCCGACGATGGTCTGGCCCGGCGTATTGAGGCCGGCCAGCAGCACGGCCGACTTCACCTGCGCCGACGGCACCGGCACATGATATTCGATCGGCATAGGATGCTCAGCACCGGTCACGGCGAGCGGCAGCAAGCCGCCGCGGCGGCCGACGAACCCTGCGCCAAACTGAAGGAGCGGTGTCGTCACCCGCGCCATCGGCCGGCGGCATAAAGAGGCATCGCCGCTGAAGATCGCGGTGATCGGATGGGTCGCCACCAGCCCCATCATCAGCCGCGCGCCAGTCCCTGAATTGCCGAAATCCAGAATTTCAGCGGGTTCCCGCAGCCCGCCGACCCCGACGCCATCGACGATCCAGGTGCCGTCATCCAGCCGTTCGACACGGGCACCCAGCGTCGCCACGACGGCCGCGGTGCGCCGCACATCATCGCCATCGAGCAGTCCGGTAATGCGGGTCTGCCCCACCGCAAGCGCGCCCAAAATCAGCGCGCGGTGGGACATGGATTTATCGCCCGGCACGGTCACGCGGCCGGTCAACGCATGACCGGCGCGGGCCGTCAGGGGAAGCAATTCAGCCGTCACAGGAAAAAAACTCCGCTCGGTTTTTGTCGTTGCCAGGGTGCCATCGGCATTTTGGTTTTGACAGGGGCCGTCGATCATGGCAATTGCCGCCGTTCGCATCTCACCCCCACATCACCAGACGGAGCATCCGGTGGCCAATCCCGAATGGGGCACCAAACGCATTTGTCAGAATTGCGGCGCCAAATTTTACGATCTGCAACGCGAGCCGATCGTCTGTCCGAAATGCCATACCGAGTATGATCCGGAGGCGTTTTTGAAGACGCGGCGTGCCCGGACACCGGTCGCGGCGGATAAGGAAGCAGCCCCGATTGTCGCCGCGGGCGATGTCGAGCTCGATGCTGACGAGGTCGAGATCCCGGACGACGAAGAAGGCGCGGTGGTTGCCGCCGGCACCGACGAAGAGGATGAGGATCTGATCGAAGACGCCTCTGAACTCGGCGAGGACGAGGACGACATGGCCGAAGTCATCGAGAATGTCGATGATGAGGAGGACCGGTAGAGCGCGATGATTTAAGGCCGGGTCGGCCTTAAATCTGAAGCGCTCTCAAGTTCATATCTAGCCGCGGCCTTCCTGCATCGGCGCCCCGACAAAAATGGTGCTTGCGTCGGGGGCTGCTGCTTCGCTAGGGTCCGGCTCCTGATTTTCGGCGAGCCGAAAACGGCGCGGGGTCATAGCTCAGTTGGTAGAGCGCTACAATGGCATTGTAGAGGTCGTCGGTTCGATTCCGACTGGCTCCACCAGTTTTTCAAAGGGTTGCGGGAAGCGAAAAACAGGACCAGTCTCGACAGGCAGCCGGCCGATGATGGCGCGAAGGTCCTGGATATAGGCGTCGATCGCCCGGACTGCCTGGGCCAGACTGCTTCGAAAACTGTCTTTGGTCAGGCGACTTTGATTTCCTTAATGAAGTGAGTGACCTGGGCCGCCAACGCGTCGGATTGCCGGGAAAGCAAAGAAGCCGCCCCCAATACCTGGGTTGCAGCAGTGCCGGTCGAGGTCGCGGCTTCCCGTACATTTGTGATATTGGCGGAGACTTCTTCGGTGCCGCGCGCCGCTTCCTGGATGTTGCGGGCAATTTCCTGGGTAGCCGCACCTTGTTGTTCAACAGCGGAGGCGATGGCCGATGCTGTTTGATTGATGTCTACGATCATCCCGATAATGCCGCTGATCGCGGAGACCGCCTCCTTGGTCGCATTTTGGATCGTTGTAATCTGTGCCGAAATACGCGTCGTCGCCTTGGATGTTTGTACGGCGAGCGACGTCACCTCCGACGCCACGACGGCAAAGCCCTTACCGGCTTCGCCCGCCCGCGCGGCCTCGATCGTCGCATTGAGCGCTAAAAGATTGGTCTGACTGGCGATTTCCTGGATCAGCGTCACGACCTCACCGATATCCCGGACGTCCGAGGCGAGCGATGCCACAGTCGCATCGGCATGGCGTGCCCCTGTCACTGCTTCCGTTGCCATCTGGGAGGATTGCGATACTTGTCGGCTGATTTCCGAAATCGATGACGACAGTTCTTCAGTGGCGGTTGCTACGGTCTGGACATTGACCGATGTCTGTTCGGCCGCTGCGGCAACGGCACCCGATTGCATGCTGGTTTCTTCCGCGGTCGTCGCCATCGTCTGGGCCGTTGCACTCATCTCCGCCGCGGCGGCGGCAACCGATTGAATGGCTGTGGCGCTACTGGCCTCAAACGATGCGGTCGCGGCGTCGAGATGCTGTGCCCGGCGGATGGTTGCTTCAGTCCCGGCCGCCTCCGCATCCGCCAGCCGCTTTGCTTCGATCGCGGCATTTTTGAAAGATTGCAGCGATTGGGCAAGCAAACCGATCTCGTCGCGGCGTTCAACGCCGGTCACAGCGATCTCCAAGTCACCGCTGGCCAATCGGCCCATCATATCGCATATCCGACCCAGCGGGACGGAGATCATGAACACTGATATCCAGCCGAGCAAACTTACACTGATCAAAAGGCCCAATGTTGCCGAGACGATCAGAATGGTCTCGGTTTGTCCGGCGACTATTTCCGCGTGATTTTTGGCGTCAGCCAGATCGGTCTCGTTCGCCGCGACGCGCGCATCGACAAGAGCTGACATTTTCGCCCGCCGGTCACGCCCCTCCTCGGCCGAAAGCTTGAAGGCTTCCGCACTTTTATTATCCAAGGCCAGGGCAACCACCTTATCCGATAGAGTCAGATAATCCATTGTGGCTTCTTGTAGGGAAACATAGAGACTGCGCTGCTCGGTATTTTCGGCAAGTGTGAGCAGTTTGGTTATGTGTGACTCGATAAGTGCTTTGTCCTTCGTGTAGCGGTCGGCATATTTTTTTACCTCGTCCGGACGGGTTTCTATGGTTATATTCTTTGTTAAAATCGCAGCGTCATTCAATGAAGCCAGTAATCGTAGCGTTGTCGACAGGCGAAGCGCCGAACCATCGACGATTTGTGTCGTTTGGTGGGACAATTTATCAAGGTTGTTTATCGATAAAGCAACGATACTTATAGCGATGAGTATCAAGAAGATTATCGGTGCTGCAAGTTTGCTTATAACGCGCGCATTGGCAATCCAACTAAGCATTTTTATCACCACTGAGTACAGCGCGACACAATTTTTATAAGAAAAAATTCGAATGAATCTGCGTGTCTAGGTGCGCACACTATCAAAATATGCCGATTTGGATTGGTTGTCACTAGACATTTCTAACAAAGAAGTATCATGCGATAACCGTATTAAATAATAACTGCCGAAATTGCAGTTTTTATTCCCTCCTATGTGGAGTTGCAATTTGGAATTAGGATCGGCCCAATGGCCGACGAGTTGGACGCCCCGAGTTAGTGCGGCAGGCCGAGATGCTGCTGCATAAATTCAACAACACGTTCGGATTCGCGTTGGCGCAGGACCGGGTCTGACAGCATGTGTGTGCCCGGCATCAGCAGGAGGTCGTACGGCTTGCCGGCGCTCAACAAGGCGCCGGTCAGTTTCAGCGTATTTTCGAAATAGACATTATCGTCGGTCACGCCATGGATCAGCAGCAGCGGGCGGCGCAGCTGCTCGACATAAGTCAGGACGTTGCTGATCCGATAGCCGTCCGGGTTCTGCGCCGGATGCTCGAGATAGCGCTCGGTATAGCTCGTGTCATAGTCTTGCCAATCGACGACCGGCGCGCCGGCGACGCCGGCCGCAAAAATATCCGGACGGCGCATCGTGGCCATCGCCGCGAAATAGCCACCGAATGACCAGCCCTCGACGCCGACACGCGCGAGATCCATCTGCGGCACGTGCTGCGCCAGCGCCAGCAAGCCATCGATCTGATCCTGCAGCGGGATATCGATCGCATTGCCGCGCACCGCCCGCAGCCAGGCGCGGTCCCGACCCGGCGTGCCGCGATTATCCAGCGTCACCACGATGAAGCCGCGGTCGGCGATACATTGCCGTTCGAACGATTGACGAGGGGAGGCCATCACCATCTTGGCGGCCGGCCCGGCATATTCGGACAGAATCACCGGGTAATGCCGCGTCGGATCGAACTGACGCGGGCGCACCACCAGCGCATCGAAGCCGCGCTCGCCGACCGACAGATACTCGACATTCGGGATGAACGGCGGCGTCGCTGCGTGAGAGGGCAGGGTCGTGATCTGTTTGCCGTCCCGCCCCAAAAGGTCCGCGCCTTGCGTGCCATTGGCGAGCGTGAAGCGATGCGCGAAGACGTCGTGCTGATCGCCCAAACCGGCGCTGTGCAGACCCCGCGCGGCGGTCAGCTTGACCGGCGCCCCGCCGGACACGGGTAGTTTCCAGATTTCCCGCGAGAGACGGTCGGTGCTGCCCTCGACCAGGA
>Ga0116229_10005256_pt1 | contig 21170 bp, 16 predicted proteins | sample S1TSphgellanicum_3_FD_87313 | JGI IMG/M metagenome (GOLD analysis project Ga0116229, IMG submission 87313) | Host-associated microbial communities from peat moss isolated from Minnesota, USA - S1T2_Fc - Sphagnum magellanicum MG | ecosystem: Host-associated > Plants > Peat moss > Unclassified...
CTCTAGTTCTATTGGGCCTTTCACTAACCCCCTCACCCTACTTCATAAATTCCCAGCGTTCTTGCTACTTGCCAATTACTAATACTAGACCAATGTTTTGTCGCACACCATGAACTCTGGTGTTTGTTTTTCTTTCCCCAGCCTTCTAGAGATTTCTCATCCCTACTTCCACCAGTAAGGTTCCAAAACTATGGTTTATCCACTCTTTGCTATAGAAAAGAACTAACCCAACTAATATCGTATTTTAGACAACGAAACCCCCCCCCTCACACCTTGTGCACACTCATCAACCCCTATTCTAACACAAAGTTGTTAAACCCCCCTAATAACTTCACCACACTCAGATATTCCTAACCCAATTTTTAAATATTGAGACTACTAGCCATGGCCATGTCGGTAGAGCTCACACCCCTATTGTTGGATCATTTTCTAAACTAGTAGTCATTTTATTCATGCTCTTGATCTTAATCTCATGATGCCTTTCAAGTTTTCATAAAACCACTCCTTTAGTTGTTGGCACATTTAGGTTTTTAGTGGTCAAAGGTAAGCTAGCAATTTCAACAGAATCACCTAGAGGTTTCAAGTTGCAAACATTTGGGGTATGTTGTAATAGAAAATTTTGCATCATTGTAGGTGATTCAAGGTTAGTAGGTGCAACAACCATGGGGGTCACATTAAGAACTGCTAATGATTTGTCTACATTTATTGCTACACAAACAAATGTTACATGTGTAGGCTTAGGGAGGGGATCACTTGTAGGAACATGAATTACATCATAAGGAACAAGGAAAGTAGCCACATCAAAGTTTAGAGGGTTGTCTTCCTTATTAGACAACACATGGGCTTCTTCAATGTTGTTTGAGTCTTTGGAAGTGATCGTTGTTGGTGATTGGGAAACCAACGAAAATGACTCAATTACAAGCGCTTGCCCTTGCACCTTTGGTGTATTCCTAGGCCCAATGCCATTATTTGACCTTGAAGATAAATCTAGAATTGGAATATAGCTATAAGTTGGGCCCACTATAACCAACATGGATTCAAACATAAATATTGATATAAACCTACACATAGTTTATCATATGTCTAAAACCTCCTTATTTCATTAAAAAATTTAATTATACCTTATGCATGAAAATACTTGGCAATACACATAGAAAAAACTACAAGTTCAATTCTCAAGTGCATGCATAATATCTTGTGTTATTTGTAGCCTTGCAATCTACTTGGAAAGTCTAAAGTCTACTTTTAATATAATTGAATTACTTGTGCAGTTGTTGCTACTTAAAAAAAAATACTTGTTTTACTTGTAACTGATACCATTCTACTTGAAAGGTGTAGAATCTACTTTCAGTATAATTGAATTACTTGTGAAATACAACTTATTTACTTGTGAAGCAATTGTTACTTGAAGAAAAGACATGTTCTACTTATACCCCTTACCATTGTACTTGAAAGGTTTACATGTACCCTTACCACTTTGCTTGCTCTACTTGCACCCTTACCACTTTATTTGGACAATTTACAACCAATATTTTCATTTAACCAATTCATGTTATACTTGCAAAATAATAAGAACAATAACCAAAATGCATGTCCTACTTGTACACAAGTACCTAATATTTGGAATATCTACTTGAAATTACATGACCAACTAGTCCTCCTTGTAAGAAAGTAGGGTTAATAAACAAAATGCTTGTCATATTTTTTACCCTTATTATATTACTTGGAGGATGTATAACCTATAGTTGAATTGTTCAACTAATTCTCCAACTTGTAAACCATTATAACTACTTGAAGCTCATTTGATGTCATGACACAACCATAGGAGTGAATGAGTGACCAACATACTATTCTATTTTGAAAAAAAAAAATTCTAGCTTCAAGTCACATGTGGCATTGGGTAGAGTGTAAATGTGTAGCATAAGTTGGAAAATTACTTCTACTTGATTTTGGACTCGCAACATATACAATGCAAATGAGACCAAGTACCCAAAGTGATTGTCATAAAGTTAGACTTGCTACTTTGCCAAAATTTGACACACCTAAAATCATTAGAACTTCAATTGGTCCAAAGGAAATTGTAGAACAAAATACCATTTGTGGAGTTTTTTTGCTATAGATCAAATTGGGTAGACCTTATAAATCCAAGGTTGGGCATCTCCAACTTTGGCCTCTTGAACTTCATGTTAATGTGATTAAATCCAACACTTGTGATCCATTCCTCCAATAGTATTTTCCTATAAGTGGGATTAACACAAATAGTAGCCTTGGTTTCCAAATGTACACCCATGCAAAAATGGTGATAAGTACATCCACAAGAGGAGACAAGAATGTTGTTACATGCATAAAACAACCCACAAATCAAATAAGGTGTCACCCAAAAATTCCCAAATTGTCCTATAAACATGTTCCTAAGGTTCTCACCAGGAAGGGGTGCATTATTTATCCCACTTCCATGGGCCATGAGCTGGATTTGATGCACCAAGACATCAATCCATACTTTGCTACTTGATATTTTATGTGTCAAAAGCTGAAAGTCCTTTTCAAACCTTTGGAATTCCTTGGTAGTTGCTTCAAGTTTTGTTTTTCCCTCTTCCACCTTAGAGGAAAATAATCCAACTATAATTGTCTAAATTTCTATTTGTTTTTCAAGGTATGGTAGCTCATTAGTTGATTTTTAAAATAAAAACATTACATCATCAACAATGGTCTGACATGCACTTGAGCTTGTTGTTGCATTTGTTTCAATTTTTTTCTTTTCAATCATTTTTTCCAAGCACTACAACCTTTCTCATAAAGGAACCAATTTTTGTTCCTCCTTCTGAAGTGAAAACTTCTTGTCATACAACTTGGCAACCAAATCCTAGACCTTGCGTTTAAAGTCCATAGTTTCTTTTCCTATGTTGCAACCTTAGCCTTGGACTCTCGATCAAGGCAAGGGCTTACAAAGGTGCAGGCCAAGAATGAGCCTGGGAGTCACATTTGATGCTCTCGAGAGTGCAAGAAATTGTGAGGGAATGAACCCCCACATTCCCAAATGAACTCCCACTTTGGGAGTTGGAATCCCATGGATTCTTAAATTTTTAGAGGGCGATTATAGGGGTCAAAACTCATTGGATTGAAAATTTCCTTATATCATTGGAAATATCTTAGAACGTATATGTTTAAAATGGGCTTGCATGACCCATTTGAGTACTTAAAACACAAGTTATGGCCAAAAAAAGGGTCGGGAGTCAAATTGCCAATTTGACTCTCGACCACTAAAAGTCAAGAATCTCCCTGATTTCCTTGTGTACATGTGGCATGCTACATACTGTTGAAAAGCTCTCAACAAGGGCTAAAAATTTACTTTAAATTTCACCTCAATCAGATTTTTTCACACAAAATCATGGGCCTCCAAAGTCACGAGAGTCCCAACTTTGGGAATTTCGGGACTCCCACTTGGGAGTCCCGAGACAAAATGACATTTGGATGCTAGCCCCATGGCCATGCATAAAGAATATTGTAAGGGGGAAGGTGGTGGCTTCCCCTAAGTCTAGGCCGTGATGAGTCTTCTGAGTCCGTGTCTGCCCATGGTTCGTCCATGCACCAAAAGTGTTCCAACTATGCATTAACCAACTTGTTGTTTGGTTTGTGCAAGTCCATGTGAATAATTGAATTGCTTATCACTCTTCTTAGTCCCCATCTTGGAACTTTAGCACGCCCTTTTACCCCCAAATTGCTACGAGTTAGGGGGTGTGCCTCAACCCTTATCCTTTCAATGTTTTCACATTTAGACTTGTAGTTGAAACTACCAAGGAGTTTGGGGGTGTGTCATCCAAACACTGCCATCTTAGAGGTAAATTCCCCTTCCTTTCCACAGGCCTCCATCAATAACCTTTTCACTAATGCAATGTGACTAGGAGGGAAAACAATGGTTAAAGCCTTTACACCACCCATGTGCATTGAGGCTTGATCATCATCAACAACATTGTAACCATTATAGGTGGAATCTAATAGTGAGTTGGTAAATTTGAATACTTGTGGACTAGCAATGTTTATAGAGGTAATAGTAGGGCACATGGCCTTTTTCATCTATAGTTGTGCGTAATCGTATGCATACTTGATCCAATTAATTTTGTGCCCCTTGCATTGAGCCAACTAATCTCATAAAAAGATTGTTGAATACTGCCCATTGTTAGGGGGGTGGGCATAAATAGCTTCATATAACTTCAACAAGTCAACAAAATTTATCATTTGGCTTTTACTTCCAACCATTGTGTTTTTTATTGCTAAACACCTCCTCCAACTTTGCATTTGTAACAAGGTTAGGGTCTAAATTGTTCCTGATATAAATTACACAGTTTTAGATTTCTATAAAAATCATCCATAGTCCATGCCACTCTTCCAAATGTATGGCCCACCCTTTCTAATTTCTCTCTGTGTCGTTTGTTGATAATTTTTGGACAAGTAATCATGTTGCAAGCCTCCATGGGTTCCTTAGGGTTTAATGAAGTGATTTCCGAAGCCATGATCGGAAACCTAAAAAATTAAGGCTTCTTTCCATATAAAGCAAATCAAAACAAAACCCAACAACAGTCCAAAAGTACTAGGTCACAAGAACAAGAGATTCCCAATTTTGAATTGTTTAGTTCAAATTTCATACAAGATGTAAATGTTGGTTGATGGTTAACATCTAAACAAAAATTTATGCAAAATGGCATAGAATGGAATACTTGAGGAAGTCTCAATGTTGATTTAAACCTAGGAACCACTATAAAGAACTTTACATTTATCAACTCTTGTCCAATGGCAATTTCAAATTCTGCCCCAGAGTGGCATTAGCACTAGAATGACAAAGAATTTGTAGTCCTCAAATCTAATAACAATGGAAGTAAAACCATAGACGTCCTATTATCCACTTGTGTTGCACACCGAACAAATAACCAACCCCAATTTTGAAGCTCTTAAAAGATGAAACATTTGAAGTTTGTTTACACAAAAGCAACTCAAGCACTAACAAATTACCAATCACCTTCTCATTACAGAAAGAAAAGCTCAAGGGTGCTTGAAATAAATTGTTACACTCCAATTTGAACAAGGAGCACAATTGTTGATTTATTCAACAATATTTTCAGCTACATGTTCGATTTTATTCAAAATCTTTAAAACAATAATCACAAAAATGTAGAGGGAAAAACGAAGAAGGAAAGGAGTGAAAAGAAATTTTGATTGCAATTTGGTGGTGCTTGACTTGGATTTCACAATGGTGGATTGTTAGTTGCTATAATGTTTCATCGCCAAAAGCAACAAGCTTTTTGGGGTCTCCATGCACCCTCTTCCCCTTCCTTTCCTAGAAAATGAATGAACAACACATCTTGCCTCCTTACCCCATCCCCCTCTAAGTATTAGCTATCCCTATGAACTTTCTCCCACCTAGGTTTTCAAATTTTACTATTTGGACACTTTTACTTTAGGAGCATGGATGAGCATTTGGCCTACTTTATCTTGCTTGGACCTTCAAACCGCATTTGGAGGGATTGCTTTGGAGTATGACTAGTGGTTACATGTTGGAGGTAAAGTTTATGCTTAAATCTAACTGCCTCCAATGTGTTCCAAGGAACACTTTCACCCATAATGAGAAACCAAGGTTTGTTTATTTGACGAAGCCGCCAAAACATTGATGGGGTCAATGGCAAATGATTGAAAATGTGTGCAAGTATTGTGGAATTTAAAAGAGGAGGCAATAGTGGACACTTTGTTTCTAAGCATGTTTCCAAAACTGGGTTTTGGGTATACATAGGTTCATTGGGTTTTTGGGTTAGATTAGGGTTTGCAATATGGTATGAGGCAGTTGCATTTTTGCAGGATTGAACTAATTGTGTTGCAACTAGGGTTTGCACAAAGTTATAGAATTTGCAACAAAGAGTGCAAAGAGATGATGCAAACATGGAAAAATACCACCCATAGAACCAAAATGTTTCCCAAATTGTGAAGCTTTCTGCACAATCATGGAAAATTTCATCCCGATCTATTGTGACCATGGTTCTACAAGGCTAACCCTTACCTAGCAGTTGAGTTGCAAGCTATGGCAAATGAGACTTGCGTGATTGTTGAGCACATTCAAAGCCTCTTTTCGTCAATGCTCCTTTGGCATGACAACTTTTTGTCAATGGTCCTCTTGCACGATGATGCTCTTCTTACACAACAACAATGGTGAATGGGGGTGCAAGTAGGCCTTTAGGGGCTTTCAATTCATTTTGTTGCTTTGACCTCTCATTAAAAATTCTAAACCTAACCCATTCATTCAGGACTTTCACACTTGCTCACTCAAAAACTCCACACCTCACACTTGCAGCTTGAACCTTCACATTTGTAGCTGGAAGCATTTCTCACTCACAATAGCCATTGCTCACTCATAAACTCTACACTTCACACTCACAATTGTTCTCACACTCATAGCTTGTGAAACATTTCTGATTCGCAGTAGTCTTCAAAATGAAACTGCTACTCTGTCAAGGCACATGGGAGATGAAAACCCTACTGTCAAGGCGCACGGGAGAAAAACAAAATAAAGACAAGGTGAAACTCAAGGAAACACTAAAATCGGTGCATTTCCGAGTTTCGCACTGCATTTTTTTCCTTTGTTCCAGGCTCACCTTAGCTTTTTGAGTGCGCCGAGTTTTTGCCAAACTCAAGGTGAGAACCTTAACACTAGGAACATGTCTAGATCTGATGAACTCTTTTTCAAGGTGACATCAAATTTGACAAAAAAATTCAGAATCTGGAAAAGAATAATCTTCTTTAAATTTATTTTGGGTGCAATTTTGCACCAGTTCGCCAAAAAAAAAGGCTGCCTCCTGATCCTAGATTTCAATTTAGTTGGCTTTTTTTTTTATTTCCCTAAGTTGGATCCACGGGGTTTTGCGAGTTCCATTGTGAAAAGTAGAACAGGTGAAGCACAAATGCTGTGTGCTCGCAATTCTCCAAGCAATGGGCTCTAATGGGCCCACTCCATAGGACATTCATTATCTAGGTATGATGCACCAACTCTTAGAAAGCTATCAAATGAGGTAGTGAAACTGTCATAAGGCACAGAGCTAGGATACTCAAGTACTGTATCCCACCAAATTAACATGAGTCATTAAGACTGGGGGAAAATACACACCACACCAGTGCCTTGTTTTCCCAATTTTGTAGTGTAGCAACAGTGGAGTGTCTCCCCAAACAGATTTGCATTTAATTGGCGATGGTTTTGTACAGGAGCATTAAGAAGTGTAGCCAGTATGTAGATTTGGGGCGACAATCTCTGTTGGGTGAAATTGGCGACTTGTTTAAAATGAACCAGTGTTGCCTTTTGGCGTTTATTTTCCCACAAAAAAAAAAAAACTTCACCACAACCACCCTAACATTATATTTGCCCATAGTTGTGAATGCAGTGAGTATAAGATTACTGCTGCAATTTTTTTTAGGAGCATTGAGGTTTAAGATTTTTAAAAAAACCCATTGAAGTTGCAAATAAACTCCTCTTCTTTAGAAATTAGGAGTGAGGCTTTCTTTTTGGGAAAAATTGCCAAAAGGTGACACAGTTTTTAGCAAAGGGAATATTCTGTCTCAAGTGACCTTTTTTAAAAATCATCAAATTGACGAACGAAAACAGTTTTTTGGGGGACGGTGTCACCACATTCTTATGTACTGCGACAGTATTTAAGAGTTCTTTGGAAACATCTAGTCAGTCAAGTCAAAATTTGACACCATGAGATGCTTGCCATGCTGACTCCATGAAGAAATTGGGAAAAAAACACTGGACTGTGGATGGTGACTGAATCAGGAAAATGTCTGATTGACCCTTGTTTGATATGTGATTTTTATTTTGATACTCAACTCACTGCCCTTTTTTTATTTCAGGTTTGGTCAGTGGATTCAAATCATTCATCAATGCCCTTTTATTTTCTTTTTCCTTTTTCTGAACACAACGGCACATCCGCCCACAAGCTGTTGGCACCCCAAGTCAAGCTCAGTGGCAGAGGGCTGGCAGGGCTTTCAGCTGCACACCAGTGGGTTCGAACCAGTGTTGGCCGGATATTGATTTTTTTTCAATATCCACCGGGTCGGATATTAAATTTTTTGAAATTTTTGCTTACACACAGGGTATCAAATATTAGGATTTTAATAAAAATTTGAGACCCGCCTGGTATCGACTTGTTAGGGTGTTGAGTCAATAAGAGTATCAATATTTTAATTTTTTTTGGGCAGAAGAACCGCTTGGTATGCATAAGGGCCTGGTTTTGCAAGAACCTGCAGAGAGCTATGGAGATTATATGTTTTTATGCCGGTTATCAAACATACATTGTAATCATGTCTCATCGAAGTACAACCATTGACATTACACACTAGACACATTGACAAAATTTATGCTCATTGTTCATTGATTACGTGAAACAAAATTACAATATGATTGCTTTACTTCCCAACATACAAAAGCTTATGGTGGATCAAATATCAAAGCTTTCACAATCTTATCCCAATTTTTATATTTTTCATACTAGGATATCACCTCAATGATTTGCTAATCACAACTCAACCCTTAAGTCCTGCAACTCTCTTTCTAGACTTCTTCCTCTTTCTAAGCATAACTTTAATTTGACAGTTTAAATGTCAATCTAATGACCAAATCCTTTTTTGCTCTCTGGTCATTCATGCAATCTCTCACTAAACATAAATCAAAGATTGCATCTATCAAACCCAACTAAATCAATAACTCTATGTAATATGATTATTGATGACCAAGGATCCTTTTCTGCTCTTTGATTATTACATGAAATCTTTCACTAATCATAAAATACAAACCTTTAGATCTTTCAAACCCAATTAATCCTTGATTTCTTGCAATTTTATCTTTCTAAACTTCGTTCTCCCTCTAAATGTAATGTCATGCATAATGAGTTAAATGTAGCATTGGGTTTGACATGAACGTTCCTTGGGGAAAAAAAGGTTTTAGTTGTTCCCCATGGTAGTTTAAACTTCTTTTTTTTAAGGACATGATTGTTTTTCAAGGAAAAGTTGACTTCCCTTGGGAACAACGAACTTTCTTCGAACATATGTTCTTAGTCTTTTAACAATCACACTCATCTCATTTTTGTTTTTATATAGGCTTGCGACTTATCATTGGAAAGGGCTCGAGGAGAGTTATAACTTTGTAAGGCAATCATGTCCTTGGGTGGTACCATTAAGAATGTCACACCTTGAATTTCCTAGATCCATTGAACTTTGAAAAATCATAGGAAACATTTAAATGAACATTTTCATAAATTTTTTTTTGGAATACATTTATTAGGTTCCATAGATTTTGAAATTTCAATAATATCAATGTATCTTGATGTTCGTAATCATTGCATTTAAAAAAAGTTTTAGGAACATAATTCCTATTTTTTTCTTTGAACTTTTGGGTTAGGAACACAAACTTGGAACATGATTTGTGAATTTTTTTATGAATTTTTTTCCTAAGGTAATTTGGAAGTCATTTTATTTTTAGGTTTTTATTTGGCAATTAATTGATTAAATATGATTTAGTTATAAATTTCCAAAGTTGAGGTTGTCGATTTTTTAAGGGGCCATTTTATTTTTCAAATAAAATTTTAAAATTCTCAATTAGAATTCATATGCAAAAGTTATGATCACACAAAGATTCAAACACATTTGTTTTTTAAGGGAACATGGTATCCTAAATTATTGTGTCTATTATTTATAGTTACATTTTAAATATATATTATAATTATTACTAAATATATTTTAATATTAAGAATTAATAGTTTAAAAAATATAAATTAATTCATGTAATCAATGGCTAATTACTGTAAACTAACTACAATTAATTAATTAATATATTAATTATAGTAATTTCATAATTTATAATGGAACTTAATTAATCATGATTAAAAAATCAAATTTATTAATTTTGAGTTTGATTTTTAAAATTTATAGTAATTTTAATGTAATTAACGTATTTCCAGGTATTATAATAAATTAAATTAAATTATTAAATTATTATGATTACTTATATACAATAAATAATTTTTATTACATCATAATAATTTTAAATAATATTTTAAAAATTAATACAACTAATTAATGTAATTCTATATATCATTGTATTTATTATTTATAATCACCATTTATAGTTTAAATATATTTTTACAACTCGAAACTTTATTATAAGTGTTGAAAAAATTGAGCAAAATGCTTTTCAACTTCCATATGCATTAAGTTAGTTCGACATCAATATTGAAATAACCAGTTGCATCTAACAATGTATCATTTTTGTCAATGATACCTATTTCTTCAACCAAGAATTCAATAATGGACTGCCCTTCTTGTGGGCAATTTATCCACGCATTAGTTGGCTAATTTTTCATGATCATCACAAGCTTGTCCAAGTTGTCAACTCCTAACCTACAACACCACAAATTTGTCAACATTCCAACAACATTGAAAATTCTTTCAATTTCAATATGGGACCCAAGAATCCCAAGAACCTATCGAGCCACAAAAGAAAGGTTGGGAAATTAGGTTCATGGGTCTTCCACCAAATCAAAGGTAGAATAATGTCTTTTGGCTTCACTAACAAATGGTGGATTAAAGATAATTCATTTTTTAACAACAAAGTAGCTTCATTTGAGGTCACTGCCCCAAAGATGAATTCTTCATCATCATCAACTATTGTTGGTTCAATAGTGCCATTAACATTGGGATTTAAAAATTGAAGAACAACCATTAGTAATTAATGGCATCAAATTTTCGGTGTCATATTCTACCACCATGTGTATAACTTTGGCCCTTCCAACAAATGCTTTCAAAATATCCAAGGATTTGAACCATGGGTCCAACATTAGTGCAAGCGTATTATGGGCCTTAATAGTAATGTAGGTAGATGCAAATGCTAAAAATGGTACAAAGATTACCTTGAATTCTATCATCATTCAAATGTGTGAGCCCCCAATTCAAATTCAAAATCCTCCCTCACAAAATTGAGGGAGGTAATATTAGATTGCTCCATCTCATTTTGCATAGACACACTAATAGAAAGTGATACATTTAGGGCATCATAAAATAACCAATATCTTCGAGTTTGATTGAAGATAATTGTTTCACAACAAGAAGCATGGTTTCAACAACCATTTTGCAAATTGCCCAAGTGTATGCATTCGGCACATGACCTTGTAACTCTTACGTTTTTTATTTCCCAAAACATAAATTTATGGCATTCCAATATTCCAAAGTTTTTTGGAAAAGAATGCCTTTACTAGCAAACTTGGTCTTCATGGGTGTTTTTAATTTTCGATGGGAGAACCCAACATCAACACATGCCTTCTACCATTCGTTACATCCTTTGTCAGACTTCTTAGTCCAAGTGATTGTTTTCTATAACATAGATTGTGTCCCCTTCAAACTGACTTCACGAAAACCAACACAAACATTAATATCATTGCACACACATTGACACGTTTTGCTGAAAGCATGGCCAAAACAAAAAACCTTGCCAAGGAACTGAAAGTGTTAGTGGGCTAACAATAGAAGTAAGAATTCATGCAAAGGTGGACAAATTGCCATCCTCATCCTTCACATAGGCAACCAATTTTTCTAGTAGATTGTAAGAAGCCAAGAGATCCCTAACTTGCATTGCCATTGCAACTCCAATTGTATTAGTGGCTTCAAAAAGTGCCATTCTCACATGGCAAAGTACCCATTGTGAATTTATCACAAGGGCAAATGTATCATGTCCAGATTTGGACATCCATAAATTAAAAGATGCCATTGGTGTAACACAAGATTCTAGGGTTGGAATCACATATTCTTCCATGGTTTTGGAAACTTGGAAATTAGTACATGGATGGCAAATTGAACCATTTGTTTTCGATTCGAAAAAACAACCTTAAGATTATGATGCAACACCATGCATCACAACCATTGACTTTCCACAATGGAAATGGGCGTGTAGGCTTTGGCAACAAATAATAACAAGTCTTCTTTGAATCTTAATTGTTATGCATCATCCTTCTTATAAGGAGTTGTTGATTGAAAGTGATCTATGATGGCCCCATAACCAACCATGGACCTTTTTTTAGATTTTTCCCATTGTTGTTCTTTCATAACAAGACCTAGATTAGTAATCTTTCACTTGCGCCAAATAGTTGGATGTTTTGCCAAATGTGTTTATTCATAGAAATAGTGCCATGTTGTTGGTTATAAAAAATCATACCTTTCCATTTCTTGGTGCTACTACCAACACTACAAGTTTGGTAAATAGAATGGCAAACAAGATAACACATGGTTTGAGTAGTCAAAGGATTAAGCTTCTTGCCATCATTCACCATAAAGAAATACCAAAGCAGAAACAACTTCTGGTGAAGAACCCATGCTTGTTGATTCAAGGTTAGTTGAACTTTCAATACCTCCTGTGCAATTTCAGCTTCCATATCCAAGTTGCTTGGTGTTTCAACGTTTTTTGAAGCATCTATTGCTTGTGATCCAAAAGGTGTTGAAATTGAACCAACCATTGGCCCTAAAACCTTAACCAAGTTCCCCATTTCCAAATCAAACACATTATCAAAATATTGATGTATGTCTTTCAAGTTAAATGTTTCTATCTCTGCCATCTTTGCTTTCAACTATATTCACTCCAAAACAAACAACTTTTACAATAATTTGATTATGAATCTTGTTCTAGGTTTGATAGGAGACTTTTACAACAATTCAATCAACACCAATGACTAAACTTGAAAGAACTCAAAACTTTCAACTCAAAAAGTCTTTTGATTCTAACACTCTAACTTTCATTCAACTATTACAAATTACAAACAATGGCAAAAACAACAAATGTGAAAAAGAATAATAGCAGCAACTTGTAATCAAATCAAGTTGAACAATGTCAATTTTTGCAAAGGTTAACTTGACGCTTGGCACTTCAAAAACATTGGGAGTTGAAAAAAACATTGAAATGAAATCACATGCTCTTAGTAGATCTTCAAACTGTTGATGCTTGCAAAAGCATTGAAAGGACAATCACAACTAGAAGTTATCGGCAACTATGAATTTAAGTAATGCTCAAAAGAATTTGTCCTAACAAAGAAGGACTGGTGTTGTCAAAAGCCAAAAGGAAAAGCAAAGATGCAAATGGAAGACAACCTCAAGTTTAGGGTTTAACACAAAGAATGAAGACCTAAATGGATGAAGAAAGGGATGAACATGATTAAAATTAGATGAAAAAATAATCGACGTAGGTTATTTTTTGAGGACCACCTATAGATCTAGGTAGGATATTTATTCTTCTTAACTTGATACCCTACCAATCGGGTATTCAAGGGTATCACAAATCATTATACCTAGTCGGGTAGGTTACGTACTAGGTATCTCATGTAAACAGAACTGGCAGGTAGGTTATTTGGTACCTGTACTTGGAACCAGGTCAATTTCCAGGTCAATTTTCAATATCCTGCCAACACTGGTTTGAACCCAGAACGTTTTGCGAGCACCCAGGGTTCAAGATAGGATCTATACCTCAAAGACCCCCAGGAGGTTAAAAAAGTGACCAAGTAGAAAGAGACATGAAGCCGAGAGGGGGCAAAGCCCAAATCAAATAAGACATGAAGACCCAGTGAGAACTAGCTAAAAGCATACAAGGTTAGGAGGGGCAGGGGGCTCAAAAGACTTGGAGAACTAAGTCTGGAGAACCTGCTTGGAGAGGGGGCCTTTAAGAGGAGGCCACAAGAAAAAAAGCCAAGTTATTGGAATCGCACGTAAACACGAAAACACATAAGGTAGCTCAAGCTTGGGATTACATGAATTGGCACATGTAACACCAAAATTAGGTACTAATTACCCTAGCTAAAGTTGTTCAAAAAGCTACTAGAAGAAAGTTACATTGGAATTTTTTTGCTTTGAAAACACAAGATGAATTCACAAAATGCTTTCAATATACCTATTGTCAGTTGTGAATTTAGATTCTAAAACATTAAAACTTCCCCAAATGACATGCAATCACTTATGACAGGTAGAGGATTTTGTTTTTAAATCTTTATAATTGCACCACAGCAAATTTGAACCAAATTATAGCTCAGATCAAACCAAAACTAACATATTAGAGTTATCTGTAAAGTCTCGTGATAACGCGATGAGAATGGTCAGTTTCAGCATAATAGGGCATCAAACTCGTAAATGGGAAATGAAAATTAAAAAAAACGAAATAACTGGGACCTAGACTATTTTTTCCAGCAATTTTGGTGGTAAACTAGAGTTACATCTTTGTCTTTCCTTTTTCCTGAGCGCCTGCTCTGCTACTACATATATTTTCACTGCTCCTACCTGTACAACTACTATAATTACTGTCGAACCTTGTGCTGAGTTTCAGCATTTCATACTGATATTTAATAAAATTTCCTTGTTTTGCGAATATCACTAAAACAGGGGATAGGGGTTGAAACAACGCTCAAAGACACGATGACTTTAAGTATAACTCTATTTTATTTTATTTTATTTGGAATAGTTCTAGTTATAGTCTTGAAATCATATAAATTAAATCAAATTGCAAGCTACATTTGCTATTACCTGTACATGTTGAGTTTGCACAAATTCGCAACTAAGATATACATAGCCCTAAACACATCTCAGCATTATATGACTACACTATGACATTGCACCCTAGACAAGGGTTAGCATTTTATGACTTTGTGTTGAGCTTGTAGCAGGGCTGTGTTCTTGAGCAGTTTGAACACGCCATTAGAACCATAGCAAGAAACCAAGAATTAAGATGGTATAACGTTTGACAACAACATGAATGCAAGGTTATCAAAATAGATACAACACTAGGCTACAATTGGAGAAGGTGGGGAATTTGGGTCAGTTTTGCCCACTATCCAACTTTTGTTTTGGAAAATGGTCTTTACTGAGCGCCAGTTTCACATCAATAGCGGCATCCATTTAGTGACTATTTTCTGACAGTTCCAGGTGGACTGGTTGGTCCTCCCATCACACCCGACTTTAATAAATTTAATTATTTCTTATTTTAAACAATCCGTTACTGGTAGCACATTTTTATGTTGACACGTGTTACAGATATTTAGAGGTCAGAGGGTCCATTGCACTCTGTTGAGTTAAGATAAAAAGAAAGGAAAAATGACATTCAATTGATTCGCCACTAAATTTTCATTGATTCCTTAGTGGGTGGTGTTGGATGCAGGGGCAGGGTGGGCCACATGGAAACTGACCCTTAAAACCAATAATTCCAAACTATGAATGCCAGTACTCTGTCTTAAAAACACTTTACTGCATTGGTAGCAACCTCGGAGAAAATCTCTAGTGTATTTGGAGGGTGGATCATTTTTTTTTATCAGGCTTACGAAATGTTCCCTAGGGAAAATAGCGTAATTCCCTAAGGTCTCTAGGGCGAAAGGCATAACCCAATCAGATCGCTGAGAGGGAAGGAATTATTTCATAAGGCATTGATTACCTCAGCTGTTATGCAGTGTAAGTCCCTGCTGCCAGGGATTTATTGTGTGGCAGAGACCCTATACAACACACTGATGGTCATCAAAACTGTGTTTTCGTTTCTTCCTTAAATACTCAGTTGTCTGGTTTGGGGACCTTTGCGCAGCCCTCAAAAGAGGTCCACGTAAGTTTGGCTCCACCTCCCGTTCGAAATAAGGTTTTCGTCTTGTTCTCTTAGGCTGACGTCTTTCTCTGTCAAAATGGAAACCCAACTCAGAACTCCTGAGTCCTGAATGCACCAAAGCCGTGGACTGCGCACTCACATCCCCAAAGTTCCCTGGGGTGGGAGGAAGCGGGTGTTTAGCATCCTGCAAAGGAATGAACCAGTGTTGCGATCACTTACCTGGATATACCCGCTGGGTACGGATAGGTTATATAATTAATCTTATCATATTTTCTCAAAACCATTATATCTTGATCAAATGCATATGCAAAGATATATAATTTTGAAAAAAAAAACTTGTTTCATAACTTTAGATATATCTCAACAATACCCATACTTGAAATTGGGTACGTTTCTGGAACCTGGGTTATTTTCATTAAGGCAAGCCTCACCCAAATCTTAAAATCGCAGCCTAAACTTTAAAATTGCCGTTGTTGTTATGTGATTGTTGTGCAAGGTGTCCAATATTGAGAAAGAGTGTCTCTTGATGACTTTGGGAAGGTTGAAGCAAATGTTTTCCATCAAATTGAAGAGGAATTTGAAGATCAATTAGATTGTTAAGTTGAACTTGTTGATATGACAGATTTTGATTTGTAAATTTAAATTCATATTTAGTAGAGCAAGTCTCATGTTGTCCAATTTGATCTCAACAGTTGCATTTTAAAGTATGTTTAAGAATAAAAAATAAATATATCTTTATGCAATTTGACATCACATGTTTGCATTGTCCCACTAGATTTAAGCCTATGAAATTTGTTTAAATAAATTCCAAAGTGTGAAAAAAAATCTTATTTTTATAAAATAAAATAAAATAATTTACCCTTTTAAAACTCTAACCAGGTGTATATGATGAAAGATATCTGAAACCTACCTTTATGAAAGAAAATCCCTATATGCCCTGACCCATTGGATAAATAAATTAAAATTTATATATACCCTTATTTTAGGATATATCAAAAACAATATACCCACACAACACTGGAATGAACCTCATAATGCACACCCTATGCATAGCATTATGAGATCACAGGCCTGTTCAAGCTAAGAAGTGAACTTCAAGTTTTATCCTTTCTGGTGACACCACTTGTCACGTTTTGTGTCTTAGAGATTGAGGAATCTAGTTAATACGTACCTATATTGGACGCCATCTAAAAATCAAGCACTTCTTGTTCTCAGCCAACTGAATAAAACAAGGTATCATTAAATATGGTATTGAAACAAAAAGACCTTTTTCTTTAGAAGAAAGGGCGCAGGTCACAGCAATCGCGCCAAACTTCATGAAGCAAGGGAAAGAGACAAGAGACCACATGAAAACAACAAACACACAGAAACCCCATCCACTGCATGGCCTCACAGGTGTCCACGTTCCAGCTTTTATAAGAGACCAAGCACCAGACATAAAGCAAGCAAAGCAACTGGATCAAACACATGGCAAAGATACATACGTCTTTCCAACCCTACGACAAAAGAAAATACCTGAAGTTTGAACCGATGTCTTCTCTTCTCTCTTTTTTTTTGCCCCCCAATTTTGTGATGGGGATCATCTATAAAACAATTTAGCCCAAATTTGACTATGAAAATATGAAAATAAAACATTTATGCATCTTTCTATATTACTAGCTACGTATTGAAACCTGATGTATGATCTGGCAATTTAAAGGAAGTATTATCTTGTTTCAAGATTTTGCAAATCAAAAACCTCAAAAAACACTCTTTTTTGCAAAATTGAACAAAAATGCCAACTATCAAAAATTCACGACAAAAGAAGCACTAACCCCAATGACATTTTATTTTGTCATACGATTTGACTGTTTGACCTTGCATATATACTAAATAGAAAATATTAATATCTTTTTTTAGTGTTAGAATAATTTATATTATTGATTGGTATTTCTTTTTACAAACAAAAGGTGTTGGGTTCAATTTGATCTAAGATAAGAAAACATGCATACCAAATTAAATAATATTCTTTTTACAAAACATGAAAAATCGTGCAATGCAGTTTGATGCAAAACCATAGTATGTGTAAAAAGAGCAGTTCCCAAGTGCGCTGGACAAAGCTTGTTAGAGTATTTAGTGTCCACATTCTTAGTGGGTGCCCCCCTTAACCCTCATCTGGACATACCCATCAGAACAACAAATGTCAATCTCCTTACCTCGAAAATCAGTTGTATAAGTGGAAAATATTCAGACTGCATTAACCTCTACACCTGCAACTGCCAGGTATGGATTCTTCTGCCACTTATGGGTTCTTTCAAGCAGGTTGAGAAATAGTGACAAGAACCTAGAAAACCTTTTGCCATAATTTGAGCAAATGAATTGCAGTTGGACTGTGGGTGAGTGGCAGACATGGAAATGTACACTACCGTAATAATGAGACTATTACATCAATGTATTTCTGCAACCAAACATAAAAACCCTTTGGCCAGTTGGATAGTGGAAGACAGGGAAATGTACCCTACATAGACTATAGCTTCCATGTAATGCTGCCATCAAACCTTGAATGGGATTTGTTGGCTCCCCCCTCAGGGGGAGAGACTATGGAATGGTGGCTACTTCATTTGGTCTGTCTGACACATTGTTCAAGTTTTTGCTCATCAAATCAAAGCATAAATTATTAAAATTTAAAATAGTGATGAACAATTCTCAAAATTGAAGATAAAATATGAATAAGACATTTTGATAAGAGGAGGGATAAGATGGAATTTTGAGAATTTTTTTTTTTTTTCAATGTTGGATAGTTTTAAAATTAAGGATAAATAGTTATTAAAAAATCAGAGTTGGTGATTGTGAAAAAATTCAAAGATTTGCCCAAAATTGATTTATTCTCTTTTCAAAATTTCAATAACCCATACATTCACAACTTAGATTCTTTACTTTAATCTTATTATTATTATATTTTAATAACCTAATACCATTGGATATCTATTCATCCCATCCATCTCAAAACCCCATTTGTTTTCAAAAAAAAAAAAAAACTTCATTGGTTCTATGGAAAATGTATAAAACAAAATTTTAGTGCCCAAATTTAATTTAGAATATTGCCATGGATAGGAACAATGTGAGTGATATTATTATTATTATTATTATTTTATGACTAGTTTTGTGAAAACAAAAATAAATGATGTAAACAAAATGGGACAACAAGTTCAAGTCTACTAATCTTTTTTGGGAAAACCCCTAAAATTCCTAAGAATAAAGTTGAAGATCCTTGAATTCCATTAAAACAAATTTGAAAACCCCCAAATTTTAAATCAATATCCCCAACATTATTTCCCCCCATGTGAAACCTCCAAAATGACAAAACAAAAATTGAAGATTTTGGAATTTCAAAATACAAAACAAAAATTGAAGATTTTGGAATTTCAAAATACAAAATCAAAAACTTTTAAAATTCACATGAAGAAAAGCACATACCCCATTTCCTTGCTTGTGAAAACTTCACACAAAACATTGGAAGACCTCCAAAATGACAAGAAGAAAATTGAAAATTTTGGAACTTCAAAATACCAAAACAAAAGACCTTCAAAGTTTCCAGAAGAAAAGCAAATACCCTATCCCCCACCCTTATGAAACTTCACACAAAAAAATTAAAGACCCCAAAATGACATGAAGAAAATTGAATATTTTGAGATTTCAAAATACGAAAAAAAAAAAACTTTCAAAGTTCACATGAAGAAAGGCATATACCCCATTTCCTCATTTGTGAAACTTCACACAAAAAATTTGAAGACCCCCAAAATGACAAGAAGAAAATTAGAAATTCTGAAACTTCAAAATACAAAAACAAAAAAATTTCAGAAAGAAAGGCAAATATCCCCTTTCTCTCCCCTTATGAAACTTCACACAATGTTTTTTGAAGACCCACAAAATTACAAGAAGAAAAATTGAAAATTTCAGAACTTTAAAATAGTAAAACAAAAAACTCTCAAAATCCACAAGACCAAAACCCCCACCCCCCCCCCCACATAAAAAATAAAATTAAAAACCACCAAAATGATAAGAAGAAAAATTGAAGACTCTAGAATTTCAAAATACGAAAACAATTTTTTTTTAAAGTTCACAATAAGAAAGGCAAATACCCCCTCTTCCTTGTTGCAAAATTTCACACATTGTTTTTTTGAAAACTCACGAAATGGCAAGAAGAAAAATTGAAGACTCCAAAACTTCAAAATAGTAAAATAAAAAAATGTTCAAAATTCATAAGAACAAAGAACCCTCCCCCCCTTTCACACCAAAAAGAGAAAATGAGGACCCCCCAAAATGACAAGAAAATTGAAGACCCTCAAAAATTTAAAAAACAAAAAATCCCTCAAAGTTCACAAAATAAATTTTTTTTGAAACAACGACCACAATAAAAATTAATGACCAGAACCATCACATGGAAGACAAAAGAGAAGGACAAAATGAAATTCAAAGACCTCATCCCCTTGTAAAAATAAATAAATGAAGACCCCCAAAATGAGAAGAAAATAATTGAAAATTCATGAATTTAAAAAAAAAACAAAACAAAAAATTCGACTTGTTCACAAGATCAAAGCCAAAGACCCCCAAACTTGACATTTAAAAAAAAAACCCCCTCAAATTGCCCAAAGTTGAAAAAATAAAATTGAAGACCTATTAACTACCAAAAGTTTACAAAAATTTGAAGAAAACAAAATGGAGGACTCTAAAAGTTGATAAGAACAAAATTAAAGAACCTCAAGTTCATCAAAAAAAAAAGAAAAGTCCTAAGTTCACAAAAAAAATTGTGAAGATGTAATGAAATCAAATTTAAACAATTACACAATAATATATTTCAGATAAAGTGGTTCATTAATGTACATTGAAAGAGCTTCACAAGGAGTAAGAATGAGGGTGTGTGGGTTCAAGTCTTTTAGGCTACATAGGATATTGCCTATCAAAAGACAACCTTAGCCTATGGGGGGTTAGGTCAAGTAATTTTTTTTTCTCTGGCCAATGGGGTCAATTCATGTGAGAAAGAAAATTTCACAACATGTCCCTTTAGGTGAAATGTTTTTTCACAACCCCTTAAAGTGAAGTCACTTAAATGAATATTTTTCATGTCTAATGGGGTACCTCTAATCATTTTATTTTCATTGTTGATGGTGGGTCACTTCACCCTAATGGGGATCAATTCAAGTGATTTTTTTTTCACCCCCAATGGGGGCCATTTCAAGTCTTTTTTTCTCCGCCACCAATAGGGGGTCACTTCAAGTGACTTTTTTTCCCACCACTATTGGGAGATCACTTCACATGACTTTTTTTTCACTCCAAGGGGGGGGGGGGGGGGTTTTCAAAGGCTTTTTCTCTCCCAAGGGGTTTTTTTTTCCCCTTTTCTTTTTCATGGTTCTTTTCTTTTCATTGTCTATTGTGGGTCACTTCACCCTGATGGGGATCAACTGAAGTGATCGTTTTTCATCCCCAATGAGGGGCACTTCAAGTCAATTTTTTTTCCACTAACAATGGGGGGTCATTTCTAGTA
>Ga0116229_10005258_pt1 | contig 21165 bp, 8 predicted proteins | sample S1TSphgellanicum_3_FD_87313 | JGI IMG/M metagenome (GOLD analysis project Ga0116229, IMG submission 87313) | Host-associated microbial communities from peat moss isolated from Minnesota, USA - S1T2_Fc - Sphagnum magellanicum MG | ecosystem: Host-associated > Plants > Peat moss > Unclassified...
CAACTTGAAAGAATTAGAAAAAAACTTGAAGTCTTGGTCTGGTTCATAATCTTCTAGGAAAAGTGGGAAGCAGCAATTTGATTGAGGGTGTAATGTGGTGAAAACTAAGGTGGTGTCAAAAGATGTGGGTGCAAAAAAAACTGGTGCCAAAGCACGGGTTGTTTTAAAATATTCCCTTGCATGTCGAAGAACTAAATTATGAAGAAAATATTTATGAACCGGAAGATCATGTTGGGGAAAAGGCATTGAGTTTGAACTTGCCACTAACATTTGGGCATGTAAAAAAAACTCTTCCTACAAGTTTTCCCAGTACTTGCTAAAAAATGCTTGAGTCGAATTTATGTTTCTTATGCTTTGTTGCTTCGCCACGAAAGGGCAAAACATGACACCATTGGGGTAATGAAAATCAAGTGCCCAACTACCACATCATAAAGTTCTTGCACCAATTTATTTCATGGAAAACAAAATGCCATTTGTATATCATGTCATAAAATGATAGGGATGTAGTTATACAATTAAGGACTATGAAAGCCTAAATGAAAAGACTTGAAGACATCCAAAGATGAAACCCAAGTCCAGGGTTTATGTAACGAGGTGGGAATAAGGGAGGGTATTGAGTTAGGATGGTCACATGGATTTGGATTAAATCAATTGGATGTTTGATAAAAATGTTGATGACGAATTAACCTTCGACTAGTACATTGGTGCCCATAGGTGGGGCAAGAGATTTTAGGTGGAGGTTGCGAGTGTGTTGAAGAAATGGGGGTAGGTTGGGAGGTCTAATCATGGGCAACTAAAGGGGATGGTATAGTGGAAGGGGGAAAAAAGGTCCTACATGTGCATGACCAAAGGGGTTTTTTAAAATGTAAAGTTGGGGCCCCACATTCCCACAAAGGATTAGGGGTCAGTAAAAAAAACTAATAAATGGTGTGCGGTTTGTTTGAATGGGAAGGGGAACTAATGGGTGGTGTGTGGTTTGCATGGGAGATGGGGTGGAAACTAGGTCTATGGTGGCATATGATAAAACAATAGGGTGATGGTAACTAGAAGGTTCAATGAAACATGATAAATTAAGTGACATGAAATGTTTGGTGCCCACGAGGAAAGAAACCTATTAAAAGCACATGCCCCACCTTCTAAAAGATTATCTATTGCTACAAGGCAATCCTAAATATATAACGCCAACCACACAAGATTAAACAAATCGAAAAAAAAGATAGGAACCCGCTTAAAAGTCCTTGGCTACATTATGCCAAAGCTGAACCTTAGCTTTGATGTAGGCTTGAGTGGCACGATCATTACTATATTGGGTTCAACACAACCTAGACACCTTAATACCAAAATATTACATGTTTCACTTTTTGTTTCTAGTCCTATAAAGCTTAAAACAAGTAACATTGCACAAAAGTTTCCTAAAAAACAACTATGGTAGATTAATTACCCTCTTCACAAGGATCCCAATCCACTCCAAAAAATATGTACAACAAAATTTGAAATGATGGTACCCTTATAGGACATACCACAATGATGTTGGTTCGCTAGTTAGCTCGATGATTCGATGAGATATGTATTTGTGTTGCCTTGGTTTTTACAACATTATAAACAAATGCAAAAAGGGAAATAGAGATGTGGTTTTTCTTATATGTGATTTTGTTTTCCACTTTGTCCATTCGTTGTCACTATTATAACACAACATTAAAATGTCATCATTGGATTGCTTGCATTACTAGAATTCCAAGTTTTTCAAATGCTCCAAATTGACTAATTGGTATTTTTTAATTAATGGACATGTTCATTTTGACTAAAGGTTCAAGGCATGTATTTTTTGACGAACCAACTTGACTACAATGATTTATTTAACCAATACATCTAGTCAAGTTGAACAACCTTAATCAAAATGACGAATGAGTTTTAGTCAAATGAGACATTTAATCAAATTGAACATAAGAAATTGACATCATTAATCAAAATGACTAATGTTTTTTAGTCAAATGGGACGTTTTAAGTGCCTATTACATACCTACCTCCCACCCTAAAAGGGACACTAGTAAATAAATAAATAAAAAATACACGAATAAAAATATATGGTGTAATCTATTAGTTATTAGGTATAAATTATAAATTAATTAATTGAAAAAGGGTACCTTTTATTTAAATAATTAATTTAATTATAATATAAGGTATGTCATAATATCAAATAATGGATTATAATTAATATAATATGTTATATATATATATATATATAAAAGAAAATTAGATGATAAAAAATAGGTTAGACAATTATTTAATACCCACTCTAAAAATGGTTGTTTGATGCACGTAGGTTTCAAATTTTACACTAAGTGTCCCCCCCATGTTTCCCACCTAGAAACTTATTACCTACCTACCTAGATGTACTACCTAATTACCTACCCACCTACCTAGGTATACTACTTACCTACCTACCCACCCATTTAGGTGTACTACCTACCTACTTACCCACTCATCCACCTAAATGTAATACTTATCTATTTGCTTACCCACCCAACCATTCAACTACCATGTCCTACAACATACTTACCTAGTTGACTAACATTTTATTAAACAATTGGATGTTATTTACTTACCTATAACTTGTACTTCCTACCTTCTACCTCCTACCTCCCATCTACCATGGTTCTAGAAGTTATTTACCTATTTGTTTAGCATTGTACAACCTACCTTAAACCCTAAACCTTCAACCTACTTATTTACAATTGTATTATACCTATCTATCTACCTATCTCTTAACTCCCACCTCCCTCCCACCTTACAACCTACCTACCTCTTTTGTTTCCTATTTACCTACCCAACCTATCTATGACATGTACCCTACCTAGTTTAATGAATGGAGTTTGAAATGGAAGAATCAAATTTTAACAAGTTATGAAATTTGTCATCAATTTGCTATTTTCAGAAATATTTTCTTACAATTCATTTGAACATTTACAAAATATATTGATTTTATTGATTAGATCTTTCAATAAGCTACAAGATTATGCATTTATTTGCTTCATTTGAACAAAAATTAAAATTAAAACAAATGCCAAAATTGGGATTTCCAAATTGTTTCACAGTTAACAAGATAAAAGAAAATGTTACACAAGCTCCATTAACAAAAAGTTGTGTGACTTGGTGGCTAAAGCATTTGGATGCTTCCATGAGGTCTTGGGTTCAAATTCACTTAACTCATGTGCATCAATACATGAATTTCTATACTTGGTGGTGTATAGGATGCATATTTTGGTGTATGTGTATGTGTGTACATATGGTGTAAAGAGGGCATAGGTGGGGGATCTATCAACCTACCATTTTATCACATAATAATGTGTTGACACATGACACCATAGGATTGTTGTAATGTGGAAGAACATAATGTTGTTGTGTGGCAATATATAATGTTACCACGTGGCAACATTCCTATGGTGCCACATTTCAAGTAAATGATTAGTAAAAAGACCATTTTTATTGGTTACTAGTAACATTTGACCACTAGTCAAAAGGTATTAGTCAAAAATTCGAGTGAAAAGCACCACACTACGGTTGGTCAAAAAAACCATTCCAGTCATTATGAACTTGTTAAAATTGACTTGTCCTAAAAAACCAAGGGGTTTTTTTTATGCTTGTCATTTTGGGGTTCTTTTTTACTAGAAAACCTAGTTTGAAAAACTTGGAATTCTAATAGTGTTGTTTCAATCTACATTGCATTTTCTTTTTGGAATCGTACAAATTTCAAGAGAAAAAAAATGCCAATTTTTTATTTTTTATTTCCTTTAAGGGTTGCCTAACAAACTTTTCAACTAAGAAGATTATCTTCGAGTTTTAGGCCCACACACCTAAAAAACCCATTCTATTTTCTCGTCTTCCACAAGAACCTACACCATCTAAAAACCAACCTATAAAAAGTCCAAAGTTTTTTTTGATAGGTTGATGCCTACAAGTTGTAGTCCAATAGTTAATCTCAATGAAACCCCAAGGAATCCACTAGAACGCAACTTTAAGACAAAACAAAAGCCTTAACCAAAACCAAAACATTATGTCAAGATTGAAAAAAGTAAAAACAACCAATAATGAAATTTTATCCTCCAATTTTTTCTTCTTCATCTTTTGTTATTTATGGTTCTGACCCCTTCAATCCTCTTCCTATGTTAGGGTGCAATTCCCTAACCCCTCTTTCGCCTCCTCTCAATTATTAATTTCCTTTTATTGTTATGTAGCTATATTATATGCAGTGATGTATAGATATAAATACTTGAGCTCATATTACTATGCATTATTAGTGACAATCAAATTATTATTTTTTCACTTTCAAATGTTTTCATTAACAAAACTCATTTTGTTACAAAACACAAAAATTACAAATTCCATGCAAACAACACAAAAAATTTAAAAACATAAACATTGTTTCAAAAACTAAACTTGCACACATATAAAACAAAAACCACCTAATAGAAAAAGATATAAATCTATAATTTTATATTGGGCATGTCATCATAAATAGTCATTTATATGAAAAATCAATCATGAATATTTCCTTGTTAGCCCTCTTTTGACCTAATGGGGTGTTGAATTGTTGGCATGTGAGTAATGATGATCATGTTTACCCTAGTTCATAAACTATTAATACGATGTGAGAAAAAATGTTGAAAAAATATATATATATTTTTTGTTTTTTTATATTGATAAAACATCCTCACTTTCAATTTCAAATTACTGTCTTTGGCTCCAAGGCTTCAAATTAAGAATAATTCCATTAATGCTGAATACATGGCCTTACAAAAATGAATGAATAAAAAAAAAATCAAAAAATGTTGATTTGGTTTAGCAAAATGGTATTGGCCCAACATTCCTACACATATGTTGAGGTTGATAAAAGGTTCATAAAATTTGAGGTTACTGTTGAATGACAAGATGTTTTGATTAGTCTAGATGGGTTGTTGTTAGTAATCTTCACCTATTTGTGTCCCAATTTTAGTCTTATGTGTGGGGTTGGAAACAAATAAATAACTAACCTTGGATGTGAGAAAAATATTTTTGTAAGGTCACATGTTTGCCCACTTTATAACACAATAATTGAAATCTAGGGATAATATTAATGATAAAAAATGATGCATTACCATGGCTATTAATTTTTCTTTTCTATTCATGTTATTTCTTTCCAATTGCCATTGTAATTTCTTTCATTTGTCACAACTTAGGCAAACTACATGACACATTGTCCTCTTCTTCATCTATCACATCTTGAACATGTGTAACAATTTTGATCTTTAATCATTTCATTTTCTGTCATTGGGACCCACTTTTGATGCAAACATTTGGGTTTCAACACATTCAATTGGCTTTTTGTGGTTTATTTACGTAACTATAGGTAATTGGGTTATTGTTTAATGCACTTGCAAGGTGGTGGTTTGTTGTTTGGGTTGTTGTAAATGTTTTGGACGAATGGAACAATGGTGACTTGAACTTGTAATTCGGATCTTGTAAATAATTGAGAGATGATGTTAAAGATCCTATTGTAATCTACAATTGATTTTATGTACACATGTAAAAAAAACCATTTCAACGAAAAACAACATCATGGTTGAATTTATGCATAAAGTTGCAAGAACAATTCTTACAATTCTTCATCACAACACAATTTTATTGAAAGTATGAACTTTACTCATTTATTACGACAAGTTGCACTTGTTCATCTTTAAACATTTCACTAAAAGTTAAATGTCATTATTCAATCAATGCTTTTGTAGAGTTGAACAATGGAATGATGAAATTTGGATTGGTTGATGATGCTGCAAACATAATATGGACACTCAAAGATTTTGTAATTCTTCCAATTTGTAAAATTTGAAATATTTAAAAGCTTTGTGAGAGACTACTTGTGTGTTATGAATTATGAATGAAACCATTGTGCTTTGGTCTTCTATAATCACAACTTGGTTCAAAGTTATTCTTGTCATTGTTATTGCTTAAACTTGAATGACACATTTTTTGATTTTGGTGGTTTTTTAAAAAAAATTCATTAATTTTCAACCAAGTGGTGGAATTTCAATAGTGGAGGAAGCATATTGGGGAGTTTTCATTGATGATCTCCACTTTGCTTTAGTATTTAGTGAGGTCATAAAATGTTGGTGCTTTGAAAGAATGGTCTTGCGTGTGTTGTTGGCCACTTTTAGTGAGGAACTTCACATGACAATAACCAACAATGTAGAAAAGTAAAATATTATTGTCATGAATGCTTTGATTTACAAAGTTGCTATTTTTTTGTATTGTGTCTTTGGTTCTTGTTTTAGATTTTTGTACAGCTTCGACAACTTTGAAATTCCAAATGAATTTAGCAACATCATGCTTGATCAGACCCCATTTTGTTTCTAAACATTGCCTCAAATGTTAATCCAATTAGACAATTAGAGTTATAATGTTCAAAAATTTGATCCCAAAACACATTGTTTTTCTAACCATTGCCAATGATTGGATCTTGTGATACATTCAAGAAGGAACAACATAACTATGCATCCTCATTGACAACAAAATTCTTGCCTTTATTGGGCTGGGGCAGGAACTATAGCATTGGATCCAACTTTTGGAAATTTTACCTTATTAAAATGGGTTTCACATTAGGTGAACCGGTTTCTTTGGTGAAAGCGTTTAGACTGTTTAGATTGGAACAGATTTTTTTGGTGTTCAAAGTGTGGACGCAGTAGGTAGATGTACAACAACTTATTTATTGGCAGGGCCAGGGCGTTTGTGATGCCTTGTTTCCTTTGAATGGTGTTGAATCCATGTCCATAGTTGCTAAAACTGAAGGTCCCTTCAACAAAATCACTCGCTGAACTTTGTTGTTGCTTTCGGTATCATGAGATGAGAAATCCCTCTAAGAAGAGAAAATTTCCAAGCTTGTGTAGGTTTCTTAAAGCATCAAGTTGTGCTTGGGGTTACAACATCATCAACAAATTCCATTACTAGTTAGTTACCATTGGTGGGGCTTTTACTACCAACAATGGAGATGCTCTAAGGAATGCCCTCCACTAGTGGCATTCCAGCTTAAATTCTGACATGCCGAAGTCTCATCTCTCTCAAGTGCAAATTACATCACATAATGGCCATTAGTCAAACTGGAACTCACAAGGTCCTCTCCCAATAGACATTAGGAACCTAAAACATATTCATTACAAGACAATCAATGGCCCATGGGCAGGGGACCGGCATATGACAAGTGGACACCTGGGCCAGGGCTTCCAACCAGTATGATTAAGGTTCGGGGTGGCAGATTATGTCATTTCCTAGACAACAATATATGACATAATCTTCCAATGAAGATCATGATACACTCATAATAATGACCAAAAAGTGTTGGTTGAACATGAAACTTTTTTTTAAAATCCTGGAATCTGCCACCCCAGACCATAATGTCATGGAATGGTCTTGTCCTTGTCAATTATGTTTGAATGCGTGAACAGGCTCACCCGCACCCTAATGGGCCCACTGGGCTGCTTACCCAATATAATGGGCAGGGACGGGTTTGACCATTCCATCGTACACTTTAATTTAAATTTTAAAAAAAAAGTCAGTGAGCCAATTAAATGCAATTTTGGGGTACATAGTACATGCTCACGTGTTGTGACCAGAATTTTTTAATTTTGTAACCTATGGGAATTATCCAGTTGTATGGAATTTTCAGACAACCAGCCAATCCAAAAATCTTATTTGGGAATTTCACAAAAAAAATTTACACGCGTTTCCGTGACCTGACCTGAGCTTCTCCGTTTCTTCGTCTTCTGAGCACCACCCTCCGCCCCCCGCGCCCCCCGCGCCTCCCCCATACCGCACCTTCGCGAACGCGTTAACAATTTGGACTTTTTCCTCCGCATTCCCCCATACCACCCAATTCCCAGAAGCTCATTGGTCCCATCAGACAAAGTCAGTAATTTTTTAAGAAAAAACCCGTACCCCTAAACTCCGGCCCCAAAATCAGTTCGAATCTTTGCCTTCTTTGAAAATAACACTAAGAAAATTGGTATATGTGTGTCTGTGTACATCAATAAATAAATAAATAAAATATTGTGTCTATTTCTTTGAAAAATAAGAAGTTTAGAGAATTTAAATGCAACAAGTAAAAATAAAGGGCCTTTAAGCAGGCTTGCTTTTTTTTTATTCTTTTTTTTTCCAGCTTGTGGAAAAAAAATAGCAAAAAAATTTCAAAAAAAGAAAAGAAAAATTAGTCGAATTTACCCTTTTTAAAAAAATCATTTTCCCAGCAATTTCCCAGCATTTTTGTCGATAAAACCACAAGAACTGTAGAAAAAAATGCACTTCGTTGAAGTTTCCCAAATCTTTTCTTTTTTGTCTTCTTTGTTTTCCTAGATTCTTTAAAATGTGAAAAATAGAAAGAAGTTGTCAATCTCTATTTTCTTTCCTAGATTCCTTTTTTAAATTAAAATAAATAAATATTAAATAGGAACATTTTGAACAAGGGCAATCTTCTGTGGTGGTTTTTTTTTTTTTTAATTTAAATTTTTCTTAGATTTTGATGCCCTTTGAAATTTTTTACGCTTTTCACGTGCGTTGATTGGTGGACAGACGAAGGGACACTCTTGCGAGCGCGTAATAATCTTTTGCCGACTAAAGTTTCGTTTTTGCTTCTTCCGCGAGAGAGACAAGAGGAGCGGAGCGAGAGAGAGAAGACGAACAACGAACGAGACAAATGCCGATCGACGAGCTCGTCGTCCTCCTCTTCGCTGCGCCTTCCCCTTCCATACCCGTGCAAGGTGCTGCTATAGCAAAGCTGGGGCTGAAGCTATAAAGCGTGATCCAATTGCCACTCTCGAAATCTCGACTGTGACGAAAACCATGGACTAGTTGTGGAGAAGAGGAAAATAATAAGCGGGGAGGGCAGGGTTGTTGTTAGTGGGGTTTTGGTTTAGTGGTGGACCAGGAGGAGAGGAGAGGAGCTCCATTTTTTTTTGGCCTTCTGTGACTCCTGAGGAGTTTTGTTTGTGCATAGTAGTAGTGGTAGTAGTAGTAGTAGTAACAGGAGGGAAGGGAGGAAGTATGGGATCCGGGAGTAGTCGGAGTGCATCAGATGAACGTGCTGCTGCTGTGAGGAGAGAGAGAGATACTGCTGCTACTGTAGTCATGATTGCCGCGGCCCACACACTAGATCGACGGCCTTCGTTGCGGCGTAATCCGGAGGTAATATGAATGGTTCTCTCTCTGTCTCTCTTTCTCGGTTTCTCTCTGGATGTTCTTCTTTTGTTTCGTGGAGAATCGAGATCTCTTGTTGTGTCTTGGATTTTGCGTGTAATGAGATGCTTTGGGGTTTTCTTTCTCCGCCGTTGCGAGGGGCTTTGTTTAAGGGAGGCTAGCTTTCATGCCTGTATTGTGCATCATGTGCGCCTGTATTGTTGCTTTCTTTGAAGAAAGGAGACTAATAAGTGAGGTAGTCACAGAATTGTGGAAAATCTGTGTGCCGGTTCTCATGCCCTTGTAGTGGACAGACAGATTTGCGTAGAACGCGTAAAAGGCTGTCTGGAAATTGAGGAGAGTTTGCTTGGCTGTTTTCTTTCAGCATGATATGCATTTCTCATGCTGGTACTGGCTGTTTTCAGGCCTCCATGTTCAATTGGAATGTATGGCTTTCAAGATGTGTTGCTGTTGTACTGACCTGGTTGTGTGAGTGCGTCATGACTTGCAGAGGTTGAGCCTCGAGGAGATTATGTGGCCAGGGAGGCGGGGCCAATTGAGTTGGCTTACAGCCAGCAATCGAGGAGAGATTCTCTGGGAAGGTGAGGGTACCACAAGCAGCAGACGGCTAAGCTCCTCAGAGCCAGAGTCATCATCCAACCTTGCTGCTGCTGCTGCAGGTGCCAGTGCCAGCAATTCCCAATCCTCTCCCCCATGCCATATGGAGTTGGATAGGGTTAACCTGCCATCAGCTGGAGATGATACTATTCGTCGTGTGGAATCAGAAGCAAGTGGCAGCAGACAGCCTGAAGTCTTGAGGGGACAGCAGTTGTCGAGTGTTTATGTGCGGAGAGCAAGAAACTCAACTTCCTCAGGAACTCGTGAAGAAGAGGCAGAGGGAAGCAGGCAGCCACTTTCTGATGAAAGGTCGCATCATGCATGTGAGACAACACTTCAACGACGTCGAATGAATGAACAACTGAGGCACTATGCAGGGCTGCCATCATCCATCAGTTTGGAGGGAGGAACCTTTGTGTTGTCAGACTCATCAGACTCAAACCATCGAACAGATGTTGTGTTGGGTGCTGCAAATCAAGGTCTTTTTGCATCTGCATCTGGTGACACAGATGCTGACCATTCATCAACATGGCCAGCCCCATCTTTATTGCAGGCTTGGGATCAGTCAAATGTCTGGGAGCGCAGCTTTGTACGTGGTCAGTCGAGTGCAGGCCCAACTTTAGTTCGTACCAGTCTGTCCTCAGGGGAGAGTTCTGGGGTGTCAGCTCCAGAAACAAGACGCAGTAGTGGAAGAAGGCTCTGGGATGCTTTCTCAAGGGGAACCTTTCATCGTCGGAGCTCGACGCTGACTATGGCTGCTTTAGCTGATTTAGAGGAGAATCCCATGCCATTAGGTGATGTTGAACAACTTGTAGATACTGAAACATTGCATGGCAGCAGGAGCTTGGACTTGGAGGAGAGGAGAAGACGTGTGCGTTCTCAGGTTGGATTTTTTACTCTGGTCGAGTGGTGCCAAGCATGTGGCCAAAGTGTGATGTCCTCTACTTCTTCTGCACATGAATTGCATAGGGAAGTCAAGTGCATATCGAGACCCAGATTTGTGTTGGATATTATCTTCAGTTTCTCACCTTTCACCTCTATGATCAATGTTACAGGTATGGGCATTGCGTCGATTAAGCAATGGTTTGCATGGGACCTCATGGCATGCAAGATCATGTGCCGGAAACCACCATGGGCACAGGTGCTCATGTGAAGGACATGACATGGGTGATGACACAGATACAAGAGCTAGCATCTCCCGGATCATCATGTTGGCTGAAGCTTTATTTGAGGTGATTGGCCTTCACTGAAATGGTCTTAGTTCCACACCATGCCAGCAACAGGTTTCTAAAGTGGTGGCCAGATGTGTGTATGTATAATACGAGGAACTCTGTTATCATTGGACATTTGACCGGTTTAATGTTCATTTCTGTCTTTTGTTTTATGTCCTGCTAGTGGATGATGCTTAGGTGTCATTCTTTTGGAAGTGAGGTCATTCTGTAACAGTCATTGTTTGATACTGGAAGGCAAACTTTGAGGATAAGCACTAATTGGGTGTTAGGTTTTGCAGGTTCTTGATGAGATACACAGACAATCAGTGGCACTTTCCCAGTCAGCAACAGTGCCACTGGCCTCACGCCCTGCACCTACCAGCGTTGTAGATGCCATTCCTCTTCGTACTCATTGCAAACCTGTTGATGACTGTGATGAAGCTCCCCAGTAAGTTGCCTGTGCCATTTGGCCCTTACACAAAAGCCTTCCATCTCCAGATTTTTGGCCTATAGCTAACAACAAATGTTCAGAGGTATTTTTGCATGTGATAAGGTTAGTTGAGTGGTTCATTTTTGTGGTTGAACGGTTGTTAATGGTTAATGGCCATGAATCGGGCTGCCAAACGTCTGCATCCAGGAGCAAGGTGGTCACCTCTGAAAGGACTGGAATGTGGTGTCCAATTATTCTGATATGTTAGAATGGACCTGCGCACTGGATCTTCCTTGGGGAACCTCGCTTGATACACCGCTCTTAGAGCAAGATTCTCTTTTGGATCCAGGTAGAGTTGAATAATCTCATTGAGTCAGATCCATTGCATTGCATGGTTAGAAAACCTGGAACACCTGTCTTTTTGTTGGGGAGCTCTTTTTACTGTGGTTGTTCCAATTTGCTCTTATTTCCCTAGGTTCCAGAGTCATTTTGGTGTAAGGAATTGCTGTGCTTCGTGAAACTGAACTCCTATTTCAGTCTGTTTCATATTTTGATTATTTCAAATGATTTATCATGTTCTGTTTAGTTCACTCTCTTGGGCTGCCAATCTCATATGATTACAGCTTGTGTATGAAGTTTGTGTGTGGATGAACTCTCTCTGGGTACCAATTTGTATACTGCAGGACTGCTTAGTGAAATACTGATCCCAATTCTTATGGTCACTGAGGCAACCATCGAATGGTGGATGTGTATTGTTGCCACAGGTGCAACCAAGTATCCACCAAGACCACAGGATGCAATCAACTTAGAAGTGGCTTCAAACATTCATCTGATGGACTCAGAGGACAATTTTACTTGAGAATCAACTTTCATGCTTTTGGTTGGAATACAGAACTCATATGAGGTTCAGGAAACATGGGATAGAAACTCACATTTTCTCATGCTGTGTTTCAGGTGCTATATTTGCCTGGTGGAGTATGAGGAAGGGGATTCCGTAAGAACACTTCCATGTAACCATGAGTATCATAAGAATTGCGTCGACAAGTGGTTAACAGAGATCCATGGGTAAGTCTGTATACCTGGCCCTCCCTCAATGCGGGGTTGTGCCCTTTTCTCATGTCATGCTTTACTCAGTTCCTAGGCACTCTCCTTATCCTGCTTTACCCATCTGTAATGTTGTGATAGCAGGAGGACATGTTTCACTCACATATCTGTCAGATTGCTTCATCTTGCTTCATGAACACAGAATGTGAAGTTTACAGTTACGATCCAGCTCCTGACAGGGGAAATGGTGTGTGCAGCGTGTGCCCATTGTGCCGAGGCAATGTTTGCGAGCCAAAAGCAGTAGATAGTGGAGTTGAAGCAGCTGTGTAAAATGAAACTCTCTTAAAGCTGCATGTATCTTGCTCAGCCTGAACAACAAACACTACAACCTTTTATTACACCTCAAGCTCTGAAAGCTTTGAGCACAGAACTAGGTTTCTGGTATTTATGTCATCACACATTCTTTCTCAGTTGCATGGCATACTGGAAGGTGTCAATAATCCTATGCTGAAGTATCTTCTTTCTAAATGTCTGAACCACAAGGTTGGGGTCAGATGAAAGACACAGTACTTCAGATTTGTCCAGGCAGGGGAACTTCAGATACTGTAGAGCAAGCTCAATGTTCTTGATTATCACTCGGTTGATTGTGTTGGTGCTTGGATTGTTGAAGTGGAGAGGAATCAACCATGTGTGTTGATGTACCTTCTCATCTGAGGTGAACATATTCACTATCTTGTCAGGGCTGTTACCTGTTCACGCTGTACATTCATCATACCCACATGATCATTCCATTCAGAAGTAACTTGCGTGGTGGAACTGGAGGGTGTGCTGCCTTGCATGACAAGAGCTCAATGAGTCCCCCACCACTCCTTGCTGCTGCCCCTCACCCCGTCACACAGGAGTTTTCCAGGTTTGTACACCAAACTTGACTTCAATCTTCACATTAAGTGGTTAGTTTATCAAGTCTTGATGTACTTTGTACTTACAATACATTCAAATTTTTTGCATGAACTCCACATAACAACTTATTTGGGCTCTGCTTCGCTATGCACTACCAATGATCATAAAGACGATAGAAAATTTGATATTTTCATGGGGATTTTTTTATTCTCACTTTTTGCATATGAAGCCAACCTAAACAACAAATGTGCATATGTCAATTATAAGACATGTTATCTTATTATATGTAATTTTTTTCGCCAAAGGGTAGTAATGACTAAATACATCTAGATTAAAAGCATAAAAAAACTTCTTTTTTTCATCTTGGCTTTTGTAGAGATGTTTTGTGTTCATGTCATACATATTTGGGCATGTTACAAGTGGTAGGGGGAATGTAACATGCTACAAGACCTTTTTTGGCATATGTTATTTGACTTGTTACTTACCCTTTGGAATATAACATTGGCTATCATGTCTTCAAAACTTTGTTATAACAAGTTCATAAATAAAAGAGGTCAGGTGAGTGTTGGGTAAATTAGGCCTCCTTTTTGCATTGGAAAAGGGTAGGACTAAATAATCTTCCTTGTTATTGTTATAGTTAATGTGTATTTTTTTAGTTTAATATTGTTAAAGTGTTGTTAATGGGGTAAGATTGGTGTTGGTATTTTGGTTTGAGTATTTTGGGAAAGGGAAAAAAAAATTATTATTTATATTTTTTGGAAAATGTAGTCTCATTTGTGATAAAATATAATTGGGTTTGTGTGGATCAATCCAAAATATTATATTCGTTGCATATGCTATTATGAAAACATCACATGATAAATTATTTATTTGCTCGTAACATTTTTATATTAGTATAATTAATTTTTCAACAATTGATTTTTTTTCTAATAATTGTATCATGTTATTGAGTAGTGTTTTTGTTACTAATATTTTTGAATCATAAATTGTCCCATGTGAATTAAGTGTGGAAGTGTATTTTTATTAATGTTTATTTTGATAATTGTTGATGAAAATATGTTGAAGAAATTTTTTAATGATTTTGTTTGTTGTTTCCATGATTGCATAATTGTTGTTCGTATGTTGAAAATTATAATGTTTCTTCATATAATATTTGCATAGGTATTCTTAGATGTTGGTCACTCGATGAGCCATTTTGATTAAGAATTGTGTTTTCATCTTCTTTTGTTAATTGAAATTCTTCTTATTAATAATGTATGACATCAATATGATTTGTGACATTGTTTAAATTGTCCTATTTAAATACTATTTGCATTTTTAGTTTTACACATTAAATGTTATATTTGTTTGTCTTTCTTATGGCATTTGGGGAATATTGGTTTTTTCAATGTATAATTTCACAATTGGTGTTATCATTTTTAATGATCATTTTAAAAAATTAACTTTGTGTATGTTTTGTATTGTAATATTTTGTAAAATCATGAACCTATTTAAGGAATGTAAACACGATAATGTTACATATATGTTGTGTATATTAAGTTACACATTGTTAGGTGGTTGACAAAGGTCTATCACCAAATGTTCAAATGTGTGTTCTTAAACTTTAAAATCAATTAAATAAAAAGCTAAAACAAATGGTAGTTGATAAGAGTAATTTATTAATAGTTTCGAAAGTACTTGATCCTTGTATGGATAATCATATTGCAATTTTTTTTGTTATGGATGCTATTGGTATGACATTTTTAGGTAGACCTTTGAAGGTGTTGTCTTGTAATGTTTCATGTTTTTTTATGAATTCATTCAAATTTAATAGGTGAGCTTATCTAATTATTATGTTCCATTCAATGTGATTTTGAGAATGAAATAGTTTTAACATAACCAATTGTCCCATTAACAATTCCTATTTTTAAATATAGGTTATCAATGAATATGATTTTTGTTCTTTTGTAAATTTTTATGAATGGTGCTAAATTTTTGGTTTTATTTGTTGTCATTGTTTGCATTATAGTATATTGTATGTTATGATATATTGAATTTTTTGGGTAAGTATCAATAATTAGAATTGTACAACATGTTTGATTTGATGATTTTGAATTCATTTTTATCATATGACAATTAATAACATTATGTAATTCATTTTGAGAAACTATGAAGGTTGACATTTTCCATGGAACTTCAAATAAATTTATTTTCAAATTACAAAGAAATTATGTCTTGATTTTTTTGAGTTTGTTTTATGAATGCAATGATGCATCATTTATAGATGGAAAATTTATAAAAAGTTGCCCATGAACATTATGTTCATCTGGCCAAATGATAAATATTTATATTTCAATTTTTATAATTTCAAATATATTGTAGTAAACATGTTATAATAAATCAATTTCATCAATAATTATGAATTCAATAAATGACCAAATATTTCCTATTGAATTTACTATAAGCTCAATAATGAATGGATAGTTATTGCACCTACTAATAATGTTGTGTTTGCAATGTATGTTGCAATGTGAAGTTTGTATTCATCATTTATATTTTGAAAAAAATCTTGGATGACTTTGATGATTTGTGTTTTTCATGTTCCTAAAACACCTCTTACATATTGTAATATTTGTTTAATGCGACTTATTTGTGTGAACATTTGAAATGTAGAAAATTTGCAATTTATTTAATATATATCTTTATTTTATGTGCATATTAATCAATGTTGGTGAATAAAAATTAAGAAAATCTTGAACTTGGACCTTATTTTTATTTTTTAAATGTCATTTTCATCAACTATCTCATTACTTTTTTTGTTTGTTGATGAAATACACATAAAAAAGAGTTAATATTATAGTGCTTTCCATGAAAACTTTCAATAATGAAATGTCATTTCTTCATGTTTTAAATGATTGGACCTTATCATAAATGACATTTTAATATCAACTCTTTTTGATGTTTTTGTTATTAAATAATTTTTTTCAAAAAAATTTAAAATTATGTAATTAAAGGTCTTAAGTAAAAAAAATCCTCCTTTTTCAAATCCCAAAAAATTCATTCAAAAAATCGAAAAATGAAATGATCTGCAAGTTTTCATGACGATGTTTTTTACAAAACATCATTGAATGGATAGTTTTACAATTGGCATTTTAAAACAATAATTACAAAAATAACATAAATTGGGGAGCTCAAAAGATGATTGTCAATATGTATATGCATAATTTAAAGTTTCTTACAAAACATTAGATAAAATGTTAAAGCATAAAAAAAAATTTAAAAATTAATAAAATTATATGTATGTATAATTTAGTTACATAATTAGTAGCCCTATTTCAATAATGATTACATATCTATTTCTGAGGATCTTTTCACATTTTTAAATTTGAAGACATATAAAATTACACAATTTGTTCAAGTGTAAAATTACCATTTCGTTGTGTTAAAACACTAAGAAATGAATTAATGAAATCACTATTGCGTAATGAATTAAATTTTAATTATTGTTAAAAAAATGTTGAAAAAATTAATGTGGAACAAATATTCTCTTGGTACATAGCCCAACATTATTTTCATTGGGTTTGTCAACAATTTTACTTCTTGATATGGTTTGATTGATCCAAAATGTATCTAATCCCAACAACACATGGAGAAAAACATAATCAACGTGCTAGTTTATAAAGTGTTAACTTGTAATAAAATGTGAAAATAGTCATTTGTTCTTTTCTTTATTCTATTAGGAAAAGGTCATGCCAATCACGAAAAGTCTTACCAAATGACCCCAAGTGATTTTGGTCAAATTAAAACAAAAAATCCATTTGATCCAACTTCATTAGGTTTTGCTTAAAGTCAAGGACCTATGCCAATGAATGAAAATTTCAAAAATAATTTTATAAAACTTAAAATTTTGAATCACATTTGATTTGTGAAATATGATTGGTTAAGATTTTTAAAAGTCATGTAAAAAATAAACACACTCGCAATTTGTAAAACAATGAACTAAATGTGTTGTTCATTCAATACATTTTATTTGTTTAGCTGGTATAATTTTTGATTGCAAATTTACAAGGATTAAGTGTTGTTGCCTAACAACACATGGAACTTTGGGCAATCTAACAAGATAAAATCATGGATAGTGATGATGTTTCCAAGTTGTTCGAAGATACATTCCTTCATTATGAAAATTTTAATTTTGACATTATAGACTATAAACATTTTATCATCTTATTTGGTCGTTTCATTAAGTAAGGCCATTGCATTGGCGACCTTCCCATTAACAAAACATTGGGGTGCATTATAGCAGAATCGAACAACATTATGTAAGATGTTTGGCTGATCATAGATCTATAAGTACTGAACAAATGTATACATATTAGCTTGTAGCCTAGGTATGGCATCATTTATTACAATTGACCCTGGTTTTATTGAACACCTTTCGCCAATTGCACTGAATATCATTCAACCGTAATTAGTTAATTGATATTAGGACCATCATTCAATGCATCCTTTTTTTGCACCTATTTTCAATGCGTCATTCACCACATCATTAACACTAAACAATGATCATTTAACTCAATCATTACCACCACGAAATCCAACACACGAGGTGCACGTTTTATGCATTTTTCAGCTATTGGGTCGCCAACAATGGCAATCAAGGGAACACGGCCTTACAGCGACATTGGTGTTAAAAAAATCATTTTGATTTATTTGTGGTGATGCCCACTAAACAAAAGAAATCTATAGTGATCATGATCCCACCAATGGTCACTAATTGCATAATCATTATGGTGGTGCCCCTTGTTGTCCTTATCAACAGACATGAAGTTGATGCAAAGAGGTATAGTTTATAACATGCAACCTTCAACATTGATATAATCAAATTGAACGATCTTCTAATGATTTTGTTTGCGGCAATCAAATGTGCCACAACTCCACAAATTATCCAATTTACAAACACATTAGCCCATTTAAAGAAATTTCATTACATTGTTGTGGATGAAACCTATATTTTGTTGTTAGATTTTAGGCAGGTCATGAAACAATTATTGTTGTTGTGGGCTATCGGGTGGTAACTTGTTACATTGACTACCTCACTCGTTTCATCCCAAGATATAGACTTGAAAATTATGATGTCCACAACATTTTCCATCATTAGGATGCCAACTGCATGCCCATTGATCATGTACAATGTGGATGATGAAATCATTTAATAGATCATTGAATGGGATTGGGACGAAGCAAATTTTAATGCCGATAAAACCATCGTCTATTGTTTGATTTGATATTTTGTCAAACAATTGGCATTAAGGATCGATAATATCATTGTTAATTGTGCTCATCTATATGCACATTTGGATAATGACACCAAACATGCACAACTACAATCATGGATTTCAAGATACGTTCATGTCATGGTGGCCATTAAAGTCATTGAATGTGGGTACAATTACTTATCTATGAGTCTTGTCATCCATCAAAGGTCCTTTATATTCTTTTTTATTTTGCATCAAAAATTTAGTCGACTCACTTATGATGGCTTGCCTAGTGTTAGTCGAATCATTTATAATGCACATTTATGAGCAAAAAATTTACACATAAACCCATTTTTCAAAGAACCAAACATTTGGATTATGGACATTAATAATTGTTGAAGGCACATTCTTCATTTATCAATTGATGGTCAATTTTAACGATGTAATTTGATCCATGTTACACAACCATGTAATAATTGTATTCGCTAATTACATGTGATGTCACCATTGCCACCTTCGCTAATGCTGATGTTGAGGATGAAGTCAACTATGTTGATTTCATTCATAGCGAAAGATTATATGTTGTTGATCAACATTTGATGATTTGCCACCCCCAATGAGCTCAAATGCTTGATGTGTTACATATATAATGAAGATAAGGACGCAAATCATCCTAGTTAACATTACCCCTTGTTATTACGCACACTAGTGTTTCATGTGCTTTGGTCCACACCCAAGGCCAGATTGTCAAAATATCATTCCCTTTACACTTGACAATTGTGACATGTGCCATATGTCGCACAATGGACCAACATTGGGCAATGTCCCATTACACCTAGGAAAATACAATGTTAATTGCAAAAGTCATCTTCAAGGTGAACGTTATTATGTTATTATTTAGGCCATTTGATGACATAATTGTTTACACATAGAGAAAGCATTACCAAAATTGAAAGATATTAGTAATGATCGATAATTTGGTTGATGGTTGGCCACAAAGACCACGTGCTAGTCCATCAACAATTTCACATGATTAATGGATGTGTGCATCCACATGCTTGAACAAATCAAGTAAACTAAACCATAACATAATTTGAATGTAAATAATTATTATAACGACTAAGTTCGTCATTTTTATGAGACGTTTGATACATGCAGTTACCATTTTAAAGTTGAAGCAAATTTTATAATGTGAAAAACAAAATTTTAATATGCACAAACATATTTTTGGAATAAGGGTACATGTAAGTAGTCCACTTTAGGCCCTTGAAATAGATGGTATTTTTGTTAGTGAATTTGTTATTATCCCAAACTAGTAGGGTTGAAAGGTTGTTCCATTGTTTTATATGGTCATCATCCAATTCATTGGGATTTCAAATCATAATGCAACAAGGGTATGGGTCCATTATAAATAACGTACAATTATAATGGTGGGGACATTGCAATGGGCTATAATGTGTGACTTTAAGGTGATGGACTCATTTTCATTTCCATTTATTAGTGTGTTATAAAAATTTCTTTTAGAAGCACTCAAGGGTTGCAAAAGCATTAAATCAATTAAAGTCCTAAGGTGTTAATTTAGACCACTAATGAAGTTAAGGTTGAAGTTATTTATTAATTGATGTTTGACCACAGTAGTTAAAGATGGAGTTGCAACTTACATGGTGATAAGGATGGTGGGCTCATAAAAGAAGGAATTTTAAACAAAATCTTCAATAAAAAATGCTGAAAGTTTTTGGAACCATTTTTAAAATTTAGGATTTTTTAAAGAAATTTCGTCCTTGTTTTCCATTTTTGGGTTTTTCTCCTTTTTTAATATAAAATAGAGTTATAATAAAAAATGTAGCAATTGTTAAAATCATTTGTTCTTTTGGTTTTATAGTAAATTAAATGTAACACATAAATCATGGGATTCCTTTAATTGGTTTTAGCATGTAGCTAGAACTATGAAAGTATCTTATTTTTTTCTTACTTTCATACATGGTTAAATATTTGGCTACATATGTGAGTGTGGATTATAACTAGTTGAATTACATCACAAAATTGGAAATCAAATTTTGACAAATTAAATATTAAATAAAACCATGGGGTAAAATATGTTGATTCAACAAAAGATTGCCACTTTCCAACAATGAAATAAATTGGAAATAAAAACCAAACATTTTTTAATTTTGTGATCAACATGTTTGATTGGCCCTTTTGAAAAAACAAAAAAAACCTTTGGACAATCCCAAAATAGATGTTTTTGTAATATCCTCATTTGGGCTAACCTTGGGTGTTTGTAAATCATTCATTTGCTAGAGTCTTGGATTTCCAATGGGTTTAAAAAAGGGGTTTTTTTTATTGTTTTCGAATGGAAATGTGTGTTTGGAAATTATTCATTTGTTGGGGTTTTTTTGGGTTGAATGGGTTTATGGAGTTTTTTTTTATTGCTTATAAATCAAAATGGATGTTTGTAAATTATGCAATTGTTTGTGAATCATGTATACACATTCTATTTATTTATAGGGCTTTGGGGGGGGGGGGGGGG
>Ga0116229_10005260_pt1 | contig 21163 bp, 19 predicted proteins | sample S1TSphgellanicum_3_FD_87313 | JGI IMG/M metagenome (GOLD analysis project Ga0116229, IMG submission 87313) | Host-associated microbial communities from peat moss isolated from Minnesota, USA - S1T2_Fc - Sphagnum magellanicum MG | ecosystem: Host-associated > Plants > Peat moss > Unclassified...
AAAAAAATGAAAAAAAAAAATTGGGGAAGCGGGGGGAAAAAAAAAAAAAAATTTGAAGAACCACAAGGAAAAAACAAAAAAAAAAAAAAAACACCAAAAAATCCCCCCCCCCCCCCCCCAAAAAACCAAAGCATGAGGAGTATGGTAGTAGTACCTATATTGTAACTCATATTAACTTGGTCTTGGGATTGCTACACAATACCTACTAGCAATGATCAACTAATCAATTGATGAAAAAAATGAGCTGATTTTGTGTAAATTAAGTTCCATGCAAATAAAAATGTTGAATGACTTTGCATGTAATTTTAATTGCATTCAAGTACATTAAAAGGAAATTCAACTAAATTCAATTCAACAATTGAAATAAGATTCAATTGAAGAAAAATGAGATGCAAATTGGTGGAGAAAATATTGGAAGTTTTTTTTTTTTGGAATATGATGTTTCATTTTTGAAAAATTTTAAGGACAAATCTGAAAAGCCATTTTTGCATGCCTCCTTATTTGAGAATTGGTTAAATAGATTCCAATTTGGAACCATTCAAATGATGGCGTAAACTTATGAAATCTGAAGTTGTTCTACCTAAACTAGCTCCAATGAATGAATCATCATCACTGAAATTAATTGTGAGAACCCCAAGGTTCTATTTTTTTAATTTTTTTTTGCAATTGGGAATGTCTTAGGAGACACATTGGGAATTTGCAAATTGGGTAACACTTTGAGAACCTAATGGGAACACCTTGGGAGCTTCATGGGAACATATTGGGAACAGACCCAAAAAAACAAAAGAAATCCCCCTTCCCCTCCCCTCTCCCCAAAAGGAAAACGCTGAGCCTCCCTGAACTTCTTATTGCAGAGAAAACCCCAGTAACCTAATCATAGAGGGATTTTCCTGCACCTAATCTTCAAATATTTACACAAGCTTTTTTACTTTGCAATAATTTTGTAAGGGGATAGTGATGGTCTCATGCAGGAATTTTTCATCTCTTGCAATATTACAACTTCATGAAGAATTGGTACAATTTTTGTATTGTAGGTTAAAGAGCCCCATATGTGAGACCGAACCAAGTGCAAGCCTGAATCTGGTAGTAATAATAAAGCTCACTTTCGAGGGCTTTATCAACCATTAAAACTTGCTCCAAAAAATGATTTAATTAATTCTCATGATACTCATTCGGTATTACAGGAAAAAACAAGAGTAAGCATTTTGAAAAACGTAATGCTCATGTCTACCCTTGGCAAGGGATAGATTATGCACAATAAGGCACCCTCCAACCATACTAAAAGTATTTGAATAGGTCTTTATGTGTATATAGAGGGTGCGTTATGCTTGGGAATGGAGGATGGGACCATGCGAAGAAAAGAAAGAAAAAAACCATGTATATAAAAATCAAGGACGAAAATCCATCTCAAAAGTACAAGGCAAATGAAAGCACAAGTAGACACAGCCAAAGTAAAAAAAACAAAAGCAACCAATCAATGAAAAATAAGGAAACGAAAACCCTATGCAAATAGGACCCAAGGTTATGAATTGACAATCAACGATAACAAAAAAAACTTAAGATGAAAAAGCAATCTTCTACAACAAATTGACTAATGACATTAATGTATTAACTATGATGTGTGGAAGAGATGAAAAAACCCAATCAAATGTAACAGCCCACTGAAAAATCACTATGGCTTGCGCACATTATAGGGTTCAACACACTCTTTGTCAATAGTGGGAAATGAGCATCGAAGGGACTAAAAAAGACCGTTAATGACATGCGATAGTGGTTTGTGCATAAACGATCATGAATGAATCAAAACGAAAATGAAAACACCCATTCATTTTAATAGCAAAGAGAATAAAGTCATCACCTAGTGTTCATTCGACATAGGATCGTGTCTTCTCCTAAACAACCATCGTCAATACATGTGTTGTCATTGTTGATGCTCGCTACACCACATCTATGCAAGTCAAGTCGACAATGACAATGTTTATCAAAGTTCGAAAGCCGTCTCTAGTGATAAGAATATCCATTCATCGTCAAGTGTGGTGAAGGAAAAGATGGAAAACCTTCCTTTGAACATGTGCTTCACTCTCCGAAGTAATAGCTATAACAATATCTTAAAATGTGTCATGGGCTATTATACGTTCACTCCCATGGGGGCATTGAAACAAATGGGTATTTAAATCATCAATGGTATGACCAAATTGAAATTGTGAAAGGTGTGCAATTGTAGGATGTGATAAGACAAGACAAGTATGTAGTGTTATAAGAAAGTGGGCTGATGATAAACGAAATGTTGGTGTGATAAAATGAACTAAAAATCAAGCACATGCCCCTAGACCCACACATGAACAAAAACATGCTCATGTGATATTCGAAGGAATGTCTACTAGAAGAGAAACAAACTCTTGCTTGTGTAAGCGATCCACCAAAAAAACCCTACAATTAGGGATAAAATTGAATCATTAGACTTTCAAAGAGTGGGACATGAAAACAACACCCCTAGATAACATGGCTCGAACATCTCAAATGAACCTTCTCTCCTTCTCAAATGTACCTTCTCTCCTTCTCAAATGAACCACAGTTATGTTACCAAGTCTTTATGTTGGGTGAAGAGCTCAAACAGTGCAATTTTAAGAACTTTGGCCTTATGGATTTGCGATTTTAAGAACTCAGGCATTATGGATTTCCAGGCCCTTCCACTCAGGCTCATCAAGGGCCTTGTGATGATCAATTAACATAAGGTCAAAATATTAATATGTCTAAATTTTATTTGAATAAATTATTTAAAATAATTAGTTATAAAGGATCAGCAGAATATAATAACAATGATAATAATAAATTAGAAAATCTCAGGGTAACCCCCCAGTGGATACCTCAAAGGGTGTTACCCAATGTAAAGCACCAGTAGAAAAAAATAATGGCGCATTCACACTTGATGTTAAGTCTGTGTTAAATGAAAATCTAGGTGGCATCCTAGGTGGGGGGCACCCAATGTGAAATGGCCGATAGTTTAATGTTAAGCAAGGGTTAGCTTAATATATAAAATCTTCATGATAAATAAGGTAAGTCCTAAATGACTAGTAGTAGCATGGTGTTAGTGGACTCAAAACTAGAGTCCCTAACAGCAAGTGTGAATGCACCTTAAGTAGTATATAGCCTGGAGTATAACAGCAAGTGTGAATGCACTTATAGTAGTAATATACACGTAGAGAGAGTGGGTTTAATTATACATAACATTTTGAGAGGGAGATTCAAATTGTGTGTACAAAAATTCAAAAAACTCGGTTGGTTGTCTTCTCTGTGAAGTTCAGCTAGGGCACAAAAAACCCTAATTTCTCTGGTGAAGTAAAGTAGGGTTTTTGTGCCGTATTAGCTGGTTTAATGAAAATGTAGGGTCTCTCTCTCCTATTGTCCTTTGGTGGGAAAACTGATTCAAATTACGACACGTGGTAGTAGGCTGTGTAGCGCTTCTCACAAGCTAATATTATGGGCCACACCCGAACCAGCAACCTACCAGTGCACCGTGAAGGATGAATGATAAGTGGTCAGGGAACAGTTTTCTGTTGGGTTCCAGTTGCCTAGCTAACTAACCATGGTGGTTAGCTCAATACTCTTTATGTTACTACCTATCTACTAACAACCCACAAACAGGTAAATTAGTTAGTTAGTAGGTAGGTAGTAAAAACATCCCTTACCTATGTATAAACCATCTACTTATCGAGTAGTTACCTATTTTCCTACCTATCTACCTATGTATCAGAGACCTATTTCCTACAGAAGTGGTTACCAAGGTGAAACCAAATATTAACTCAGTTGAGGTTCATGATTGGTGTTGAGTGGGCACAAATAGTTTTCTTTTTCTTCTTTTTTTTTTGCAAAATTTTATGACAAAAAAAAGGGCCTTCCACAACTGCAAAGGATGTTTTTGGAAAAAATCCCCAAATTCATCACATTTCTAGTATATAAAAAAAATGTTGAGTTCGCCATATCTAGACTATAGGTACTTGCAAGTCACAAAAAATACATACCAAGGTTTCAAAAGAAAATTATTTGTCTACTTACTTGCAACCAAATTTGGCTAAGTCCTCTTGTGGAGGATCGCCAATCCATCTACCTCATGAAATTGAGAAAACAAAAAACCCCATGATCACAATTCACATTTGAATGTGAAAGGATTGTATTTTAAATGTTTGAACATATCGTTTCTTGAAAAGTCCATTATAAAGGTTCTAGATTAAAAGTAGAGTATCAAGGATCTAAAAGTTATAGGTTTTGTGAATTATAAATAAAATGGGTAGTTTCCATAAACATGTTAGTAACATGAATATTAGGCATGTTTTGTGAATTAGTACCAATATTCAAAATGAAGTTATTTAAATTATTATTTCTAATATATGTACTATGTTTCATTAGTACAAAGAATGAGATTGTAAAGCACACTGCATAAATGATGAATATTTATTTGGACATCAATTGACAATGACAGAATTGGAAATTGATCATAATCATTTTTGTAACTCTTATTAATGTGAAAATGTCATTATAGATAATATACACAATTGATTGTGATTTTCCATTCAATATATTAACATATGAATGTTTATGTATGAATATATGACTATATGAAAGTTCAAGAACTATATAAGTACTAAAGTCATATTGAATAAGTAAAGCAAGGATCTCAAGGTTTTGTAAGACTAAATACAAGTTTAGGAATAAATCTAAAATGATTTCTTCTAGGATATTTATTTGCAATTCCATTTTTCAACATGTTTTGTGAATCTTTTGAAACATGACAAAAAATTATATTTAGATCATAAGGGTCATTATATGTTCAATATTTGAAACACTTGCATAATTAATCATACCCTAGGGTCAATTTTATTATTAAATAATCCTAAAAATAATGAAATAAATTTTCATGAAAATATGAAGTTAAGGTGTGGAAAACCATCATTTCACTCTTCATATAACAACATCATGGTTGGTTGAAATTTTTTAAGGTGTACCAAAATTAGTCACGTCCCTTTTCTATATATTTTTAACACATTTATGAATGATTATGATGGAATCTAAAATTGTAATGGTCTAAAATATGGTATTTATGAAATATTTGACACTTTTTGACTCATTAGTTTTGATGGGGATTGAAATGTAAAGAAAAAGATGACTATAATAAAAACTAAGTCTTTTTTTGTTCTAGGTGGATTTTCACCTTTATAGATTATGAAAAAGAAAATCAAATTTGAAACTAAGTCAATTATTTTTTTAATTATTTATTTTTCTTGTGAATGTGGAAGCTAACCCAAGACTACAATATTCAATATTTACATCATTTTTAAAAAATAATTATCCCAACTTAAGTTTAATTGGATAAAAATGTTGGTATTTGTGCTTTAATATTTTTAATGCCGTGTAATTAGTTACATACTATGCTTTATGTTTATGTTCTAATAAAAAATGTTCATATGCTTGTAATGTCCAATAATGATAATAAAAATATTTTCAATATTTTCATTCAATAAATAACATGTTGCGAACATACATGCAAAACTAAAAATAAAAAACTAGAACAAATTTCAAATAATCAATTGCTTGAATATGTGCAATTTAATTAATATGATCAAAAGTTCTACAACATTTTTAACTAAATGACCATTTCCTTTCCTTGTTTTTCTTTCATGAATATTCACATCATGTGATTGACCTTTACAAACATAGCATGGCACACAAACAACAACCATTTTTGTTGGTTTTGCCCACAAGGAAAAAACTACGCGTTTATGTAGGATTTAGGAATAAAATTTTGGTCAATGTTTAATTAATGTGGAGATGACAACTTTCTTTAAGATGATGGCATGGATGTAACTTAAATTGTTATTAGCTTCAATGTATTCCAAAATTAATATGTTGTCTTTGAATCGATATGTTACCCATCACAACCATGTGCCTTTTTTATTTTTACTTATCAATTCTCTTTGAAAGGAGGAAAATTTGTTCATTTCCATGATATCTTGGAGAGGAAGGGAGAGAAAACCTTAGGTGAATCAACACTTACATTGGTACCAACACTAAATGAACAACAATGTGGATGAAAATGTACTAGACTAAAGACAATATGTGGGATTCTAAACCACATATAAGGTTCACAATCTAATCTAGGATTGTAAACTACCTAGGATATACATCACATGTTTAAGGTCCATAGCAACTACCATTTTTCAATTTTGATTTTTGCACTTCCCATTTCTACTATTGATCACGCTTTCCCATTTCCATTGTAGTTTATGCTTCTCATTTATACCATTGCTCATTTTTCCCATTTCCACCATATGATTCATGTTTTCGCTTTTCACCATTGTTGCGCTTCTCATTTCCTCCATCATCATTCACGATTCTCATTTTTGGCATTGTGCACATTTCGTAGTTCTAGCATTGACCATGGAGTTACATGCATAAAACTCCCAATTGCTTATCAACATTCATGTTTCCCAATTCCACCATTGATCATGAAGTTGCATGCATAAAGCTCCCAATCACCTGCCAACATTCATGATTCTTGGTTTCACCATCAATTGCAAAATTACATGTACAAAATTCTCAATCACCTATCAACACTTGTGCCATCACCTATCCTTACAAGTGCCAACACCATTTGATGACATTCAATTAAAACTATTAATATTACTTGCAAGTTGCCATCACATGTGCAAGCCATGTTCACAAGTTCTCATCCTCATTCCAAGATTTGTAGAGGAAAACTCAAGTCCTATTTGTTGTGTTGTCTTTATTCTAATTTGTATTTAGGTGCATACTTTCATTTTTGACAAGGCAACGTAATAAGCTAGTCCAACTCTTTTTTTGTTTTATGTGTTGTCCATGTTTTCTTTCTCTATGGGTGCATATTTTTAATTTTGACAAGGAGACATACTAGGTTAGTGAGAACCATTTTTTCATTTCATATGTAATTTGATCTTTTGTAAATTTCAATGTTTGTTTTTTTAATCTAGTTTATAATTGCATGAACTTTTGATGTGGTGTTGGATTTGAAATGTTATGTACCACATGGAACATTTCCTAAGCTACTACCACTTTTCACACATCCATAAGCATTGAGTTTTTATTGCTTTTAAATTAACCAAACATTTCTTTGTTCTTAATTTTCATTTTTGGGGTTGGTTTTGTTATGCCCCCAAAAATCTCTTTCTTGAACTTCTTTGATCTCCACATTTCCTAAATGCAATTTTAGTTTGCATGAGGCTTTGAATCTTTGGGTTGTGAATTTCAAAGCATTTTGTGAACATTTTGTTTGAAAGTTTAGAACACACCACCTATCCAAAAAAATTTGGGCTAACCTCAAAAAAATGTTGTCAATAACGGGGGTGTGTGATTGTTAAAGTAGGACAAACATGTATAATTTGATTAAGCTAATAAAAATTACATTTAATATTGGTTAAATATTCTTTGGTCTAGATAGGTCCTTGGCCTATTTCTAAAGTATGAAGAGGTTTTTTTCTAGGCTTGCCTAATGGGGAAGGAAAGAGGTATACTTGTTAAGTAGATTAAAATATACTCAAAACGGAAAAAAAAATGTTAGAAACAAAGACCAATTAATTTACCATTATTATTAGTTCAGTTCTATAGGTTAGTTAAAATACACAAGACAGAAATTTCAAGTTATAGGTACCATCTTTTCAAAATTTTAAAGTTGTAAATGAAATTGTACTTGGCATAAATAGTCGTTTGATCTCATTTTCTCCAACCAAATTTTTTGAAATGCTCCATCGCATCCCATCACTTTCCTCATACCCTTGCCCATCAATGAAATCAACAACACATTTTTGAAAAATGTATGCATACACATCATTGCAATTTATCTTCTAAATCATTTTTTTGTCTTCATTTCCCATGTTAAGTCCTTGAAAGAGATTGGAGAATCAAGAGGGTTTTGGACATTAACAAGTTTTGACCCCCACCATATTGCCTTATATAGTAAAACACAATGAATGCAACATGAAATGATACAACAATTGGATGTGAACAAAATATAAATATTTGACACAATATTGGAGTCTTGTTAAATTATCAATTATACTTGGCACAAATGCATACTCTAGACTTGTCATAGTCTTTGTGATTTGTTAAATTTTGTGTTACACCTATTGTGAATGCATACCTTGTACTTGTCACAAAATTGTGTCTTGTTAGATTTAAGGTTATAATTTACACAAGTGAGTATGTTAAACCTATCACATTCTATCTAACATAAAATAGTATGGATTATATTTGTCGTGATAAATGAACTTGCAATAAAAATGACCTAAAAATGAACTTTTAGCAAATCATATTTTCCATTGAAAAAGTAAAACTAAGATTGATTGTAAACAAGTTTTGGAAGAGGTACAAAATTCTAGGGAGGACTCACAACACTTTTCACAAACTTAGAAATTACAATATGTGTGCCATTTTTAACCTTTTATTTTTGAAAGCCTTAGGAGGGGACCCACTTTGAAAATAAATGGTCAAAAATGGTGCACATAATAAGTCTTTGAAAGTGAAGATTTGGATGCACTTTGTCCAAATTGGGATATAATTTCTACCCCACTAAAGTTTTTAAAAATAGTTTCATAAGTACATTCCTTGTACATATTATGACATGTCTTCCTCAACTAAACTTGTAAACTCACCTTGCTAAAACCTATTGTCAATTATCTCATGGTTTTTAAATAAAAATGTGAGTGCAACATCCATATCAAAGGGAGGGAAACTAAGAAAAAAAAAGATATACATGTGGAAAGGAAAAGGAGGAGCTAAAGTTAGGATTAATAGAAGGAAATTTTTTAATTGTGGGTGTTCAAATGTTGGAAGAGATCAGTTTTTGTTTGAAGAAACATGCAAAGGAAGCTTTGTTCATAATTAGGGTTCATGAATTTTTGAAATACAAATTCATGCTTTTCATAATGGTGTTAGATTGGAGGTGTTAAGGTGTAGTGTTTTTCATGTGAATAAAGAAAATTTCCCAAGTACTATAAAAGAAGAAACAATAGTGTTGGGGTGCACAATTCCTTCTGAAGCTTTTTCAAATGACATGGTGGAAGATCTTTCTAAAATGTTGTTTCTTGTGTATGTTTATTGACAAATAAATGTCAATTTTTTTTTTTTAATTTTTGAATTTACTACTTTGGAACTTTGTTGTGATTATTAATTCATGAAGTCATGATTATCATTCTAGTGATAATAAAAATATTTCACCAACTTGTCTAACATGTGTTTCCTTAGTTTTGTTGGAATCATTACAAACATCATGGTGCAATCTTTAGCTCAATTAGACTTATTGTGAACATCAAGGTGTAATTTGGTGGAAATCTAAATGTGTTTGGCTTTTGTTTATGGTGTTTTTAGTGATGACATTGTTATGAAGTTTAAGAAGAAAATTGGACCTACAATTGATTTCATCAAATCATCAATTAATGCACAAGAATTGTCAAAACAAGATATTACTCTTGTTGTTACCTTCTTGGAAGAATTTGAAGTAGATGTCTTTCTACCCCTAGTAAAACAAACAACCTTTGAAGAAAAAATAATCGAATTGATGGCCAAAGGACTAGTATGTGGAGTTGACATTGTGAAATGAATTAAAATATGTTTACAAGCATAGACATTAGACAATGCCAAACTTCACACATAAAATCATAAACTTGCAAATGGTGTTTCATTCTTGGAAATTGTTTTGAATCTTAGTGCAAGGAAAAATGTTATTTTATTCTCATTTAAGATGCAAGAATGATCATCTAATTTTTTGTTGTCAATTTTTGTTGTTGTAAATGCATTGATAAATGCGAAAAACTTATGTCTTGGAGAACAAATTTTCTTTTCAAACCAAGTATATATATTTAAATCATCATGAAATGCATTCAATTTATATGTAATGTCTTTCATACCATGTAGATTTTCTTTCCAAGTTCACCAATGTTAACCCATTTTTATTTTGTCATATGTTTTCTGATTCCATCTTTATGCACATTGTGTAATTGCTTCAATAATAAAAATAGCTATAATTTCATGAGCACAAGGCACATAGACAACAATAACTTAATGTTTCATTGTTTGTATATTCTAGGAGAGCTTGAGGTAAAAGGACATTTTTAAAAAGTTTGTTAGGAATAATGGCAAATTTTGAATACGTTCTAGGTATATTTTAAAATATTTTATTATTACATTTAAAATATATTTTCATAATGAATAATTGGCACCTATTTACATTTAATTTTTTAAAAAAATTCAATATCTTGACCTTATATTTTGTTGTAGGTCATTTGGAATAAAATGGAAGTGACCTCCTCAAGCTTCATTGTTGTCTCAATTGTCAACCCAACAAACTAAAATGTTACAATAATAGCCAACAATGCCAAACTTGGGCAATCCCTCTATACAAAAAAAATTGGAATCAATTTCAAAGTAACAATAAGCAATGTTTTGGACAACCTATGGAGTTGACAAACAATTTTAGACAATAAGTTATTAAACATTGAATTTTTTGAGTTTTCTAATTTTTAGTACAAAGAATCGAAAATATTAAAATTTTAAACACTAAGTTTTGTAGATTTTCAATACATTTCATTTTAGTTCATTCAATTTAATTTTAAATTGAGTTCTCAAATTGATAATCTTTTTTGTCTCTTATTCTATCAACAAAATACAATAATATATGCTTCACAACTTATCATATTTGATTAAACTCTCCATTTCAACAATGCATATAAAAAACAACTAAAGACTTCTGGATAGATCATAAACCTATTCATTTTGCATTCAAATTATCTCACCATGTCACACGATGTCACCGTCCACAATGATTTTTCTTGAAAATGTAATAAAGGAAAAACCCATTATGATATGAGTTGCTTGTTAAGGTATGTATCAACAAAAGAAAATGAACATACATTTCATGTTAGAATAAGAATCAAACATGGGAAAAACAACAAACTACCCTTGAACATTTATTGAGATCTAAATGTACATAATTCATAAGCATCTAGTTAAGGGTTAACCTCAAGCATCAAAAGATCAAGTAAAAGATCATCCCAATCATTGAAGGATACATTTTCTGAGAGGAGTGGAAAATGCAAGCGACATGACAAATTCCAACTGAAAATCAATTAAACATTGTATTCTCAGGCTGAACTATCATTGGGTTATGAAAATAATTGCAATTTTGCACACTAAGAAAAGAAGGGTCGACATACTTTTCATGAAAAATTTCACAATTGGGTTGAAATACATCCTTGTAGCAATTTGAATGATATGGAGCTCACTGCCTAGTTAAGAAAATCATTCTCCAAAAATGAACACAACATTGTGTTAGCAACCATGAAAACATGAACAAAAACCTTTGCAACATTAGGAATCCATAAACACAAATTTATTACTATACACACCCTAACATCAATAGTCAATAGTCTAATTGGATTGTCTTGACTCAATATAATCGATTGTTCCTACTCCAATCTCACTATCTTTGCTAGCATCTTGCACCGACACCTCCAACTTTGCATGAGGACCTGCCATACCTCTCCACACAGACATGCCTCTCTTAGCTAACATTGCACATACTACCATCTAGTAAGCAATTTTGTGTAGAGAGTCAAGGGATAGCCTCTGCCTCTCCAGTACAAGTCACCCAAAGCCCGGCGAAGTCATACAAAGCTGTGCCTCTCTAATACAAGTCACCCCATTGCGCTACAAAACCTCCATCTCTAGTACAAAGGCATATAGAGTGCACCACAAGATTTGCACATACACTACATAGATGCCCAAGTGCACCCAAAGCCTTTGTCTTTACACAAAAGCCACTTTGGAGTGCATTACATGGTTCCCAAGTTTCATAAAAAGGTGCCCAAATGCACCCAAGGCCTCTGTCTCTACACAAAAAAAACAATATAGATCGCATTACAAGGTTTCCCAACATACTACAAAGGTGCCCCATGCACCAAATGTCTCAATCTCTTAATCAAATGCACAACAGAATGGACCAACAGGTTCTGCCCTACACTACATTAGGTCCTCTCATGGTTCCAAAGCCTCTGTCTCTACACAACATGCACTTCAAAATGCATTAGAAGGTTCCCAAGTACACTACGGAGGTGGGTCCATGCACCCATAGCTTCTGTCTGTATGTCAAATGCACTACAGAATGCACCACAAGTTTCTGGCGCACACTGTATCGGTCCCCAAATGCGTTTGTCTCAACACCATTTGTTCTTCAAAATTCTTTCAATGTTCTGTCCTACACTACAGAAGTCCACAAATTCTTCCAAAGCCCCTATCTCAACACCAACTGCACTACAAAATTCTTTCAAGGTTATGCACTACATTACAGAGGTCCCCAAATGCTTCCAGAGCCCAAATCTCAGCACCAACTGCATTACAAAATTCTTTCAAGGTTCTGCCCTACTTTAAAGAGGTCCCCAAATGCCATGAAAGCCTTCTCTCAACACCAACTGCACTACAAAATTCTTTCAAGGTTATGCACTACATTACAGAGGTCCCCAAACGCTTCCAGAGCCCCTATCTCAACACCAACCGCACTACAAAATTCTTTCAAGGTTCTGCCCTACATTACAAAGGTCCCCAAATGCCACAAAAGCCTTTCTCTCAACACCAAATGCACTAAAAAGTGCATCACAAAGTTCTGCCCTACATTAGAAAGGTCCCAAAATGATTCCAAAGCCTGTGTCTCAACTCCAAGTGCACAACAAAAATTCACCCAAGGTTCTGCCCTACATGACAAGGGTCCCAAAATGCTTCCAAAAGCATTTGTTGGCTTTGCCTACCAAGGCAAGGATATTGTGTTTAGATTCATTATAGAGTGCAGTAACTTAAGGGATTTTGGCCCCTAGGTAATAATAGGTCTATTTTTATATGAGGATTTTTGAAAGATGATATTTTGGCTTGTGTTGAAACTTGAGATTAGTTATAGAGTTCTAATAACTTGACCAATTTTGGTTTCTTCTGGAGGACTTTTTTGAAGATTATATTTTTGCATGTTGAAATATTTGAGTTTTCATAATTCTTCTTTTGCCTTAAGATACCTTTTAATGTAAATGGCAAGGCCACAGTGTGACACACCCCTTGTTTCAACACCACAAGCACCACGAAAATAACCCAAGTTTCCACCCTACACTACAAAGGTCCCAAAATGCTTCAACAAGTAGCCAGACCATCTTCAATATACCCTTTTAAAAATAAGCATCTTTTCCCCAACTCCTTTTGCAGGAAAATTTTCTTCAACACTTTTATGTTTATAGGACATACTCATTCACACGACTGCAGCCAAATACTCACCAATAATCTTAATTTCTGAGAGTGTCAAAATCATCAATGTCTTATCTTTTGCTTCTCATAAAGTGCCAATCTTGCAAATCAGCATCCACTCACAAATCAGAAACATGAAACATGTTACATGATGCAACACCACAATAACTCCATTGCAAATTGTTCTCATAACTTTGTTTCATATTGAAGATCTCAAATCTCATGAAGAAGATGCTGTAACTACAACTTGTGTTTGGGAAATCTTCACGAAATAATTAAATTTTCAAGAAAAATGGATTCAACAGCCCCAATCTGAATATTTTAGAATTTCAACAATAGTTTTTAATTTTGCTAAGTCCACAAGTAAGCTTCAAGGTTTTTATCTTTATGTTTTGAAATGGTTTAATTTGAATTAGAATTCTGACAAATTGTTCTTAGATTTTTATTTTATTTTTTGGGCAGGTCGTCTTCAGAATTAATTTGTGTCGAACATGAGTTGTAAGTAAGGTTTTAAAACTAAATCTTGTCTAACTCCCCTAAGTCATCTGAACCAAAAAGAAGATGATAAAGAAAGCTTCCAACAACTCTAAAATCAGATTTTCAATATTTAATGCAGCAATTTGCATCTCATTTCTCTTCAATTGAAATTCAATTCAATCTAAATCCAACTCATTTTTCTTATCCTTTCCTCATCATTGATGGTGTGGAGCAGCATGGAGCCCCAAGTATAAATTATTTGACTGATACCTAAGACACTTTGTATAAGATTCTGAAACTTGAAGATCAATTTCTGGCTAATAATAACACCCAATCAATTTTGAGCCCAAATTAAATTAAAAATTTTATCATAAAATTTGGGAAAAATGCTAACTTTTATTGTAGGTTTTCATTTAATAAAATGAAATTTTTTAAAAGAAAAGATAATTCAATATATTTTATGCAAAGACACATAATATTCAATATACATATAAAATTATTATTAATTAAAATACATGTTTAAAATGTGAGGAATATAACATTTACATTTTTATTTATGTCAACTAATTATTATAAATTGTTTTTCATAACTAAAGTAAAACTTAACAAAGTTGATTTTTGAAAGGCCTATTTATAAATATATATGTTATAGGTAGGTTGGTAGGTACGTATAAATATAAATCAAGTCATGAAAATATTTATTTTTCTTAATGAAATATTTTATATTAATTTAAATTTTCATTTTCCTTCAAATAATTTGAGAAATTTTATGTTTATTTATAATATATATGTAAACCATTGAAAAAAAAATTCCAAATGAAATTTCATTTGCTTCATTTGAAAAAAAATTGAGGAAAAAAAAAATGCATGTCAAAATTTGGATTGGAAATTTAAGATTGGAAATTTAAATTCTTAAATTTAAAATTATTTAAAAATAAACATGTTTTTAGGGATTTTTTGCCAAATTACAATACAAAGTCATATGGTGGTTGGGTGGCACATTAGGTTGAACATGAACCAAGGTTCAATTCTAGTTCCTAACATATACAATATATTGTAGGCATAAAGATCATATACATATTGCACATATGTATAGATGTACAATACATATATATGCATGTGGAGTAGGTAGGGTTTACGGTTTTAGGGTTTTAGGTTTAGGGTTTAAACCTACCTTCAATCAATCTACCTACTTATTAATTACATTTTTGGGTTTACCCTATTGACCAACTAGAAAATTACCTGCATTCAATCTTTTATCAACGAAACATTGTGGTATCAATTACACAAGCAAATGAATTCAAGGTGAACACCCATCTAATGGCAACATCTTACAGCAAGGATGGCACACCAATTTATTGGAAATTAACTGCTGTTGGGCAGCCAGGTAGGGTTTAGGGTTTAAACTAAAACGAAGTCCCCTGCATATAACCGGTAATGAAAGTGTTGCCTCAAAAGAAAAATGCAGCTGCTTTGACCCAACCTCACATGATGATAGCAGTAGGCCGATACCTAAAGTTGGTTGGACAAAGAGCGTGCAAATAAGACCTAGAAGCCATTGCAAAATAATAAAAGTCCTCATGTTTTCTGAGCTAGATGCACTTATGAGCAGATTGCTGGAAAAGGCTCAAGTCTGCCTGTGAAGTCCTGAAGATGCACTTAATCTTGTCCTCAAGTATTAAAATGCATCAACCATTTTGAACTCAATAAACTTCCATTGGACAAAGGAAGCAGCAGAGAATTAAACTCGAGGTAGTCACGGGCCATTTCTAGAAGTACATGCAGATATCCAAGCACCCAGTTGAATCACTCCATAAGAGAGCAAGGATGGTGGAGTATGGGCAAGACAATCACCCTAAGGCCTACAACTAAAACCTAACTAACCTTCTACAAGCTACAACAGCAAGAGGAAAACCTCATTACCTCATGACCAAGTTGGTGTACAGCTTCAGATCCCCTAAAATGACCTGTTAGTGCTTATTTAATGACACTGTCATCAACCAGATTCAGGTACTGTACTTTCACCCAAGTGTGGGTTGTCAAGGTAAGGAAGGAGAGTCCGCCATGCATCAGCAGTGTCTGATGCCAGTTGGGCCTGTGCACAAGCAAAGTCATGGAGGACTAGTCCTAAGTCACGTGTTTTAGCTTCCTGAAACTGTACCATCTCTTTCTCCATTAGCCTAACTATCTCTTCATACCGCAGTTTCGCCTCATCACTTTGTGCCTTGATCTGCCATATGTGCAGAGAGACCAATCAGTATGTTTACAAGGGACTCCAATGGCATTGCAGACAAAACAATGAAAACATACAGCAATAATGGCATTTCTGTACCAAACTTACTTCTGTGACCTCTGCCTCCACCTCTCCTGCCTTGTCTGGCCTCAATAGCTTTAGCTTTTCTCTGTACTCCCAAGAAGCATATGACAAACAGTAAGAAAGATACACTGAGACATAAAAGCGATTATACTCCTCCCCACCCACCCAGCCCCAACAACCAAAACATATTTGGATACTTGTTACTCGTTTTTTAAAGATAAGGGCATGTAAAGACCTGCTCTGATTATCTCAGTGTAATTGGAGGGGGCATGATACAAATCATACTTTTTCCTCCACTGTTTGGAGGGTGTTTCAAAAACAGAATGCCCACTCCGGCATGTGTTCAGTTTTTTAAAACACCCCCCATTTTTTGCTTTTCACATAATACCTGCCGGGTATCACATTAAACTAAGAAAAAGAAATCAGAGCAGGTCTTAATGCTTAGTAAAGCCATCAGCCTCAGGGTTTACCCTACACCAAATATCTAGCAACACCAGGGCAACAACCAATGTGAATGAAATCTCAATAAACTAAACATGACACTGTTCTTTCTCACAAGCATGACTTGAACTAAACCTAAGAGTTTTTGTTGTTGATGTTATGGCACCTGCAAGTTGGTACTACTCATAGCACTCAATTTTCTGCACCTCGGTGGGCATATATGAGTTGCCAATATTCCACACAGAACAGCACCCAAAGACCCAAAGATCATATTTTTTGTAGGACCCTTTTCATGCAGACAAACATAGAACTGAAGAGAAGAGGCCAAAAGAGTGTACAGGTTGAGTTCTTTCAACTTGGAGCTTTCAGTCAGCTCTCGATGTTGCCTGTAAGCTTGTGCTCTGTCTGCCATCACCACCTGGGGCATCCCCACAAGTGAGACCTTCAATTGCAGAGCTAAAATCTGATAGGATGAAAACCTATTCCAGCTTAAATCTATAATAGTCCCTACAATGCATGGCTCACCAAATTGAAGAAAGATGGCCAGCACAAAACATCAATGATGAACACAAGACTATAGAAGCTTGCCAAAGAAAGAGTTCAAATGATGGTTTTTGGTCATACCTTAATGGCTTGCACAGTGCGCACATACTCCTTAAGTGGCTCTTCAAAAATCAATAGCAAATCAAGTCCCTGCCAAAGGTCACACCAAAAACCAAGAGAATGGAGTTCCCATCTCAGAAGCCCAAACCATGAAACAAGTCACCCTTCCTGTTGTCTGCAATGACTGTCATCGATGACAATGGTCCACCATAGAGGACAAGTGGTGCAGTCATTGCAGACAACTGGAGAAATGTCTGCAATGACTGCAACCACTTGTAACAGTATGTAATGGTTGGAGAACCTAACCTTATTTTGTAGCTTGAAAGAAAGTTGATCTGCACAGCCTCCCAAGTCAGCAAAAGCTTTCCCAAGAGAACCACCCTCACAGTTGCCTAGAAGTTTTACAGACTTCCCAAAGTCAGACAAAACCTGCCCTAGCTCTGCAAACAAAGGACAGAAACACTACTTCGTGAGAATAAGGACTCTAGCCATAAGTGACCGTACATATTGCTACTGGAATCAACTACAAACACGTATCCACAATAGAGATCCACCATAGAGGACAAGTGTCAGGCTCATGCAGCTGAAGAAATGACTGAGGAAGGAGATTCAGTTGCACCTCGTTGCCGCTTGACTAGCTTCATAGATTGCCGTTGTGCCTCTGCTAGATGGTCTTCGAGCTCAACAACATAATGTTTCAACTTCTCATATTCAGGATCTGTTTCCTCGACTGGTTTGTCCTTTCCAAGCACCGCGTCACTCACTTTCGTTTGCACATCCTAGTTCAACAGGTAAGTCAAGACAGCCCATCAACAAACAACACAGCAAAGCACTTCTTGTTCTGAGTACCCTGTTCATTGATCTATACCACCTAAAATAGGAAGATGCCTTGACATTACCTTGAACATCTGCATGAAGTCACTGGGTTTCTTCTTGAAAACACTGCCCTCTGCAGATCTTGCTCTCTCCATAGCCTGGAGTGATTGGAAAAACCAAGGCAAGCATCTCAAAAGTCATTAGGTCAAAACAAAAACACAGTAATCATGCCTGCCAGATCTGCAGAATATCCGATACTCAGTGAGTCAAATCATATTATCTTTCTCTCTCATTTCTGCCCTCTTCTTCTCCTTGTGAGACTTCAGTATCAAAATCTCCAATGGCCCTAACTTGCTTTAAGAGGACCTGGGAGTGGATACACATACCCAGACCTCCTCATCAGCCTGCAGAAAATTCTTGAGATCCTCACTCATGCGCAATTGTGGATGTGTAGCAATACGGTTCATGAAGACATCTAAGGCTCGCCGCCGAACCTCAATGAACTCTGCACTGAATCGGAACTTCTCTGCAAATCAAAGAATCCTCTCAAAACCACCAAAAAGGAACTTATTTGTGATCCCTACAAACAAATATACAAAATAGTTCTCTAGGACTGGGTCATAGACATACCAACAGCACTCTTCTCAGGAAGTGGTGGAATCACAATCCCTTTATTTCGCTCTGCCAATCGCTCATGCAGCCAGACAAAATCACTGAACCGTCTTATGACAATCTTCTCGGGCCCACGATATTCTTGCATGTTTGTCTACATAAATCAAGATACACAACAACCTATTTAGGAGCTCAAGCTATCATTCTGGACTCAATAGCTGTGCCTCAGAGTTTGACCTTAACAATCAATCCATGAAGGATCAAGATTGCACCAGACGAATGCATCAAATTGGCACTGCAGATGGTAGATAAAAAAGCAGAAATCTGACCCCTTGAAATGGCAATGGACAATGGGCTTCACAGGAAGAAGAGACAGACAGACTGCAAGGCATTGTACATCAGTTTGGCACAACAGATAGATTTAAAGCAGAAAATCTGATCCAAGGGAGAGACAGAGAACGCACGGCAGTTTCCATAGGAGCTTCATACCCTAACTTTGAAGAGAAAAGCTCAGAGGAGACCAGGAGAACATAAAACAGGCTTTCCTCAGGAGAAAACACTAGGTTGGACACTAGAACAGCTATAAGGTGCTGAAGACATTGATTAGGATAGAGAGAGAGAGAGAGAGAAACACACACACACACTCGCATACCTTAGTGCTGACACGATATGAGATGTAGGCTTGCACTCCAGAGCCAAGCTTTACAGGATCCGTAACAGAGATGGAAAGAAAAGATTGGCCCGATCCTGCTCCGGCCATGGAGGGGCTAAGAGGAGGAACTCCCCCTGCACTCCTCTGCAACATGAAAGGTTCCATCACCACTCAACATCAAAAAATCACAATTTCCTGTTCTTCAACAAAAGACATAATAAGAGATAGAGAGAGAGAGGAGCTTCCAATTCTTGCACACAAGCAAATCATCCCCTAAAAAAACTGACAATCTCAAAAAACGTAAAATAAGCAAATCCAAGCATCCCTAGAACTGGACAACCAGAGCTTTCTTTTTTCGTTTTGTTTCCTGTTCGTTATTCTTTCCACAGAAAGGGGGAATGGAGCAGCCAAGCAAAACCTACCCGGGTGGTATTCATAGTTGTCGTATGTGGAATTCTTCTAATGCCACCACCAAAAGAAAGGAGAGATCGATTGTTGCCAAAATGATTTTGCCAAAAGACTAACGCGAGCCTCGTCAGCTAGAAGAAAAAGAGGAAGAGGAGGAAGAAGAAGAAGAAGAAGAAGAAGATCGCGATGATCGGAGGTGAGTACTAGGGATCCGTGTAAGAGGAAGAAGATGCGTCTGGAATCATCATCCCATTTCTACGCGCAACCATCGATCACGTTCGCGTCGTCAAGATCTTCTGTGCGCGCTCGCTCGCTCGCTCGTCTGTGTCTCTCGCTGTCTGTCCGTCTCTTTCTGCATCGTTCTCTCGCTCTCTTCGTCTCAGTGGCTGTTTGTCCGGCGGGTCTAATCAGGGGTTAAACGGGTACCTAATCCGACTCTTTGCAAAAGTGAGTAGTTAGTAGTTACCTAGTAGTTACCTAGTAGTTAGTAGTTACCTATGAGTAACGTGTTAGGCTTGGCGTGAGAGTAGTAACTTGGGGTCTACTCCAGTGTTGGCCGGTTCTTCCTCATTTTTAGAGAACCTTGGGTGCCGGCTTTGACACTTCATATTCGTTTTGGAGGTGCTGTGTGGGCAGCAGGGTTTTTTTATTTTGGTGATCTATAGCCAAATTTCGCCATTGGCCAAGGGTTGGCCACATCAACAAAGGAAAATAATGGGCAAACAATGATGTCATTTTGCCAATTTTATAGAATAAAATGGGCAGCCATAGCCAATCAGCTTTGTGAATTATGTACATTCTTGGCACAATGTTAGTTGTCTTGATCATGGGAGCTGCCAAAAGATCTTCAATTGTAGCCGTTAGATCATTGAGGCCCATATCTTTGGTATCCCTTTTGCCATCCACTTCCAAAAGTAACCAAACCTTAGTTCTCCCTCAATGTCAGCCTTGCTAGCCAATGCTAGAACTAGCAACACTCCTTCTTCACAATCGCCACCACTTAAAGAAGTTAGAATGTTAGAACTTAGAAGTATTACCCAAATTGCAAGCAATGAGCTCTAACCTCCATGTCCATTAAACCTTTAAACTTTAAACATGTTGCCTACCATTTTTGCATTGATTAGTGTATAATGTACATGGAATATGGATTTTGGGTCATGGATGTTTAAGCTTGTTGCATGGGATGGATTTTGCTTTAATGGCATATGTTTGTTGGCACATTGATTTCAAAAATGGAGATGACGAACTTGATTTGATGATTTTGAATGCAAGGCAACTCATTGCTTGTAAACTTGAGTCTTTGATTTTAGGGGCCTTAAAGTTTGGAAAACTTGGTAAGTGTTTCATCTTGATTCCTAAATCCCTAAACCTTATATAAAGGTTGAAGGCTCTTGTAAATTACAAGTTTGAATGTTTCATCTAATTCAACAATTTGAAGCTAATTGTATGCACATTGTGTGCATTGTGGTATTTTGTGCAAATTTATTTTATTATGTGTGTGTGCATTCATCTAATTCAACAATTTGAAG
>Ga0116229_10005261_pt1 | contig 21161 bp, 14 predicted proteins | sample S1TSphgellanicum_3_FD_87313 | JGI IMG/M metagenome (GOLD analysis project Ga0116229, IMG submission 87313) | Host-associated microbial communities from peat moss isolated from Minnesota, USA - S1T2_Fc - Sphagnum magellanicum MG | ecosystem: Host-associated > Plants > Peat moss > Unclassified...
AAATGGATCGATTCCGTTCCGCGCGGCTTTTTCCCCTCGGGCGGCGTCTGGCCGCGATAGTGCCAGCCGTTATGCAGCGTGTCGGCGATCTCGTCGGTCGAGCCTCTGTACCCGCTGAGGTAGGCGTGATTCTCGTGCGTCTGCGACACGCGCAGGGTGTGATGAAAATCGTCCGCCCAGACCGCGTCCAACTGCCAGCCGCCGTCGCGGACCGGCTTGAAGATCTCGGCGGAATTGCGTTCGTCCTCGGCGATGGCGATGCCGCCGCGCGCGTGAATGAATTCGACCGCGTCGGCCATGAGATGCCGGGGCGAGTCGTCGCGGATGGCGTGCGTGGCGTCGAAGCGAAAGCCGTCGAAGCGGAATTCGTCGAGCCAGTAGGCGACGTTCTGGAGGAGAAAATGCCGGACGGCGCGCGAGTTTTCGCCGTCGAGATTGTAGCTCTTGCCCCAGGCACCGCTGTTCTCGGGATGCGCGAAGAATTGCGAGTAGCAATACGTGCTGTCGCCCACGGCGCCGATGTGATTATAGACGACATCCAGGATCACGGCGAGGCCGCGGCCATGACAGGCATCGACGAAAGCGCGCAGGTCGTCCGGCGTGCCGTAGACGTGATAGGGCGCGAAGAGCAGCACGCCGTCGTAGCCCCAGTTGCGCGTGCCGGTGCATTCCGCGAGCGGCATGAGCTCGACGGTGGTGACGCCCAGATTGACGAGATGGTCGAGCCGCTCGACGGCGGCACGATAGGTTCCTTCCGGCGTGAAAGTACCGACATGCAGTTCATAGATGACCTGCTCGCGCGAAGGCGTTTTCCATTGCGGCGTTTTCCATGAGTACGCCGCGGGATCGATCACCTGGGACGGCCCCGACAAGCCCTGCGGTTGATAACGCGAAGCGAGGTCCGGAAGACCTTGCTGATCATCGACGGTGAAGGTGTAGAGATCGCCCGCGCGCCCGTTTTCATCGGTCGCGAGAAAATAGCCGTCGTCCGTTTTGGTCAGCGGCAGCTCAATCTCCTGGTCTGATCGGGCGCGGCGAATGTGCGCGGTGACTTGTTTTCTTTCCGGCGCCCACACGGTGTAGTGAACACCTTCGGGGGAAAGGTCCGCTCCCAGCCGGCGGCCGGATGTTTCAAGCGAAGAGTCCGCCATAAATCAGATCCTTTGCAGAACTGCGAATGGCCAGGTGGCGAGAAGGTCGGACAGCAGAACTTCTTCGCCTGTGACTGCGAGCGGCGCACCCGTCAGGATGTTTTTCCAGCGCGAAGGCTGGATGGGCAGGCGGGTATTGCGCCATGCAGCCCCGGTGAAGGGAGGCTCGAGCTGCCCCAAACGGCGTGGCACCACGACGAGCAGTTCGGTGGATTCGTGTTTGCGCGAAAAGGCAACGATTTGAGACGCCAGGTCTCCCCTCGCCTCCAGCGGCGTGTACTCGCCAAACGCGAAGAGCTGGGGAAATTCGCGCCGGAGCATGAGAATCGACTGAATGATCTTCATCTTGATCGCGCCATCGCTCCAGTTCTTGAGCAGATCATCCGGCGTTCGCTGATCGAGATTCTCCAGCAGCGCCTTTCGCGCCGCGTAGTCCACCGGGCGGCGGTTGTCGGGATCGACCAGGCTGAAGTCCCAGAGCTCGTTGCCCTGGTAAATATCGGGCACGCCGGGCGAGGTCAGTTTGAGCACCGTCTGCGCGAGCGAATAGCTCATGCCGCGAGCGGCGATGCGCTCGGCGAACGGGACAAACTCTTTCAGGAATTCGGGCGAAGAAAGAACAGCATCGATGAAACTTCCCGTCGCGTCTTCCCAACTTTTGTGCGGGTACGTCCACGTGGTATTGCGCTTGGCCTCGGCCTGGGCCTTGTGGAAGCAATTCTGCATGCGCTGGCGGAACGCATCGTCCGGTGTTTGCATGTTCAACGGCCACGCCGCGAGCAAAAGCTGATAGAATAAATATTCCTCCTGCCGGTCCGGCGCCTCGCGTCCGTCGACCTCGTGGCGCGCGGCCTGCGCGATTTTGTGCCAGGCGTTGAGATGCGATTCCCATTCAGCCGGCAGTTCCGCCAAGGCAAAGAGCCGTGCGCGCGCGTCCTCGCTGATCTTGGTATCATGCGTGGAAGTCGCGAGCAGGTTGAGCGGACATTGTTCGAGCCGTTGCTGATTGAGGCGGTGAAATTCCGCGACAGGCTGGCCGAAGCGCGAGGGATGACTGCCCACCTCGTTGGCCGCGAACATGCGCACGTAGCGATAGAAATGGGTGTCCTCCACCGACTTGGCCATGACCGCGCCGGTGGCCTGCTGCAGCTTGCAGACCCAATGGGCGATGGCCTGCTTTTGCTCGGCCGATGCACTCGCGGGCGGGTAGTCGCCCATGACCACACTGGCAAGGAAACGCAGTCCGGTCGGATCGAGGCTCGGGTTGCGCGTGATGGCCTGGTGGACGGCCTGGCGGATCCACTTCTTCTCGTCGTCCACCATGGGCTGGTCCGGAGCGCGATAAGTCCGATACACGGGCAGGCAGGCGAGCAGGTGCAGCAGCCCGGTCTCAATCTCGCGCAGGCTGAGGTCGCGCCAATGCCAGTCGGAATCGATGAGCGCATCAAGTTCCGAGGCCAAGCCGGTCACGGCGTTGGGAAAAATTTCCTGGAGGACAAAGAGCTTGTCCTCGTACGTGAGGTCAGGGCTGCTGTCGCGCTCGCCGGAGAAGTCGCCGTAGATGCGCGTCCAGGCGGGCTCATCGGCGCGGTCGAGGAACAGCTCGATCAGGTTCGCGCAAAACTCGTAGCCGGTGGTGCCGTGCACGGCCCACGAGGCGGGCAGCGTTTCGTCCGCCGCGAGGATTTTTTCCACCAACGTGTAGAGCGGTCCGCCGCCATCGAGTTTTCGCCGCACGAGTTCCGCCAGCCGCTCGAGGTACTGCGCGGGATTCCAAAGGCCATCGATGTGGTCGAGCCGGATGCCGGAAATCGCGCGGCGCGAAACCAGTTCGCCGAGCAGTCGGTGCGTGCCGTCAAAGACCTCAGGCTCTTCCATCTTCAAGCCCACCAGCGTGTCGACGGCGAAGAAACGCCGGTAGTTCACCTCGTGCGCGCCGACTTTCCAAAACGCCAGCCGGTAGTGCTGCTCCTCGAGCAGCGCGTGCAGCGACTCGACCGTGGAGGGATCGCCGGGAACGCCGTTGAATTTTTTCAGGACTTCCTCGAGACGGCCCTGAATCAGGTCGTCGGTGGCCAGCAGCTCGCGCAGCCGATCGCGGGTCTTGTGGAGCAGCACCTCCCGCTGCTCCGTGTCCTCTTGGGGCAGATTTTCAAAGGCCTCGCTGAGACTGCGCAACTGCGCCCGGCGCTCGTCCTCCACCGGCAAATGCTCGATGAGTTCGCGCAGCACCACGCCATAACTGCGAGGCCGCAGCGGCAGGCGAAAGCGAAAGTAACTGACGAAAAAACGTCCCTCCGCATAAGCGAGTGCGAGCTCGCCTTTCTCCAGCACGGCGCCGTAATGCGCGCCGAGGATGGGAACGAGCACGCGGTCCTTGAGCCGGTCCAGCCGCGGCTGCCACTCGATGTCAAAGTAGGGCGCGAAGCGGGAGTGCTCCCCGTTTTCCAGCACGTCCTGCCAGCGCCAGTTGTACTCGCCATCGATGCCCATGTGGTTGGGCACGAAATCGACGAGCAGGCCGAGATTCTCCGCCTGCAGGGCCTTGCTGAAACGCTCGAAACCCTCCTTCCCGCCGAGGGCCGCGCTGAATTGGTTGGGGTCGTTGACGTCGTAGCCGTGCGTGCTGGAAGACGACGCCTGAAAAATGGGCGAAGCGTAGACTTCGGAGATGCCAAGCCGGGAAAGGTACGGCACCAAATCGCGGGCGCGATCGAACCCGAATTCTGGCGTGAACTGGAAGCGATACGTCGCGGTCGGAATGCGGGTGGGGAGCGGGAGCATGGTTGGGGTGGTTACTCGTCACAGGCAGAAACCGTGCCTCGCTCGAAGAGAAGCGCTAAGCCTCTGAATGCGAGTCGATTACGGGACACAAGGCCATCCTGCGCCACAATGAGGTCATGCAAAATACAATGCCACCACCGTAGAGGCGCAACCAGAACCGCTACGGCGACTCTCGCTCGTTACGTTGGAGTTGACGAAATAGCCGATAGCCGAGGGCTTCCTGCTTCTTACGCCGTTTCGGCATTTGTGTCGGATATTCGACATAACTGAGGCGAAAATGCCGGGCAAAGAGCGACAAAATTCTTAGCAAACTCTCGAATTCGATTTTTTTATAATAAGTAAAAACATACAGGAGTAATTTATCGTATGATAGTTGTACATCTTATTATATATCTTTATAGTTCATAACGTTTCCATAAGATATTTCTTTGACAACCCTTGCCCTTTATGGAAATCTCGCCTAATGATCAATCCTGCCATCTCACTTGTTCGTATTGCTCTGTTACCTTTGTCTATGTTCGTCGGGACTATGGCATCGGCCGCAACCACCGTCGTTTATCCCACGGGTAGCAACCCTACCGATGTCCAGAATGTTCAGGCGGCCCTGAACAACGGCGGAACGGTCCTGCTCAAGGCCGTGAACCAGGCGGGCAAAGCCACTGCGTTCAACTTCGGCACGTGGAACGCCAGCATCAACATCCCGGCCAACTCCAGCGTCAGCCTGGTCACGAACGTCACGATCACCGGTGAAACCGTGGGCGGCAACCGCACGACGATCGCGGGCGGCGTCTCCCCCATTTATGAGGCGTCCGCGAAGGTGAAGGCCAGCATCTCCGGCATCAAGTTCGTGAATCCCCAATGGTGCGCGTTCAATATCCTGCAGAGCGCCGGCATTACCATCGCCAACAACGAAGTCGCCGGCGTGCTCCCGTTCCTCAATAGCTCGGGCTACACCGAGTCGAGCGGCATCTACCTGAACGGCGCGGGCAACAGCTTCACCGGCAATGTGTCGGTCACCGGCAACTACATTCACGGCCTCGACGGCGAGTATGAGTTCGGCCTCCTGGCGTACGCCGTCACGACGAGCATGAGCTATGTGGGCAACACCATCCAGGCCGGTTACGCGACGGACGCGGCGGCTGGCGACGTCGATTGCGAAGCTCTCGCGGTTGGTCACTGCCCCGGTGCGTCGAACATTACCGGCAACAACATCCAGATTGGGCCGGGCATCGGTTACGAGGGCATCGCGCTCTACGGAGACACGACCGGCTCGGCCAGCATTGTCGGCAATGAGGTCACGGTCAACGCCGCGTCCATTTGCCACGAGGCCATTGGCGTGAACGGCACCGTGGGTCCGGTCCAGATCGTCGCCAACTCCATCGACTGCGCGAGCTCGTATGCGGAAGGTATCGCCCTGGTCGGCGATATCTATCGCGGCTCGGTCTCGAACGTGACGGTGGGACTCAACGTGATCGATATCGACAACTCCTACTTCGGCGCCATCGGCCTCTACGGGGCGGTGTCGAAGTGCTCGATCTCGCTGAATCTCATCACGGGCAGCTCCTACTACGGCGTCAGCCTCAACAGCGAGGGCGGCCCCGCGGAAATCATCAGCTCGAATTCGTTCCTCAGCAACCTGTTCCTCGGCTACTCGGCGACGGGTGCGACGCTGTTCTTCGACACGACCACGCAGAACAACGTCTGGCGCGGTCCCTACACCAGCGTGATCAACAACGGCACGGGCAACTCGATTTCCAAGAGCCTGTTCTAAGGTTGGACGCAGCGATTCAAGTCGCCAATTGATCTAAGGCCGGCCTGGCATTCTCCGAAAGGAGGATGCCGGGCCGGTTCCGTTTCAGGGTGCTACGGCTAGGATTTCTAAGCCGCCGGTTTTGCCTGTGTCGCCCGCTTGCACCAGAGCTTGCGGCCCTTGAAGGTGATGCCGTGCAGCTTCGAGACAATGAGTTCGGCGCTTTCGTCCTTAACGTCGACGAAGGCCTGCTTCGATTGCAGCCGGATGACTCCCACGGTCTCCTTCGGCAATTTCGTCATGCCAACGATGACTCCGACGATGTCACCGGGCTGAATGCCATGCTCGCGGCCCACCCCGAGCGTGATGCGCGTCATGCCCGGCTCATGCGAAACCTCACCGCTGGTGCGGTCCGCCTTGAGTCCGGTGCCTTCCGAGGATCTTGGACGGTCGCTGGGTTCGCGTGCCTGCCTCGGCTTGTCGAAGCGATCCTGGGACGGCTCGCGCTTAAAACGCTCCGCACGTTCCTCCCGGACCGGCGCAACAGGTTCGGGCGAGAATAAGTGGATCAGCGCCGAGGCGATGTCCGTTGCCGCGAACCCCTGATCCAACAATCGGCCGATCAAGGCGTCCTGCCGCTCGTACTTCCCTTCCGTCAGCGTTTGTCTCAGCGAATCGTAAAATGCACTCGCCCGCTTTTCCTCGACTTCATCCTCGGAAGGCGGCCGCTCGCGCCGGATCTTCGCCTTCGTGAAGCGGATGATGTTTTGCATCTTGTACAGCTCGCGCCCCGAGACCAGCGTGATCGCCTTGCCGCTGCGTCCCGCCCGGCCCGTGCGACCGATCCGGTGGATATAGTCGTCGCCGTCGTGGGGCAGGTCGTAGTTGACCACGACCTCGATGTCGTCCACGTCCAGTCCGCGCGCGGCGACATCCGTGGCGACGAGGAACTCGATCCCCCGCTTGCGGAATTTCGCGATGACCCGTTCGCGCATCGCCTGCGTCATGTCCCCGTGCATCTTGTCCGCCCCGTAGCCCCGCGCGGTGAGATGCTCGGTCAATTCATCCACCATCATTTTCGTCGCGCAAAAGATGATGCCGAATTTGTGGTCATGCAGGTCGATCAACCGGCACAGCACATCCAGTTTGGAACGGCGATCCACTTCGTAGTAGACCTGCTCGATGTCCGGCAGGGTCAGCGCCTGCGTCTCGATCGTCACGTTCACCGGATTGCGCGTGAAGGTGCGGATCAAGTCCTGAATCGGCCGCGGCAGCGTCGCGGAAAAGAAGACGGTCTGCCGTTCCTTCGGCGCCTGCTTGAGGATTTCGCGGATATCGTCCACGAAGCCCATGTCCAGCATGCGATCGGCTTCATCGAGAATCACCATCTTGATTTGCTCCATGCGCAGAGTTCCGCGAGCGAGGTGATCCAGGATGCGCCCCGGCGTGCCGATGATGATCTGCGCCCCATCGCGCAGCCCGCGCAACTGCCGGTCATACGATTGCCCACCGTAAATGGGAATCTCCTTCACCCGGGGCTTGAAATGCGCCAGCTTCGCCACCTCCTCCGCCACCTGCACCGCGAGCTCGCGCGTGGGACAAAGAATCAGCACCTGCGGCGCGCGCAACTGAACGTCCACCACCTCGATGGCCGGCAAGGCAAAGGCCGCGGTTTTGCCCGAGCCCGTTTGCGATTGCCCCACCACATCCGCCCCGCGCAGGAGCGCCGGAATCGCCTGCGACTGGATGTGCGAGGCCTCCTCATAACCCATCTGGGCCACGGCCTTGAGGAGTTCCGGCGACAATCCCAGTTCTGAAAATGGCTTTTTCTGCATCATACGAAGTTACCCGTGCCTTTGCGTGGGCTCCAACCTAATTGCGGAGCGGAGCCAGTGGCGGACAGGGAGGGATTCGAACATCGATGACTGATGTTCTCCTCTGAGAATGCCATGTTCTTCAGAGCCGGACAAGACTATCCGAAATTCACAGGACGGTATTTGGTCTAATCCGTTCTAATCAAAGCGCTGGCAATTCCGCTGGCAATTATCCATGGAAAAAACAATCCGACCATTACCCGCTTCTGAGGATTTGCCGCGCTCACCTCGGTCAAACCGACAAACACAAACGTGCTCTTGGCCCTTGCGTAAGTCCGGGCCCTGTCCGCTTTTATTGACCTCTCCACTTTTAGGAGGCTTGCCCTTTCCCGGTGGCGAGGAAGTTCCGCCAGCCGTTGAAATGCGAGATGTCAGTCGCCGTGGCCAGCGCGAAAGGCTCGCAAATGAAACCCTTCACGTCTGTGCCGTCGGACAACCGCAGGGTTCCGATGCCGAGCGGTGATGAAACGAGTTTCATAAAGCTTCCGAACGAGTCGACTGGAAGAGCCCAGACCTCCACCTCTATAGCGTGACCGCTGCCGTCGAGGACGCGCTGCAAACCGGGCTTGGGCGGAACGGTGTCCTTGAGCGCGTAGAGCCGATACTCGGGCGCGGTCGAGCAAGTCTTGATCAAATAGCCACCGCGTTCGGTGAGCTGTCCATTGAGCGGTTGGCCCGTAAGGTGTGCGCCGACCACGGCCACGAAAATCAGGTCGTCGTCCATGCTAGTTTGTTTTCGCTTCCCATCGTTCTCCGAGGCCGGCTAAGGCCAAATCGGAAAAAGCCGGGCCGACGAGCGTGATGCCGAAGGGCAGACCGTTGGACCGGAAGCCGGCCGGGAGGGCAATTCCCGCCAGGTCGAGAAGGTTCATGAAGTTGGTGTAATAGCCGAGGTTGGAGTTCAGCGTGACAGGATCATTCCGCACCTGTTCTACGGTATATATCGTTCCCGTTGTCGGAAGGACCATCACATCGATGGCTTGCCACACGGGTTGCGTTTGAGCGCGCAGATCCTGCAAACGGTAGGTGCCCTTGAAGACATCGACTGCGTTGAATTTGTCCGCTCCGGCGACGATTTGCCTGACCACCGGATCCATCGCGTCCGCGCTGGTGTCGTAGAAGGGACCGATGGCGGCGCGACGCTCGGCGACCCATGCGCCGCCGTAGAGCAAGAGTGCCGTCTCGCGGAAGGGAGCGAAGTCGATCTCGACGCGAATGCCTCCCATCATTTCCAAGGTGAGGAGTGCGGAGGTGAAAAGTTCGGCGGCGGCCGTATCGCCGAAGAATTCCAATTGGTCTCCGCGTGGAACGCCGAAGCGGAACTTATCAGGCGCGGTGGAATTCGAGGATTGCGGCACGGCCCGTGACCAGGAATCGGCGGGGTCTGCGCCTTCAGCAATCTGCATGACGAGCCGGGCATCGTGGGTATTGACTGAGAAAATGGAAATGCAATCGAGCGAGCGGCAGGCGGGCACAACCCCGGCGGCGCTGATGCGTCCCTTGGTGGGCTTCAAACCCACAATATTATTGAAGGAAGCGGGTACGCGGCCGGAACCGGCGGTATCGGTTCCGAGGGCAAAACTCACAAGACTGGCGGCAACCGCAACACCCGAACCCGAACTGGAGCCACCAGAGATATAACGCTCATTGAAGACACAACGCGGAGCGCCGTAGGGAGATCGCACGCCAACCAGTCCCGTGGCGAATTGATCGAGATTTGCTTTTCCGATGGGAATTGCGCCAGCCTCGATCAGCTTAAGGACGGCGGTCGCGGATTGACTCGGCGTGTAGGCGTATTCGGGGCACGCTGCCGTGGTCGGATGTCCGGCCAGGTCGATGTTATCCTTGATGGCGAAAGGAATTCCATAGAGGGGAAGGTTTTTGCCCTCGGCTTTCCATGTCTCGATTCTCCGCACGTGCTCGAGGAGTTGCGCGTGGGTAAGCCGATGAATCCAGACTGCGTCGTCACCCCGCTGCTCGATTTTCAGCAAGATCGATTCGATGACCTCGGAGGGAGTCCATTTCTTCGACTCGTATCCGTTTCGCAAGATCTCGATGGCGAGGGAAGAGGGCACAGCCATTTTATCTACCCGAGAAATTTTACCGGCTTCTCATAGATGGCCAGAACGATGCAGCCGGCGGAACTGGTCAATGCGTGCTGCGTCCCAGGGCTATTGATGGTGAGCGTTCCAGCAATGGCGGAGCCGTGTTGATCCTGTTGCGCACCGGAAAGAACGAGGATGTGTTCGTAACCGGAATGTTCGTGCAAGGGTACAGAGGCGCCTTTTTGATAGCGGATCAGGGCGGCCGACGGGCCGCTGACGCCGTCTCCATATAGAAAATAGATTTCAACCCCATCCCGGAACGGTTTCCAAGCGATTTGATCCTGGCATTTGGCGATATTGAATAGATCCCCGAGTTGAATCGGAGCGTCCTTCAGCAATGTATCCGGCTTTGGGTTCATGGAGGAAAAATAGGCGGAACGACCAACGACGAAAAGCCCAGGCGGAAACCTTCCTGACAGTTCATTTATGCGGAAATCGCCTTGATGAGCGCCGCGGAGTCGGCCACCGCGCCGAAGACTCCGCCTTGCATCTTGATCATTTTAAGGGCGGCGAGATGGTTGCCCTTGTCGGTCGCACCGGTGCAGTCGGAGAGGAGCAGGCACTCGTAGCCGCGGTCATTGGCCTCGCGCATGGTGGTATGCACGCATACGTCTGTGGTGATGCCCGTTAGAACGATGTTCTGGATGCCTTTTTGCCTCAGAAGCATGTCGAGGTCCGTGCCATAGAAGGAACCCTTGCCCGGCTTGTCGATGATCGCCTCGCCTGGCAGTGGCGCCAGTTCGGGGATGATCTCCCAGCCCGGTTCCCCGCGCGTTAGAATGCGTCCGCATGGGCCCGGGTCGCCGATGCCGGCGCCGATGCGGCGGCTTCGCCAGCGCTTGTTCGGGGGGAGATCCGCGAGATCGGCCCGATGGCCTTCTCGGGTGTGCAGGATATGATATCCGTGCTGGCGAAAGGCGGCGAGGAGGACCTTCAAGGGCTCGATGGGGGCGCGAGTAAAGGAGATGTCATAGCCCATTTTATCGACGTAACCACCGGCGCCGCAAAAATCGATTTGCATGTCGATAATGATGAGCGCGGTGTTCTCCGGGCGCAGATCCCCGTTATACGGCCATGGATAGGGATCGGCTTCTACATAGGAAGTGGTTTTGTTCATGCTGAAATCTCCGGATAACGCGTGCCGCCGCAGATGATCAGACAGCGGCACGCGCCGTACCAACCCAAGATTAAAAGAAGCAGGTCACACCGAAATGCCACTGATAGAGGTCTGAGTCGCGACGCGCAGGATCGCCCAGATTATTTTGAAGGAGCTGATTTCCATCCTTCAACCCGGGGTTATCGAGGTGAAAATAAGCAATGCCCGCATAGGCCGACCAGGCGCCGTACTGGATGGGGATGAAAGAGAGCGGAACGGTCGCCTTCAGCTCGGTTGAAATCACGGCGAGGCCGCATCCACCGGGCGTGCCATCGGCTCTTTGGTAGAAATCCTCACTGACGAAGTTCGCGTAGGTGGGCAGTTCCAACGTCAGCGGGATTGTCTTGAACTTATAGGTTGGATCGAAGCCAAAAACTCCATAAAAGCCGCGCTTATCCGTGGCGTAATTGAAAGCAACGGTGGCTTTGCGTGAGGTTTCCACGAAGATCTCGCCATAGGGATTGATAGAGAAACCGCTGTCCCCAAACCAGTGATCCAGATAGGTCGTCTTGAAGTCAAAGTTGGTCGAGGTTTGATAGCTGTTCGTCTGGCTGCGGAAGAACGTCTCCTCGGCGTCGAGTTTCCAGTCCTTGAAGATTTTTGCTTCGACACCGACGAATCCGTCGATTTCATCCCAGTGGCCCGGTTTTCCCCCGAATTGCGCCGGCGTTCCGTTAGTGCCGGTATCGTAGTCGTTCCACACGCCGATGTTGAATTTCAAATCATTGAGCATGCCCTTGTCCGCCGAATAGGCGTCAAAGAAGAGGATGAGGAGCGGCTGGAGCGATTCCCCGTTCTTGGAAACTTCCAATCCGCGTGGAGTATAGTATTTGTCCGATACGTCAAAATTGAGCAGGCCCGTGATGGCGCTCCCGAGCGCCGGGTGTTCGACGACAGGCGCGGCCACGCCCTTCATATCCTTGGCATCGGAATCGGCGTCCTCGGCGTGCGTGAGGGTTGGCAGGACAACGGTTAAGAGAGCAGTTGCGGCAAAAAGCAGACCGGTCGTGCGTAGGCCTTTTGCCACCACGCCCCGACAGCGACTGGCGAGTCTCGAGTGATGGGTAAGTTTATTCATTGAGACCCATCTATCAGGCATCGTGCCAATCGATTATAAGATACGGAAAGCGTTCTTAAACAGCCTATTGCGATAGCTCGAAAAGATTTCGACATAGAATCGTGATGTTTCAAATGTGGCCGACGTTCCGCCGCGCAACACAATTGCGACCGCTCTTGATGCCAAACGACTAGGCTTCCGGCTGGAAGCGCCGATAGATGCGGCTGCGATTCACCCCGAGGAGACGGGCAGCCTCGGCGATGTTGCCGTTGGTTTCCCTGATCGCGCGTTGAATCAATTCCTGCTCGGCGGCTTCGAGATTGAAGGGTAATTGATCGACGGTGACGGGCGCAGGTTCAGGCTTGGAAATAGGCTTGGCGGGCGAAAGTGAAGATTGGAGCCGCACATGTTCAGGGCGAATCGGCAGGCCGCCACATTCTATCAGCGTCCGTTCAATGATGTTTTTTAGTTCGCGTACGTTTCCGGGAAAGGCATAGTCCTCGAGAAGGGCCAGCGCCTCGGGTGTCCATGCGGGCGGAGTCAGGCCCATCTCGGTGGCGAAAAGGGTGAGAAAATGTTCCGCCAACAGGGGAATGTCCTTGCGGTGCTCGCGCAAGGGAGGCGTCTCCACGGTATAGCGGGCGAGCCGGAAATAAAGGTCCTGGCGAAAATTTCCGGACGCGATTTTGGCAGCCAAGTCCGCGTTGGTTGCCGCGACGACGCGGACGTCGACGCGCTTCGATTTCGTGGCGCCCACCGCGGTAACCACGCCGTCTTCCAGGACGCGCAATAATTTCGCCTGCAAATGGGGTGGCATGTCGCCGATTTCATCGAGGAAAAGGGTGCCTCCGTCAGCCAATTCGAAGAAGCCTTTGCGGTCCGCGGCCGCGCCGGTGAAGGAGCCCTTGAGATGCCCGAAGAAGGCCGACTCGACCAACTCGGCCGGAATGGCCACGCAATTCACGGGAATGAAGGGGGCTTGCGCGCGCGCGCTACCGTAGTGAATGGCGCGGGCGACCAATTCTTTCCCGGTGCCGCTCTCTCCTGTTACAAGAACATTGGTGTTGGAAAATTGATGCAGTCTTTCGATTTCCGCCAGAATTTTACGGATCAACGGACTGCGGCCAACGAACCCTTTCAGCCCCCAGCGTTCCTCCTCGCGAGCGGAGAGAGTGGACAACCGTTCGGTGGCGGAACGGCGTTCCTCCTCCACGATCTGGCGCCGCGCGATCTCGGCCTCAAGCAGACGATTGCGTTCCTTCACGTCGCGTGTCAACTGGTTGAGCTTGAGATGCGTTTTCACTCGAGCAACCACTTCCTCCGCCTGGAACGGCTTGCTGATGTAATCGAGTGCTCCCACCTTGAACCCACGCAGAATCGACTCGGTTTCCTGCTTCGCCGTGACGAAGAGCACGGGGATTTCCCGCGTGTCCTCGGAGGCCTTGAGCGCCTGGCAGGTCGAAAATCCATCCCGGCCCGGCATAACGACGTCCAGCAGGATCAAGTCGGGCAGTACCTTTGCGGCCAGCCGGAGGGTTTGCTCCGCGTTGGATGCGGCGAAGAGTTCGTAGCCGTGAGGTTCCAGCGTCTCCGTCAGGACGCGGATGTTTGCGGGATTGTCATCAGCAATGAGAATTTTCGCGGGAGTCATGACGATGGTTGATTCATGAGGCAGCCGGGGAGGAGTGCGCCGTCTGGGGCTCGAGCGGAATTTGGGCGATGATGCGCTGAATGGTTTCCATGTCGTAGCTGGTCAGGAAGCTGCGGAGGTGCTCGGCGAGGCGTTGCTCCCGGGGCCCGAACTGCTCGACCTCTTTCAGGCAGTTCTTGAGCACGGTGGTGCTATGCAGTTCTGCCGCCATCACCATTCGGCTGACGAGATCCTCCGGCAGCGTGATTTGGCTAAGGTCGATTGCGGCGGGCTCGGAGGAGCCCGAGAACCGCTGCTTATAGACAAAATCCACGTTTAAGAGAACGTGGAGGCAGGCGTAAATGCGCTCGGCGCGAAAGGGCTTGGCCGCAAAATCGTGACAGCCCGCCTCGAGATAACTGGCACGCTCATGCTCCAGCACGGAAGCCGACGTCGCGACAATCTTGGGACCGCTCTCGCCGAAATCCTTGAGAATGTGCCGGGTGGCATCAAGACCGTTCATCTCCGGCAGGCGGATATCCATGAAAATAATGTCGGGATGGGAGACCCTCACCACCTCGAGGGCCTGCCGGCCGCTTTCGGCCAGCATGACCTCACAGCCGATCATGCTGAGCATGACGGAGAGCACGTCGCGGTTTTCGCGGATGTCGTCAACGACCAGGGCGCGCACCGCGCAGCCCGGGGCCAGATGCTCAACTTCCCTCAGGGGCTCGAGACCTGCACCTTCGGCGTCAGTCGCGGGTGCGAACTCGATAGTGAAGTGAAAGCGCGATCCTCTTCCCCATTCAGCTTCAAGTTCCAGCCGGCCTCCCATGAGTTCGACCTGGCGTCGAGCAATGGTGAGGCCGAGCCCTGTCCCGCCAAAGGCGCCGGCATTCGCACCTTGCTGGAACGGCTTGAAGACGAGCTTTTGCTGTTCGACAGAGATGCCCGGACCGGTATCCCTGACCTCAAAGTGCCATCGGGATTCCGTTTCGCGCTGGATCTTCAAGGTAACACTACCACGCTCGGTAAACTTAACCGCATTGCTGAGCAGGTTGATCAGCACCTGCCGCAGCTTGCCTTCGTCGCCGGCGACGCGCACGCTGCGAATTCCCTCCAAGCCTTCGATGCGCAGTCCCAGACGCTTCTCCTCGCAGGAAAGCTGGAACATGCCGACAAGATCGTTGGCCATTCCCGCCAAGTCGAAAGCGGTAAGCGTGATTTCCATGCGGCCCGCGTCGATCTTGGAAAGGTCGAGGATTTCGTTGATTAGGCGCAGCAGATGATTCGAGCTGCTGGAGATGGTGCCCATTGCGTCGCGCTGGAACGGATGGAGACCGGTGCCGCTCAAAAGGATTTGGGTGTAGCCGAGGATGGCGTTAAGCGGCGTGCGTATCTCGTGGCTCATGTTCGCAAGAAATTCGGACTTGGCGCGATTGGCGGCTTCCGCGTCCACCTCGGCCTGTTTGCGAGTGATGACTTCCCGTTGCAGCGCCTCGTTGGAAGCGGCCAATTCGGAGGTGCGTTCCTCCACCCGCTTTTCCAGGTCATCCCTCGCGAAGATCAAGGCTTGCTCGATTTTCTTGCGTTCGGCGATCTCCAGGGAGAGATCTTCCGTGGCTTCCTGAACGCGGCGTTTGATCGCCTCCACCTGGCGTTGGTGGTTCCAGAAGTAGGCAGTCAGCAGGAAAGTCATCAGCAGTCCCGCCACCAGCACGCCGAGCCACTGCCAGCTGGTCCGCGCCAGGGCGAACTGCGCCGTGGGCTGAAAATCGATGTTCCAGACCCGGCCAGCCACGTTAACACTGGTTTCCCAAGGAGGGAGATTGCTTCCGGCGCCAGCTTCGGCCCGGTAAATCTCCCGCCCATCGGCTGCGTCGCGAATGGTGACGGCAATACCGCGCTCTACCGCCGCGTGCAGGGACGAATTCACCAGGTCGCCGATGCGGAAGACTGCAACGGCAAAACCGAGGAGGTGCGCCCTTCTTTCCGCGACGTTATCCGCAGACCCGTCATAGACGGGTTGAAACTCGAGGAATCCTTGCTCCGATCCCTGTTCCTGGGCCAGACGGATCGGCTCGGTCGCGATCGCCTCGCCGGTGTCCCGGGCCTGCTCCAGTGCGAGCCGGCGTTTCGACTCCGAGCTTACATCGAATCCCAGTGCCGGCTCATTTTTTTCCAGCGATTCGAGAAAAAGCACAACGATGTATTCGTCTCGCGCGCCGGCCGGGATCAACTGTCCCGCGGCATTTTCTTCGGTGAAGACGAAGTTCCTGAAACCCTCGGCCCGGGTCCGCGCTTCTACCGCGGGCCGGTCTTTTCCAGAAACCCGCGCGTCCCAGGCCAGGGCCTGGAGCTCGGGTTGGCGTTTCAGGGGACCACTGACGAAAGCACGGAACTCCCCGCGCGGAATGTTCTTCTGCACGGCGTAGAGGGACGTGATGGCGTGGAGCACTTCCATGGAACGGATCAGTTGCCCGCGCAGCACTTCAACACGATCTTCCGCACTTTCCTGGAGCGCCTTGGAAAGCGTCTTTTCCTCCCATCCATGGGCAATGAAGGCCACAGCACACGAGACGACGATGCCAAGCACAGCCGTGCACAGTGCCGGAAGATGTCGCTTGAATGGCGTAAGAGGGAGCGAGTTAGACATTCCTTAAGCAGGTTAAGTTAAGCATCTCGGGTGCCAGTCCCCGCGATGGCTAGCCGCGATAAAAGCGGGAGAGAAGCCAGACCCGCCATAATCGCGCCGGTGAGGCAAACGCCGGTCCAATGCCACGACGCCCAAGCCTGCGCACCGAAAGCAGAGCCAACTGCGCCGCCCATAAAGTAGGTGAACATGTAGACCGAGGTGATGCGGTTGCGCAATTCCGGCGCCAGGGCGTAGATTCGCGTCTGGTTGGAAATTTGATTCGTCTGCACACCCGCATCCATCAGGAACACTGCTGCGATGAGCCAGCAGATCGAAAAGTCGGCGAGCAACATCATCAGAAAGGACACCACGACGATCAGCAAGGAACTCCCGTTTACAACCTGCGCACTATATCGATCCGAGAGCCAGCCCGATAGGGGCGCAACCGCCGCGCCGCCCATCGCGATAAATCCAAACAGGCCGACCGTCGATCCACTAAAATGCTCCGGCCGGCTTTGCAGGTAGAAGGCCAGCGTTGTCCAGAAGGCGCTGAAGGCCCCGAAACCGAGTGCCCCCATGAAGGCATGGCGGCGAAGGACGGGTTCCTTTACGAGCAGCGGAAAGAGCGAGCTCAAGAGTTGGAGATAACTCAGCCGCGAGGCAGGCGGTTGGAGAGGGAGATGAAAGTGCAGGACGATAGTCAGGAGAAACGTCAGCATCGCCCCCAAGCCGAATACCGCGCGCCAGCTCAACTCGTTTCCCAGAAATCCCCCCGCAACTCGTGAAAACAAAATGCCCATGAAGAGGCCGCCCATGATCAAGCCGACGACCTGGCCCCGGCTTTGCGGTGCAGCCAAGGCCGCCGCGTAGGGGACAATCAATTGCGGAGTGATCGAGACCAGGCCGAGAAGAAAGCTGCCTGTGACCAGGCAGGGAAAATTCGGAGAAGCGATCACCAGCAAAAGTACGAAAGAGGAGGCGAAGGCCGAGGCCAGAATCAGCGAGCGCCGCTCCAGGGTATCCCCCAAGGGGACGAGCAAAAACAGCCCGAGCGCATAACCCAACTGGGTCGCGACCGCGATGGCGCCGGTAGCGGCGGCGCCCGAGTGAAAATCTCTTCCGATGGCGGGAAGAAGGGGCTGATTGTAGTAGATGTTCGCGACGGTGAGGCCGGCGGCGAGCGCGAGGAGGTAAGTCAGCTTCCAGGGAAGCGTGGGAGATTGAAGAGGGGGAACGGTCATCGACTCACCTCGCGAAAAAACGAACCGCGGAAAAATGAAAAGGACGGCGCGGACAAACGCCACGCCGTCCTTCCCCGATGCAGCTTATGGGCTGCATTCATTGATCATTCGGGCACTGGCATTCCACTATCGTGGACCGGCTCAAACGGCTCGGACTCGTGTACGACAGGATCGAGTGCCTTGACCTTCACCAGCTTTGCACAGCCGACTAGAATACCGGCCATGATCAGGTAACTGATCGACATTTCCGGCGAGACATTAATCCCAACCGCCGGGCCGTGCATGATTCCGAAGAAGGTCAGGATCGCGCCAACCAGGGCAAAAGCCGAGGCTTTCGCGAACTCCCGGTTAATGATGAAGACGGTGATTGCGCCGAGCACCATGCCGACGACTGTCGCGCCACTGCCGAAAACGTCGAGCCCGTGAAAGACGATGCCGTTTTGCGCCAGCTTATCGAGGCCGACCGTGCTCGGGTCCGTGCCGGCGGCGCCTAAGGCGTTGCGGATTTGCGTGCCGCCCCACGCGGCCACGTTGGGCAGCAGGGCGATGACGACCGCGGGAGCGTGCGACCTGGGCGTTTCCTGGAAGGCCTGGGACCCGATCAACATGCCGATGTAGAGCAGGATCGGATAGAGGGCGACGACGGGAATCAGGGCGGTCATGACCGAGATGATGCCGAACCAGGAGAGAATAATGACCATCAGTCCGGTCGCGGCGGAGTAACCGATGCGGCCTCCCATCGCCTTCCAGCCGGGGTGACCGATGTAGACGGCATTGATGAAGGGATTGCCCAGAAGGCAGCCGACCAGGCTGAAGACACCGTCGGCGGTCAGCACGCGGGTTGTCGGGAAACTATCTCCTGCCGCGGAGGCGCTTTCCACATTGTCCATCGCTTCAACCAGATCATAGATACCGAAGGGAATCGCCGTGACCAGAATCACACCGAGATATTGGAGCCCGCCAAAAACATGGCCGATGCCGTGAATCGGGAGTGAGAAGCCGAAATTGGAAAACGAGGCCTTGAGATTCGCGCCACTCATGCCGCCGTAATTGAGACCGAACATATTGGAGCCCCATGCGAGCACACAACCCACGATGATTGCCACCAAACCCGCCGGAATTCCGCCGAAGCGAACGCCACCGAACCAACTCACCAAAATAATGGTGAAGCAGGTCATGGCGATGATCGGGGTGGTAAACATGTTCTCTGCCGGCAGGAATGAAATGAACGAGATGGAAATACCGGCCAACGCACCGAGCAGGGCCGCGCGCGGCGTAACCTTCCGGATGTACGGGGCGAGAAATCCGCCGAGCATCAGAATGAAGCTTTGCAAGAAGACCCACGCGCATCCCGCCGCCCAGCCGGCCAGCGGATCATGCGTCTTGAGCGAGATCGGAAGCATGATGACAAACACGACGACGAACATATGCGGAACGCTGATACCGGATGGCAGCGCGCAAACATCGGTGCGTCCCGTTTTCTTCGCCAGGTTGTAGGCGAGCCAGGCGTAGTAACAGGTGCTCAGGAACATCATCAATCCGGTCGCCGGCAGAATGCTGCCGAAGACAATCTTGTCCGGTATCTGCAGGACAAAGCGAAGAAGCGCCGTCAACGTCAGCATGTTGACGAGGATGTTCGTGCCAAATCCGAAAAACGCATTGACGTCTCCGGGTGTCCATAGAGGTATTTTTTTAATCATATTTTTGTCTCATTGATTCATGTTCCGGTTTGCTCCTAGGCCGCCTTTGCGAGGGCGGCGAGTATTCGCGCCGAGTTGCATACCCAGCCGAAAATTCCTCCCTGGGCCGTGATCATTTTCAGGGCCATCTCATGGAAGTGAGGGAAATACGACGCCACGCAGTCACTCGGAATCAGGCAGTCGTAACCCCGGTCGTTGGCCTCGCGCAGAGTGGTGTGCACGCACACTTCTGTCGTGACGCCCGTGATGATCAGTTGGGTGATGCCCCAATTGACCAGGAGTGATTGCAGGTCCGTGGCGTAAAATGCCCCTTTGCCGGGCTTGTCCACGATGGGTTCGTGGGGAAGCGGGTACAGCTCCGGGATGATGTCATGGCCCTGTTCTCCGCGAACGAGAATGCGGCCCATCGGGCCCCGATCTCCGATGGAGGTCTTGCCCCAGCCGCGGTTTTTCTTGGAATGCGAAAGATCACTCAAATCCGGACGATGTCCCTCGCGAGCGTGAACAACTTTCAATCCCGCCGTTCGCCAGGCCGCCAGCAACTGCCGGTTAGGTTCGATCGCCTGGCGCAATTGGGAGACGTCGTTGCCAAGCATCTCACCGAAGCCACCGGGTTCCAGAAAATCGCGCTGCATGTCGAGAATGAGCAGCGCGCAGGTCGCGGGCGTAAAAACAAAGGCATACGGTTCCGCCTCGATCTTGATGGAGCTCTTCTCAGGCATGGTCGGAAGATTTCAGCGTCTCCCATGCCATGCATCGGCTTCCTCTTCTATCCTATTGAAGATCAAGCGCCTGCTTGATGCTCACCGGCGTTACTCCAACGGAGTCAAGCGGGATGACTGTTGCGCGGCGCAGCACCTGCATCACCTTTTCACTCTCTCGAGAAATGGCGAATGCTTTTCTATTTCCCGTGCGGAATGCCGCAAGCGTGCTGCCAGGCGTGGATAAGGTGCGCGATGATTTCGTCGACGCCGACACCGTGCTTTACTTGAGCAAAAACAAAAGGCCCGTCTCCGCGCATTTTTAAGGTATCGCGCTCCATGACCTTGAGATCGGCCCCGACAGCAGCGGCCAAGTCCGTCTTGTTGATGACGAGCAGGTCGCTTTGGGTGATTCCAGGGCCACCCTTGCGTGGAATTTTGTCGCCGCCGGCAACGTCGATCACCTGAATGGTGAAATCAGCCAATTCCCGGCTGAAGCAGGCGGCAAGATTGTCCCCGCCGGATTCGATCAGCAAAATCTGTGGCTGAAATTTCCTGTGCAGGTCTTCCAGCGCAAGCAGGTTTGAGGAGATATCCTCACGGATCGCGGTGTGCGGGCAACCGCCGGTTTCCACGGCCCGAATGCGCTCCGATTCCAGCGCATCGTTCTTGGTCAGGAATTCGGTGTCTTCCCTGGTAAAAATATCGTTGGTGACCGCGGCGATGTTCATCGTTTGGCGAAGCCGCCTGCACAGCTGCAACATCAAGGCGGTTTTGCCACTGCCGACCGGGCCTCCGACGCCGACGGTGAAGGCACGCTGCTTGAAATCGCGATCCAGCGGCTGTTCACGCGAATGAAAGTGTCCGGGAGTATCCGCGTGATCGTGAGAATGTCCGTTGCCGCCGTGTCCGTGAAAGTGGAATAGTAGGTTCATAGGTCAGCTTTGAAACAGCCGCGAGTAGAGCCGGTCTTGTGCGCCTTGCCAGAGTTCCAGCGACGGTGCCGTTTGCGCGATGTCGTCGAGTGACAGTGATTCACATTGTTTTAGAATGATGCGCGAGTCCGGCAAGCGACGGTTTGCCGGTTCCGTTTCGCTGCTTGAGATCCGCTCGGTAATCAAAACAAGAAGTAGCGTTGCGCCAGGGGCAAAACCCTGGCCGGTTCACACGTGAGCAATTCACCATCGGCGAATACCTCGTAAGTTTCCGGATCAACTGTGATCTTGGGCATGGCGTTGTTCCATTTCAGATCGTGCTTGCTGACCTTGCGGCACCCTTTGACCGCCTCGATGCGCTTGCCCAGTCCGTAACCTTTCGCGATGCCTTTCTGCTTACAGATTTGGCTGACGAAGGCGATGGAGGTCTGCGCGCCGGCGC
>Ga0116229_10005268_pt1 | contig 21142 bp, 19 predicted proteins | sample S1TSphgellanicum_3_FD_87313 | JGI IMG/M metagenome (GOLD analysis project Ga0116229, IMG submission 87313) | Host-associated microbial communities from peat moss isolated from Minnesota, USA - S1T2_Fc - Sphagnum magellanicum MG | ecosystem: Host-associated > Plants > Peat moss > Unclassified...
GGTGAATGTTTTGTTAAAAATTAATTTTCTTTTTTTAATTTTTCCCCATTTTCTCAAGAGAGAAGGAAACTTAAAATTTTTTTTCTTTCCCTTTTTTTTTTTTTTTTTTTGCGTGATAATTTTTAGTTCATAATCTCAATTCAAATTGCAAGATCACTTTTGATATTTATGTGTTGAGAGCTTTTCAATGGTATAAAAGAAGGTTTGATTTGAACAAATGTATTTTTTGTACTTTCTTTTCAAGTAACTTTGTCCCCTTCTCCTCTAAAAAGTTGCTTCCCAAGGCAACTTAGTCCTTTTTTTATTCAAGGAAATTTCCTCTCACAGAAAGTTGCTCCCCTTCTCCCTGGAATGCTACTCTATGAGGGGACCATGGTTGGAACTACTGTAACCAAAAGAAAGAGTCCACAAAACTTCTACTATTTTCATAAATCCACTCTGTTAGAATCTCAATACTCCTCTCCTTTCAAGTAGGTAGTATTACAACAGTCCTATTATGAAGTCCCACAACTTCTAATCCTCCATTTTTGGCTGGATCTTAATGAATATGCACACATCAACCTATCTTAAGTCTGCTACAGTAGTATCCCTTGATTTGTTGCTGAAACAGTGGCATTCTTGTATTGTTAGTGCAAAATGTTAATAGGGTCTGGCTTGAAGTCAAAGTTCTCAATGTTCATTCGGTCTGTGATGAGCTGCTAATTCCTTTCTCCCCCTATTCCCTTTCTACCTGGTTCAATGAACACAAATGCTTCTGCTAAGGTTCAACACGGATCAACTTTTGGGCTCTACAGGACAACTTAACCAGGTGTACCAAGTTGGTTTGCAATTACTCAAGAAGGGTTCAGATTTCTATGAAAGACAATGGATCTATGAATGCTTGTTGTAATCTTCCATCCGACTTCTCTGTCTTAATCACATTCTACCCAGCCCCAAGGATACCCACAAAGAGGTTTCTGGCTCCTACTCAGGTGTTATGAACTACCCACTGAATAATCCAAACAAGGTCTCCCCCCCCAAACTTCTACAGATGCAATTTCTATATGCCCTTGATTCTACAGCTCAGACCACCTTTAAACGTCATCAGCTTTTAGCATCAACCTTTGATTAGTCCTAATTCTACCCAGAACATAGAGCCGGCCATCTTATAGTTACTGGTGCAACGGAAGAAAGAAAACCCAACAACTAACTATCCTGCAAGCTCATCTCTTACCACCAAAAACTATCTTCATTCTACCTGTGAACTTGCCTTTTTCTCCTCCGAATCCCATCTCTTATCCTCGTCCAACCTACTGCTCTTCTCGCCTTTCTTGCCTCCATATATCGCGCTTGGCCATCCATCTCTAGCCACCACCCTGTTTCACATAACACACAAGCAACAAACCTTCCAACTCACAGTCACTAACGAACAAAAGAAAAGATAAAGCCCGCCGTTTGCATGAAGAAAGTTGATGGCGGGTTCATCTCCTAAACCCTAAAACGAATATAACTTTCACACTATAGAAACCACCAAAAAAATTCCCTGTCCAGTCACATATGTAACCCCTCCCTTCCTTAAAAAACTGAGTCCCTCAGCTCCTTTAATCTTGTGGAGTGTGATAGATTTGTAGATCCCTACGGGATCTTTCCCACTGATTCCATCAACATCCTAAATGATGCATATTCTGCTACCTTCTTCAAAATCGAAATTTCCAATCCCATCTGCATGCGCTACAAACTGGTATGGACCTTCCCAGTTGGAAGTCAAAGTTTTTTTCTTTCATGGCTTCCTCATTTTAACCATTGTTTGTCCAGCAATTAAACCCTCAAAGGTTTGTTTTCCTTTTTTGGTAGCATAGGTCTTCCTTTGCTTTTGTTGTGCATGTTCTACATTGAGCAGAATGTTATCATGGATGCTAGCAATCAACTTCATCTTCTGCATAAACTGTTCTGCAATAGTTTCTACATCAGCAGTGTCATCAACCACAGCAGTCAAGGTATGTAAGTAGTTATCAGCTCTCAAACGTGGTGTACGTCTAGTCAATATCATGAAAGGAGAAAATTTAGTGCTGGATTGAATTCCGCATCTGTATCCAAACATAACCTTCGCCAGTTGCTCATCCCAACAGTTGGCATTTTCGGGTGTTGCGGATAATACCGTTATGCCATGTTTAATAGTCTTGATCAGACATTCGGCCATACCATTGCATTGTGGCCATTGAGGTGTTGTATGTTGATGGAGAATCCCATAGTCTTTGCACATGACATCAAATTCTGCTGCCCACTTTCCTCTATTATTAGTCAATACAAACTTGGGAACCCCATACCTACAAATTATGTCATCTTCCAGGAACCTTGTCGTAGTCTTAACACCATGATCAGCAATAGCCTTTGCCTCGCACCATTTAGAGTAGTGGTCGACAGCCACCGAAATATACTTGTTTCCTGACTTGGTTTCAGGCAATGGTCCTGCAATGTCCATAGCAACTCTATAAAACAGATCACAAATAGGGATACTCTTCAACTCTTCATCTTCAGAGCGTATGATACTCCCCATCCTTCTCACCATTTGACACTGTTGGCATACCTTTACAACAGTCTTCACATCCTCTGTCCTATTATGCCAAAAATACCTTCTACATATTTCAACTAAAGTCCTTTCTTCTCCAAAATGCCCTAGGTCTTTATGCATTTGGACTACTAGTCCCATGCGGTCTTCTGACTTTGGCATAAACAAACCTTTGAAATAAAATGATTGATCTTGCCAGTGGTAGTTCAATATCCTCTTCCTTGCTTTTTTAGATTCCATAGGATCAACAGTGTCTGGTAGTATTCCTTCTTGCAACAAATTCATGCAAGTTACATCCTTCCATATGTCATTGTTTCTTGTGTTTGTTCCATATTTATCCTCCTCATCAGAACCTGTAGAAATCAAGTCATGTTCACCAGATTCAAAAAGTTTTCGGGCTGCCAACACTAGCTCCAATTGCTGTTGTTTGTCATAGTAATGAGGTCTCCTTCTCTTTAACATCACTCTTACATCATCGTCCTGCAAAATCTCTCCCCCTTTTGTATTTTTTGCCTCATATGGAACAAGCTCCTTGGGTTGGTCTTCCTCTGATACAACATCAACCACATATAGCTGATGGCTGCTGGCATAACTGCATTGGTTGATACCAAAACAACATGCATGATGTTGTACAAACTCCTTGTCCTTTCTCCTGACACTGAGCCATTCTGTTTCTTTGCCAATCTAAACAAAGATAATCTCCCCTCTTCTTTAGGTGTGTCAGTTTGTGTATTCCCAATGTCCTGGATTTCTTCATTGAAGTCATCATCATCCGTGGCTGGTCCAACTAGATTCCTACTCAAAGCATCGACATTCGTATGCCTGAGTCCTGGTCGGTGTATTATTTTGAAATAAAAATCCTGTAACATGTCAATCCACCTCCCTTTCCTGCCATGTGCATCTGACACAGTTGCTAACCATTCAAGTGGTTTATGGTGTGTGCAAAATGAAATGATTCATGTGCAAGTACTGCCTGAAATGCATGATGCCCCATATTAATGTGTAGCATTCCCCTTCCATGGGATGAAATTTTCTCTGTGCTTCCGTTAAACTCTTATTGGCATAGGCCACCACCTTCTCAAATTTTCCTTTTTTCTATGACAATATAACCCCAACACCTTTGGGTGACCAGTCAACATCTAGACAAAATGTTCTCTTGAAATCAGGTCATACGAATACAAGCGCATCAACCAGTGCTACCTTTAATGCCTGGAATGACTGTTGATAGCCCATATCCCACACAAAGTCAACATCCCTTTTTGTCAACTCAAATAGTGGAGTTGCTAGTCATGAATAACCTCGGACATAATTCCGGTAATACCCTGTCAGACCTAAGAACGACTTGACGTTTGTGACTGTCTTTGGTTGTGGAAAATGCAGAACTGCCTCAATTTTTCTGGGATCTGGTCTGGTGTTATCCTTACTAACCACATGGCCCAAAAATGTAATGTTTTTTGCAACGAAACAACATTTGTTTGGGTTCAACTTTAGGTTTACTTCCCTGAGTTTATACAACACTGCATCCAAATGTTGAAGATGTTCCTCCCAACTTTTGCTATGCACATTGAGATCATCAACGAATCCCTTCAGGAATTTGCTACCCAAATCCTTAAAAACCTCTGACATAGTTTTGGTAAAAGTACTAGTTGCATTCTTAAGACCGAATGGCATGACTGTCCAGTCATACAATCCGGTTTTAGTGATCAAAGTTGTTTTCTTCATATCTTCTGGAGCCATTCGAATTTTTTAGAAACCAAACTGCAAGTTTAAGGCGGTAAACCATGATGATTTCCCCAACTGGTTAATCACATCATCCACGAGTGGCATTGGAAATGAATCCCGATGTTTTTGTGCGTTGAGTGGTCGATAGTCTCCACAGAAACGTCTGTTCCCATCCTTCTTCACTCGTAGAGTTACCCGACATGCATACTCAGAGTTATTAGGCTTCATCTTGCCCAAATCCACCAGGACATCAATTTGCCTTTTCACTTCTACCTCCTCCTAGTAGGATAATCGTCCAGGAGATACTTTGCAAGGTGGAAACCCTTGCATATCCACAAAATGTTCCCCAATAGTGTAACAACCTAATTCACCCTTGTTCCAAGCAAAAACATCTTGGTACCGCTCCAAAACTTTCCAGAGTTGTTGTTGCTTCTCTTCATCCAAGCTAGTGTCAATCGTAATTCGTTGACAGATCTCCCTCCATCTATGTTCATTTCATCATGGTTGGATGATGCCAACTGCTTAGTGGGGTTGCAATCAAGGTTGCCATCTTTTGTCTGGAGAACCTGCAGCAGTGCTGGAATTATGGGGTTGTGGCCTTGGCTGGGTTGCTACAGCAAAAGTGGGATAGCTGCATCATGTGTGGATTCATACATGGCCTATCTACTTTGCTCTGCATCAGACACCCATTTCAACCAGTCTACGTAATCATTCGCATCTGTGATTTCTTTTTCCATGAACTCGTCAACTTGCTCCTGTAGTATCAGTTGTAGAATCTCTTGCGGTCCTTCTGACCTTACTAGATCTTCCAATTCAGTATCCCTAAACTCATCCTCTCAATCAATTTGTTTCAATTGACGAGACTCCCAATCACAGTGCTCATTACCATTAGTACCAGTATTTGAATCTGAGGTAGATGCGTCATCTTCTTTGGTCATGACAGTACTATCATGATCTGGTATCTAGTCAGAACCATCATTGATGTGTGTGTCTTTCAAGATAGTCGTAGCCTCTTGCATCAACGTTTCTGAGTTCATCCTTTGTAACAAATTCACCATAGTCAATGGCAATACTTCCACATTGGCCCTTGGACCATGCCTTACTTGGATTAGGCCTCGTTCCACATCAACAATTGCACCAATCTTTATAAGAAAATTTAAACCAAGTAATACATCATAACTATCCGTATCAACTACCATGAAGGTCATAGTGCACTGCACTCCTCCAACCTTCACTGGTATTTCGTCAATCCTTCCAAGGGTTTGTGTGACAACTCTTGATGTTATTTTATAAGTTTCAGATCCAGTAACGAGATGCATTATGCCCAGTTCTTTAACTATAGCGGCAACCATAACAGACATTGAAGCTCCAGTATCCACCAGTCTTTTAACAACATAGTTGTTGATCTCCACAAGCAAATGTAGAGTCTTGCTTCGATGGGTTTTGTTGATGCAAATCTTCCTTAGTGTTGGAACCGCAGACACCATTGACACCTGATTTTCAATTGTCTCTTAATCCCTCTTTCGCCTAGCCAACCTCACCAAACTTTCAAGGTGTTCCAGTTCCCCTGGAATCATTAGAATGGTTTCCATAGGTGAGAGAGAGATCTTTCCTTTTATGAAGTGTGCAAGAATCTTGGACGTGACTGAAGTGTCCTAGTTTGTACCTACTCCATCTCCTACAGCTTCTGGGGTCGGTACAACCCCTCCTGGTGTTACATCAACAGGAACCCTCCTTCTAGGCACTCAAGTGTAAGAGAAAAGATTTTCATTCCCATAGAGCTTGTTAAGTTGTTGCATGGTCACTGCTTCATCAGTCAGCAACACCTCCAAGAAGTTTGCTGCTCCAGAATGTGATTTCCCATCTTTGGGCTTCTTCCAACATCTGTCTTCAGAATGCCCTAAACCTATGCAGAAAGTACATTTAATTCCACAATTCTTTGTCCTATGAGGCATACCACACTTGGCGCATTTTGGTAGTGGCTCATTTAACCTTGGACATGTGGTGGCCAAATGGTCCCCTCCTTTGCAGATTTGGCATCCTCCAAATGCAGTGGAAGAAGATGTTACTTTTGGATTGTGTATAATCCCCTTGAAGAAATTGATAAGCATGTTGTATAATGCAGTGACCTGTTTCTCCATTATGGCTTCTAAGGTCCCCTCTTCTTGTTCCTCTTTCAGAGGTTCATAGGGAGTCTCTCCAAGTTCACCCAAAACTCTCTTTAGTTTTGTTGCAGCACCAACTAACTCTTCAATATCTGTAAACATCCTTACCACACACAATTTTCGAATTTTTGGCCTCAATCTGGCCAAAAATCTTCTCTTCTGCTCAGTGTTTTGTATCCTGCCCCTTTGAAACAATTTGTCAAGACGTTCAAAGTATTTTTGAACTTTCTCCTTGGGTTCTTATTTAATGGCATCAAGCTTCATCTTGATGTCATCAGCATCTACGTCCCCATACTTCTGTACTATTAGAATCCTCAACTCCGCCCAATCTATTGGTGCTGGTTGCAACCTCCTGAACCATTCCTTGGCCCTGCCTCTCAAATTCAACTTCGCAATCTTGAACAACTTGTCTGCATTCAGATCTGGCACCTCAACCGCCATGGTAAGCCTCTCTGCCCAGTCATTGACGTTTTCATGATCCCGTCCCCAGAACAGTTCGTCCATCCCTTGGGGGCTAGTCATTTTGCAAATGTTTAGCTCCGAGCTAAAGTTGCAATATTTTCTTTTGCACAAATGTCCTCAGACCACATTCAAGTACCCAGAGTCCTATCTAGTTTCTCATCCCATTTTGCTCCTGTTGAGTGTGAATAGAGCCAATGTTATTGGAACAGAGATGTTAGTCACTAAATGCATGAGGTCCAACTCCCTGTTTCGATAGATCTTGTTCTATCCTCCAAACATGCTATTGTCCTGGAGAAGAGTCATAATAGCACTGGTGACAACCTTACTTAGACTCTAGAAGCATCAAAATAGTTCATTTCCAAATGTGTAAACCCCAAGGATTTCCATCAATTCTTGATCCTAATTATGACTCTTTCACCCTCGAGATACTAGGTGCAACAAACTTTCCTTCAAGAAAGAGCCAGCCGTGATTCAATTTGAAAATTCAGACTGATCACCTTCTGCTACTTGTCTTAAAGGTACAACATGAAATGGAAAAGTGGAAAAACTATGCTCATTTGTGGATTCTTGTTGGAACTGCCATCCTTCTTCTAGATTGTGCCATATCCTCCAACTTATGATGCTTGCCTTGATCCACAGTGTTCCACCCTGAGTAGGTGATTTCTAATCTGAAACAAGTCCTCCACACCAGGAATGTACAATCTGGTAAAGTGGTTAGGTGAAACAGCAAGCTTGGGAATCCAAATGTCTCCAATTTTAGGTACACTACGCTGCCTCTCAGGAAATGAAGGTGTTACTCTATGCAAGGTATGAGGTGTAATAATATTGCGTCTGTAGCTCTGAGGTTGATCTCCATCCCCTTGCTCCATCCTTTACTTTCAACCAAACTTGAGCATGTGTATAAAAGCCATTATGAACTACTTCTACTGCCACATCCTCGACTTGGGCTTCATTTGGGTCTATTCCTACAACTGTTATTATGCCAAAACCCAAGAAACGCAGAACTACCGCTCCTATCTGTGGTCCATCTTGCCCCCTTGGATAATCGAACCTAATGACTATTTGTTGCTCATGAATTTCTTGTGTTACTTGATCTATACCAACCTCATCTGCACTAGATGATGACATGATACTTCAACTACCGTCATACCTGGACATCCGCAGGTTCTACTGATGTCTCTAGATCTAAACCAGTTCTGATACCAAAAGAAAGAGTCCACAAAACTTCTACTACTTTCATAAATCCACTCTGTTAGAATTTTAGTACTCCTCTCCTTTCAAGTAGGTAGTATTACAACAATCCTATTATGAGGTCCCACAACTTTTAATCCTCCATTTTTGGCTAGATCCTAATGAATATGCACACATCAACCTATCTTAAGTCTGCTACAGTAGTATCCCTTGATTTGCTGCTGAAACAGTGGCATTCTTGTATTGTTAGTGCAAAATGTTAATTGGGTCTGGCTTGAAGTTAGAGCTCTCAATGTTCATTCGGTCTATGATGAGTTGTTAATTCCCTTCTCCCCCTATTCTCTTTCTACCTGATTCAATGAACACAAATGCTTCTGCTAAGGTTCAACATGGATCAACTTTTGGGCTCTATAGAACAACTGAACCAAGTGTACCAAGTTGGTTTGCAACTACTCAAGAAGGGTTCAAATTTCTATGAAAGACAATGGATCTATGAATGTTTGTTGTAATCTTCCATCCGATTTTTCTGTCTTAATCACATTCTACCCAGCCCCAAGGATACCCACAAAGAGGTTTATGGCTCCTATTCAGGTGTTATGAACTACCCATTGAATAATTCAAACAAGGTCTCCCCCCCCAAACTTCTACAGATGCAGTTTCTATATGCCCTTGATTCTACAGCTCAGATCGCCTTTAACATCAACCTTTGATTAGTCCTAATTCTACCCAGAACATAGAGCCGGCCATCTTATAGTTACTGGCGCAGCGGAAGAAAAAAAACCTAGCAATTAACTATCTTGCAAGCTCATCTCTTACCACCAAAAACTATCTTCATTCTGCCTGTGAACCTGTTTTTTTCTCCTTTGAATCCCATCTCTAATCCTTGTCCAACCTCCTGTTCTTCCTACCTTTCTTGCCTTTCTTGCCTCCATATATCGCGCTTGGCCATCCATCTCTAGCCGCCACCCTGTCTCACATAACACACAAGCAACAAACCTTCCAACTCACAGTCACTAACGAACAAAAGAAAAGATAAAACCCGCCGTTTGCATGAAGAAAGTTGACGATGGGTTCATCTCCTAAACCCTAAAACAAATATAACTTTCACACTACAGAAACCACCAAAAAAATTCCCTGTCCGGTCACACTACCATGTTGTTTTTTTCTCACTAAGAAAAATCCTTTTTTTTTCATGGCATTTGGTTCGAAGAACTTGCCCATAGGTTTTTCTTTTTCATCTATATTTTCCATAAAAAAATTTGGGAAAAAAATTGACCCTTGTCACACGTTTTGGTTGAAGGGGAAGATTCTAATCATTAGATCATTTTTTTCTTTTGAAAATATTGTGTAATTTTTTTTTGAAATGTTAATCATAGTTCAAGTACAATAATTTTTTCTTAAAATATGTTTCTTATTGGGCATTGTGTTACAACTACATTGAAATTATCGCAGCATTTAATTTGTTGCTCCTATTTAGTGTATGCCAACTTGTGAAGTTGAAGTGATTGTAACTTTCCTAAGTTGACAATTTGGGGAAGTTTGTTGTTTTACCTTTTGAGGTACAAATTACATACATTGTGATGCACCCACAAATGGGATAAACTTTGGTGTCCCTCGACTCTAAAGTCATGTGCAAGATATTTCACAATACTATATACAAACATATCTAACAATGAAAGATCCACTTGAGTTTCACCATGTCAATCACCATGTGTTTACAATTTAATATGTTGAATATTAATCATTTTTACAGATTTCATTTAAAAGGCAGAGCCATTATGCAAATGAACTGCTTCTTTGTCAACTTGCTTAGTTTTTTCTTAGGGGTTAAGGTTTTTAGTAAAAGAGTTAGAAAAAATCAATTTACACCAATTGGAAAAAAGGAAAATATCTTGATGAAAAATAATTTCTTGAACACTCATGCCCATTTTTGAAACCTATCAAGACCATTAATTATGGGAAGGAGTAGGAATATATAGATGTTATCCCTAATACTTGATCCATACCATGCCTTTTCTTTGATTTAGAAGATGACTTTGATCATATTTTAAAGACTTTGGATGTTGTGCTTGATTTTGTGTGTGTGATCTTTTTTTTTCTTTTTTTTTGTTTCTCATTCAATTTTGTGTGTTTAGCTGAAATGGTGATCATCTATGCATAATGTAAGAAGATTTAATCAAATTTGATTATTATCAAGATATGAATGGAAAAGGTTTTAACCATCTTTTTATATCACTTGTTACTTATGAAAATCTAATGTACAAATTTGATGATTTTTATTTAGTTCAAAAATAATTTGACAATTATAACCCTAAATTTTTTATTTTTTATTTTTTGCATATTTAAATTAAAAATTCGCTCATTGATGCAAATCCATCCAAAAAAAAATGCTAGTTGAAACCAATAATGCCTTGGACAAGTATCACATAATTCTAGATGTACATTTGGCAAATTTAATTGCAAAAAAACACAACAAGAAGGGAGAAATGGAACTAAATACCTAATCAACCAAAACTTGCTAAATGATGTTTTTTTCAAATAAAAATATTTCAGCAATTCCAAGTAACAAATCAATCAAAAATGCAAATAGGCGACGTGAGTGTACAATGGAGGAAGTAACTCAAACCCCTTGTGAAAATTTTTAAATGAAAGAAAACTTGAAAATGTTACTTTAGAAACATATAGACTAGTGAAAATTGTCAAGGTCTTTTATGTTACATGTAGGAAGTTTGCAAAATATGTATTGATGGATGAAGGTGAGGCTAGAGATAAAATGCATACTCACCAATTTATCTAGCATTTGCCTAATCAGATAAGGTTAAAAGTTGTGGCCCACCATTTTGTTGAAATTAAAAATATTTCAACCCATTTAGAATGTGTTTACTAATTGTCATACATTCATGATTGGTAGATTGTAAATGAGTTAAACATGGGGGTGTTCTAGGGGTAAATAAGGCCACAAAATATTATTTAATAGAGTCTTATAAGATATTTTCATTTAAATTTAAACTGTAAAATTATATATTATGTTAGAAAAAATAATAATATCATATGATTTGTGCAACAATTTGTTTTTAAACCCTAAAGGTTCCAATCGCATCTAGCTTGCACAATTCCAACAATGAGGTTTCAAATGCAAAAATATTTAATCTCTTCATTTTGTTTTGGGTTCCAATTGTCTTCCTTGCATTAAATGTATAATGATGAACATGCTTGTTGTTTTAACTACCATTCATATGCATCACAATAATATAATATATTTATGTACAATAATAATCATTGTTTATTGACTTCACAAGTCTTCATTTATATGAATTTAAATAATGAAAGGATTATGTTATATCTAAAATTTGATATATATGTTTAACTCAACTTGTAATTTATAACTAATTAATTAATGAATGCATAAATAACATGTACTAATGTGGCATGTGCTACTAACTCAAGTGTGAACTCAATTTCTCCTTCAAAATTATTCTTTATATCCAATAAATCTTGCACCATGGGTTCAAAAATCACAAAATTACCTCCAAGGAATCCCACTTATTGAAGGCTCTCCAAATGATACCAAGTGCATGGTGAGAGGCATCATGGTTTGGGAGATTTCAATGTATGACAAATGAAACAAATTACCTTAATAAATATATGACTAATTAATTTATATGTAGAAGCACAACTCATGTAGAAAACAATTTCTAAAGATTCATTTACACATGTAGTATCATTAAATTTAATGTGGAATTCAAAATTATATATGTAATTTTTACAATGTTAAAAATTTGGAACCATAGAAGATTCAATTCATAAAGAATTTCAAACTTTCATCCATAATTAATCTTATCCAATCAGTTTGTTTACATTACTATTTTCCCTCAAATTATAACATGACACATAGACCCAACCGAAAAACATTTAATCACATTCATGATCACATATCATGATTGGCAATGAATGAATGTAATATTTCAATCCATTGATTAATCAATGTAACAATGTCATGGACAAAAAAATGGCCATGTTGGGTGAAGATGACCATGAAGGTATCTCTCCTAAATTGTGTTAAAGGTGCCATATGTAATTGAACTTCAAATCATGGAAAATATTGAAGGTTGTAGGGCTCAGTTCCAAAATGTCTTGGTCATGGATGCAAAGATTTGAAATCGCACGAAAAACCAATCCCATTTTAAATGGATTTTTGAAACAATTACATTAAGGCAAGCTTGGACTTATGATGATTTTTAAAAAATAAATAAATCTTCCAAATTGGAAGGCTTATGTGATGTATGCTCATACATAGATTCATCCCTTTCACATTTGCCCTAGCCCCCTACTTGATGGTGGAAAGGTCCTATTAGGAAGGCATTCCTTGTGAGAGATAGTTCTCTTTTGTGTTAGGTGTATTATGTTAATCAGTTTGATTAAGTTTTGATTAGGTTTTAATCTAGGTTAATGTACCAAATTGTAGGTTAATTTCAAACCAATTGAAGTGTGATTTGGGTGTGTGTTTCATCAAAAGTGATAGAGCATACAAGTTTATTATTGTAAGTTTTTGTGTTTTTATACAAGTTTCATTGTGGCACATTGTTTTGTTTGTATTCCATTTCTTGTTTTGGGCTTGGATTTTTAATATTTGTCGGTGAGTTGTATTTTGAACAAATCGTTTGAATGTGATGTGTCATTCAAGATAGTTCTTTATCATTCGTTTTATGTGTGTAGTTGTATGTGCGTACATCCATAGTTGTATGTGCCCACATGGTAGCGCACAACAAGAAAAAATACCCCTTTTATGCATAAAAACTCATGCAATACACAAAAATCCTAAAATTCCATTTGATTGAGTCTTCCAAGATCCCAAAAACATGATTGATACACCATTGTTTGCGAACTCAAATTCCATCTTGGATTATTGGATAGGATCTATAACAAGAGTAGGAAAATCTCAAACACTATTATTAATTTTCACATCTAGTGTTAGAACAAATGATTGTCAAATAAGGGTTCATGAGATGAAAGTCAAGTGCAAGTGCAATTTCTAAAATGCTCTCATTCATGAGCTTTACATGGAATAAAACTCAATTCAACCTTTACAAAAAGAACTTACAAGGCTTTACATTTTTTATGAGGCTTGTTGTGAAAATAGAATTCCCCCTTGTGGGGCGGATACACTATGGCATGCCCTCCAATTACATTACACAAATCCTAAGAGGTTTCTACTAGTGTGAAGTGGGTCTTTGATTTTTGCAATAACCACAAGTTCCAGCTATTTGAAAAAAAAAACTATCTCAGAACGAAAGAACCGCCGGTTCTGGGTATTTGGAAAAATCAGATTCAAAGAACCACTGGGTCCAGGTATTTGAAAATAATCAGAATCAAAGAACCATTGGTTCTGGGTATTTTGAAATCACCAAAGAACCGCTGGTTCCATGAAAAAAACCCACAAATAACCAGGAGTTTTCTAGGCAGCTATTTGACATTTTAAAAAGCGAAAACCATGGTTACATGTAATAACCGTGGTAGTTGATTTGTGATAACCATGGTGATATATATCAGAACCAGGTGTTTGATAGTTTGATAACCGTGGGCACCAACTCCGAGAAGCTGGAGAGGGTTGGCGCAGTTTCTAATACCCGCCCCCATTCTGTCTATGCTCCCCATCTTCATCTTCATGAGTGACAATGGGGGTCATCCCTGGGAGTTTTAATACTGTTCATAAATTGACCCCATTGTTTGCAGGGATGAGAGTGTGCCACACTGCCCTGGCAATCTGGGCTGCAAAATAAACTTTTTTCTTAGGCCCCACCAAGACAAACTGCATTTACATGGAGGTTGAAGAAAATTCTGATATGTGGTATGGCAAGTGATAGCAATTATCAGTGTTTCATTTGTCAATTTTTGTGATATAATCAAAGTGGCAATCATGCATACTAAGATTTTAGCCAAATTTGGCTATATTCAAGATACAAAACTGAAAAAAAATTTAGCATCCTTTTATATTTTGGGCTAGTTACTAAAACCAAATATAGAAATCTTAGTTTTTTTTTTTTTTGAATCTCATGATTGAAAACCCTAGATATCACTTTACTTTTGCATTTTTTGGTTTCACAATTAGGTGAAATTTCACCAAGAAAATCAAATTTTTGGCATGAACCCTAACTTTCAATTACATTTTCTCCATAGAGTATTGATAACACACAAGTAGATTGATTGTAATGGTAAATGTAAATGGTTGGTTCTAGAAATCCTAAAGATGAAATCCGATGTTTTACATTGGAAATGTTAATTTTTGGTCTAAAAATGGCCCAATGAAAGCAATAGCAACTTCCTCAAAATTGTCTAAGATGCCAACTAGTGAGTAAGCTAGTTTGTTGCAGTGTTGGACATGTATTCAATCTTGTTGATAATTGGAGATTCCAATTTCTAGCAATTTTTGAAATAATTCATTCATTCAATTTTTTATTTTCAGTTTTTCAGGCAACATGTTAGTATTGCTCTTCAACGTGCTTTAATCTCTCCTATAGAGGAAGATTGCGTTGGCGGGAGATGCTTGTTCTAGACCTCTTATTACTATTAGATCTCACAATTTGCATGTTGACAACATTAGAAGGGCCAGGGGTGAGATAGCTTCCTACCACGCAAGGGACTAGTTCTCTCCCTTCTTTGGTTCCTATGGGCTACGCACTTTTTGACCTTTTTTTGGCTTTCTTTTTTGTCTTTTGTGTGATGATTTTGGCCATTAGTTTTTATTGAATTTTTATGTATTCTTTATTTAATGCAATATGTTTTGTCAAGTCATGCTTATTGACAACTAGTTGCCTTCTTGGAATGTGTAGTTTCATTTATGATAAGGTGCTTCAATGACTGTTGGTGAAGTAATAACTCCTTGTTTTGGGGAATTTGTGGGCATTATCCTAGAAGTAATGACACAATAACAAAGTAGTAGGACTTGTGAAGAGAAAAAATTGTTGAATAACATTTTTACATGTTTATGCACATTTTACTATAAGTATGTGATGATCTAATCACATATGCACATGCCACTTTATATTTGGTGTTTGTCGAACGATGCCGAATTTAACTAAATTTGGCACAAGGAGAAAGTTAAATTCGGCGCGATTCGGCAATGTTTATTCAGACAGTATTCCGAGTAGAATTAGACCTTCAGGCTATGCATATGGTGGTACTGCTTCGCGTGGAGGATTCCTTCGAGGCTTGCATCAGTCAAACTCATGCGGTTCTTGTTCTTCTCATACTTCACCACCGAAAAGTCGTTCTCAACAGTGGATGTACCGGGAAAGATGGTCGCCAGACCACCGACGAATTTCTCCAGTAACGGATACGTGTTGTGGAGACGGATCCAAGCATCACGGTACGCAGCGCTGTCGTCGAAGCTGTCAATGGAGCTCTTCACATTGGGTTGGCGGCGATACGAGTCACACAAAGCCTTGTGCTGGCGCCCAATATTCTCAATCTCCTCGTTGCTGAAAGTGTAATCAAGGCGCTCCTTGTGGCGTTGCAGATAGATGCAGAAGTCGTGGGGCAGAATGCGGACAAGCTGATGGGGTAGAACATTGGGAGCTGCGTTGATATAAGCTTCGTTGTCTTCGGTTCTCTTCGCAACAACGGCGGTAATGCCATCCACCAATTCGAGGATGGCGGATGCTGACAATCGCAAAAGTGTCTCACAATGCCCGCTGTCCATTGCGGAGAGGTGATCTTTGATGAACATGCCCAAGTCCTCCATACAACCACTGACGGTAGTGAATGCGACCGCATAGTCACCCGAATCAAAAAGCTGGTGCATGCTTCGTCGATCGTGCCGCACTATGCCTCCGTCAATATCCCAACTATCCCAACCTTGTTGTTGATCTCGAGCATCAAGCGCTTCAACGTGTGATGTTGGTTGCACAGCAGCGCGCCATGCCTCTGTAGGGATTTGCACGAGATGGCAGCGATGCCCGCGATCTCATGGACGAAGAGCATCAGAATCCACCACGAATCGTCCGGCATGCAATTTGGCTTCTTTTCGTCGAGGTACGCGACGACAGCAAGCCGATGTTGGTCAAACCAGGTGGTCACTTTGATCATGTTGAGCCAGCGCGTGTCGCAAATGAGAGGGCACTGGCTTCGTTCGTCTGAGATGAAGTTCTGTTGTTGACGAAGATATGCTACGAGCAATGTAAATGTCGAATAGAACGTGTCAGGAATGGCCAAGTAAAACGACTACATACACAAGTCGAGTTGGTGGGCCCCGCACCAGACGCGCATGAACCCGGGCTTGGCTACGCGATGTATCCGCGTGATTATGCCCTGATGTCACCCTGTCATCTTCTTCTCGCCATCCGAAAACGCTCCAATAATCGTCTTGTCCCAGTCCAGGAAGAGAGCGTCCATCGCCTTGGCGAACGTGTTGAAGATAATCTTGCTTGTGTGCCGCTCATGCACAGGGATGGACAGAAGGTGGAAGTCATGCACAGTGGATTTGTGGCAGATGCGGATGCGAACATCGCAGTATGAGGTCGCCATGTGGGTTGCCATGTCGAGTGCGACAGAGAACGCCTAGCACTGTCGCAGCAGCTCCGCGATGCACTGCAAATTCATCGCACAGATAAAACGAACATAGCGGCTCACAATCCCCTCAGAGCACGAACCAATGCTCCCGATGCCGAGTACCTCTTTCATCTCCATAATCACCTGTGTCACCTGACGGAACGATAGTCCAGCAACCAAATATTGTACAACTAATTGAAATTGCTTGGTGTTGGTGACGGTGATGGCGTACCAACTAACGTCGCCGACATCTGTTGCATCTTCCGACGAATCTAGAGTCGACACAAAGCTTTCGAGAAGGTGGGCTCGAATAATCCCGTCCATGTTCTCGGGGTGAAACATCATCTCGCCAATGATGACATCGATGATATCCTTGTCGATCAGGACACTTACCTGGGGAGTGCGAGGAGCGGCAAAGGCATGCATCGTTGTCTACGAGCCGAAGATCGTGCCATTGTCGAAAAACAACTTCTTTGCGTTCGCTTTTAGCTCACGATACTCAGCCCACTGGGTACTATGCATCTGCGTGTGGTGCGAAGAGTAGTTCTCCTTACGAAAGGGTGCCTTGAAGTACTTGACACGCTCCGAACGACCACACTTCATTCCCACTTCTGACTCCTCCTTTCCGAAAACCTCGCAGAATCAACATGCCGTCGTTACAACAGCGGTGCTGTTGCCCACAGCATAACAGCACGCTCGCATATCCACAGGCCAAACTCAGCAACATGATGAGCCTGGAACAACGTGTCGCGCTTCTTAGGAGGCATCACAGCAACCTAACGTCGTCACAAACAACCACACCATGCGCAAAAAAGTGAAAGGACTAAAATGTGTGCGCACTAAATTCGGCACCAAACCGTCCTCTAATTTTGGCATGATTCGACATTTCTTGCCGTTATGCCGAATTTAAAGTGGCTGACATATGCATAATCAATTAAATGTTGCACACCACTATGGATAGATATTGAGTGTATTTTTCTATGTATGTAACTTTGATTTCTTTAGGTTAAGGGCCCACAATGTTTAAGAAATTTGCTTGAGAGTTAACACATAGTTTAATGAAAGATGGATTCCAAAGATAATGTTCAACATGAGAAAATTCAGCCTATGGAAGTATCAAATGGAGATGGTGCTCGAAGCAAATTTATTTATTGATTGTGATTAATAAATTTTTGCAATTTAAAGATGGGAAAAAACCATGAAGAGGAAGAACATTTGTGATGTGCAAATGTTGTAATGTGACCTAAAATGAGCAATAAGATGAAAAAGTGAAAAAACACTAGGATTACCCTAATTTGACATTTGATGTGAGATATTGATCATTCAATAGTATGGTGGTTATGTTTGCTTCAAGTAGTTGGTATTATGTTTTTTGTTTTATGGTTGTAGGTGCCTTCATTCATGAAAGCAAAGGAAATGTGGGCATTAGGTCTACTTATTTTGTTAGTAAGCTCACAAGCTTATCATCTTTGTTGTTTATTTTTCAAAGCAAATTTAAAAGCTTTGCCAAAGATTCGTTGATTGGATTTTATGGTGGTGAGAAATTGGAAAAACTTGGACTAGGTAATATTAATAAGTAGGATAGGTAGTAGGTAGTAAGTATGATAAGTAGTAAATAGTTAAAGAAAATAGTAAATATTTTATTGTGTAGATATATGATAATGTTGTAATGTTGTAATGTTTTACTTTCATTAGAATTTATCCCATATCCTTTGTTTACAACTTCAAACTTGTAAAGTATATAAATAGGTGAAAGAATGGACTAGATTCATGGTATGCATTATGAACATAATGGTTGTGCCATTTGGGATGAGCCAATCAAAAGGCTTGTCCCCAACAAAAAAAAATAGGATCCTACCTACGTACTTAGCTTATGTTAGGTAGCTTATTCTACCCTAACTTAGCCTAAAATAGGTTGCTTATTATAGTTTAGCCTAAGATGTATTATAATTAATTAATTATAATATTTAATCATTGTCATTGCAATTTTGAATTAATATAATTGTAATATTTAATTACATTAATTATAATAATTAATTACATTAATTATAATATATCTTTTTTGAACAATTGGAAAATTGCCATGTGTTTTATGGCCATTGGCTCTTTAAATTAAAATGTGATTAAATCCTAACCACCCATCAAATGACACATTTGGTGGCATGCAACTATCCCAAATGTAATTGCAAATGCAATCGCAAATTGGGTTTCCACATCATACTAAGGATCATCCATGGCAATGGATGAAATTTTTTAACCTAGTCGTAAAGTTTGCAATTACACTTTCAATTTCATGGCCATTATGTCTTTTGCAATTGATTGTCTTATGGCACTTGTCTAAGGTGGCTAAGCTATTTTTAATCGCATGTGTCCATTACAATTACAAATGAATCACAAATCCAATCATTGATTTTCAAATTTCTTTTAATGGTTTACATCTTGGTTCCAAACAAAGAGGTTGTGTGCATATTTTGATGTGTGCAATGGGATGCAAGACATGAAAAAGAAATCATGTAATGATGGTTTAATATAAGGAAACCTGATAAGAATGTAATGGGTTTGTATGCTTGTGGTATATATAACACATGTTGTGGATGAGAAGTTGAAATTATTATTTATTGAAGCATGATTTGGGACATAAATTGTTGTAACTTTGTATGCCTTAATTTATATACATACCCGAAACCCAAGGAGAATGCAAAGGTATGAAAGGAAAGGACTAGAGTCCAAGCAAGTTGACTATTAGCTAGGAGTTTGAAAATCAAGGAGAAATATAAAGGTTTTTAATTCATCTACCAATTGGCTACAACAAAGTCAACAATGGGAATGGGGTTGTTGAAAAAATAGATGTTGAAGAAAGAAAATTGAAAATAAATTTTTATTGACAAGTTCCTCCCAACCAAGAAACCCAAAACATGCCTATGGAGTTTCACCTACCTTGCTCTTTAAACTATTCAAGAGTTGTAACTTTTGTGAATTAGTGTGTTCCTTACTAAATGTCTTTAAGTGTTTCTTCACATTAATTACATTTATACTAACTTAGATTTCAACATTCAATTAAATTGGGATACTTGTTTGATTCTATGTCAATATGTGAAAAGGACACTACTCTAACTTTCATAGTACACAACTCATGTTTTTCTTTGGGTAAACTTTTAGTTCAATTGCCATATTTTCAATATAACAATATTGCAATTGGATGTCACTAGAAGAAACTTTGACCAATACATATAAAGTGAAATTGGGGTTCAATGTGCTTAAAATGTGAATGGAACTTGGGATTCTCAACCAATGCAATGGCATTTTTATTATCCCCATGAATGATAGTAGACTTAAGTTGTTTTTTACCTAGGTCACATATGAGTTGACAAAACCATATTATTTCCTTTGCTACCAAGGTATAGGCCATGTATTCCACCTCTATGGAAGATGAAACAATTGTTGTTTACCTTTTGTTGGTCCAACTTATAGTTGTGGAAGATATAATAAACACATATCTAGATGTGGATTTTCTAATGTCGATGTCAATTGCCCAATCTACATTAGAATTCCCATAACACACTACATTAGGTTTGGGTAAAAGAGTTAGAATTGATTTTCCTTTATAAAGTAGCCCTTGATTGGAAGTTCTTTTAAGGTATCACATGATCATTTTTACTATAGATTGATGAATATTTCCAAGGTTAGCCAAGTGTTGTGATACTACTCCCACATCAAATGCAATGTTTGGTTGTGTATAAACCATTGCATACATTAAACTCCCCATTGTTTATTTATAAGGAATTTCAATCAACTTTCTCCTTTGTTCATTTGAATTAGAAATTGGTTTCTAGTTTATTTTGAACTTGATTTTAATGGTGTGGAAATTGGTCTACCATTTTCCATGCTAAATCTTTTTAATACATCACTTATGGATTTAAATTAATTAAGTTCCATGATACAAAGTTCGTAATTCTTTTTAATTTGAATACCAAGATGGTAAATTTCTATTTCTCCCATGTTAAACATATCAAATTCTACACATAGTAAAACTTTTGTTTGTGATAATAATTTTTTATGATTGTTGGTGACAATAATAAAATCATCTACATATAGGGTTATAGCCACAATCAATGCTCCCAATCTTTTGACATACACATTTGTGTATGCCTATTTCATTCAAAACCATTTTGTAATAAGGTGTCTATGTGGGCAAATCAAGCTCACAAACTTTGGTTAAGTTCATATAAACATTTATTTAATTTACAAACAAAAATATTCTTGTTGGTTTGTATAGAGCCTTCAAGTTGTTTCATATATATATACCTTCTTCAAGTTCACCATTTAAGAAAGCAATTTTTATGTCCATTTGATGGACTTCATAATTATATTCAATTGCAAAGGCAATAAAAATTCTTAAAAATTTAATTTTACTACATGTGAAAAAGTTTCAATATAATATATACCTACAATTTGGGAATAACCTTTTGTTATTAAATGGGTCTTGTATTGTCAACTTGACCATCCA
>Ga0116229_10005269_pt1 | contig 21141 bp, 20 predicted proteins | sample S1TSphgellanicum_3_FD_87313 | JGI IMG/M metagenome (GOLD analysis project Ga0116229, IMG submission 87313) | Host-associated microbial communities from peat moss isolated from Minnesota, USA - S1T2_Fc - Sphagnum magellanicum MG | ecosystem: Host-associated > Plants > Peat moss > Unclassified...
AAGGCTTGTTTTTGAAGAAAGAAGCAAAAACTTTTTTCCGGTTCGGTGCGGAATAAAGCGGGCGGCTGATGCGTCGGGAGTGTGTTACCGAGGGATATCCATGCACACGACGAACTTTGCACTTGCTTTGGCCATGTATGCCACCACTGCGGGTGCGGCGCCGGCGCTGTCGGTTCTTCATGGATTTTCGGGGGCCGACGGGTCCGACCCTACCTGCCGGCTGATTCAGGATAGCAACGGGGTGCTGTATGGCACCACGCGCGGCGGGCTCGGTACTGTGTTCAGCCTGGTACCGCCTGCACATGGCAAGAAGGCCTGGGGGTTTACCATGCTTTGGGCCTTCAGCGGCGCCGACTCGGGGAATCCTGCCGGCGGCGTCATCATCGATGGCGCAGGCAATTTGTTCGGTGCTGGAAACCAAGGCGGACGTTACGGATACGGGTCTGTGTTCGAACTCACGCCGCCCGCCAAAGGCAAGAACGCTTGGGGAAGAGCATAATCTGGAATTTCGGCGCCGCCGGAGACGGCCAGAATCCGGCGTCCGGCCTCACTTTGGGATCGGACGGAACGATTTATGGCACCACGTCCGCCGGCGGCACGGGCTTTGGCACCGTCTTCGCACTGACTCCGCCAGCCGGCGGAAACGGCGCCTGGACGGAACAGCTCATTGCAACATTCGACGGCGGTACGATCGGCGCGGAGCCGCGCGCCGCGCTCACCTTGAACGCGCAAGGTGTGCTGTTCAGCACGGCCTATTCGGGTGGCGCCAACGGCAATGGCTCGATCTATAGCCTCACGCCGCCAACCGGCGGCCAAGGCGCCTGGACGGGTACGCTCCTGTATAGCTTCGCGGCCGGCGACCTGGATAACAGCGCCGCCGAGGTTGCGCTTGGCGCCGATGGCGATCTGTTCGGCACCACCATTCTCGGCGGACATCGGGGCGCCAGCGTGTTCCAATTGGCGCCACCCGCGCACGGCGGCACGGTCTGGACGTATCGAACAATCCGCGATCTGCCGCCACCTGCCGAATTGATGGATGCGGGCGTTACGCTTACCGCATCGGGCGGCCTGGTCGGCGCCGGCGGCGGATTGGGCAATGGGGAAGTGTATCGACTCACCGCGCCGGCGCCGTCCCGCAAGGCTTGGGTCTATGAGGCGCTTGCCCGTTTCAACGGGCACGACGGCAAGGGGCCGTTTGCAACCCCGACATCCGGCGCGGATGGCACCATCTATGGTACGACAGAGGCGGGCGGCCCGGGTGGTTCAGGTGTTGTCTGGCAACTTACGGGTGTGGATGCGCCTTCATTGCACCTAAAATGAACAACCTCACTTTTTCGTGAGGGCCTACCTGAACGCCCCGTGTATGCGTTAGCAGTAACCGACACCCCGTGGCGCCGCCACGGTTAAAGGGAGCGCGCGCATGTCAATTCTTGGTTGGGTTATTTTAGGGCTGATTTCCGGTTTTATTGCGAGTAAGATTGTCAACAAGAGTGGCGAAGGGTTCTTGCTGGACATTGTCCTGGGGATCGTCGGTGCGATCGTCGGTGGCTACATTTTCAATGCCATCGGCCACGTTGGCGTTACGGGCTTCAACCTTTACAGTATGGTTGTCGCGGTGATTGGCGCGATCGTTGTGCTTGTCATCTACCACGCCCTGTTCGGCCGAAGGGTCATAACTTAAGCATGCGCCGGGGGCTTCGTCCCCCGGCCACCCTTAAAAGTCAAAAGTTTTTTGTTTTTTCAAAAAGAAATGCTTCTTTTATTTCGGCTTCCGAAACTTGAACACAAACTGATCAGTCTTGCCTCGTATCGAGGGCGCAAACACGATCGTCGCGTGATTATCCGACGTATTTTGAAGGACCGTGCTTTCCGCTTCCAGCTTGAAACCGGCTTCTTCGACCTGAGCCTCCACGGTTTTCGCATCGATACGGTGCAACTTTGTCGCATCCGCGCCGCCGGAGCCCGGGATGGCCGCGTGATCGATGACGATGAAGGTGCCGCCCGGCTTGAGCGCCTGGAAGATCGCCGCATCCATTTGCGCCGCGCGGTCGGCGCCGAAGAATCCGTAAACGTCGTGGTAATTGTCCGACGTCCAGGCGACATCCAGCTTTTGCGGGGCCGCGATCTCGGCGGTCGGCACAACCAGCGCGGTGACATTCGGGAAGGCGGGGTCCGCCGCCAGCGCTTTCATGGCTTCGGGTATTTTCGGCGCCTTCTGCGCGAGTTCCGTGGGGGTAATGGCATAGACGTGGCCGCCGGGCCCAACCGCCTTGCTGAAGATACGCGTGAAATACCCGCGTCCAGGCATGATGTCGGCGACCTGGTCGCCTGGCTTGATGCCGGCGAAGGTAACAAGTTCGGCCGGATGGCGCAGTGCGTCGCGTGCGGTGTCCGTTGCGGGCCGATCAGGCGAGCTGACGGCAGCGGCGACGTAGGGCGGTGGCGTGCCGGCGAGGGCCGGCGATGAGCCGGCGATCGCGGCGGCGGCGAGCGACAAGGTTATTCTGGCTAATTTCATGGTGCGACCTCCCCGTGTCGCGCCCTTTCTAAACCTTGCCCGGCGATCCGGAAACCGACGTAACCCGGCCGGGGGTGGATTGCCGCGGCAGCAGAAGCCAGACCTGGCCGGCCTGGTGCATGCGGCCGGCCCAGGCGGCGGCGGGTTCGCCGGCGCCCATGAAAATATCCACCCGCCCCGGACCTTCGATGGCGCTGCCGAGGTCCTGGGCCAGCACGAGATGTTGCCACGGCCGGCCGTCGGGGATTGTCGTGTCGACGAACAAGGGCGCGGCGAGCGGCAGGAATTTCTTGTCCACGGCGGCGGACCGGCCGGCGGTGAGCGAAACGCCCAATGCGCCGGGCGGACCCAACGACGGATCGGAATCGGGGGCCACCTTGAAGAAGACGTAGCTCTCGTTGCGATCCATCAGCGCCTTGGCGCGGGCCGGGTGCGCTTCGAGCCAGGCGCGGATCGTCTGCATGCTGATCTGGCCGGCCGGGATGGCGCCCTGTTCCTTCAGAATGCGGCCGATCGGGGTGTAGGGCAGGCCGTTGCGGCCATCGAAGGTGAGACGCAGGGTGCCGCCTTCGGAAAGTTGCAACAGCATGGCGCCCTGAACCTGCGCGAAAAACAGATCGATCGGGCTGCGTACCCAGGCGACGGGGTGGGTGGCGGAGGACGCAGCGCCCGCCTCGATTTCGGCACGCGTGTAGTAGGGGGCCAAGGCACCGTTCACCGCACGGCCGAGCGTCGGGCGGCCCTGTGCATCCATGCCGGTGCCTTCGCGCAAATCCGCCGGCCGGGCCAGCACCGGGGTTTGATAGGCGCCGAATTGCCGCAGGCTGCCTGAGATAAGAGGCTCGAAGTAGCCGGTGACGAGCGATGGGGTGATGACCCGATAGGGCTGGAACCACGACTGAAAGTAGGTGCGCGGGTCGGCGTCCGCCGATAACGCCCTGGCGGCGGCGCAAGCGTCACTCCATTGCCCCGCCGCGCCGCCATACACGGCCGCGATACCTTCACCGCCCAACGCGGTGTCCGCCGGCAGCAAAGCGAGCCGGCTGCATTGCAGCCGCAGCGCCGGCAGGGCTTCAACAAGCTGGTCGTCGTGCCACCCAGGCAAGTCGGCGAATTTGGCGGGAAGCAGTTGCTGAGGCTCGCTTTGGGCTGGCTTTGGCGCCGGCGGCATGCTGCAGGACGCAAGGAGAATAAGCTGTGGCCAAGGAAGGAAGTATTTCTTTTTTGAAAAAAAGAAACAAAAAACTTTTACTCTAAGAGGATTCGGCATGATTTATAACGCCAATGTCCTGACAGAGTAAAAGTTTTTTGGTTCTTTTTTTCAAAAAAGAACTGCTTCCTTCGCCTTTCCTCGCAATCATGCGCTACGTGCGGACGCCAGTTTCCAGGCCGGCTGGCCCTGCTTGAGATCGCGCGCAAATGTCCACACATCGGCCAGCTCGGTGACCGCGTCGGCGCCGGCGATGATGCTGCCGTCCTGCGCCGTGGTCAGCGTGATCTGGTGGGAGACGAAACGGACGGTGATGTCGGCGATGCTGCCTTGCAGCACCGCATGCTCGATCGTCGCCTCCAAAATGGCGCGGATTTCGGTGCGCTGCGTATGGCCGGCGTGCTCGCGCGCCGTAATGGCGGCTTCAAACGCGGCGTAGGTGTCGGGTGTGAGGAGCGGCTGGAGCTTGCTTCGGTCGCCGGCGGCGAACGCGGTGACGATGATGCGGAACGCGTTCTCCGCGCCGGCGAGGAACCCGGCCGTTTCGAATTTCCGGTCCATCCCGCGGATGCTGGCAAGCGCCTGGCCGGTGGGGCTCGTGGCCTCCGGCAGCACGCGCGTGGGGGTGGGTGGCAACGGCTCTGCCCGGCCTTCGATGATGGCGGGCTTGGGGCCACGGCTGAGCATTTGCGGCAGGCCTTCGAAGCCGGTGCGGCGGCCGAGAATGCTGCGCAGGCGCAAAACCAGAAATACGGCGATCAGGCCGAACAGGATCAGATCGACCGGGAGCTTGGTCCCGCCCATCAATGTCTCCGCATGGTGTGCAATGTTGTTCCTGGGAATTTGGGTTGGTCCGGCAGATCGGACGTGCGCGGGGGCTTTCCAATGGGGCGCGCGGCGGATACTGGCGCGCGCATGATCCTGATGCGCCATGGGCAGAGCGAGTTCAACCGGCTGTTTTCGGCCAACAAGCGCGATCCGGGGATTGTGGACCCGCCATTGACCGACGAGGGCCATGCACAGGCCGCTTCCGCCGCCGCGGCGCTGGCGGGCGCCGGGATCAGCCGGATCGTGGTCAGTCCCTATACAAGGGCGCTACAGACGGCGGCGCCGGTGGCGCGGGCGTTGGGCGTGCCGGTGACGGTGACGCCGGTGATCCGCGAGCGCTATCATTTTTCATGTGACATCGGCTCGCCCCGCTCGGCGCTGGCGGCCGCATGGCCGGAGCATGATTTTTCCGCCATCGACGAGGTGTGGTGGCCGGATGCTACGGAATCGCCTGAAAGCACAACGGCGCGGGCGGCGGCATTCCGGGCGGAAATGCGGGCGGCTTTGGACTGGCGCGAGACCCTGGTGGTGAGCCATTGGGCGTTTCTGCTGACATTTTCGGGCGAAAGCCTGGAGAATGGCGCCTGGACGCGGCTTTCGGATCTCAGTCCACCCTAAGCCGACCCACGGGTCGTGGGGCAGTTCGATCGGTGCCGGCCCACACCCCCGCCCGGCCTCCCACTCAAAGTATACTTTCGTTGGGTGGCCGGGTGGGGGTGTGGGCCGGCACCGATCGAACAGACCCACGCGCTGGCTTTGCGGAGAACGGGCGGCGTGCTAGGCGCCGCCAACGTTCAGGAGTTTTGTATGTCCGATATCAACACCGCGCCGCCAGGCCAGCCGCCGGCTCCACAAGCCGGGCAGCCGGGGCAGCAAATGCCGCCGCTGATGGTGAACGTGCAATATATTAAGGATCTCTCGTTCGAGGTGCCGAACGCGCCGGATATTTATGCGACGCTCCGCAGCCAGCCGGCTGTGCAGATCAACCTCGATGTGCAGGCGCGCGCGATCCAGGAAGGCCAAAATGTCTACGAGGTGGTACTGTCGGTGAAGGCCGAGGCGCGTGAGCCCGCCGCGACGAATGGCAACGCGGCGGCCGCCGGCGAGGGACGGTCGGTTTTTGTCGCGGAATTGCAGTATGCGGGCGTTTTCACCCTGAACGGCGTCCCGCCCGAAGCCGTGGAGCCTCTGCTGCTCATCGAATGCCCCCGGTTGCTGTTCCCCTTCGCCCGGAATGTGCTGAGCGACGTGACCCGGGAAGGCGGCTTTCCCCCCGTGCTGCTGCAGCCGATCGATTTCGTAGGGCTATGGCAGGCCAGACGCGCCGCGGCCGGCCAGCCGGTTGCCAACGCCTAGAACTTGATCAGATTGAGGTTGGACGAACCAACACCAGGGGCTCCACCCCTGGGCCCCAATTGACTAAAAGACAAAAGTTTTTTGGTTCTTTTTTTCAAAAAAGAACTGCTTCGGTTGCCTATAATGTTTCCTCGAACAATGCTGTCATCGCCGCCCAGGAATGCAGGTCGGCGCGCTCGTCGTAGCGCGCCATTTCCGGCCGGCCGAGTTTGCCGGCTTCCGGATTGGTGAACGAGTGCACCGTGCCGCCGTAGACGTGCATTTCCCAGGCCACGCCGCCGGCGCGCATTTCGGCTTCGAAAGCGGTACGCTGCTCCGGCGGAATGCTGGGGTCGTCGGCGCCGGTGCATATCAGCACGCGCGCTTTGATATTGGCGGCGTCGTCCGGCCGGACAGTTGCCAGACCACCATGGAAGCTCACGACGGCGCGAAGATCGGCGCCGCCGCGTGCCAATTCCAGGGCCATCGTGCCGCCGAAACAAAAGCCGATGGCGGCACACCGGACGGCATCCACCTCCGGGCGCGCCGCGAGTGCGGCCAGCGCCGGTGTGGCGCGCGCACGGTTGCGCAATGGATCTTCGCGCAGCGCCTTGGAAATTTTCCCCGCTTCGCCAAGGTCGTCGATGATGGCGCGGTCGCCGTGCAGGTCGCAGGCCAGCGCGGCGTAGCCCATCTCCGCCAGCCGCCGCGCCCGCTCGATGGCGTGAGCGTTGAGGCCGAAGACCTCGGGGAACACCAACACGCCGGGGTGTGGACCGGGCGTTGCGCGGATGAAAAGCGCGCCGCGCATGGTCAGGCCGTCGGCCTCGTATATCAATTCTTGTTCTGTCATGCGGCCTGCTGCACCTTTCGTTATTGCATCAACCTGCGGCTGAGATAGACCATCTCCAACGCCTTCTCCTCGGCGATTTCGCTCGGGTTCACGCCCGCCCCATGGCCGCCCTCGGTCGCCTCGTAATACAAATACGGCAACCCCAACGCCGCCATTTTCGCGGCGAATTTGCGCGCATGCTGCGGCCCCACCCGGTCATCCTTCGTGGTGGTATAAATGAAGGGCTCCGGGTATTTCACGCCCGCACGCAAGTTTGCATAGGGCGAAATCCCGGCGAGAAATGACGCCTGCGCGGGCACCGACACGCTGCCGTACTCGCCAACCCATGATGCGCCGGCGGCAATCTTCTCGAACCGCAGCATGTCCAGCAATGGCACCTCGATCACCACCGCGTGCCACAAATCGGGGTGCTGGGTGAATTCCACCCCCATCAGCAAGCCGCCGTTCGAGCCGCCTTGAATACCCAGCCGCCGCGGTGATGTAATGCCGCGTGCAATGATGTCCTTGGCCACGGCGGCGAAATCATCGTAGGCCGCCTGGCGCTTCGTCTTCAGCGCCGCCTCGTGCCACGCCGGCCCGAATTCCCCGCCGCCGCGAATGTTGGCGAGCACATACACGCCGCCATTCTCCAGCCAGAGTTTTCCAACGATGGGCGAATAGGTCGGCAGTTCGCTGACCTGAAACCCGCCATAGGCATACAGCAAGGTTGGGTTGCTGCCGTCATTCTTCATGCCCTTCGGGTGCACCACGAAATAGGGGATCCTGGTGCCATCCGTGGAGATCGCTTCGAATTGCTCCACCACGTCACGTGACGCATCGAATCGGGCCGGCGACTGCTTTACCCGATCCGGCGCCGCCGCCGCCGCCAGATCGTCGAACCACACGCTGCTGGGCGTCAGGAATCCGGTGACGCTGAGAAACACATTGTCGCTGCGCGAGTCGATAGAAACCACGCCCACCGAAACGTCGTCCGGCAGGGCCAGCCGCGTGCCGTGCCAGCCGTCCGAACCCCGGGTGAACGCAACGATCCGGCCCCGCACATTGTCGTACACCGCGGCGGCAATTTTGCTTCGCGTGGCGGCAGCTTCCTCGAGCGACTGGCGTGGCCCCGGCACAAACACCTGCTCAGGCGCCAACGCCGGCTTGTCCAAATCCACCGCAACCAGGCTGCCGGCGGGAATGGCTGGCCCGGTGCGCGGCGCCCACCCCTGCTCCAGCTTTATCGCGAGCCGTCCGTCGACCAGGCCGACGAGTTCGGCCTTTTCCGGCAGCTCCAGCCGCTGCGGGCCCGCGCCCGTCACGCGGAACCAGGCCGATCGGAAGAAATCCAACCCCTCCTGAATAATCATCTCATGGTGGCCCTCGCCGTCGGTCAGCGCCGTCACCGCGACCGAAACATCGCTCGGCGTGCCGCGGAAAACCTCCTCCGCAGCGATCAGTCTTTCACCGCGGTGCAGCCGCTTGACAATGAACGGGTAGCCGCTCGCGGTGAGCGACCCCGGGCCCCAGTCGGTTGCCACAAGCAACGTATTTTCATCCTCCCAGTCGGCCACCGATTTCGCCCTTGGCAGCACAAAGCCGCCGGGGCGGAACGCGTGGTGGCGCACATCGAATTCACGCTGCACCACGGCATCCTCGCCGCCGTCCGACAGCGAAATGAGGCAGCGCGCTTCTTCCGGCTCGGCGCAGGTCTCGCCCCGGAACACCCAGTTGGCGTGCTCAGCCTTCGCCAACGCGTCGACATCCAGCACGGTCACCCAATTTGGCGCCGGCGTGCGATAACCCTGCAAGCTGGTGCGCCGCCAGATGCCGCGCACATGATCGGCATCCTGCCAGAAATTGAAAACGCCGCCATTGATCTGACTTGGCAACGGCACCCGGTCACGCGCCTGCGTCAGCGCCAAGGCCTCGTCGAAGAACGGCTTGTAACGCGGGTCGGCTTGCAGCACGCCTAACGATTGGGCGTCCTGCTGCTTCACCCAATCCATTGCGCGGGGGCCGTTGACATCCTCCAGCCACAGGAAGGGGTCCGGCTGCGCGCACGCCATGGTGGGCGCCATGGCGGCTATAAGAAGCAAGATGGCTTGGCGCATCATTGTCGTTCCGCTACCAAAAACAGGAAACAGTTCCTTTTTGAAAAAAAGAACCAAAAAACTCTTGCTATTGGCCTAGGCGTTGCAGGATCGCGGGGACGTGGACCTGGTCGCCTTTATAGTTGCCGGTGAGGGCGTACATGACCAGATTTACGCCGAAACGATACGCCAGCAATCGTTGCCTGGGGCCGCCGGGGATGGTGGCGAACAGGGGCCTTCCGTCCTCGTCGGTGGCCCAGGCGGCGGCCCAGTCGTTGGCGCCGATAATGACGGGGCTGACGCTGTCGTTGCTGCGGTCCTGGTCCTGCTGCACCCACACGGTCGCGCCCTCGTAACGGCCGGGAAATTCGCTCAGCAGATAGAACGCGCGCGCCAGGACATGGGCGTTGGTGAGCGGCGACAAGGTCGGCACGTCCAGACCCGCCGACGCGCGTTTCAAGGCCGCATCGGTGCCGGGGGCAAACGCCCCGTCGGCGCCGCCGCCGCGCGTGTCAATCAGAACGATGCCGCCGTGCCGCATGTAGTCGTTCAGCGCCGAGGTGAAGGCGGGCGCGGCCGCGGCCGCGGCGGTAATCGGCCAATACAGCAACGGATAGAAACTCAGATCGTCGTGGCCGGGCACCACGGGCGCCGGCGACGCCAGCACCGCGGCGGTGTGGTCGTTGACATAATCCGACAGCCCGGAAAGACCGGACTTCGAAACACTGTCCACCGTCGCGTCGCCGGTGACCACATAGGCGAGATGCGTGGCGAGCGCTGGACTTTCGTGTGATGCGTCGGGCCCCGACTGCGACTGCCCTTGCGATTGCGCATGCGCCACCGGAATAAAGCCGGCCAGCAGAAGGGCGGCGATCGCCGGACGCAGCAGGCCACGCAGGCGCAACGTCAGCAGCAGGTCGGCGCCCAGCAGAAGCAGCGCCAGCGCGAGTAAAGCGGGGCCGAGCGGCACAATGACCGAGGCGCCATTGAGCTCCTGCAACGTGGCACCTGGAATGGCGGCTGCCGGGGAAAGTTTCATGTGATCGCCAATGTTGAAGGCGTGGCGATCCTGCGCAAGCCCATACAGCCCGGGCGGATGCGTGGGGCCGGGAACGGCGCCGGCAAGGTCCGTCGCGGTCAGCGCCATGGCGCCCGGCGGGGGCGGGCCGAGAACACCGAATCCGTCCAGGCTCTGCGCCGGTGGCAACGGGCGCCCATCGTCCGCGACCGCGACGCCGGCCGCGCGCTGCACGATCCGCCGCAGCATGTCCACGAACAGGCCCGACAGCGGCAGGTTCGACCAGTCGGCGTTCGCGGTGACGTGGAACAGCACGATTTCGCCGGCGCCGTGCGAAGCCGCCGTGACCAGAGGTGTGCCATCGCGCAGCTTGGCCCAGGTTTGCCCAGCTTTCTCGAAGCCGCTTTGGGCGACGCCAGGTTCGGCCAGCACCTGGCGGCTGACGGTGACCTCGTCGCTGACCGCCAGCCCGGCAAACGGCCCGGACGGGAACGGCGCCAGATGCTGCGGCTGGCTCCAGCTCAGCGCGCCGCCAAGCTGCCGGTCGCCTTCCAGCAGCTTCTCGGGAAGCAGATCCTGGGTCTCGGCGCCCATGTCGGGGCCGGCAAACCGCACCAGGTAGCCGCCTTGGCGCACCCACGCGTCGACGCGGTCGCCATCCTCACCGGAGAGCGTGCGGTCGGGCGCCACCAGGATGGACAGCGGACGGGCGAGCAGGGTCGCGACGTCGCCGTGACGGATTTCGGCGTAGGGGGATAATGCGCGTTCGACGTAGAAGTCGGCGCCCAGCAGGGGTGTTTCGGCGCCGGAGGCGATCAACACGCCGACCGGCCGGCGGCGCGCCGCTTCGTCCAGCAGGAACACACTCCCGGCACCGGGCGCCTTGGCAAGGCGGAGCGACGCCAGCTGATTGCGCAACTCGGACGGCAGGCTCATCCGCGCCTCGGCCTGGGTTGCGCCCGCACCAAGCAGGACCGGCGCGCTGGCGAGCGCATGCCCATCCCCGGTTTCGCCGATAATCTGCTCGGTCCGAGGCGCGCGTTCCGGTGTAGCCGCGACATGGGCGGTCAGCCCGGCGGGACTGGCCGTGACGGACAGGATACGTGCCGGCAGGGTGCCGCGCAGTTCGGTCACTGGGCCGCGTGCCTGCACCGCCTTGGCAAAGGCCGCATCGTCCGGGCCGGCGACGCCGTCGGCAATGTAAGCGGTGGGCCCCACCGGCAGCAGAGTGATTGCGGCGGCGGCGGCGCGGCGGTCGGTGCCCCAAGGCAGCGGAGCAAGCGCGGCGACGCGCGGGCGTAGCAAAGCCGCCGGCTGCGGCGCGGCGGCACGCAGCGGCAGGATCGCGGCGCCGGTGGTGAGCAGTGCGACTTCCCGGCTTTGGCGCTCAGCCTGATCGAGCAGGCTGTTGGCGGCAGCCAGCCTGGCGGGCCAGTCGGGGCCGGCGGCGAACCCGGTGTCGATGAGGAGCAGCAGCGGTCCGCGGCCGGGGAGCTTGCCGCCGCCGCCACCCAGCGTGGGGCCGGCCAGACCCACGATGATCAGCGCCGCGGCGGCCAGGCGCAGGGCCAGCAGCCACCACGGGGTGCGGGCGGGTGTTTCCTCCCGCGGGCGGAGCGCGGCCAGCAGGCGCATCGCGGGAAAGCGTTGCAGCCGCGGCGCCGGCGGCGTGGCCCGCAGAAGCCACCACAGAAGCGGCAGCAGCAGCAGCGCCAAGAGCAGAGCGGGTGTGGCGAACATCATCGGCGGCGTGCGCCCGCGTCCAGCGCCATGAACAAGGCCAGCAGCGCCGTTTCCGGCGAATGGTCGGTGCGATGCAATGACAGGGAGAAGCCTGCGGCGGCGCAGAGCGACCGAAGGCCCGTCAATTGGGCATCGAGCGCGCTGGCGTACTCCGCGCGTACGCCCGAAACGCGCGGGATCAACGCTTCGCCCTCCTGCTCCAGACCGATGAACCGGACGCGGCCTTCATAGGGCAGCGACATTTCGGCAGGGTCCAGCACTTGCACCAAATGAAGCCGCACCGGCAACGCACCGAAGGCTTCGAGGCAGGCGCGTATTTCGGACAGCGGCGCCAGGAAATCGCCGAACAGCACCGCCTGGCTGTGCGCCGGCACCCGGCGCGGCTCCGGCAGCCCTTCCGAGGATAAAGGCAGCGCGGCAGCGAGCGATGCCAGTCCGCCGCGGCCGGAAAAGGTGCGTGGCAAGCCGATCGCACGCACCTGTTCGCCGGCGCGGAACAGCAATGCCGCCAGCGCCAGCGCCAGCAACTCCGCCCGTTCCCGCTTTTCGGGGAGCGTCTTGCCGGAGCGCCAGGCCATGCTGGGGCTGGCGTCGCGCCACAGGCACACCGTCTGCGCCGCCTCCCACTCCATATCGCGGACGTAGAGTCGGTCCGATCTGGCGGAGCGGCGCCAGTCGATGCGCGTCTGCGCATCGCCCTCCACAAACGGGCGGTACTGCCAGAACGTGTCCCCTACGCCGACGCGCCTTCTTCCGTGCACGCCCTGCGCAACGGTGGAGGCCACACGGGTGGCAGCGACGAGCAGCGGCGGTAGTCTGGCGCCACTCGCTTCGGCTTGGGCAATTAGCTTTGGTTGGGGCATCGGTAAGAAATAAAAGAAAGACTTCTTTTTTGAAAAAAAGAAGCAAAAAACTTTTCCTCGTTAGGCAAGCTGACCTACCAGGCGGTCGATTAATTCGGGCAGCACGACACCCTCGGCGCGGGCGGAGAAGTTTAGCGCCATTCTGTGGCGTAGGACGGGCTGAGCCAGGGCAATGACGTCGTCCAGGCTGGGGGAGAGGCGGCCGTCCAGCAGGGCGCGGGCGCGGCTGGCGAGCATCAAGGCTTGCGCCGCGCGGGGACCCGGGCCCCACGCGACATGACGCTTCACGATCTCATCCGTCGCGGTTTCCGGGCGAGCGCCCCGCACCAGGCCCAGAATCGCGTCTACCAGCTTTTCACCGACGGGAACCGCGCGCACCAGCGCCTGGGCACGCATCAGGCCGGCCGCGTCCATCACCGCGGCGGGCTCCGCAGTCTGGGTGCCGGTGGTGGCGAGCAGCATGGCGCGTTCGGCCTGCGCGTCCGGGTAGGCAATTTCGATGCTGAGGAAGAAGCGATCGAGTTGCGCTTCCGGCAGCGGGTAGGTGCCCTCCTGCTCCAGCGGGTTCTGCGTGGCCAGCACATGGAACGGCGCCGGCAGCGCGTGCTCCACGCCGCTGACCGCCACGCGTTTCTCCTGCATCGCCTGCAGCAGCGCCGACTGGGTGCGTGGGCTGGCGCGGTTGATTTCATCGGCCATCAGCAGCTGGCAGAACACCGGGCCGGGCACGAAGCGGAAATTGCGGTGGCCGTCGGTATCGTCCAGCACCTCGCTGCCGGTAATGTCGGCCGGCATCAGGTCCGGCGTGAACTGGATGCGCTTGCGGTCCAGACCCAGCACGCGGCCGAGCGTGTCCACCAGCAGGGTCTTGCCCAGGCCCGGAACGCCGATGAGCAGCGCGTGGCCGCCGGAGAGCAGGGCGACCAGCGACTGCTCCACCACCTCCTGCTGGCCGAAGATGATGCGGCCGATTTCGCGGCGGGCGGCGACGGCGGAGGCAGCCAGTTTCTCGGCATCCGCAATGACACTATCGAGCAAGCCAGAGCCTTTCCGGTAAACTTGTGAGACCCGCTGGGGACCCAGGCGGGACATAACCGCATCTTCGCATTTTCTGCGCTTAAAAACACGCCATCCAGGCTTTTACCGGCCGGCCCCCGCTCCCTATATGGACGAGCGGGTAGAATTCGCCGCACGCGGTGGAGATTTGGGCTTGAGCGAGGTGATGTACGCCGGAGTGAGCGCGCGGAGCCATGGCGGCGCCGGTTCAGGCGAGCGCCCACCTTCCGCGTCCACATCTTCTGTCGCCAATCTGGCCGCTGCCAACCCGGCTCTGCTCACCCCGGCGTCCAGCCCGTGCCGGCCGCGCCGCGCCCCCGCAGAACAGGGCGACCTGCCTTTCCTCATCAAGCGCGATGGTACATGGCTTTATCGCGGCAGCCCGATTGAGCGGAAGGAGCTCGTCTGCCTGTTCAGCAGCGTGCTCCGCCGCGACCCGGCCGGCGATTACTGGCTGGAAACGCCGGCGGAGCGCGGACGCATTCAGGTGGAGGACTCGCCGTGGGTCGCGGTGGAGCTGGAGTGGACCCGCTGCGGGTCCGGCAGTCACCAATGCCTGACCTTTCGCACCAACGTGGACCAGGTGATCACCGCCGGCCCCGACAACCCCATCCGGGTGGCGCATAACGCCGTCACCTGTGAGCCGACGCCCTACCTTCTGGTGCGCCCCGGCAATGGCGGGCCGCCGCTGGAAGCGCGTATCAGCCGGCCGGTTTATTATGAACTCGTCGCCCTGGCGGTGCCTGGGTGTTGTGCCGGCCGCAAGAAGCTTGGCGTGTGGAGTTGCGGGGTGTTCTTCCCGCTCGGCGATCTGCCGCCCTGCGCCAGCTGACCGCTCCTGCACGACCAAGGTCAACCCAAGGCATATGACCCGTGGAGCGCGGATGGGCTGCGTGCGTGTCTCGCGGGGCCCGATCCAACCCCCGAGGATCCAGCCTTTGCGTGGGCGGATGACGCCGCGCTGGCCGCCGGCACGCCGATCGCCGAGGCCGCTGTTCTGGTGGCGCTGATTACCGGCGAATTGCCTGGCGTTCTGCTGACCAAGCGTCATGTCTCCCTGCGCCGGCACGCCGGCCAGGTAAGTTTCCCCGGCGGCCGCATCGACCCGGACGACGCAAGCCCGGAAGCGGCGGCCCTGCGCGAGGCCCATGAGGAAATCGGTCTGGACCCGGCCCAGGTGAAGCTTGTCGGCCGGCTGACGCCGTATGTGACCGGCACCGGGTACAGGGTGACGCCGGTGGTCGGGCTCGTTGCCCGCGGTTTTACCCTGACGCCGTCTCCCTTCGAGGTCGAGGCGGTGTTCGAATTGCCGATGACAACCCTCATGGACCCGTCGGCGCCGCAGCGCCGCAGCGCCGACTATCAAGGCCGCACGCGGCACTACTGGGTCTGGCCAAACCCCCACCACGAAATCTGGGGCGCCACCGCCGCGATCCTCGTCCACCTGGCGCAGCGCCTGCGGTCAGGGGGTCGTCAGTAAGGGGGTCGTCGGTCGTCGGAGTATTGTAATCTCCGACCACCTACGACCGACGACCTACTGCAAGACGTCGCCTGACCGGGCCCACCCGGTTCCGGTGGTGGTGCGGACGAGCAGCCAGGTTTGCGACCCGATGCGCTGCTGCTGCTGGATCGCCATCGGCTCGCCGCGATTGAGGAAGGCGCGGATCGTCGCCTGGTCATTCGGGCTGAGACGGATCGCCAAATCCTGCACAGCGGCTTCGCCGCGCCGCTCGCCTGGCAGAATGCGCAACGAATCGTCGCTGTCTTCACCGGTGCCCGGCGGCATGGTGAGCGAACCCGTCCGCGCCGCGAGCTCGGTCGCGCCGTGGCGAAGCTGCAGGTGGAGAAGGCTGGGGCCGATCCACACAAACAGCAGGATGCAAGCGGCGGCCCAACCGGCTAAAGCCGCGACACGCGAACGGACCTGCGATTGCAGGATGCGGGCAATTTCGAACGTGGACTGCTGCAGCTCCACCTCCAGGGCGCGAATGCGCATACCGGCAACCAGGGCCTCGTGCGCGGCTTCCTCCTTGGCGTGGCGCGCGATCGCCAACTGACGTTCCAGGCTGAGTTCGCGTGCACCCTGGGTGAACGACGCCGCGTTGCCACCCGACGACGAAGGCGTGTTCGCCCCGTTGGGCGACTCCCGCAGGCGCGCCGCCACGTCGAGCAGGGAAAGTCGGTGCTGGCCAAGATGCTCGATCAGCTTGCGGCGCGCGGCATCCGCCTCGCCGGGCTGCTGCGAGCCGAGCATGGGCAGCAATTTTTGCAGGCGCCCGAGGAACGCCGCGTCGGCAAAGGGGTCGGTTTCGGACAAGATCATCGTTTCCGCAATCTTCCTACAGCGCGCCGCGTCGCCGCACCATGGCGGCCTTCGGCTACCGGCCGTCGGCTGTCGGAGGTTGTCAGCCGTGGCCGGCTGCGCCAACACAGCATCCGGCGACAACGGACGCACGGCCAACAAGGAAGAAATATGGGCGGCAAGGCGGTGAGGAAGGTGGTGCTCGCTTACTCGGGCGGGCTCGATACCAGCGTCATCCTGAGGTGGCTGCAGACCACCTACGGGTGCGAGGTGGTGACCTTTACCGCTGATCTGGGCCAAGGCGAGGAACTGGCGCCGGCGCGGCGCAAGGCCGAAATGATGGGCGTGCGCGAGATTTTCGTGGAGGATCTGCGCGAGACATTCGTGCGTGATTTCGTGTTTCCGATGTTCCGCGCCAACGCGCTCTACGAGGGCCAGTATCTGCTGGGCACCAGCATCGCGCGGCCGCTGATCGCGCAGCGGCAGATCGAAATTGCCGAAGCGGTGGGGGCCGACGCCGTGGCGCACGGCGCCACCGGCAAGGGCAACGACCAGGTACGCTTCGAGCTCGCCTACTATGCCCTCAAGCCGGACGTGACGGTGATCGCTCCGTGGCGCGAATGGGACCTGACGAGCCGCACCAGGCTGCTGGAATTCGCCGAGGCGCACCAGATACCCATTGCGAAGGACAAACGAGGTGACGCGCCCTTTTCGGTGGACGCCAACCTGCTGCATTCGTCGTCCGAGGGGAAAATCCTCGAAGACCCCGCGCTGCCGCCGGACGAGATTGTCTATCAGCGGACGATCTCGCCCGAACAGGCGCCGGACTGCGCCACCGAAATCAGCATCGACTTCGAAGCCGGCGACCCGGTGGCGCTGGACGGGCAGGCGCTATCGCCCGCTTCGCTGCTGACGCGGCTCAATGCGCTGGGGCGCGACAACGGGATCGGCCGGCTCGATCTGGTTGAGAACCGTTTCGTTGGCATGAAAAGCCGCGGCATATACGAAACGCCCGGCGGCACAATTCTGCTCGCCGCGCACCGCGGCATCGAAAGCATTACGCTGGATCGCGAGGCGGCGCACTTGAAAGACAGCCTGATGCCGCGCTATGCGGAATTGATTTATAACGGCTTCTGGTTCGCGCCGGAGCGGCGCATGCTGCAGGCGCTGATCGATACGAGCCAGGCATCCGTGACCGGCCGGGTACGGCTGAAACTTTACAAGGGCAATGTCACCGTGACCGGCCGGCAAAGCCCGCATAGCCTGTATTCCGCCCGCGTGGTAACGTTCGAGGACGATGAAGGCGCTTACAATCAGGCGGACGCGCAGGGGTTTATCCGCCTGCAGGCCCTGCGGTTGCGGCTGGGTGCCGCGGCGGGCCGGCGCGGCGGCACATTATGAAGGGCGGGAGGTTACAAGCCGTTACGTCATTTGGTGGCAACGCCAGCCGCCGGCAGGCATAACATAGCGGCCGAAAGGCGTATCATAAGAGGACGAAAACGGAACGTTACAAATGGGGTGGATTCTGCGCCTGAGATCGGCCCGGCGGTCATGCTGACCCGCGCGCCCACGCGGTTCACGGCTGCCGCGGACGTCGCATTGACGCGCCTGCCGGCCGCCAGGGTGCTGGTTGATTTGAGCCACGCGGCCGATGGCTACGTGGGCGTGGCGCAGGATTTGCGCCTGATCTTCGGTATGCTCAGTGGATTGTCCAGCATCGAAGTGGCGGGCCTGCTGATGCCCACCGCGCGCCATGATTTGCCGCACGTGCGCGCCGGACGCGCGGACGCGCCTGCACTGACCGCGGCCGTGCTGCACTGGATGGAGCGCAACTGGGGCCGCCCGGACAAGCGGCCCTTTCCGCTGTCCGTGCTGCAATCGGCACAGGTGATGCGCCAGGTGGTGCGCAGCCGCCACGCGCTGCTGCCGCTCACCGATGCCAGCCAGTTGAATGCGCTGTGGCGCATCCTGTTCGCCCGCACCTTGCCGCCGGAACAGCGTGCGCGCGTGCTGGCGCAACAATTCTACGCCACCGACCTTTCGGTCAGCGGCATCATCGACCGCTGCGCCCATTTGCCGGTGCCGGCGCTGAAATATCTCGCCGCGGACGGCTTCGACGCCGTGCTGTTCTGCATGCCGCGTCCGGTGCGCCTGCCACCCGGCGTGCGCCAGATTCAGCGGTTTCACGACGCGGTGCCGGTGACCGACGTCGATACGGTGGTCAACTGGAAGATCGCCATGGCGCACTCGCGCCTGGTGCGCGCCTGCGCGCCGGACGCGATCTTCGTGTGCAACTCGCCGCAAAGCCGCGACGACCTGCTGACATTGGACCCGCGGCGCGAAAAACACGCGGTGGTCATTCCGTGCGCGCTTGGCGCCTCGCGCGCACCGCTGGAGGGCGTGGACGCGGCCACCATCATAAGCCGCCATGTCACCTTCCGCGCGCTCGGGCTCACCGGCCAGGCGGCGCCGGAAGCCTGGGTGCCCCCGGCGCCGGGTCTGCGCTACGTCATGGCGGTGTCCACGCTCGAGCCGCGGAAGAATTTCGGCAGCCTGATCCGCGCCTGGGAGCGCGTGGCGGCGCGCCGCGACCCCGATCTGCGCCTGGTCATCGTCGGCGGCCCCGGCTGGCGCGAGGAGCAGGCGCTCAGCCAACTACGCCCCGGCGTCGAACGCGGCCAGATCTTTCACCTCCAGAACGTCCCCACCGATGACATGCACGCCCTGATGCGCAACACCGCCTGTTTCGCCAGCGTGTCCTACAACGAAGGTTTTGGGTTCTCCCCGCTGGAAGCAACACAAGCCGGCGCACCCTGCCTGATTTCCGACCTGCCCGTGTTCCGCTGGATTTTTGGCGAAGCCGCGGTGTACGTAGATCCGTACGACGTAGAATCGATCGCCGCCGGCATCGAACGCCTCGTCAGCCTGCCAGGCAGCGCCGACCTGGCCCGCCAACTCCGCGCCCGCGCGGAGCCCGTGCTGGCGCGCTTCCGGCCGGCGGCGATTGCGGAGGCATGGGATGCGTTGCTGCAGAATTTGAATGTTGAGGACCGCGCGGGGAGTTCGCACGCTGGCGTAGCCAGGATGCTCCAAGGCAAGAATTAAAAGGAGGCAGGAAGCAGTTCTTTTTTGAAAAAAAGAACCAAAAAACTTTTGATTTTTCTGCGACCATTGGCGTGTTACAGTGCTTGGTGCATTTCTTCGTGCCCTTAGAGCCTTCGTGGTTAATTCCTCTTTGCGTCGCTGTTACGATACCCGATCGTGCGGTAAAGCTCGGCGATCAAACGGCTGGACGGTGTGGCGTTGATGGCGGAATGCCCAAGAGCATGCCATCCTACGGCCACGCAACAAAATTAAAGTTTTTTGGTTCTTCCTTTCATAAAAGAACAGCTTTCTTTCTTGATCCTTCTTTCAAAATTCTACCATCACCGGCACATGATCCGACGTCTGCGGCCAATCGCGGGCATCCTGCAAAACCTCATACCGTTTAAGCTTCGGCTGCAAATCCGGGCTGACCCAGATGTGGTCTAGCCGCCGGCCGCGGTTGGAGGCGCGCCAGTCCTGGTTGCGGTAGCTCCACCAGGTGTAGAGTTTTTCCGTATCGGGGACGAAGTGGCGCACGGCGTCGACGAAGCCGGTGCGTTGCCAGGCGAGGAGGTGTTCGACTTCGATCGGGGTGTGGCTGACGACGTCGAGGAGCTGCTTGTGGCTCCAGACGTCGTGTTCCAGCGGGGCGATGTTGAGGTCGCCGACCAGCACGGTGCGGGGTTGCACGCCGCGGGCGGCGAAATGGTTTGTCGCTTCGGCGACGAAATCGAGTTTGTGGGCGAATTTCGCGTTGGCAACTGGGTCGGGGATGTCGCCGCCGGCGGGGACGTAGAAATCGTGCAGCTCGATCGGTCCGGAGCGTGCCTTGATGGTGACGTGCAGATGGCGGCAATCGTTGCGGGTGCACCAGTCGGGCGAGTCGTTGATGGTGAGCTTCAGGCGGGAGAGGATGGCGACGCCGTTGTAGGATTTCATGCCGCGGCGGGCGACGTGCTTGTAGCCGAGGGCGGGGGGGCCGTGGTCGGGGAAAAGGTCGTCCGGCACCTTGGTTTCCTGCAGGCAGATCACGTCCGGATCGAGCGCGGCAACGAGACGCTCCAGCAGCTTCAGGCGGAGGCGGAGCGAGTTGATATTCCAGGTGACGATGCGCATGGGCGGTGATTGGCGGGGCCCGCATGTGTTGGCAAGCTGCGTCGGAGGCTATCGATCGCCGATCAGGCTCATGCAGGTGAGGCCCGCCTCGGCCTTGCGCAATTCACTTGTTTCCAGCGTTTCGACCGACAAGCCGAGGGCGGCCAGGCGCTCCTGCGTGCGGGGGCTCCCGTCCGCCATCAGCACGGTGCCGCCGATTGCCAGCACGTTGGCGGCCCACGGTTCCGCCGGGTCCACGGGGCACAGAATTACGTCGCCGAAAACGGCGCCGTCGATCCGATCCGGGTGGAGGACCAGCACCGGCCGCCGGTTGATTTCGCCGGCGAAGGTCACCGCCGATTTCAGATGCAGCGCGCCCCCGACGGGCACGCGGACGGTGATAAATCCAAGCGCCGCCACGATGTCGCGCAAGGCGCAAAAACCTGCCTCGTCGGTGCGCTGCGACAACCCGACAAAGAGTGTGCGGCCGACCCGGAGCACATCGCCGCCGTCCAGACGTCCCGCGGACAAATGCCGGACCTCGTAGCTTTCGGCCAACGTGGCAGCGACGCTGGCCGTCTCGCCGACGCGGGAAGCGGCGCCTGGGCGTGTTATGACTGCAATTCCGTCCAGAAGCAGGGCGGTGTCCTCGACGAAGACGCCGTCCGGCGCGTCGGGCAGCGGCGGCATGCGGCGCACGGCGCAGCCGCACAGCAGCAGCGCCTCCTCGTAGGCGGCATGCTGTTCGGCGGCGCGGGCGACGTCGATCGGCACCCGCGCAAGATGGGTGAGCGCGCAGGCATCGAGGCGCGGGCTGACGGCGCGGGTGTAGGCTTGCATGGGATGCAGTGCTCCGTTCCTGTGAGTGTCTGTCCATAAAGCCGCGCTGACGGTCATCTGACGCGGTTTTCCTGCGCTCCGGTGCTCATAGCCAAGCGGCCACTCCGCTCCGATGCTCGGCAAAACCACGCCGGCTGACTCGCCATCGCGGCTTGATGGACAGACACGGAGGGTTGTCAGCGCGGAGGTCCCACCCTCTATAGCCGCTCATGCATTACATTCACTACGTGCCGTTTCCGCTGGCGGGCGTTGCCGGCTCGTTCCTGCTGGCGTTCCCGGCGCTGTTCTCCATCGTCAACCCGTTCGGCAGCGCGCTGATCTTCG
>Ga0116229_10005271_pt1 | contig 21135 bp, 17 predicted proteins | sample S1TSphgellanicum_3_FD_87313 | JGI IMG/M metagenome (GOLD analysis project Ga0116229, IMG submission 87313) | Host-associated microbial communities from peat moss isolated from Minnesota, USA - S1T2_Fc - Sphagnum magellanicum MG | ecosystem: Host-associated > Plants > Peat moss > Unclassified...
AAAGGTGTACTTGGTGTTGTTTGAAAGTAATCGTTGAATTAAATTTAATGAAACTATTTCATAATTTTCATATTTAAGGTGTGGAAGATTCTCGAAGTGGGGACTTGGGAGTCCTTCGGGACTCCCGAAATTTCAGAGTTCGATTGCAGAAGTCAAACACCTCACATTGAGGTGTTATTTACATCATTGGAAAGCTATTAAAGTGTAGATGTTGAAAATGGGCTCGCATGGGCCATTTGGACATCTGCAACACATGTTATGGCAAAAGAAAGGTTGGGAATCAAACTGGCAATTTGACTCCTGACCACTAAAAGTCAAAAATCGACTTGACCTCGGTGCGTGTAGGTGGAGTGCGACACACTGTTGAAAAGCTCTTGAAAAGAGTTATAAGTTTCTTTTAGACCATCCCAATCGGAAGTCTGAGCAAAGAATTATGACCTCGCAAAGTTTCGAGAATCTAAACCGGGACAATTTCGAGACTCCTCCTTAGGAGTCCCAGGACAAAAAGCCATTCAGATGTGGGTGCCACGGAGAGGTGTAGAGAATATTATATGGGGGAGGGTGGTGGCTTCCCCCAAGTCAGGGTCGTGGTGAGTCTTGTGAATCCAAAATTGCCCTTGGCTTGTCTTAACACTAAAGGTGCTCTCGAAAATAAACTAACCAACTTGTTGGTTGGTTAGATGCAAGTTCAAATAAGTAACTAAAGCTTGTCACTCTTCCTAGTCCCATCCCGGAGCTTCAGCACACCCTTCTACCCCTTTTAGTGCTGAGAACTAGGAGCGTGCCTCAAATTCCTCACAATTCCGCTATTTGAATAACTTAGTCCCATCTTGGGTTTAACTAGGAACTTGGGAGCGCATCAAAGATATTGAATTTTGAATGAATTTTTTTGTTAAAAATTCAAACAAATTACAACAAATTGGGTTTAAAAGGGAAAATGGGTTGAGTGTGTTCACACTTGGGGCCAACAACACATGTTACCTTATTTATCCATGAAGGAAGGTAGTTTGTTTTGTTTTGTCATAATGATATCTCCCAAACCACGGTGTACTAGGTTATGCTTTGAAATTTATCATCAAAAAGTTCTCAATGATTAGGGATGCAACGACTTGGTTTAAAATGTTTGGAGCTACATTGTGGAATCTATTAATTATTGAACCATTTTTTCATTGAATTTTTTGAAAACCCAAGATTGAAAACTATATTAAAATTTAGGGGTGTTCTTCGTATTATTGGAAAGCCCTCACCAAGTTTGATTTAATAAAGTTGATTTCGTAATTTTGAAACTTAAAATGTGAACAATATTATTGAATTTTTGGTGGTTACATATTGTTGTTGGAAATTAAAACAATTGCAAAAAAGGGTTTGCAAGGAAAATTCAATTGAATGCATTCAAACTTGGGCCAATGACATAGGGTACATTAATGTTTAATGAGTTTTTATCATAATTTTAAACAAATATTAAGATATCATGTGTATAAAATGAATAAACATTATAGTTGCACAATATTATTAATTATGTATCATTGCTTGATATGTTGTAATGATTTACATAAAAATAATAAATTACATTTGTATTGAACATAAACATTAGTACAAACATATATTTTTTTAATTCTAAAGCTTTATTTTGAAATTAAAGTTTAATATTTATATGCACAAAAAAACCCATTCATTTATATAAATAAAATTTACATGTAATTTAATGTTATCATAATTTTAAATAAATATTACAATATTATATGTATAAAACTAAAATTACCTATTAGTTGTTTAACCTAGTTGAAAGAGATAGTTGCAAACAAGACTGTATTTCATCCATCCTCTAGTACATTTTATCATCCAAAATAATTGAACACTAATCAATGTCTTGATGGTGTGCCAACTAAAGAACATTAGATGCCAAGAATATTTCAAAAATGACCCCTCAATAATTGAAACATGCTTCACATTTTAAACCAACATAGTTGGAAATTCAACTTGGAGACATTGTCAATGCCGAGAATATTCGGCAAATGACCATGCAATTGAAAAATGCTTTCAACTATATACCAATATAGTAAACGAATCAACTTAACTGGTAATTTCCATAATTTTATTTAAAATTTTAAAAAATCCAATTGAAACATAGTTGCAAATGTCATGTAGTTGAAAACTTTTGGTTAAAAAAAGGGGGTTTTCTACTAGTGAGAGGAAGTTGCTGGATTTTCAAGAAGCAAGGCACAAGTGGGTGAAAGGAGAAAGGAAGCCAAGGAGGGATGGTATGACTCAAACTTTGCAAGACTTGGTTTTTAATTGGTGGTTGGAAGAAACATGAGTGAACCCAAGGAAGCACGATGTTGTTAGAAAACACATTGGTCACAAGCAATGGGAAAAAAGTTAGGTAATCACATTTTGCACCATTTTTCTTACAATATGCCTCTTGATGTTTATTTAAATGTTCAAGTTTCAGCTTTTGGAGCTTAAAAGGAACAATTTTCAAAAATTCTTTGAACCTAAGTGTTTTCTTTTGGATTGTATGCCCTCAAAGTAAGGTTCTCAAGCTTCAACATCTTTTCCAAGTCTTGTAAATTAAAAGATTGAAGGTTCAAGAATCATCCAGTCATATCTTTTGTTGTAGAAGGTTCAATTCTTCATTTAAATTTGCAAAATCAAATGCTTAGAATTTGTCTTTAGTAAGAACAAAGTTACAAATTTGTTACATGTGTTATTAACTCAAGGAGATGTGCGCAAGTGTTATTTGAAGTCTTAGAAGGTCCTGAATTATTTGAAGAGGCTTGGTTGTGTCCATAGACTTTGAATAAGGACTAAAAATATTATGCAAGTATCAATCACATTTGTAGAATCTTTCAACATGTTGTCCAATAGTCCTCCAAGTTGTTTAATGTACTTATCTAAGTTTTGAATTTCCTTAAAAGTCCTATCTAGAGTCCTTCCAAGTTCCCAAATGAATTCTTTAGTCTTATTAGATTTCTAAACCTTGTGATGTGGGTCTTGCATAGTGTTAAAGTCCTAACCTTAGTCCTTACATTTGTCAAAGTCCTTGTATCAAGTTTTAAAGTCCTACATTTAGTCCTTACATGTGCAAAAATAGTTATGTATAGTCTGAGAGTCCTAATTTTAGTCCTTGCTTTGGTCAAAGTAAATTTGCATATGTTTTAAAGTCTTGGTTAATCCTTGCATTCATCAAAGGACTTTAGTAGATTCTTAGAATAATGTCCTAAGTCTAATAATGCCTAAACATATATTCCTAAGTCCTTCACAAAGTACATTGACAATGTTATTATTTGACATCAGGAATGTGTATTCTTGGATTTAACAATGTAAGGAGATCTAGTCCTGATACATGTGATCTACGTTGACATTTGCAATCCCATGTTTGATAATGTATGGACATACAAGTAGAAAAAGAGTCAGGTTCTAGGTTTCTTCACTACACAATCATCCAACATGCAAAGTGGTGTGTGATGACAGTTGGATTTCTACACCAAATTCCGAGTAGAACATCTAGAAGTTCATGTCAAATTCACAACCTTCAAAAAATTGAAGCCATATTTTTTGTGGAAGCTAAAAGAATTCAATTCATTTTGTTGTCATTATCACCAAGAGATGGCAGAAATCAAGTTAGGTTTCAATAACATTACAACATCCCACATGCACTTGGGTTCTATCAATGAACCTTGCTTATGTGGATGTGATAGTGTGTGTTTTAACCTTCGTAATGGTGTTGTCGTTGGGTGTATTGCTTACCAAGCTCGCCATCATGTGTACAAAAGGAGTTCTAATCCATGGGAGTTGTATTTGTGTCCAAAACCTCCAAAAGATCTATTTTTCAAATTACAATGTGTGCAAGGTAAATGTTAGTCTTGTGGGTTCCACCCTTTGCCACTTTGTGATAAGGAATTGGAACCTAGTGATAATAATTTTGTAGAATGGTGCAAGTTTGAGAAAGTAATAGCTGGAGAGATAAGAAGTGGGGAACAAAAGGAAGTAACTAAGTTGGAAACAAAGCTAACTAGTCCAAGAGAATTTCTTGCATATGTTGCACCTAAGTTTGCAAAATTTGTGTTGCATAATCATGTGGCAAAGTGGCAAAATACAACATATAAGGTTATTATTGAGAAATTAAAAGTTGGTGAAATATTGTCTTTGATAGATTTTGCAGAAAATTATAGTTTCAAATAACAAAATGAGATTCAAGAACAACATTGGTATAATTTTCAAATGACTATCTTAGTGCATATTACGTACAAAATGAACCTTGATCATAATCAAGATGACCTTAAAAGTTGATGATTAATTATAGAGTACCAATATTATTGTTTTGATGACAAGAAACATGATAACTTGTTTGTCCAAAAATGTTTCAATCTACATTGGGGTCATTTAACTAATAATGGCTTCTATCCCAAGAAGCACATTGTTTGGAGTGACGAGTGCACGTTGAAGTTCAAGGTAGCAAGAATTGGTTTCATGGTACCCAAGCTTGACCCAATGCAATGAGTTAGCATTTGGATGTGCCATGGAGTGGCACTATTGGGGGATAGGGCATGGAAAAGGCCCTCATGATGGGACTGGAGCTTGTTTGAAGTAAGCTATTCAAAAGAAACAATTGAAGGCTAACGGGGTAGTTCTTAAAATGCAAGTTATTACATCATATGTTGTTAACTTTTTGAGAGCCAACATGTCATTACTTCATGTTGCATATGCATTAGCTAGACAGCAAATGCAATGCTTGTTTTGGGAGATCAAGATTGGGGATGTAAAATAAAACTCATGGTTTCGATTATAGGCTTGTGAGTGGTTCCTGCAACATGCACTCAGTTCGTTCAAAGAGTCATTGTAACAACATACTTTTGCAAGTTAAGGATTTTTCTTGCTTTTGTTGCCACTACATTGATGGAATGCCAAGTGTTTATTTGTTTATAGGTTATGTCCAGCCTTGGAAGTTAATCACTTTGGAACTATGTGATGTAACTAATGTTATATGTGACATTGAATTTGATGATTCAAATTGGGGTATGGAAGGTGGGAGCAACAACTTAGCTTATGATTTGGAAGTCGGCGATAATTTTGCAGTGAGGGTAGAAGCAGGAAATGCAGAAAAGGCTGATTTTTATATTCTGAAATGTTTGAAAACACTGCACCCAATTGAAGTTAATGTTGCATTAGATGATTTGCCCCTTGACTATGACCAGTTCTTTGTCCCAATTCTTCAAAGTTTTCTCCACTATTTTTAGCTCTAGGCTACAAGTTTATAGGCAGTTATGGGTTTCAAACAGGTTTTCGTTGACTTACTCAAACTTAACTCTAAGGTTTGAAAGTTCTTATAATATCCTTGACCAAGTTGGGGCATTTTGAGCAACTTGCTTTAAAAACATACTAATTTGTTTTAGGTTTTCTGTATAATGACCAAAAACTAGGACATGTTGGAATTGAAGAAAGTATGGGTTTTTTATTTATATAGGTTTAACTATAAGTTGAACAAGTTGGGATGATTATGTAGCTACAACTATAGGTTGTGTGGGTTTTACAATGGGTACTACAGGTTCAATAGACTCAACAAGTTCAACTTGGATGTTGCCAATTACCTAATCCAAATTGTCAGGTTTAGGTTATTCCTTGATGTTGCCCTATGTAGTTGTTACATAAACCTTTTCTCCTCCTCCACTTCCAATTTCATTTGAAAATGTTTGTTCCTCATCCTCCTTTAAGTCAACAACCTATGACCCAAAAGTAGTTCTAAATTTTTTTCTTGGTGGTGAGGTAACAGGTTCAGGACTTAACTTCTCCTTTGATGTAGGCAGTTGTGTGTGCATTTTCAATTGATGAAATTAATGTGTTGGTAGAGGCGATGTAGTGGTTGAATGTGCTGGTCTTTTCTCCTTCAAAAAATACTCCCTTGTAACAAGTTCAGGTGAATTTGTCATTGCTACACAACATGTCACTTTTGGTTGGTTGGTGACATAGGTTTTTCTAGGGTTGTTATTCTTCATGAATAACACCTTAGATAAAGGGAACCACTTCCTAAACATAATATCTAGGATAAGCCATAAATAACAATTATCTACCTTGGTTTTGTTAGAAATTGGGATAATTGTTACTTTTTTGATGTTTTATCCAGCAAGTTAATTCAACCAATAACTAGGTCAACACTATGGAAGACCAGTTAACATGTTGCCCCCTATTGGCTAGGTCAAAAGTAATAGCAATCTCATTGCTAAAATATGTTAATCGCTATTTTTGGTAAAGAATTTGTAAAAATAGTTACAAATCTAGCATGAAATTCCTCCTTCATGCATACTACACTCCATTGTTCATTTTCAACAAAGGCATGTGGACTTATAATCTTTTTCAAGGCGATTTCACTAGTAGAAAATGGCCATTTTGCAATTGGTCCCTACGACTAATTTTTAGTTGCAAATGACATTTGTAATTAAAATTCTAATAGTCGTGTTGGACAAGTTGCATTGACGGTAGTCGCAAATGACAAAAAAATTTGGATGAAAGAAAAAATCAACAAAATACGCTTTCATCTTTGACTAGTCATATACGTATTGTCGCTTGTAATTAGGATACGACTTTGTTGAACAATGGGAACAAATTATGTGTTGCCACATGTCCCAACTTTTAGTAATTAAAAATATATTATTATTAATTTGAAATAATCTAAAACATTTAATTTTTGTGTTTGGATGGTTTAGATTGTGACATGTGGTGTAATAGAAATATGCCATGTGGCATATCAATTGAATTTGTCGAAATTAAATTTGAATGAATATTTAGTTATGTAGGTTGAACTAGGTACCTACCTACCTATCTAAGCTAAACACCTTTCTAAATAGGACCTATTTACCTACCTGGGCCAAACACCTATTTAGGTAGGTAGGTAGGTAGAAAAGTAGGTAGGTAAATTAAGGAAGTAGGTAGTTAGGTGTAAGTACATGAATATTTTTATTTTATTTTGGGTTAAATCGTCTTTATTGATTCATCTGATATGCCCATGTTTTTAAATATGAAAATGTAAGACAAAACACATTGTTTATATACTTTTCAAGATGGGAATGAAAGCCAAAACATATGGGATAAACTTTTTAGTTGCAAGTATATAATTAAGTAGGTAAGTGACAATTAACTAGCTAACTAATTAGCTAACTAATGAACTAATAAATGAACCAATTATGTATAATAATAATCATCAATATATTATGATTACTCAGTTAATTATATTATTAGTTATTATTAAATATGATTTAATTTATTAGCTATATAAACAGTAATAATATTTAATTTTAATTATATATTACCTACAATGATCTATTAACCAATTTAACTAACTAGTAATTGGCTAATATTTTCATAATTAGTTAATTATTAATAACTAATTATTGTAGTTAGTTGGTAACCAAGGTTAACTATTTTATTTTTATTATTCATATTATAACTTCAGTCATTATAATTATTTATGAACTATCACAATAAATAATTTTTATTTTTAACAATTGTACTTTTCCTTCAAAAATAATTTCTACATTTGTATAATAATTTATTAGATTTCCATTCTAACTACTACAATAATTATTATGAAACACTAAAATAATAAAACTGAAAATAGAAATTATATTTTAGTAATTGATTATAATCATTAATTATTTCATAATTAATAAATATTAATAATATATTTGAAACATAAAAACATAAAACTATATATTAATATTTCATGGTAATTATTATAATTTAATAATACTTCATAATTGATTATTTATAAGGATAATAATGTAATTTGTAGCTAACCTAGGTTAGTTAGTTAGTTAGTTATTATTATTATATATGATTATGTCACTTGTTAAAGCTATTATGATTTATTATAATTAATTTTTGATTTTTTAGTAAAAAACTTAATTCTTAATAAGTGATTTGAAAATAATTTAATAATATATTTTATTAGTAGTAATTATTTCAGTAATTATATAATTATTTTTCCTATCATTTTAATATCATCATCATTATGATCGTTATGTAGTAAAGTATTACTATTTTTAAAAAATCAGTCAAAGATAATTTTGAAATTTATTTTGAATTACATGTAATTAATATAAATACATATAATAATTAATATAAATACATATAAATTTCATTTCTAAGAATTTTAACAAGTATAATGAGATGGTGTGGATAAACTTGTAATATGGGCACAATATATTTGATAAATATCTTACATAAAATTTTGATATATTCAAAATATACATTAATTAGTGTAACCATAATATCGAGGCCATTTATGCTAATAATAATACTTGAATACACATGTAATATGGTTGTTCATATACATTCAACATATACATTTATAAATCCTAATACACCCAACTATATTCCTTAGAATTCACAACATACACCTTTGTATATTCATCGGGTTATAATTAAATTGGTCACATTTGCAATTAATGGGACATAAATTGTTCTTCTTAGATGAAAACCAAACTAAATGTTGTTCACATGTAAAGATGAACATCAAAATAGCTGCAAACTAGTTGAAGTGTAATTGCAAATATGACCAAGACAAGAAATAGTTGCAAAAACGTCCAATTGTAATTACAAATAACTAATAGTTGCATGTAATCACAAATAGAGTGGTTACATTTGGGCAAATTTCTACTAGTGTTTTAACTTCATCAAAAGTTGCATTTGTAGTATCTACTACTCTTTCCTTGGTAATCCCAAGTTGTTCATGAATAAGCACCTAATAAATGAAAATTTCTTGACCACGTACTCACCCTTGAATTCTTCCATCCTCCATTGCTTCCTAGGTTTGTAAAAATCTCATAATAAGTCCTCTTATGGTGTAGTCCACTATAAGTTGAACAAGCCCTCCAAATTGATTTGCCTAGCCCATTTGAGTTTGTTGGAGTCCATCTTCGTCCATTACATCATTTTTTGGCTCTCTTTTGCCTTAGACGTTATTTTCTTTTTAACCTATTCTTCCATAGGCATTGTGCCTTTTCATTTCATCATGGTTCTGGTTCTTGATCTTGGGCACTAAGGAATAACATTGCAAACATGTTTTTCTTCAAAGAGTTCTTGGAGAAACTCTTTTCCACTGTCCTTGTTCATAGGTTGCTACAACTCCTCTTCCTCCACAGGTCTTGGTGCAGGAACTTGCTTTAGTTGTTCCTCAGCAATAGGTTGAAGTAAAATTTCAACCTCCTCCTTTGAGTTTGAAATAACACTGACTTGTGGTGCTGGTATTGCTCTAAAAATAATGGTTTTCCTAAGAAAATTAAGAGTTGCTTCTAATTCCTCTTATAATTCCCTACTTTTCGATTCTTGCTCAAAAATTATAATTTTTTTTGTTGTAAGTGCACACGAAGCTAGTGGTTCTACATAAATTGTTCTAGTTAGCCTAACTTGTTTCGTTCTTTTCCTCTCTACTTGTTCTTTTCTAAAAGCTTCAACTTTTTTTTCAAGTTCTTTCTCCCTTGCTTTTTGTTTTAACTTCTTTAAGGCATTGTCACTCATGGCCTTTGATAATATGAAGAAGTAAACAAGAATGAAGAGACTAAATAAAGGTTGTGACAATTTTTTATATTGTTTCAACTAGTAATGACCCTATGGCTATGAATAGATGCGACCATTAGGGTTATAGACTTCTAGGATGTAGACATTAATAAGTGCCTCACTGAATGTGTCGTTTTGATCATTGTGAATAGTTACATTATTTTCCTCAATAAGCACATTATGATAATAATGAACAAGCACATTTGTTTAGGCCTTTAATATTGCCATGTGTAAATGATTATTAATCAATTCAAATTCCATAGGTTGAAGATCTTCAGGTTCAACAAGTAGTGGTTCAAGTTTCTTTGTTTGAACAAGTTCATTAGTAACGAAGTGACTAGGTATAGTTAATGCAAGTTGTAGAGTTTTATCTTCAATGAATTTGTATGGCTTCAACTTGTTGATGTTGACAAACACTGGGTTAGGATTTTGAACTTATCAATAATGACAAGTAGAACAATATTATTAGGTAAACAATATTGGATCATATATGGTCCAAACCATCATCTTTGAAATTTCAGTGCATGTTTGGAAACAATTCATGGAAACCATAATATGTAATCTTCAAATTAAAATTGTGTTTCAATGAACTGGTTTTTTTAACCATAATGATATGTTCCACTGGTTAGAAATAACTCGATATTGCACAATCAACCTATTCTTTTATAGTTTTCTAACTCAGACAATTGGCTAATTAAAACTCTAACATGTTGTGGATCTCTGTTTTCACTAGGTCTAGATGGTAACATGTATTTTGTAGGCAATAATGGATGTAATAGCTTCCATTGTTTTACCATTAACTTTAATGGCCTTTTTGAATATTCTAATGTGAACATTAAGATTAATGTTTTTGACATAGGTTGGGATATTGTAGCTTCCTATATGGCAGTTTGGTTATTGAATTTGGTACAGGTTGCACAATAGGTGGTTGATACCATGGTGGTATAAACATGCACAAGTTAGGTGCTAGCCATCAATAAGATTTAACATGTGGATTAAAAGGTGGTCCTTTAAGCGGATCTCCTTCGGGTGAACTTTCTTTAGGAGAGTCTCTAAGTTATCTTCCATCCGGTTGTTGGTGAGTAGAACCTTTGGGTACATAAGTTGGTAAATTGGTAGTAACTTGTATAGTGGTTGGAACTAGTGCAATAACAAGTTACTGAATAGGTTGTATGTCCCTGCTGGTCACTAGTTGAACCATTATAGGAAATCAATTTCCAATAGAGTATGGTGTATATGTTGGTGGTATAATAGGTTGTTCAAGTACTGGATACACATTCCTAGGTACATAACTTGTATAATTCCTAAAGATCAAGGAATCAAGTCCTTTTGTTCCAATTGGACATGCTAAATACAAACTAAGATTTAAAGGCACAAAAGGGGGTATGACATTATACCACATTGGGTATGTTGAAATAGGTAACCTACTAGTTTTACTTGGCATAATTGGTGTAACAGGCTATGACCAGGTTATTTGATAGTTAATAGGTATTACCATATGACCTATACTAAGATTCATGGTTTGAGTTCTTAATATAGACACATTGAATATTGCTATTGTAGTGGTTGGAAGAACATGTTGATGAACATTTATCACCTCCTCCTTTAATAACTACCTTAATTTATCATTAACAAATGGGCAATGGCTCAACAAGTGTCCCACTTGTTGACAATATGAACAGGTTATAGTTCTAGCACCTTGGTTTCTTCTTGAAATTGATCTATGATGTGGAACTTGTGATCTTTCACCTAGACCAGGTACTGATCTAACAAGCCATGTGCCTTATGAATATGTGCTCCTTGTTGAACAATTGTGGGTGTTGTTCGGGGTTTAATAAGTTCTAAATGCGATATGGAAACTGATTAATTAACCGGTTTTCAGTCAATGTGACGAAGCTGCTTGACGCACTTTCAACTCCTTGAAGGACTCAAATGTGAGTTCAAGTAGAAGACAATGGAAGAGGGAAGAGTTGGGGCACGATCCTTAGCTCATAACACTTTGAGGGGTAGAGGGGCGTGTTGGAGCTTCGGGATGGGACTAGGAAGAGTTGACAAGCCTCACTCAGTCACATGGGCCTGCACACAACCCACACAAAATGGTTAATGCATAGTTGGAACACCTTTGGTGCTAGGACGAGCCACGGGCAACACGGACACATTAGACTCACCATGGCCCGGACTTGGGGGAAGCCACCACCTTCCCCTTTATAGTATACTCTGTGGCTAGCCATGGAGCCTACATCCAAATGACTTTTCTTTCCCGGGACTCCCAAGTGAGAGTCCCGAAATCGCACTAATTGGGACTCCCACCACTTTAGAGCCCCATAACTTTGCGAGCAGACCTCGGATCGAGATGTGATCTGAAGCAAAGTTATAGTTCTTGTCGAGAGCTTTCCAATGGTATGTTGCACGCCCTCTGTAGCCAAGTAAATTGGGTCGATTCCTGACTTTTTCTAGTTGGAAGTCAAATTGATAGATTGACTCCCGGCCCTTCTTTTGGCCATAACTTGTGTTTCAAATGTCCAAATGAACAATGCGAGCCCATTTCAGACATCTACGTTCCAAGAGTTTTCCAATGATATAAAGAACACCACAATCCATTGAGTTTTGACCTCTAAAATCACTTTCTAAAATTTTGGGAGTCCACCTGGACTCCATCTCCCAAAGTGGGAATTGCCTTGGGAGTGTAAGGGTTCACTCCCTCACACTTTCTTACAATTTTTTACACTCTTGGAAATATGTGATGTGACTCTCGGACTTTTTCTTGGCCCGCACCCTTGCGGCCTCTTTGCTTTGACTCCCGGGCTTCCTCTTGGCCCACAACCTTGTAACCCTTTTGCCTTGGTCGCGAGCCTAAAACTAGGGTTGTGACACTGCTCCAACCTGTTGAATAGGTGAAATCATTCCATGTCCAAATTAGTAGGTACCAAATTGATATTGTTGTTTGATGGGTGGTTTTGAAAACCAGTAGATGTTGAAATTGGTGTACATGCACTAGTTATGGGTAAATTATAACTTGGGGTTGCATATCGCCATGGTTGTCATGTGAAGACAACTTCATCAAACGGATGAACAAGTTGATGATTATCATCATGATAAACATCACTACCCATGATTGGGTTATTGTTTGTGGTGTTTTTTTATGAGTGGTTGAGAGTGCCATTGGGTCTTTTTACACAACCGGTTTTGCTACATTTTGATGTTCATTGATTTTTCCCCTCTATGTTGCATATGTGTTTGGTGCATTCACAGGTCCATTTCCCATAGGTTGCACTTGTTGTTCATCTTGCTCTTATGTAGGTTCCAAAACATGTTGATGTCTAACATGTTCTAATTGTTTTCTAATACTCATAATAACTACTTTTAACATTTTCTAAAATCAATAGGTCCTAGGAAAGCCCTTGCATTATATTTGAACATACAATTTTCAAAATGACCCCTCCCAGTAATCATGAGTTTATAATTTTATTTTATTTTCAGATTCAGCATTGATTTTATTTCAAAAACTTTACAGTAACCTCACCTTATTCTTAATGTTTTCAAACTAAATCAAAAAGCAAAAACATTAATCGTAAAGTCATCACAAAAACAAGCAAACATGAAACAAATTAAAATCTCTAATGTGATTGCATTTCAAACCTAATCTACTAAAACTATTGAATCAAATTAGAAATTATAAGCGTGATTGCTTCTAAAATTTGATCCATTATGTGGTTGCCAAATGTTAATGGGTTTTTTTATTCCCATTAAGGCTTTTCAACTTTTGAATTCTCTGGCAACAAGTTCTTTTTACAACAACAAGTACATGCAAAAAACTAAAACTAATTACAATTCCTAAAGTAACATGTACACAAATTACTAACAACTTGAAGAAAGTTGACTAAAAGATAATGATTCATGTTCCAAAATGAAAGAATGAAACACACAATCAAAAATGAAATCAAAAAGTCTTTAAAACATGTATGCTTTCCTAGTCTTATACTAGCTATTTCAAAATACAATAGTCATAACTAACCATTATAAATAGTCATTAGCAAGTACCTAGATTAATAGTCCAAAATTTCAAAAAGTTATACCATGTTTAACTACCTATTCAACTACCTATTCTACTAAAGATAGATTTTGTAGACTATTTGTTGACTAACTTGTCAACCTGTCTTCTTAACCCAATATAATATTACCTATTAGGTTTAGTAATAGGTTAGGTTAATGCTATAAGTTTGGTTAAATAATAAATTAAGTCACCTATTAGGTTTAATAATATATTTACATTTTCAACCTATTAGGTAACTTGTTACTAAATCTAGGTAACAATTGCTAAAATGAAACATCATTACCATGGACAAGTAGTCCATTGGCAAAAGGTATGTTAATAGGTAAAGTTGTTGCTATTGTTTATTGAACAGGTACACTTCTGGGAATTAAAATTGGTTGTTCTAATCCAAAAGTTGGTATTTTGACAAGATATTTAATTTGTTCCAATTGTTCAATAGGTGACATCGGTTTTATTTGGGTAGTAACAGCCGCATATCTCTCTTTTCTTCTAGAAATAAATGAATCAAGTCCTTTGATTTTAAAATAATACATAGTATACATGTTAGGATCCATGGATACAAAAAGGTGGAACTATATTATATCACATTGGATTTGGTGGATATGGTACAGCTCTAGGTTGTCTTGCTATTAGTGGTGTAACAAGTTGTTGCCAACCTAGGTGTTAACTAATTGGTGTTGAGTGTGTAACCAAACTTGGTTGTGATTAGATTTGTGTCATGGGTACACTAGCCTATATCATTAGTGTGCTCATCGTGGTAAGTGGTAGAGAAGTTTTGAATTATTCTTTCATTAATTGTTTCAATTTATCATCCACAAAAGGATAATACTTAAATTCATGTCCAACCTATTGACAATATGCATAGGTTAATGCAATTTCAACAGTGGGTTGTGGGTTTCTAATCAGTATACTTTGCTGAATAGGTGGTCATTTAATAGTTCCCATAACAAGTACACTCGGACAAACACCTTGAATGATGGGTTGTGTTCGGTGGACAACAACAAATATTATGACCATGTCCACCAGTTTTGCATGTTGTTGAGAACTAGATTGTTATGAAGGTTTTCGCTCCAAGTTGTGTAGTTGTTCCACCAATTTAAAAGTTGATTACACTTTAATTCTAAATTTGTTGCAATTAGATTCAAAACAAAAACTAATTTAGAAGTGTAGTACCCAACAACTAATGTTGATCGGGATGGTATAGTAGCTCTAGGAATGTAGTATCCGAATGTTGTACACTACCACCTTTATGTTGTAGAAATTACTCCATCAGCATGTCGAATAGGTGAAGTCTTTTGTCCACCCAGTTGTACGTTTGGCCTTTGTTGTTGGGACAATTATGGGGGCGTCAAAAATCGATGAATTGAAGGTAATTGTGGTTATTTTCTTTCCTCCTATTCTATTGGTATAATGAAAAGGTAAATATGTCGGAATCGGTTGTTGAGGTTCATTATTAGGAGTGTCAACTAATTGAATTCCCTTAGTTTGAGAACGTGGTTGTTCTTATGACTAAACCACCTCATGAATGGGTTGTTGTGGTACTTTTAATTATAATTACCTCATAAGGCCCCTTGTGACTACTCTTGACATCTTTTATATTGATTTAAAAAATTGTTAATTCAAGTTCTTTTGATCAATAGGTTGCTATAAAAATAAAAAATCATCAAGGCGCAAAAAACTCTTAGAAAGCTTCTTAAATTACTACAAATCCAAATTTAATAGTTCAAAACAAAACAATTGTTGAAAATTAAAAAGTATAAGTGTGATTGTTTATAATTATGCTCCACTATGTGGTCACCAAAATGTTAAGGATTTTTTGTATTCTTCTTAATTTTTGTATTCTTTTTAAATTAAGGATTTCTTCTCTTCTAGGTTTTCTCATTCTGGTTTAAAATAATATCAACAAGTGAGTTGCTTAAGATCTGTATATTATGAAAATCAAAGACACCACATATAGATATTCCTCACAAATGTAAAACACAACAAAAATCAATCTTCCTTAACAACTTTAAAATAAAATCTCAAAGTCCAAAGTAAACTTATTCATAAAACCAAAATAAAAGCAAAGAAATGATCTCAAAAAGTAAGAAAAAAGAAGTTCCAAAAGTTCAAAGTTAATAAGAAGTTCCAAAAAATAAGTTTTTCATTATCCTCCGATCTTCCTATTTATACCAAACATAACACTATTTTAAATTAAATAATCACTAGCTGGTATAATAGTTTAAAAACTTAAACTTAAACTATAGCAACTATTAGCCACAAGTTTAAAACAACCTGTTATTGTCAATAACTAGTTACTATAATAGATTGGTTACCGGTTCATTTAAGGTCATGTTATCCAGTAATAACTAAACTAAGTCTCAAAATCATATTTCTTCACTAGTTACCAATTGGTAATAATCGGTTACCATGTACATACTGAAAAATTGGGTTAACAATGGGTGTCTTCATTTTTATTCTCATTCATTTTTACTTTGTGCAGACCACTATTGTGCATCATTAGTGATCTTTTTACTCCTCTCAATGATTGTTTTTTATTATTGACGATGCATATCCATAGCCCTGCAATGTGCACAAGCCACATCAATTCTTTAGTGGGTTGCTGCACTTGGTTATGGTTCCTCATCTCTTCCACACATGATAGCTAATGCACTTCCATCACTAGCCAATTTGTGGCAGATGACAAGTCTTTTGTCTTAGGTCTTCTTTGTTATCGTTGATTGTCATTTTGTAACCATGGGTCCTCTTTGCATAGGGTCTTTACCTGATTTTGTTGATTGTTTGCTTTTGTTTTTTCTTTGGGTTGTGTCTACTTGTGTTCTCATTTGCAGTGTACTATTGTTGGATGGGTTCCCATCCTTTGATTTTTATTTATAGGGTTATTTTTTAGTGTCCAAAATCCACATGCTCGTTCTGTAAATCCACATCCACATTATGCAAATCAAGAAAACCATTATGTTATGGAACATGCCACCGGGTACAAGCAAACCATTGCGCCCATGTCACTGCCCATTCCAAAATTTTGACTCACCCTACCAGGCTCACCTAAATTCCTCATGGGCACCTTACCATGCATAATGGCCCGTACTGGGCACATATGTTCCAAAATACAGTACGTTGTATCATTGCATGCATATCTTTTGTACGCTGCCCGTACCCGGCACGTACGTTTCAGGATACGGTATGTTGTATCATTGCGTGCCTGTCTTTTGTACGCTGTCCGGAGGAAGAAGAAGAAAGACGAAAGTGACGAAGACATGGAGAAGATTGATGAAGAAACTGAGAAGATTGGAAGAAGATGAAACGAAAGGATTTGAATATGAGGAGACTTCGAGGAACATGAGAGTTTGGCGTAATGAATCTGATCGGTCTCGACGGTTTTTTTTTTCCTTAATTATAAATTAAACTTTTGTCAGTTTTCTGTTCAGATTTTCTCAACTACTTAGTTTCACAATTTGGGATTCACGTGCTCTTGTGGGTGTGTGTGTTTTCCAGAGAGCTAAGTTTGTGTGATCAAGTTAATGTTCTTCTCTTTGTGGATGTGTGTGTTTCAGAAAGATTACTTACTTTTTTTTATCAGGAACTTGATGTGTGCAGCTGGTGGGTGGGTGGGTTGGTGCAGAATTTCATGCAAAATGAATTAGCAAGGAGCCCAGTGTTTACAGGAGTTTCATAGCAAAGAGTAGGACCTGGCTAGCTTAAAAGGTTCAGCACCTACATTAATAGAAAAGAGACAGGAGCAGTGTTGTTTTGCAAGCTTGGAGGTAATGGTTCATGAAGGACTTCGATGGGAACCATGTTTTGTGGGTTGTGGAATGGTGCAAGAAATGCTAAATTATATGCAACATCCAGACACAGAGTTTGACAGTCAGGAGATGGTGAGCACCATTAGACTCTGGGGAAGATGCAAAAGTAGTCCACAATGGCATGGATTTACCACCAACAGAGAAATTCAGCAATTCTTGTTCTCATCAATTTTCTTTAGTGATGGAGGACAATTGAGCTTTCTATTTTCTTTCAGGTGATGATCTCTGTCTTTTTGTGTGATGGGTGCAGCCAACATTTGGAGGAGGTATAGGAAAAGATGGATTCAGAAAGCGAGGCTGAAGAGTTTGAAGAACAAGCCATCCAAGATATAAAGGAGGGCAAGCTTAAGGTCCTCAATTCTGATGGGACATTCCGATGTCCCTTCTCACCAAACAAGAGAAAGCAGTGTTACAAGTTCTCTGAGATTTTACAACATGCAGATGGAGTTCAGAAGGGGAAGCAGGGTATGGAAGCAGCAGGCAAACACCAAGCATTGCTCAGACATCTCAAAGAAGATCATAAGGAGCGGGCCCAACCCCAAGCTGAGCGGATCATCTACCTTGATCAGACCATCCCAAGCAGAGTTGAGAAGCCCAGGTTTGTTATCCCACATATGGGAATCTTGCTAACTATCAAGAACACAGATACTTGTGCAGATGAATTTCATCAAGGTCCAGGCCAAGGAGAAATCAAAGACAAGCTCAAGGTACCAAAGTGATCAGGGGCTGGCCTCTAGGGTTCAACTTAACTACCATGGGAATTGACTGGCAAGAGACTTCTGAGTCTGAAATCAGATTTGTTCACTTGTGTATAGATATTTAATCCACAGTATGTGGAAATCTTCTGTGACCAACAAGGTCATCTGGGATGTGGAGTGGTCACATTCAGCACATCTGAGGATGCAGAGGCATTTGATCACAGTTTCAAGACTGTGCAATTTGGTCAACAGGAGTACATTGAAGATCATCAGCATGGTCATCTTGGCACTCACCTCTATGGGTGGCATGCAACAGAGCAGGTTAGGTCTTCATCTTGTCAAATTGGTCTGCTTCTATGGGAATGCTAAAGCTGTACAAGGATTCTTGCTGCTGCACGAAAAAGGAGATCGGCTTTCATGTAAAGGAAATCACAGAGTGTAAGAGAGCAGGTCCAAGATTTCTGATTGTATTCTTTGTATAACCACAGTTACAAATCTTTTTGTTCTGAGCCATTTGTACACCCTGTTGTTTTCTTGCAAGAAATATGAGTTTCCTGACATTGTGGTCAATAGGTGAAAAAATTGCAGATTGCATTAGATGAGCACCTTTGCTCAAATTTCAGCAATCTTGTTTTGCTCTTTTCCATCTCCATGTGTGCATCATTCCTCCTGCTTTATTCATATGACCTGGGAGTGCATATGAATGAGAGCATTGGAATAGAAGGTTTGTATACTCGTATAGGTGGATCTTCTGAAGGTGGTGATCATGTTCAGTGCAGTCAACTTACTTGAACAAATGGGTGTGAGTTGGTCAGGACCAAATGAATAAGGATCAGTTACTACACAGGAAAATTCCTGAGTTCCTAGGCACAAAGGGAGATTTCAAGAATATGAAAACCATGCTGCACAATGAAAGGAGAATCATGACACAGCAAGTGCACCAACTGAAAAGTGAGGTTGGCAAGAGCAAGTCAGAGGCATGGGACTCCCAGTATGAACTGGCTGGAGTGAAAGATAGGCTGGAAGATATTGAAAATAAGTGCTGAGAAGCTGAAGAAGAAAATGCAGCTCTTGCTGCATGTCACAAAGCAGGTGAATGATATGTGTGGTGGACTTTTACACCTGGTTTCCTTCTCATTTGCAATCAAGTGGTTGCTTTTGCTAAGTTGTAGTGTGGACCCAGTAACCAGGTTTTCACTTATAGTTTGCGTGGACATGTGCATCAGCAGAACTTGAAGAGATGAAACAGAACCAACTGAAAGTAGGGCAAGAGCACAGATGTCTGATGTTGGTGCATAATCAACATCAAAGTGAAAGGACGAGATTTCTGCAGACTAATGTGAGGAGTACAAGAGAAGGGAGCAAGCAAGTGAGGCAGAAAGGCAAGGGCTTGAATTGCAGAATGAGGAGGTATGGTTACAAGTGCTGATCTTCCCCTTTTATTTCATGGTTTTCAAGCTTGGCATTTCTCATCTGTTGTGCTGGATCAGCAGTGAAGCAAGCTTTTCACATTCTCAGGTTCAAACCAGGTGCACCAGAAACAAAGTACACCAACTGGCATAAGCTGGGATGTTGTTCATATAACTTGTTATGACTATTTGTGAGTCATTGCATTCGAAACTATGGATGCAACATGATGACTTTAGTGTACCTGAAGGCTCCGAGGCAAATGGAGGTACTCATTCAAGAAGCCAAAGCACATGATAAGCTCCAGCAGGACCAACTAGAGTTGATCAACAAGCATAAGGTATACTGTCAAATTCACAGTCCTGCCTACAATCTTTCTAGCAGCACTGCTCATCTTATCACCAATTTAGCTTTGTGCTGTTGTAGCATCTTCCTCCATTGTAGAACTACTAAGCTTGAGAGTGTGTTTGGGGTGTGTTTGTATCCCACAGGAGGAGAACAAGGAGTTGGAGATGCTGCTGCAAGCTGAGAGGACACGGCTAGCAAGGAAACAAGAGAGTGAAATGCAAAGTCAGCGTATTGCAGAGAAGCTAGAAGTTGAAAAACGTATGACTGGCAAGGATGCTGAAGAGCACAAGAAGAAAATTCAGGAGCTCAAGGAAGAATTAATGAGTATCCAAGAGGACTTGGAGTTGTGAAACAGTGTGGTGAATGTTCTAAGTTCAACGAATAGGAAGACCAATGACAAACTGCAGGATGCCAAAAACATAGCCATTTCAGTAAGGCAATGAGAACAAGATCAAGTGTTCTTGTGATATGAAGGTTCTTATCTTCAATCAGTATTAATGGTGTACATTTATTGCCATGTGTTGCCAGCTACTGAGCAAGTATACAACAAAGGACAAGGTGAAGAAGGTCCCCATCAAAAGAGCGGGGGAGCTCTGCACAGAAGCTTGGGCCGCTGCTTGTCAACAGAAGTTCAAATACAACCCAGAGGGATGGCAAACACACATGGCAAAAATGATAAGTGAATGGGATGCCACCTTGCGGACACATGAGTTCCACCCATTCAAGATGGTGCCAGTTGGAAACGACGTGTGGGAGGTCCACTTCTATCTGATATAGTTCTCTAGTAGAATGCAACCCACTTCTTCATAAAATTCTGGTCTTCTAAAAAGTCTCCATGCCAGTCATTTCTCTCAGGTGGACATGGTTGAATTACAAACAAAAATCTGAAGGCAAAATATCTCCTTTCTTGATTGCGGGAAGTCATTGATGTCACCAATAAGGAGCTAGTGATGCTTTGGAAGGAGCTTGGGCCAGCAGTTTGTGACAGTGTCACAAATGCACTCAAAGAAATCCAGACATACAATGCCACCGGAAGGTACATAGTGGAGGTGCCATGGAATTACACGACAAACAAGGAAGCCACAATGAAGGACATTCTGCTGCAGTTGCAAGATATAATTATAGAGAAAGACAAGAAACCACCACTTGAAGAGCAAGATTGCTGATACAAGATGGTCATGTACGTCTTCAAGTATTTTCCCATATATATTGACAATTGTGACAATTGGGATATGTGACAACGTAGCTCCACCCTCGAATTTTCAAT